>Ga0256914_1002863_pt1 | contig 14106 bp, 9 predicted proteins | sample HulkmetaG_FD_191571 | JGI IMG/M metagenome (GOLD analysis project Ga0256914, IMG submission 191571) | Hydrothermal chimney microbial communities from Main Endeavour vent field at the Juan de Fuca Ridge, Pacific Ocean - Hulk | ecosystem: Environmental > Aquatic > Marine > Hydrothermal vents ... | reverse complement strand
GTGGACGCCTGACCAGCCTTGGCCTGAGCCCGCGCCCGAGGTCGCGCTGCTGGACATTCGCCGCGCGCGAGCCTGGGCTTGGCGCACGCCCGACGGTCGCGCGGGGGTGGTCACGTCGGCCGCGAATGATGTGCGAATCGCGTTGGCCCAGGCCGGGCTGGACTTGCACCCCGCAGACCAGTGGCAGGCCACCGACCAAGGTTGGGTGTGGCAGCCGGCCCAGGCCCTGAACCTGCTCGTCGGGGCCACCACGCGCCAAGTGCGGGTCGCGGCCGAAACGACGGGCCAGGCTTTGTGGCATGGCGGCATTCGCTTGGTGGGGTTCGACACGGTAGAACCCGACGAAACCGCGCCCCCCTCGGAGGATGTCCCCCTGCAAGTGCACCGGGTGCGCGAAACCTGGCTGGCCCGAACGGAAAGCATCCCCTATGGCAGTGAAACCCGCCCCTTGCCCGATGTGGAGTTGGATACGATCCAGGTGGTGCAGGAGGGCCAGCCGGGCATCAAGGTGCGTTGGGAGCGAGTGCGTTATGTGGATGGCGACGAGGCTGAACGCCGGACCGTGGGCGAATGGGTGGTCCAACCGCCCCAACCGCGGGTGGTGGGGTATGGCACCAAAATCGTGATTCGCACGTTGGACACGCCCGAAGGGCCGGTGAAGTATTGGCGCGCGGTGCGGGTGTACGCGACCTCGTACTCGCCGTGCCGGGTGGGAGGCGGACGGTGCAGTTCGACCACGGCCAGCGGCGCGCCGCTAAAGAAAGGCGTGGTGGCGGTGACGGTGCCGTGGTATCGCGCGATGAAGGGCATGAGCGTCTATGTGCCGGGCTATGGCTTTGGCCGCATCCTCGACACCGGGGGCGGCATCCCCGGCCGTTATTGGATCGATTTAGGCTATTCGGACGATGATTATGTGTCGTGGCATCAATGGACGACGATTTACTTCCTCGCGCCGCCCCCACCGCCAGAAAACATTTTGTACATCTTGCCCTGAGGGCCGCGGCTGACGCGGGCACGCGGCTGGCCCCCCTCACGGGCGCTCGTCCGCGGCCCACCAATCCGCGTGGGTGGCCCACCAACGCACAAAATACAGGCCGAACAGCGCGGTCAAAGGCAACAGGCCATAGCCCACGGCCGGGCCCAGGCGCGGCTCCCAGGCCGCGGTGAGCGGCCGCGACCAGGCCCATCCTAAAAGCCACAGCCCCAGTGCGCTCAGCACCACCGCGCGCGGGCCATACAACCAGCGCTGATCCCACAGGGCCCACACCAAGAGCCATGGCAGCCAGAGCAGCACCGCAGCGCTGATGGGGGACCAAGGCAGACCCAACCACGGCGCCACGGTCACGGCCAGGCTTGCGGTCCAGGCTGTGTGCAGCCACGACTTCCCCCACGCGCTCACCCCTTCGGCGACCAGCAGCATCGCGGCCAAGGCGGCCACGGCCCACCCTAACTTGCGCCCCAAGCCGGGCAAAGCCAAGGCCAGCGCGTGGGGCGCGCCCCAAACCGGCGGCGGGCTCAAGAGATGGCTCTGGACCCACGCGGTCACGTAGGCGGTGAACCATCCCGGCTGCAACACGGTGGCCAAGGCGAACAAGCCACCGCTGGCCACCAGCCAGGCCAAGGCCAGGCGCCGGCGTTCGGGCCGCGCGACGAGCCACAGGCCCCACACCCCCAGCCACGGAAGCGCGAGCGCTGGCCATGTCCACAGCCAGGCCGCGGCCATGGCCGCGGGCCAGGCCCGACCGCGACGCCATCCGTGGGCCGCCAGCCAAGCCAAAGGGAGCAGCAACACTTCGCTGCGCCCCTGCCCCACGGCCGCGACCGCCCACGGCCCAGTGAGGATGACCATTAAGGCCAAAATTTGGCGGCTGCGACCTTGCCAATGCAGCGACCAAGCAGCGAGGGCGACCGTACCCGCCAGGCTGAGTTCCAGGGTCAGCATCCACAGGGCGCGGGCCCAAACGTAGTCGTTCACCAACGCGTAGGGCAACAAGGGCAGGGCCGCGAACAAGGGCAAGTCGAAAGTCGCGCCTGCGGCCCATGGCGGTGCGGGGCCAGTTTCAGGGCGGGCATAAGGGCTCTGGCCGTGCAAAAGCCATGCGCGCGCGCCGCGCCACAAGGGCCAAAAAGCCGCGCCGCCGGGGTAAGTACGCGCCAAGTGGGCGTTGAGGGCCAACAACCCGGCCAGCGCGGCCAAACCGAGGGCCACGCCCCACATCCAACGCCAAAGCGAACCTCGATTCATGGGACGCCCTCCGGTTCGGGCAGAAACGCGGCAAAAACCCGATTGGCCAGCAAACGCCCACGCGGCGTGAGTCGCACGCCGTGGCGCGTGGGCTCGAGCAAGCCGGCTTGGGTGCAACGGCGCAGAGCCGAGGCGAACACGCGGGTAGGCTCCACACCGAAGCGCTGGCGCACCACACGCCAATCCGCGCCCTCTTGCGTGAGGCGCAAGGCCATCATCATATATTCCCCCAAGGCCTCGGTCGTAGACAGGCGCCGCAAATGCACCGTGGCCGGGGTCCAGGGGAAAGGCTTGGGTGGCGCGGCAGGGGGGCGGGTCAAGCGGGCGATGTAAGCGGCTGGCGCGCGCACATTCACTGTGCGTTGGCCTGCGACCCAGCCATGCGCGCCCGCGCCCAGGCCCAAATAGGGCTGCGAGCGCCAATATTGCAAGTTGTGCCGGCACGCGTAGCCGGGCCGCGCCCAATTGGAAAGTTCGTACTGCCGAAACCCGGCCGCGGCTAAGCGCTCGGACGCCCACTCGTACATATCCGCGGCCGCGTCGTCGTCGATGGGGGGCACCAAACCCCGCTGCACCCACGCGCGCATGGGCGTGCCGTGTTCCAGCGTCAGCGCGTAGAGGGAGAGGTGCTCGGGGGCCAGCCGCAAAGCCCATTCCAACGAGGTCTGCCACTGGGCCAAGGTCTGCCCAGGCAGGCCGTAGATCAAGTCCAAGTTGAGGTTGGCGAACCCCGCGGCGCGCGCGGCGGCCACGGCTCGAATCACCGCGAAGAAATCGTGCTCGCGGCCCAAGAGGCGCAATTCCGCGGGCCGGGCTGACTGCATCCCCAGGCTGAGGCGCCGGAAGCCCAGGCCGCGCAACGCGGCCAAATACGCGCGGTCAACCGTGCCGGGGTTGGCCTCCAGGGTGATTTCCACATCGGGCGTGAGTCGAAAAGCCTCGGCCAGGGCCTGCAACAGCCGCTCATACGCCGCGGGCGGCAGCAGCGAGGGCGTGCCGCCGCCAAAATACACGGTGTGGACAGGCAAGGGCCGCCCTGCCTGCTGGCCCACATAGCGAATCTCCGCCTCCAGCGCGCGCACATACGCGGCGTGCTGCTCCTCCAGGCCGGCGTACGTGTTGAAATCACAGTACGCGCAACGCCGTCGGCAGAAAGGAATATGCACGTACACGCTGTACGGGCCCTGGTCCATGGCACCTCAGGGCACCCGTTGGCGGTAGGCCTCCCAGACTTGCGGGGCCTTGGCTCGCGCTTGGGCCATGATGGCTTCTTCGTCCAAGGTGAGCAACTGGCGGTCGCGCATCAGCACTTGCCCGGCCACGATGGTGGTGGTCACCATGCGCTCGTGAAAGCCAAAGAGGATGTGCCACGGCCAGTTGCCCGGCGTGAGCGGCGTGGGCGGGTGATAGTCCACCAAAATGAGATCCGCGGCCGCGCCCACGGTCAAGCGTCCCAAAGGCACGCCCAAGGCTTGCTCGGCCAAGGCCCGGTTGTGCGCCATCAGCATTTGCATCACCGCCTGGCCGTCCATGCGCCGAGGGTCCCGATGATGGACCTTGGGCAGCAGATAGGCGAAGCGGGCTTCTTCCCACATGGCGTGAGGGAAGCCATCGGTGCCCAAGGTGACCCGCACGCCGGCCCGCAACATGCTCTCGATGTCCGCGACGCCAACGCCGTTGTTCATGTTCGAGCGGGGCTGGTGGCTGAGCCAGGTTTGGGTCTCGGCCAAGTGACAGATCTCGCGCGCGTCCAGATGCACGCCATGGGCCACGATGGTGCGCGGGCCCAAGATGCCATGCCGCCGCAGGCGGTCGACCACCCGCTCGCCAGTACGAGCCAGGCTGTCGTATTCGTCGGCCTCGTGCTCAGCCACGTGGATGTGGAAGCCGACATCATCGCCCACGGCCGCGCGGCTGGCTTCCAGCGTCTCCTCGCTCAGGGTCAAACTGGCATGCAACCCAAACAACCCGGCCAGGCGCCCATCCGCGGGCCGCGCTTGGCGCACCCAGCGCAAAAAGCGCACGTTTTCGTCAATGGCCGCGCGAGCCTTGGCCGGTCCGTAGCGGTCGGTCACTTCATAAGCCAGCACGGCCCGCACCCCGGCCTGCGCCACGGCTTCGGCGATGATATCCAGCGAGCCTTCCAACGCGTTGGGCGAGGCGTGATGGTCGAACAACGTGGTCGTGCCGTTGCGAATGGCGTCCACCAGCATGATAAGCGCGGAGAGGCGCACGGCCTCAGCGTCCAAAGCCTGATCCAGCGGCCACCACAGGCGCTCGAGAATTTGAGGAAAATCTTTGGGCGCGGGTCCGGGGATGGCCATGCCCCGCGCGAACGCGCCGTAAAAATGCGTGTGGGCGCAGATGTTGCCGGGCATGGCCAACTGGCCTTGGGCATCCAAACGCTCTTCGTCAGGGTAGCGCGCGATCAGGTCGGGCGACGGGCCCAGGTCTGCGATGCGGCCATCGCGCAACAGCAAGGCGTGGTCGGGCAAGATGCGCCCGTCGTCGTCCAAGGTGAGCAGGGTAGCATGAGTAATCAGCATGGCACGGCTCCTCGCGAGGGGAAGATGACGGCCCGGGGTAGGATTATAACAGCACGCGCCACAACCGACGCTGGGGAGGCTCATCTTCGCCTCATGCTTTCGGCTACAATAGAAGCGAAAAGCGCGGCCTTGCGCCCGCGGAGGATGATATGCTGCGTCGTGTGGCGTGGGAGAACTTCGACTACTGGCTGCTGGGGCTGGTCGTGACGTTGATCATCTTTGGGACGGCCATGATCCGCTCGGCCATTGCGGGCAACGCGGTGTTGGCCGAATTGCCCAACCGGCAATTGGTGTTCGCCACGGTTGGGCTGGTGGCCATGCTGGCGCTGGCGCTGATGGACTATCACCACTGGCTGCCCCTGAGCAAATACCTGTATGTGCTCACCGTCATCACCCTCATCGCCCTCAAACTGGTCGGAACCGCGCTGTTTGGCTCGGCGCGCTGGTTTACAGTCGGGCCCATCAAGATCCAGCCGTCGGAGTTCGCCAAAATCGTGCTCATCTTGGTGCAAGCCGGTTTCTTGGCGCGCTATCAAGATCGCCTGCACCAGTTGCGTTGGGTGCTGCTCAGCGCGGCGCTGACCGGTGGCTTGGTGGTTTGGGTGCTGCTACAGCCGGACCTGAGCACGTCCATCACCTTGGTGGTCATTTGGCTGGCCATGCTGTGGGCCGCGGGGCTGCGGTGGAAGCACATTGGTCTGTTCGTTGGCGTTGGCAGCGTGGCCAGCATTGTGGGCTTTCCCTTTTTGGCCGACTATCAGAAGGCACGCATTCTCAACTTCCTGTTTCCGGACGAGACCGCGCGGCATGGTGCGATCTACAATGTGTTGCAGGCCCTGATCAGCATTGGCTCGGGCGGCTGGTTCGGCCACGGCTACGGACAGGGCCCGCAAGTGCAATACCGCTTTTTGAAAGTGCGGCACACCGACTTCATCTTCGCGGTCATCGCCCATGAGTTGGGGTTCGTGGGCGCGGTGTTGACCATTGTGTTGCTGAGCCTGGTGATTTGGCGTTGCCTGCGCATCGCGCAGCGGGCCTATGACACATTCGGCGCGCTCATTGCCACGGGCGTGGCCGCGATGTTGGGCTTCCACATGATGGTCAACATCGCGATGAACCTGAACTTGATTCCGGTGACGGGTTTGCCGCTGCCGTTCATCACTTACGGCGGCAGCACGTTGGTCTCCACCCTGTTGGCCATTGGTTTGGTGGAAAGCGTGGCCCTCTATCGCCGCCCCTTGGAGCCCTGAGCCCGGTTTCGCGGCGCGGGGCGCGGGCGGGCAAAGAAAGCAAGGGCGCACGATTCACGTGCGCCCTGATGCGTCAACCCAGATGAGGGTTTCGCTCGAGGTGCGGGCAAGCCGCGGTTATTTCTTGCCGTTGCCGCCGTTGGGCACAAAGCCCTTGACCCAGGCCTCATACATCTTCAGCCGGCGCTGCACATCGGCTTCCAGTTCGGCCAGCAATTCTTCGGCTTCCTGCGGGCGCATCTTGACCAGTTGGCTAAAGCGCCGCTCGGTGAAGATGTACTTCTCCAGGGGCTCCTTGACCCGCGAATCCACTTGCAAGGGATTCTTGCCCTGGGCCAGCCGTCGCGGGTCGAAGCGCAACAACGGCCAGTAGCCCGAAAGCACCGCCAACTTCTGGTGCAACGCGCCATAACGCAGGTCATAGCCGTGGGCAATGCACGGCGAGTGGGCGATGATCAGGCTGGGGCCTTCGTACGACTCGGCTTCCATGAAGGCTTTGACCGTTTGGGTGTCATTGCCGCCCATGGCCACTGTGGCGACATAGACATGACCGTAACTCATGGCCATCCAGGCCAAGTCTTTCTTGGGCGTGGTCTTGCCCGCGATGGAAAACTTGGCCATGGCCGCGCGCGGCGTGGCTTTGGATGTCTGACCGCCCGTGTTGGAATATACCTCGGTGTCGAGGACCAAAATGTTGACATCGTAGCCCAACGCCAACACATGGTCCAACCCGCCATAGCCGATATCGTAAGCCCAGCCGTCGCCGCCCACAATCCACACGCTCTTGCGCACCAGGTAGTCGGCCAGGGCCAACAGGTCTTGCACTTCTGGCGTGGGCTCCAGAGCCTGCAAACGCTGCTTGAGCGTGGCCACCCGCGCGCGCTGGGCTTGGATGTCCTCTTCGGTGCGCTGTTCGGCCGTGAGGATTTCGTCAGCCAGGGCAGTGCCCACCCGCTCCGCGAGCGCGCGCAGCAAGTCCTCGGCCTTGTCCTTCAATTTGTCTACGGCCAGGCGCAGGCCCAAACCGAACTCCGCGTTGTCTTCGAAGAGGGAGTTGTTCCAGGCGGGGCCCAGGCCTTGTCGGTTGTAGGACCACGGCGTGGTGGGCAAATTGCCGCCGTAAATGGACGAGCAGCCCGTTGCGTTGGCCACGATGAGCCGGTCGCCAAACAGACGGGTGAGCAGCGAAAGGTACGGCGTCTCGCCACAGCCCGCGCACGCGCCCGAAAACTCGAAGAGCGGCTCCAGCAATTGCACATCCTTGACCGCGGTGTGTTTGAGGGCCTGGCGGTCAGGATCGGGCAACTGCAAGAAGAACTCCCAGTTCTTGGCCTCTTGCTCGCGCAACGGGGCTTGCGGCCGCATGTTGATGGCCTTGCGAGTTGGGTCGTTCTTGTCCACCGCGGGGCAGTATTCCACGCACAGAGTGCATCCCGTGCAGTCTTCGGGTGCGACTTGGATGGTGTAGGCCATGCCTTTGAACTGCCGCCACTTGGCCTCCATGTGCTTGAAGGTGGGCGGCGCGTCGGCCAAGAACTTGGGGTCGTAGACCTTGGCCCGAATGACCGCGTGGGGACACACAATAACGCACTTGCCGCACTGGATGCACAGATCCGGCTCCCAGACGGGGATCTCGAGGGCGATGTTGCGCTTCTCGTATTTGGTGGTGCCGCTGGGGTACGTGCCATCTGCAGGCAGGGCGCTCACGGGCAGGCGATCGCCCTCGCCGGCGATCATCTTGCCCAGCACGTTGCGCACGAACTCGGGCGCGGGGCCCACCACCGGCGGGCGTAAATCGAAATCCGCGGTCACCTGGTCGGGCACGGGCACTTCGTGCAGATGATCCAACGCGGCATCGACCGCGGCGAAGTTCTGCTGCACCACATCCTCGCCCTTGATGCCATACGTCTTGCGGATCGCATCTTTGATGCGGGAGATGGCTTCGTCGCGCGGCAAGATGCCACTGATGGCGAAGAAGGCCGTCTGCATGATGGTGTTGATGCGCCGGCCCATGCCCGTTTCCCGCGCCACCTGATACGCATCCAGCACGTAGAACTTGAGTTTCTTGCGGATGATCTCTTCTTGAATGGTGCGCGGCAGGTACTTCCAGACCTCATCGGGCCCATAAGGACTGTTGAGCAAGAAGGTCGCGCCTTCTTCCGCGTGCTTGAGCACGTTGATGCGCTCCAGGAAGTGGAACTGGTGGCAGGCCACGAAGTTGGCTTTTTGGATTAAGTAAGGCGCGCGAATAGGTTTAGGGCCAAAACGCAAGTGCGACACGGTCACTGTGCCGGCCTTCTTGGAATCGTACACAAAGTAGCCCTGGGCCCAGTTGTCGGTTTCGGTGCCGATGATCTTGATGCTGTTCTTGTTCGCGCCAACGGTGCCATCGGAGCCCAAGCCATAAAACAGGCCCCGGAAGCGCTGCGGGTCGTGGAAGGTCTCGATGTCGAAGTCGGGGTCATAATCCAGGCTGGTATGGGTCACATCGTCAATGATGCCCACGGTGAAGTGATTCTTGGGTTCGTCCTTGGTCAGTTCGTCATAGATGCCCTTGATCATCGCGGGCGTGAACTCCTTGGAGGACAACCCATAGCGCCCGCCGACGATGAGGGGGCGCGCGGTGAAAGGCGCCTTTTTGGCCCGCAACGCCTCTTCGACCGCGGCCACGACGTCCAAATACAGCGGCTCGCCCAGCGCGCCGGGCTCTTTGGTGCGGTCGAGCACCGCGATGCGCTTGACCGTCGCGGGCAAGGCCGCGACAAAGTGTTCCACCGAGAAGGGGCGATAAAGCCGCACCCGCACCATGCCGACCTTTTCGCCCTGGGCCACCAAGTAGTCAATGGTATCGGCCACGGCCTCTGAGCCCGAACCCATCAGCACGATCACCCGCTCGGCCTCGGGATGGCCATAATACTCGAACAGACGATAATGGCGGCCCGTGAGTTGAGCGAACTTGTCCATAGCGCGCTGAACGATCTCAGGCACGGCCAGGTAATAGGGGTTGACCGTCTCCCGCGCCTGAAAATACACATCGGGGTTTTGCGAAGTGCCCCGAATGAAGGGCTGCTCAGGGCGCATGGCCCGCTCCCGGTGGGCCCGCACCAAGTCCATGTCAATCATGGCCCGAATCTGCTCGTCGCTGACCTGCTCGATCTTGCTGATCTCGTGCGAGACCCGAAAGCCGTCCAGCACGTGCAAGAAGGGCACGCGGGCTTCCAAAGTGGCCGCATGGGCGATCAGGGCCATGTCTTGCGCGCTCTGCACCGAGGACGAAAACAGCATGGCAAAACCTGTCGTGCGCGCGGCCATCACATCCTGATGATCGCCGAAAATCGACAGGGCCTGGGCCGCGATGGAGCGCGACGCGATGTGAAAGACCGCGGGGGTGAGTTCGCCCGCGATCTTGAACATGTTGGGCAGCATCAGCAGCAAGCCTTGCGACGCGGTAAAGGTCGTGGTGAGCGCACCGCCTTGCAGCGCGCCATGGACCGCGCCCGCCGCGCCGGCCTCGCTCTGCATTTCCACCACTTTGGGCACCGTGCCAAAGATGTTGGGGCGCCGATCAGCCGCCCACGCATCGGCCAATTCCCCCATGGGGGACGCGGGCGTAATGGGATAAATGGCGATGACTTCGCTGACCTTGTAGGCCACATGGGTGGTGGCCTCGTTGCCGTCAACCGTCACATAGCGGGGAGTGCTCATCTTCGCCTCCTAACTCGAACTACCTCCCGACGCCAGGCGGCGGCCAGGTCGGGACAGAACAGGCCGCAGGCCAAAAAGAAACCCCCGCCGCGGGGTGTAAGTGCATGGGCATATGTCCATTTCTTATTGTACTCCAAAGCCCGCCGCGGCGATAGGCCGAGTTTTCGGTTTGCAAAAAGGTCCTATCAAAAAAGAAAAGCCCCGGCTGGGGCTTCTCCGTCCCTGGCAAGGGCAGGGCTCAAAGGTGCAAGATCTCGGGGGCCAAAGAATGGAACCGTACGGGCCGGCCATCTCGGCTGGGGGTCAAGGCCTCGTCGGGCGCCAGTTCTTGCACGGAGCGCGGGAGGGATTTGGGCACATCGGCCAACCCACGCACGCCGCCATAAAAGCCCACCCGGAACGCCTTGCGCCACGCTTGGGGCAAGGTGAACCAGTCGCGATAGGTGGTCGTGGCGAACACCAAAACCCGGCGACGCAGGCCATGGGTGAGCACGGTGGTGATCGCCTCCTCCAAAGCATGATCTTGCTCGGCCAGGTTGGCCCAGTAGCGCAGGTTATCCATGACCAAGACGTGCACACGGCGCCAAGGGTCGTTGGGAATGCCTTGCTGGACGCGTTCGGCCCACTCCAGCCACGCCTCTTGCGGGTTCATCACGATGCGTTCCCCGCGCTCGATGAAGAACAACGCGTCGTCGAAGTCGGGTTTGTGGGCTGTGAAGATGTGCAAATCCAAGTTGGAGGTAGGCGTGGTGGTTTCAAACGAATAGAGCAGGTGGTCGAGATAATGCCGGGCCATGCGTAAGTGAGCGAAGACGAATACCACGTGCCCACTCTTGGGATGGTACGGCGTAAAGAACACGGGGCGCTCGTCTTCGGTCACGCCTACCAGGCCCATGTAGGGCATCAAGCGCGTCCTGGCCATCCGCCGCACTTGCTCGACCAGCCGATCGCGCAGGTCGGCCCAGTGCATACGTCGCGCGTCAAGATCAGGCTTGGTTTTGGCAGCCGCGGCCGCGAGGTCGGCAGGCGCCGACTCCGGCCCATGGCCATTGACGCGCGAGGGCTCCTTGACTTGCGCGGCCTCGGTTTCGATGGCTATGGGCGCGGTGCTGGCAAGCGCCTTTGCGCGCGTCTGGCCATTGACGCGAACAGTTTTGGTGGTGGCGATTTTCGTTTCAATATGCGGATCGGTCGCTGGGGTAGTGGGAGTAGAGGAAGTAGAGGAGGCAGAGGATGAAACCGCGGTCGAGCCAGATTCGATGGACGCGGGTATTTTGCGGGGCGCGTTCATGATGTTCTCTCCTGATTTCCTGGACGAGGGGATAGGGTGGTTAAAGACAAAAAGTCCATCGTGTATACGACCCTATCCTTCCTGCCCCCGCCAGGAAGTTCTGGTCATGTCTTCACTTCGTGAGACGGGCGTCTGCCCATCTCACGGCTTGGACCCTAAAGGGTGAACTGAGTATACCACCCTCGCGCGGAAAAAGCAAGCCCCAATTCGAACAAAATTCTCGGGCCGAGTTTTGCGGTCACGCGAACTGAGCGCACTTTAGATATCGATCTGAGCGATAACTGCCACTTTTGCGAAAAAATCACACCACTATCGTTTGTATAAGCCCCAACCTTTGGGGGTATAAAAGGCCCGACGCGGCCAAAGCATGACGCTCGCGGCGATCGTCATGGACGAACGCGCGCCAGACGAGCGCACCCCGGCCTCAAAACAGGTCCTCAAAACGAACCTTCGGAAAGACCTGCAACTTGCCATCGATGGTGGCATCCAGCACTTGCCGTCCGGCTCGCTCATATGCCTGACGGGCCAAGCGATACGCATACTCCGAAGTCACCAGGTCGGGCAATTGCCAGCGAAAGCCTCGCCCAAAATAGTGCGGCAAAAAATGGTTGGGATCGTCGCCTTGAGACACCACCGTCTGATTGGCCGGCCCTTGGGTCTTGAAGTTATGGTCCACCCCCACCAAAATGACCGGGTCAAACCCCATATGGAAGGCCAACTGCAGGGCCACATACGTGACGGTCGCGCCCTCCCAAAGGCGACCGCGCGCGTCTGTGGCAAAGGTGGGGTCCATGTAAGTCGTGAACAGAAAAGTAGTGTGTTCGTCCAGCGGCAGCCAGCGGCGGGCCCGCCAGGTGACGAACTTGGGCATGTCCAGGGCCCGCAAATCCGCGGCGCATTGCTCGATGACCAGGTCGTTCACCGCGACCAAAAAGCGGGTGCGGAAGCCCCACTCCGCGAAGGCCAGGTACACGCGGTTGAGGCCGAACGTGAACTCATCCCGCAGCAGGTGCACGGGCGTGCGCCGCAGGCTGGGGCCATTGCCCAGGATGAACGCCCGCCGGCCGCGATAACGGTCTTTGAGCGCGGCCAAGCGGCGCATGCTGGCGCGACGCCAAGGGTGCAGTTGGGCCAATGGCCATTGCGGCAGCCACAAGGCCTTGAGATACACCGCGCGCGCCCACGGTACCGCCCAAGCAGGCAAACGGCGAGCCAAGGCTTTGGCCAACGACGACATCGGCATTACTCCGTGCTCAGGCGAATAGTCGCGCCTCCGTCGACGACCAGGCCGTGGCCGGTCATGAACGACGATTGCGCAGGATCGGCCAAGAAGACCACTGCAGCCGCGATCTCCGCGGGCGTTCCCACGCGCCCGATGACCGTGCGCTGAGCCAATTCCGCGAGTTGCGCGTCCACATCCGCTGCGGCCAGGTGCCCCCGCTGCAGCCCAGCCCGCAGCATGTCCGTGTCCACCGCGCCGGGCAGCACCGCGTTGACCCGAATGCCCACAGGCGCCCACTCGATGGCCATGGCGCGGGTCAAGGCCAGCAGACCGCCCTTGCTGGCCGCATAAGCCGCGATGTTGGCCGAGGTGGCCAACGCGTGCACCGACGCGACATGCACCACCGCGGCATCGCCCGCGGCCCGCAGCAACCGATACGCGGCCCGGCTGACCACATAGGGCCCGCGCAAATTGACGGCCATGAGCGCATCCCACTCGGCAGGCGTGGTTTCGATCAGCGGCTTCGCGATCTGCACGGCCGCGTTGTTGACCAGCGCGTGCAACACTGGCGTGCGCGCGGCCACGTCGGCCATGGCCGCGTCCACCGCCTGCGGGTCGGCCACATCGACCTGCTGGAACAGCACATCGTCCGGTCCATCGGATACCGGCCGCACATCCCAGCCCACCACCTGCCAACCGCGCGCCCGAAACGCGTCCACAATGGCCCGACCGATGCCGCGCGCCGCACCCGTGACCAACACCCAACGACGCATGTCCGCCCTCCAGTGTAGGTTGGTTGGATTATAATCCACCTCACCCAGGCGCGGGCCGTTCGCGGCCGCCATCCACCAAGGAGTCCACCATGTCGTTTCCTCGGCCTGAAGGCACCCCCTATGAATCTTGGCAACCCCGTAGCGCGCGCATTTATCTGGGTCGTGGGCGCGCTTGGGTTACCTACACCCTGTTAGGGGTCTCGGTGGCAGTGTATGGCTTGCAGATGCTTTCGCAGATGTGGCTCGGCGACGACTTGGTCATGCTGTGGCTTATGAAGGCGCCAGCGCAATTTGTGGTCCGCACAGGGCAATGGTGGCGCTTGTGGACCCCGTTGTTCGTGCACGGCGGCCTCACCCACCTGGCTTTCAACATGTATGCCCTTTACTTGTATGGCCCCACACTGGAGCGTTTGTTGGGCAAAGGCTGGTTTTTGGCCTTGTATTTCACCGCGGGTTTGTGGGGAAACGCCCTTTCGGCCGTGCTCAATCCGGGCTTTTCCGTTGGCGCGTCTTCTGCAGTGTTCGGCGTGTTGGCCGCGCTGTGGCTGCTGATGCGTCGGCACCAGGAGATCATGGGCCTGTGGGGCCAGCGGGTCATGCAGGCGATGTGGAGCCTTATTGGCGTCAATTTGGTGTTGGGCTTTATGCTGCCGCAAGTGGACAATTGGGGGCACATCGGCGGTGCGCTGGGCGGTCTGGCTTTTATCGCGTGGGCGGGGCCCCGCTGGACGTTGGAACCCTATGCCTTCGAGGCCCTCACTCAGCACGAGAAGGCCGCGCTCTTCCTCAACCGAGTGATGCCCCTGCGGCTGCGCGACCAGCGGAATGGCTTCAGGCGCGTCCTGGCGATGGGTGCGCTGTGGGCCTTGGCCGTCGGGCTGGTTGCGCTCGCGGGCTAAAACCGGCCCGCACTGGGCCCAACGCATCCGTCAGCGACCGTGGCACACAAAGCGCGTGCCACGCAGGGTTGGTTTGTTCCGTCGCCCTCTGCCAGCGCGCGAGAATGCGTCGGGCCACCCGCTTACGCATGAGATATTCCCTTTACGGCACGGCGGTTGAATCCGACCAAGAGCC
>Ga0256914_1002862_pt1 | contig 14109 bp, 16 predicted proteins | sample HulkmetaG_FD_191571 | JGI IMG/M metagenome (GOLD analysis project Ga0256914, IMG submission 191571) | Hydrothermal chimney microbial communities from Main Endeavour vent field at the Juan de Fuca Ridge, Pacific Ocean - Hulk | ecosystem: Environmental > Aquatic > Marine > Hydrothermal vents ... | reverse complement strand
TCCAAACACCTTGCTTTGGACTCCGCGAACACGTTTAAAAGCTTGCGTATCTATCCATCAAGCCACAGCTAACCCTTCCTCAGGAACCTAAGTAAGCCACCACACTCATCATACTTGTCCTTTATATTCTCGTTTTACGAGAAGTATCTAAGGTTTAAGCACTTCATTGATTTCCCCTCTCCGGAGTTCTTCCAATAGGAAGGACTTAATCCCCTCCAAGAGTTTAAGCAGGTCTTCCACCGTCCGCACGGGAACGGACTTCACGACCTTATAATCACCGCTCAACTCCCCCTCAACAAAGTCAACGACCCCGCCAAGCAGGGCCGAGCCCCTGTGCCTAAGGCAGAACTCCTCAACCGCAGAAAGAACGCAGTCAAGCTTCTCCGGCGGCGTCGGAACGTAAACGAAGTAATCACAGCACACCGGCGCAACACAGCGACCCCTGTAATCATCCCTGCACGCGAGCTTAGTGGCCAGCTCGTAATCCTCGACCCCCGACTCAACCCCGCAGTACTTAATGCAGACCCACCTCATTCCTCACCACCCCTCCTCCTTCTCCTCCATGGGCTTTATCTGCGTCAACGGCGACTCCTCTATCTTCCCCTCGGTTCTCGTGTACTCGGGTAGTTCTTCGAATCCTATGAGTCGCAGTACGTTTTCCGCACTGTTTCCAACAAGTTCGAGGAAGCGCTTGTAGTCCCCCGAATCGACCTTAACCCTAACGACGGAAGGAACGACCACCCACAGGACAGAGACCTCGTAGTCCGCCGGACGGGCAAGAAGGCGGACGTCCTCCTCCGGCCGAAGCTCCCACACGAACAGACTCCCCCTCAAAACGAATACCATCGTGGCATCCCACCGCTCCCAATACTCCCCACGGTCGATGCTACCGTGAAAAGCGACACGGAGCCTCCGCCCGTTGAACTCCACTACCCTATCCGCCCTAACCTCCATGGGCGGGACTTTGTTGAGAATCTTAATGAGTTCCGACCCGAGCTCGGGTGCCCTCTTCAACCTCTCCTCCTTGGGGACTTTCCCTAACCACGCAACGAACTCTTCGAGAATCCTCTCGCAGGCTTCCAATACGATGCTCTCGGCGTCCTTCGGCGTGACCCTAATGCGGAAACCGGGCTCCACCCTAGCGTGGGGTAACGCGTTCCTTAAGATCCAGCCGAACGCACCCGCCCTGAAGTTCCGCTTAGTCTCCGGATCAAGCTCCTTCGCTTTCCCCTCCGGCATTCTACATCACCCAGTACACAATCCTAAAGGTGAATATATTACTGAAAGCTAAAAGTCTGTCTTCCTTTATTAAGTGAATTTGAGGTGAATTATTTTATACTGCTTGCTTCAATACATCGGTAAGCGACGCTTGTTATGCTATTAGCCTCATCAAGGAAAAGGACCTTAATGCCTGTCGGGTTGGAGGCCCTTCGCATGGTGAACATCTTGATTTTCTCTCGTATCACGTTGATCCCTCTGTCGTCGCTGGCGTTCAGTTCGAGGTAGTCCTGCTTGACGAACTTTCCAATAAGCTCCTTCTTGGTTTCCGCGACGACCATGGACACCAAGTCCCGGAAGAACGCCTCAGCGAAGCACGTCTTCCCCGTGCCGGGAGGCCCGAAGAGCAGGACGTGAGGCATGTTGCGGACTCGACCCAGATCGAGCCATTGCTTGAACCATTCCTTTATCTCATCGTGACCGACTATCTCGTCCAAAGTCTTCGGCCTGTACTTCTGGATTAGGAGGCTTGCGTTGTTTCCGTTGTTCGTGTTCACGGTGCTTCCCCGGAGTAAGGTTTCCAATAGGGGAAATCCGGTTCAGTTCACATCCTCGTACCGTCGCTGAACAGCTTCGGGAAGCGCTCACGGAACTTACGGAAGGCCTCCTCCGCCAACTCACGGTCACCGGCCCTAAGGCTCAGCATATACAACGCGAAAGCATCCAGATCACGAACGACCAGCTTAAGCTTCTCCTCATCCGTCATCGAGAGCGGGTCATCCTCAAGCCGCAGGAACTCCTCCGCCACCCCCAGCCTCGGCCCGTACTTCTTCACGAACTCGGTATGCACGGGGGCCATGGCCTTGATGACGGCGTCCAATACGGTGGCCCGGCTCTCTTCCCTGACCTCGCGGAGAACCTCGCGGGGAACCGAGAACTTACCCTTACGCAGCTCGGCGAGAACCTTAGCGGCCGACGCCCTCGACATGACGCCGAGCAACTGCTCGACGACCCCCAGCTTCGACGTCTCGGTTATGCCGTACTTGCAGAGCACCCACATTCCAATAGTGTTGCCGTCGCTGTCCCTAGGCACGAAAAGCCCGGAAAGGCAAGTGTGGGGCGCCCACACCAAAAGCGAATGAAAAACGACCTGCGTGTACGCGTCCGCCGCACCGAGGAACTCCGCGAGTCCGTGCGCGTAACACACCATCGCCCAGACCTTATCCTTCGGTGCAAGGTAAATGTCGCAGTCCCCCACCGCGAAGAACGGGTCGCCCTGCCCCAGGTAAACCGAGTACTCGACTGACCTCATCTACTACCCCTCCCGAACACGTCCTTCCAATAGGCTTCTATGCCCGGTCAGCACCCGACGACCGCCTCCGCCTCGGCGGACACTTAAGCCCATGTACGAGCCTACTAATCCCTAGCATGAATGATGGACGTGCGACCCACCTCTCAATCCCCGACAATGTCCATCACCACCTCCGGGGGCGTGAAGGAAGCCGGGAAAACCTCGAAGAAAACCATCGCCCCCTCAGCCCACGACTGAATACGCACGCTAACACGCACCACGTCAGACACACCGCCGAAATCACTCGCTCTTCTCTCCATCGCCCTTAGGTTCCCGATGGTGAGCTCCGCTATCCAATAGGCGGCTATTTCCGCTACGGTGTCCTGCGTGAAGTAGTGCCATGAGACCGACCTGTTGTACTTGTCGTTTATGTGTATTTCGACCTTGCCGGGCCCCGTTATCTCGATCGTCATTAGCTTCGGGAGCTCCTTCAATAGGAAGTCCAAGTAGTGCTTCGCCTCCTCCACAGCGGGCTTCACGTACTCGGGAATGTACCGCTCGTTCCTTATGGTCTCGTATTCATCAATGCACTTCACGAACTTATCCCACTCCCCAATATGCTCCATGCACGCGTTAGCGATGAACCCCAACCGCTTACTCTCCAACCAATGCTCAACCACCCCGATAGCGAACCTCCCGTCCATAACCATCGTACGGAAGGCAACGACCGCACGGGCTAGGGCTTGGTCGAGGGCTAGGTTGATGGGTATGCCGGGCATCGCCACGTAGTGCCCTATTTTTGCTTTAGCCCCTTCGAGGGCTTCCAATATGCGGTTCACGGCGTCGTCCTCGGAGTCAACTACGTGGAAGCGTATCCTAGCACGTCTGGAGAGCATATCCCCCTCTTCCTCATCCTTCGACTTTCTCTTCCAGAACCACGGCATCCTCCCACGCTCCCGGGAATCGCACTTATCAATTAGGTAAATTATGCGAAACGCTTAAATAATGGTATCGCCCTTTTTCACCACTAACTAAGCCAAAGACGTGTTTATGGATCTAAAACTACGTAATAATGTCTGTCTCACTTGATCCCTTACCCTAGTCAGTGATGTTTTTGTCTTAAAGAACGCTTGCTATCAATGTACTTGATTACCTCAGAAGTGCTCTAGGCTCTTTGATAAGAATTATCCTTAAGCTTCCTCTACTTTATTTTTTCCGTAATATGCTCGGAGTTCACGGAACGCCGTATTAGGTCGCCGTACATGCCGCAGATGTTTTTAATTAGCTTCTCGAAGTCGGACTTAACCTCCTCAACCGCCGAGGAAACGACGGAATCAACCGAAGACATTAACGACGCCCTCCACGATGTCCCACGTCCTCTCAAACATCGGGGGCGAACCGACAGGCGATAAACCCGGCACCAACTTCTTACTATCGGGTGGAGGCCCCCACACCCACACGCACACCTTACCGATCACCTCAACCCCCTTACGCAGCCACTCCAAAGCCTCATGAAGCCGAAGCTTCACACGAACGACCACCGGCTTCGGTATATCGAACAGGAAGTACGTACCGCCGACCACTCCTATAGGGCTTAACAGGAAGGTCATGAAGTCGTGGAAGTCCGCGTTCTGCAACTGTTCTAGCGTGATCTCGTATTCTTTACCGAACCGACTGTGTATTTCTTTTATTTGCCGTGCGAATAGGGCTCCGTATATTCGTGCGGGGCCTTCCCATTTTTTCCATTCGCCTTTCACGGCTCTTTTCCAGAAGTTTACGAATGAGTTGGGGTATTCTATGACCTGCTGCACTTCGACGAATTCTACGGTGACGTACTTTTCAATAAGGAGGTTGAGCTCCAGATGGTAGAGGCTGAGCTTCCGCCCGAACAGGAAGCCCGTCTCCAGCGACGTGAGCCAAGGCCCGAGCTTAGTGCCGTCCAGATTCTTAACCACGCCCGTAACGAGGTTATACGGAACGAACGACGGGACTTCCTCATCCTTACTCAGCACCACACCCTCCGGAAGAACCGGGACGTAACGAGGTAAAGCCAGCTCCAGAGCCGCCTTAAGCGCCACTTCAACCACCGTTGACCGGTCTTTCCAATAGGAGTTCTACGAAAAACAATTAAAAGCAATCACGCATAAAGCGTTCCCCGTCTACCGTTACTTCTCGATATTTCTAGTTATTTTTGTTTACGGTAGGCGGGTCATTACGCCCTCCCCCGCCCAGCACCCCGCAGGCACCTTCACGCCAGCTCTGCTTTACAGGAGTTCCCGCTCGGCACCCACGGGGCTGGGCTGAGCGGCAGTTCCCTCCGAGTAACTCATGCATACTGTATTTTATAAACCGGCCTAGGACTAAGACCATCACAAATATTCAAAAGTATTCAAAAGCAACGAAACCTATCATAAAGACCGAAACAGCCTTCATTGATTGCCTGCACAATGACGCGGTGTTTGCGGAGCACGCGGAGAGCATCTATTGATGAGAGGAGGTAAGTTGAGAGTAGAGTGCTAGTATTACTATTGATGTTGTTTCTGTGTTTCGGTCACTAATGTTTTCACTAAATATTGTGTTTCCGTTAATGGTTTCGTAGTTTGTGAATACTCCTCCGCTGGTTGGGTCTTGGGCTCTAGCGAGGATGCGCATCATTGTGTCTGTCTCGTTGCTGTATTTTGCTGGTTTCCCTAGAAGTCTGTACGCGTATATTGCGAGTGCAAGCTTGTATGTATCATAGAGCTTAGTGCTTCTAAAGGATTTGTCTCTGAAGCCTTGACCGTCCCACATCTCCATAGCTCTATTGAATAGGATCTGGGCTCTTGCTCTATTGCCCTTGATGGCTGAGTTTATGGACTCTATTAATAACCAGTCGGCATACTCTTCCCAGTCCCGCATCACGGTTCCGTTCCTTAGCTCCGCCGCTACCGTTATGCTGTTCTTCTTCGCGATTATTACCATGATGCCGTTCCTAGGCACATCATCTATGGATACACCAGTAAGAACCTCCCATCTGTTTGATTTTAAGTACCTGCCGAAGTTCTTCATAAGGTTCTTCTGAATGTCGTTTGCTAGGCTATCGAAGCCGCATATCCTTAGTGCCTTAACAGCCACCATATTCGTGTTCACGTAGGCCATATAGTAATCCCTAACACGAGGGCTGTAAGCCTCTCTAAGCAAACCAACCTCAGCAGAATACCGACTAACGAGAAACTCGCAAGCCTTACTCACGTTGAAATATGCAAGATAGTAAATTTCATGATGAACTTCCCTATGTAAATAACTACTAACGCACAGCACAGCAGTAAGTACAAGTACTAGCAGGGACAAGCTACGTAATCTTACATCCCCCCCACAACCTAGTGTAGCCCCCTACCTATACCTCATCCCCTGAATTAAGTCCTTAACCTAATTACAAGTTAAGATCCCGCTACTTCAGGGTGGCTATGGTGCGGGGGGTGGGATTCGAACCCACGCAGGCCTCCGCCATCGGGGCCTCAGCCCGACCCCTTTGACCTGGCTCGGGCACCCCCGCCCAAGACCTATGTTAGTGATAACGGGTTTTAATGCTTTTAGCGTTTAGTGGTTCCGTATCCTCTCATCATAGCTATTTTTAGCTTTGCTAGTACGTGCAGTACCCTAAGGTTTGCCTTGATGGTTCCTCCAACTCTTGGTTCCTTCCTTCTGGGCGGCGGGTCGTAGACGTACTCGCAGATCCTGCATCCCCTTTCCTTAGCTATTAGCAGTAATTCGGCGCCGAAGGTTTCCCCTAAGCGTAGTTGGGCGCCAGCGACGCAGTTCTTTGAGTATACCCTGAAGTTGGAGTAGACGTCCCTAGCACCTATGTCGCGTCCTATTAGCTTGGAGCTTAGCCTTTCGGAGAACCTAGGTATTAGTGTGCGGCACGCGACTAGGACGCCGCATCTCCTGCTTAGGAATTCCTGGATTAGCGTGGGGATTAATTCGGGCGGGTTCTCTAGGTCTATGTCGAGGGTGACCACGATCGGGTACTTCGCGTTCTCTATGCCCACCAGTAAGCCCTTGGTCTGTCCTTCCCTCACCTTCTTTATTGCTTTGTCAGCGTACCTCACCGCGAGGTCGTAGGTCCCGTCAGGCGAGTCATCGTCAACGATGATTATCTCGTGAGGGATCCCCCTCAGTGCCGCCCTAACCCGCTCGACGAATGGCTTAACGTAGTTAGCCTCGTTATACGTTGTCGTGACGACGGACACGCCCCCTAGCGACTTAAGCAACTCATTAACCAAGCGTGCCGTACCAGTGGCGGTTTGCCCCATGACTGATCACATCCTCATGGCCTTAATGTCCTTCCTTAATTGAAATCGCTTACGGGCTATACCTTTCTCAGAGCCTTCTCCACGCCCTCACCCTTAGTTAGGGCAGCGCCTAGCTTGCTCAGCACCTCGTCGGACTCCTTTATCAGTGACCTAACCCTACGGTTCCATGAGAGAACTAATGGTCTTAAACCGCCCCGCGTTGCCTTGGCGTAGAGGGCGTTCATGTTCCGCACGTACTTCTCCACCTTACTCACGTCAATCCCCGAAATACTGCTGAGTGCCTGCACGACTCCCGGATCCCTCAGCCCCTTACCTATGGTCTTCTTGAGTACCGAGTCAACTAACTCGTAGAGCGCCACTAGGTCATCTTTCCCGAGCTTGAGCTTCCTACCGGTAACCTCCCTCCTCACCGGGGTGTCCACCATCACCTGCACCTCAGACACTTGGGGAAGCGCCTTATCGGTCTCTATCTTACCGAAGGACACGGCCATACGCATTAAGAATATCGTTGCTAGCGTACCCACCGCTAATGAGGCTAACCTGACGAACACGCTTGAGGCCAGCATGGCACGTAATTCATTATCAGCCATTAAAATGAGGGTATGCAGCAACGGGAACCAAACCATCGGGTGCAGTAGGGTGACTATAGCTGAGAGGCTCCCGGCACCAACGCTCTCCAGAGCCCGCGTAATCAGGCTAGGTAACTCATCCACTGGCGGCGTATACTTCCCGGACTCCATTAACACGACGTACTTACCTGGGCTACCCAACCAAGCAAATAACGCGTTAGCGAAGCCACTGTAGTTGTATTGCGCGTTACTGAGACCCAGAACCTCGTTAATGAATACGGAGCCATCAGAGATCACGTACGCCTTAAACCCTCCCCTAACCACGTACGCAGCAACCGGGTCACCCTTGATGGTTCTACCAGCAATAACTACGCCGTCACCCGCGCTCAACTTAGCGGCATAATCAAGGTATAACCTGTACGTCCCGGCGCCCGGCCCGCCAGGAACCTTAAGAAGCGCTAGTGGGTAGGGGTCACCCTTCACGGACTTCAGCGTCACGCCGTAAAGTATGAGTGCACTTACGTTAACTGCCTTAAGTATGGGGTTCGTGTAGGGGCCCTCATCAGCAACTAGCAAGGAGGCGCTCCCGTACTTACGCATAGACCAGCTCAAGACCTTACTCACGCACCCTACCTCACCTGAGCTGTAGGGTTCCTCCGGCGATATGAAGACCGCTATTACCGGCGAATTCAGGCTGCCTAGCGAGTCAGCAACACTGCACCAGTCAGTTACCGCGTAAACCCGGTACCCGCGGGATCTAAGCATGCTCATTAGGCTAGAGGTCCCGTCCCAGCCAGTATTGGCTGGGGAGGCGCCGGAAGTAACGACTGGCGTGCGCGGCGGGTACTCAAGTAACGCTATGAATATTATGAAGATCACTGCGTACAGGAAGTACCTGCCGCGCATTAAGACTTACCCTCCTCCCTCCTTAGCTCCTCGACTGACCACGCGAGGGCACTTAACTTAAAGAGTTGTAGGGCAGCAACGATGAACGTGAATCCTATGAGTGCGGACATGGCTGACGTGGCAACTAGGGCTCGACTCATGTACGTGATCGCCATGGTAAAGAATTGGTACGCAGCAACAAGTAACGCTACGCCTAGCCCCAGGTATATGAATTCCCTAACCCTCGCGTATCGCGCACGCACTGTCATGGCGTTACCCCCAGCAAGTAAAGCACGTACCTCAAGACTGTTAGTAAGGAGGAGTAAAAAGAGTAGTAGCTCCGCATCACGGTTTCATCAATACCTGCTGGTGAGGCACTTCCCGCCGCCCAAGGCGGTGGAACTCCTTTAAATATAACTAAGTACGCTGATACCGAGAACGTTATCGCGGCAATCACAGCTAAGGATGCCCACCCCTTACCCCCAACGAAGATTTGCGTTAGCAGGAGGCGCATTACTACGTAGGACACCACTAAGACAGTAATGCCCACACCCACGTTAATGGCTGCCGCAGGAACGTTTGATGCTGTCACTACGCCGCTTAAGTATCGGCCCGCCACCTCCCGTATGGGTATCATGATGAACGGATAGAATAGTATGGAGCCCATGAAGGCCATCCAACCAACCACGAACCTCGACGGGAAGCCTCCAGCCCTCAAGAACGATCTCAAGTGCGTTAACCACCCCTCAGCGTACTTCCTCACCCGCAGGGGGTTAGGGACAGCGTAGCTAGAGAGTATATCCATAACCGCACCAGAGAGGTACGTTCCGAGCCCTATGACAAATACGAACACGAATAATCTGCCCACTAGGGTGTGGGCAAACACGTCCCACAGCATCGATAAGCCAGGGGAGGGCGTAGAACCGACTTTAAGTAATGAGGCGTAAAACCCGTAAATAAACCACGCAAGGATCACGGGCAGGCCAACCTTCACGGACTCAAAGACTAAGAAAAGCGCGGTATTCCGGGCATTCACAGTAATCCTCACCTTACCCGGACGCCACACCTCGGATACCACGTCAAGAGGCAAGTACGCTATGAAGCCCAGCACTACGAATACCGTCATCATGAGTGAAGGGGGTGCACCACTGCAGACCATTATTACGTATGCGACATACGCTGTAGCTAAGCCTACAGGGTTACCTATCATAGCGAATATGGCGCCCAATAACCCAGCAACGCTGATTATAGTGGTAACGAGCACCTGCAGGACCTGGAGGGGGGCTGTAGTGGCGCTCACCAACCCCAGTAGCCCCCTAATCGACGACGCGGTTGTCTGGATCAAGAACCAAGCCACCGGAACCACCGCTATGACCCGCCCCGCCCTAGACAAGTACGTGACGAGCCTTGACTCAGGCCCACGCACCCTCAAACCACGCCCCCTCCACTACTCCTGCGAACCGCGTTTCTCACGGCCTCCACAAGCCTCGATGCCATGGACGCGTACCTCTCATCCAGTCTTTGACCGGACCACCTAGCAAGCTCGTACATCCTAGTGAGTTGCTCGAATGCCGTGCCAGCCACCCTCCTTACCTTGCGTAGGTACTCTCTATGGGTTTCCGAGGGGGTGATTGGGGCTAAGGAGGACAGGAGGGAGACCGCATTCCAGTATGCCCGAATTACTGTCTCGTTAACTCCGCCAACCCCGCTAATCTGGGGCACTGTTTTACCCTTACGCATGCTAAGCATTACGTACCGCGCCCTCTCCCTAAACAACCTAGACACTAGGTACAGGAGTAGTAAGCCCACTACACTCGCTAGGATGATCCTCAGGAAGGAAAATACGTTAGCAGTACTTACTTGGGGGTTAATGGTCTGCGGCTTTATGCTTGGTAGGTTAAGACTGGGTAACCTAGGAAGTTCGGGAGTAACGCTACTCTTCGGCACCTGTGCGAGTTCCCTTAGCCCGTCGGTTATGGATTTAATTACGTACGGTAGGGACGCGTTGTTCCCTAGTCCAGCCATCAGGTCCGATAGAGACCCAGGCGTTATGTTGGCTGACGTCGATAACTCTGAACTCCTTCTTGCTAGCTCCTTAAGTAACTCTGTTGCTCGTGGATCCTTACTTAAGTTCGCTAGCCTGTCAGCTATGTCAGCAATTGCCTTAAGGTCCTCGGGGGTGATGTTATTTAGTCCGAGTCCCCTAACGTCCTCCGGGCTGACCAATCCGTACTTCATTGCTAAGCCCAACGCCGATTTAAGTATGGCTAGATCCTCTGGGCTGAGCGAATTCACCTCCACCTTATCCCTAAGATCCTGCAAGTTCACCGTACCTGATAAGGCCCATTCCCTTAAGACCTCCCGCAGCGCCGGGTCTTTCGCGAGGCTTGCAAGTAAGCCTAGGTCTATCCTCAGATCTGAAGGCATTGATCCATTACCCTGCGTTGTTAGGGTTGACAACTTCGCCACATCACTGCTTGTCAGCTGGGCCGCAGCCCCCGGATTACCTGCAAGAGAGTTTACGACATTAGATATGTTCAGCACACCATTACCTAACCCCTCGTCACCGAGTAGCGCGTCAACGTTTGTTGAGTTAAGCAACTCACTCAGTTGCTGGAAGCTAAGGTTAGAAGTTAGGATCTTAGTTATGATGTCAGGAGAGTGTCTTATCACCCCGCTGACGGACCCTTCCTGGGCACTGACGGTGAGGCTACAGGTAACTGAGAGTAGCATAGAGATCACCAACATCATTGCCATGCCCTTAAGCACCGAAGCTGAAGTACTGGCGTTTACCCCCATTAGCATCGCTTCCGTTGACTCATCGTTGTTAAAACTCATATACCTTACATTCAATAGCGTTTCGGTGGTTTAGTACGGTAACAAGGTTCTCGGCAGTAATGAGTGACGTACTTGCAAGCACGGCGGACATACTTATTGAGAGGGAGAATGAAGTCCGCTTTATCGTGGCTTCAATGATCGTCGGAGGGCATATTCTCCTCGAGGGGGTCCCCGGGATAGCTAAGACATTAACCGCTAGGGTCGTGGCACGCTTGTTTAAGCTTTCTTTTAGGCGTATTCAGTTTACTCCTGATTTGTTGCCTGCTGATATTGTTGGTACTCGTGTTTTTGATCCTTCCCGCGGCGTCTTCGTTGTTCGTGAGGGACCCATATTCGCGAACATTGTTTTGGCGGATGAGATCAACCGCGCATCACCCAGAACACAATCAGCGTTACTGGAAGCAATGCAAGAAAAACAAGTAACAATAGAAGGAGAAACAAAACCACTACCAGACCCATTCATAGTCATCGCGACCCAGAACCCCATAGAGATGGAGGGCGTGTTCCCGCTACCGGAAGCCCAACTGGATAGGTTCCTTGTCAAGTTAGAGGTCGATTACCCCAGTGATGCGGGACTACGTGAGATACTGAGAAAGATAGACAGAATTGAGGCCGCACTTAAGGAGTTACGCCCTGTAGCCTCAGCGCAGGACATATTCGTAGCTAGGGAGGAGGTGAAGTCCGTTAGGGTTGATGACGCTATATATGACTACATAGTCGCTATAGTGCGGGCGACCCGTGAGCACCCGGCAGTGCGTTTAGGTGCCTCACCTAGGGGCGGGATAGCGATGCTGAAGCTCGCTAAGGCTTGGGCGGTCATGGAGGGCAGGAACTACGTTGTGCCCGACGATGTTAAAGCCGTGGCTAAGCCATCCCTTATACATAGGATAATACTTAAGCCGGAGTACGAGTTTGAGGGCGTGACAGCTTCGAAAGTTGTTGATGAGGTACTTAAGTCGGTCAGCGTTCCGCGCCCATGAAATTGCTTAGACCCTCACTAAGGTGTGATGCGTGATTAGAGCCACTAACAGGACTAGGGCGATGCTTGTTGTTGCCGCAACCCTAGTTGCGGCTGCATTCATAACCCCGGCTGGCGCGGCCCCTATCCCGGCGGCGACCGCGGTTTTCCTAGTTTTACTTATCGTTGTCTCGAGGGCCTCATTAAACACGCAGGTAGGTGTTGTCGGGTCCCTTAAGGTTAAGCGTGTTATTAGCAAGCCGTTAATCAGCGGTAAACCAGCCGTTGTTAAGGTAGTGCTGAGGAATGATTCATTAATCCCCTTGGAACTTGTTGAGGTATTTATTCCGTACCCTAGAGTGTTTAGGAAGGTTAAAGGCAGTTCAACGACCTTAACCACGGTCCCTCCGAAGTCCTCCGTAGAGGTTAGCCTAGAGCTAGTGCCGCGGGTGGGGGAACACGCATTTGAGCCTGTTAAGCTAGTGCTTAGGGACATACTAGGATTATTTAAGTTCGAGGCTAACGTGACGGGGAAGGAAGTAGTCCGTGTTCTGCCTGCCTTGGAAGGGATCAGGGCACTTGGGGTTACTTACACTTCTAGACCGGGTGAGCTCTCCAGGACGCGGAGAAAGGGACATGGCGTCGAGTTCTACGGCATTAGGGAATACGTTCCTGGCGACGAGTACCGCCGTATAGAGTGGAAGGCGTCCGCACGTCATGGCATGAGAAGACTCTTCGTAAAGGAATTCGAGCATGAGGTTTCCCTCAACATATTCCTGGTACTCGATACCTCACTCTACATGTTATCAGGAGGGTGGGGAAGAACTCCGTTAGAGTACAGCGTCAGGGCCGCGGCGTCGATAGCCGCTTACGCGTTGAGGCGCGGGGACTCCGTAGCGGTGATACATAGATTTGTTGATAGGCCGGCGCTGGTGCGTGGGCGTAGGTCCCTAGTGCGGGTTATTGATGACGTGTCGAGGCTCCCGTGGGACGCCATACTTAAGTTACCGAGTGCTGAGTTAAGGGACCTGGTTCTGAGGAAGTTAATGCCTGTTTTACCTAGGGAACGTAACGTGATAATAGTGTTCACAATTCTTTACGGGGGTATTGATGAGGCGAGGGAGATTGTTGAGGTTGCCTCTAAGCTAAAGGCCTTAGGGAACACCGTTATGGTTATCGTCCCAATGGTTGAGGCTTTCGAGGCTAAGACGCTAGAGGGTATCGAGGCTGCCGTTTACAGGTTACGTAGCTTAGGTATGCTCAAGAGTAAGATGGAGGGAGTTAAGCTCCTCTTAAGGCATGGGATACCTACGGTCACAGCATTACCGAGCGAGATAACGGACATAGTGGTCGCTAGGCTCGAGAGCATAAGGTCATCCATGGCGTGATTGCTTCGCTCTCCACTTCTTCAGCTTGCCCTTGTTCATCGCCAGCATTAATGCATCACTCCCCGTTAGTCCAGAAGCCACTATGTCAGCTAACCGCAGGGGCTCCGGTATGGGCGAGGTGTTCTGCAACCTTATTATGTAGTCCATTGCTCGGTATGACGGTATCCCGTAAGCCGATATTCGGAGGGGTCTCCAGGGTGTCTGCACGTAACTGGAGTGCTTGTAGACCTTCTCGATTACGCCGTACCTAGTGCTCCAGTCTGGGAAGTGCTTCACCAACGCCTCCCTTATTTTCCTTAGGTTAAGCTCATGCTTGAATACAGTAACGACTGGTATGCCAGTCATTGCGTGTAGTTCCTCCGGATCCACCACGTTGAATCCCGCTACGGTCACACCATCAGTGAATATCACTTCTGGTACCCCTATCAAGCTCTTAACTAATTTGAAAGCGACGCGCGTACCGTCTAGACCGTCAACGGTTACTGGCTCGACCCTGACATCTATTATCGACATGCCCGAGCAAAGGACTGAGACAAGGAGTGTGCGGCACCGAAGTTCCTTACACTCTATAGGGAAGAAACCATCGTCAATACCGACTGCGTTTAATGAACCACCCGATTCTCGGGTCATCTTCGAACGCCTTGAGTATAGTGTTAGGGTCTACGGT
>Ga0256914_1002861_pt1 | contig 14111 bp, 10 predicted proteins | sample HulkmetaG_FD_191571 | JGI IMG/M metagenome (GOLD analysis project Ga0256914, IMG submission 191571) | Hydrothermal chimney microbial communities from Main Endeavour vent field at the Juan de Fuca Ridge, Pacific Ocean - Hulk | ecosystem: Environmental > Aquatic > Marine > Hydrothermal vents ... | reverse complement strand
GGGGTTGAGATTGTAAAGGATGGTGCGGGTGAGCTTGCCGGAGTAGGCCAGACGGTCGAGGAAACGGCTCATATTGCGGGCCACGGGCTCGTCGCCCATCGAGTCGAAGCCCGTATCGGGCCCCAGCAGCTCGAACATCCTGCGGTTGTTGTTGCGCATCGCCCCGTAGTGGTACTGCTGTACCCAGCCTTTCTCATGGTCCAGGAAGGCCATGGCGGTCAGGAAGGCGGTCCTGAACTTGCGCACCTCCGGGATGCTGAGCTCCCGGCCATGGCGTATCTTCAAGAAGATCTCCCGGATCTCTTTCTCGGTATATTCTTCGGCGTAGAAGGTGTCGATGCCGTGGTCGGAGATGCGACATCCGTGGGCGGCGAAGTGGTCGTGCCGACGTCGCAAGGCTTCCAGCAGGTCGTCCCAGGTGCGTATCTCCAGATCTGCCGCCGTGCCCAGCCGTTCGAGGTAGGCGTTGTAGGTGGCGGGATCCTCCACGGCCATGGCCTTATCGGGCCGGAAGGCCGGGTAGACCATCACCTCGGGGAACTCCTGCTGCAACAGGGCATGATGCTCCAGGGTGTCGACAGGATCGTCGGTGGTGCAGACCACCTCGACGTTCATCCGTTTCAGCAGGTTGCGGCACGAGTAGTCGGGCTGTTGCAGCAGCTCGTTGGCCTTGTGCCACACCTTGTCGGCCGTGGCGGGCGAGAGCAGGTCGGTGATGCCGAAATAGCGGCGCAGCTCGAGATGGGTCCAGTGATAGAGCGGGTTGCGCAGTGTGTAAGGCACCGTCCCGGCCCATTTGTCGAATTTCTCCCGCGGCGAGGCGTCGCCGGTACAGTAACGCTCGTCGACGCCGTTAGTGCGCATCGCCCGCCACTTGTAATGGTCGCCGGCAAGCCAGATCTCCTGCAGGTCGCGGAAACGATGGTCGGCGGCGATCTGCTCCACCGGCAGATGACAATGGTAGTCGATGATGGGCATCCGGGCCGCATGCTCATGGTAGAGTCGTTCGGCCGTCTTGTTCTGAAGCAGGAAGTTGTCGTCAAGGAAGCTCTTCATGGTGCTTTGTTTTTCGGGGTGAAGTCCCCTCGGAAGGGGCGGGGTGTCAGGCGTTGTAGGTCGTCGAGGCGGTGTCGCCGCCGTGGCCTGTCCAGTTGGTGTGGAAATATTCTCCGCGCGGCCGGTCGACACGCTCGTAGGTGTGGGCGCCGAAGTAGTCGCGCTGGGCCTGGATGAGGTTGGCCGGCAGCCTGCCGGTGCGGTAGCCGTCGAAGTAGGTGAGGGCGGCGGCCATGGCGGGGATGGCGATACCTTGGGTGAGGGCCGTGCTCACCACACGACGCCAGCTCTCTTGGTTGCCCTCGACGATCGAGCGGAAATAAGGATCGAGGATAAGGTTGGGCAGGGCGGGATCGCGCCGGTAGGCGTCGTAGATCTTGCCCAGGAAGGCCGAGCGGATGATGCATCCGCCGCGCCACAGCAGGGCGATGCGGCCGTAGTCGAGGTTCCACCCGTAGGTCTTCGCCGCCTCGCGCATGAGGGTGAACCCCTGGGCGTAGGAGATGATCTTCGAGGCATAGAGGGCACGCCGCATGTCCTCGAGGAAAGCACGGCGGTCGCCGTCGAAGAAGGGATCGGGGCCGTGCAGCACCTTCGAGGCGGCCACACGCTCCTCTTTCTGTGCCGAGAGGGCACGGGCGAACACCGCCTCGGCGATGAGTGTCAGAGGCACCCCCTCGTCAAGCGCCGCCATGGCCGTCCACTTGCCTGTGCCCTTCTGTCCCGCAGCATCGAGGATCTTCTCCAGCAAAGGCTCGCCGTCCTCGTCACGATAGGCCATGATGTCGGCTGTGATCTCGATGAGGTAGCTGTCCAGCTCGCCCTTGTTCCATTCGGCGAAGACCTCGTGCATCTCGTCGGCCGTCATGCCCAGCAGTTCTTTCATCATGAAATACGACTCGGCGATGAGCTGCATATCGCCGTATTCGATGCCGTTGTGCACCATCTTCACGAAGTGGCCTGCGCCGTTCTCACCCACCCAGTCGGCGCAGGGGGTGCCGTCCTCCACCTTGGCGGCGATCTTCTGGAAGATCTCTTTCACGTGAGGCCATGCTTCGGGTGATCCGCCCGGCATCATCGAGGGCCCCTTGAGGGCACCTTCCTCGCCGCCCGAGACGCCGGTGCCGATGAAGAGAAGCCCTTTGCTCTCCACGTACTTCGTGCGACGGATGGTGTCAGGGAAATGGGAGTTGCCGCCGTCGATGATGATGTCGCCCGGCTCGAGCAGGGGGATGAGCTGCTCGATGAAGTCGTCCACCGGCTTGCCGGCCTTCACCAGCAGCATCACCTTGCGCGGACGCTCCAGTACCGACACCAGCTCCTCCAGCGAGTGGGTGCCGATGATGTTCTTGCCCTTACCCCGACCGTTGACGAAACGGTCGACCTTCTCCGTGGTGCGGTTGTATACCGCTACCGTGAAACCTTTGCTCTCCATATTGAGCACCAGGTTCTCGCCCATCACGGCGAGACCGATGAGTCCGATGTCAGCTTTTTTCATCGTTTTCTTTTTTTATGATGTTGAAATTCAGTTTTTCCAGTGTTCTCAGCAACTGTTCGTTCCTTGTTTCCGTGCGGACGGTGTAGTTATGGAATTCCCGCCGGACGGGGTATTGTCCCCGGAGTTCCTCGAACTTCTCCGGGTGCCGGCGCAGTGCGTGGTCATCCCTTTCGATGGGGTAGGTGTGGAGGATGACGTGTTGCAGCACCTCTTCGAAGGTGGTGAGGCTCGCGTCGACGGTGATGAGGGGTTCTTCGGGTGGTGGCAGGCGGCCGGGGTACCAGCGGGTGAGGGGCAGACCGAAGTGGCGGGCGAGGGCCTGCACGCTCATGGCGGTGCCGTTGGCTTTGCCGTCGACGGAGTATCCGGCGATGTGGGGGGTGGCCAGATCGGTCAGGTCCATCAGCTCGCGGTCGATACGGGGTTCGCCGTTCCACACGTCGAGGACGGCCCCGCGCAGATGACCCTGGCGCAGAGCTTCCTTGAGTACGGCGTCGACGACGACGGGGCCGCGTGAGCTGTTGATGAGCAGGGCGCCCTTTTTCATGCGGCTGACGAAGAGCTCGTCGACCATGGCGAGGGTCTTGTCGCGGCCTTCGCGGTGGAGGGGCACGTGGAGGGTGATGATGTCGCTCTCCCGGAGGACGGTCTCCAGCGGCAGGAAGGGCAGGTCGTCGCCGGCACGCTGGCGCGGCGGGTCGTTGAGCAGCACGTCGAAGCCCAGCAGCTCGGCCAGGTGGGCCACCTTCGTGCCCACATGACCGACGCCCACCACCCCCAGCGTGGTGCCTTGGAAAGAGAAGCCGTGACGACGGGCGAGCCAGGCCAGCGCCGCCGCCACATACTGCATCACCGAGCCGGCATTGCAGCCGGGCGCATTGGTCCAGCGGATGCCGGCCTCATCGAGCCATGCCGTATCGAGATGATCGTAGCCGATGGTGGCCGTGGCGACAAAACGCACACGGCTGCCCTCCAGCAGGGCACGGTCGACACGTGTGCGGGTGCGGACGATCAGGGCATCGGCATCCCGCACCTCGGCACGGCCGATGGCCGCACCGGGGAGGTAGACCACCTCGGCATAAGGCTCCAGCACCCCCCGCAGAAAGGGGATCTTGTCGTCGGCAACGATCTTCATGACTGCTTCTCTCCGTTGAGGTCACGGTAATAATCCGCCACGATCGTCTCGAGCACCTTGTTGGTGCGGGCGGCGGTGACGCCCGTGCTGGGACAACGGTCGCCGCGCCCCAGCAGCTCGTCGACGATGCTGCGGATCAGGTTGTACTGTATGTTCTCGGGATTGGTGTAGCGGTACTCTTCCGTGCCTGCGTCGGTGACAAGTCTTACCGGTATCACCTCGAAGGTGGAGAGATGGATCGACCCGCGGGAGCCGTAGAGGGTGATCGTGTCCTGCCGGTCGACGGGGGCGGCGGCGAAATGCCACAGCCCCTGACCCACCACGCCGTTCTCGAAAGTGAACGATGCCGACACGGTATCTTCGGCACGGTAGAGACCGGCCATGTTCGTCACGATGGCGCGGGTCTCCCGTACCGGACCAAAGAAATGGTCGAGGATATCGAACTGGTGGGAGGCCAGGTCGTAGAAGTATCCTCCGCCGGCGATCTCGGGGATGACGCGCCACGGCGGATGTCCCCTGTCGAGGTCTTCGGGGCGCGGGGGCAGTATCAGCCGCAGCTCCGCCAGACGGGGCTCGCCGATGCGGCCGGCGTCGAGCCATTCCTTCACCTTCATGAAGGCGGGCAGACGCCGACGGTAGTAGGCCACAAAGAGGGGCATACCCGTCTCTTCGGACACCCGGATCATTTCCCGGCATTCGGCCCAGGTGCGGGCCATCGGCTTCTCCACATACACTGCCTTGCCGGCACGCATGGCGGCGATGGTATAGGCGGCATGCGAGGAGGGCGGCGTGGCCACATACACGGCATTGACCTCCGGGTCGCGGATGAGGCGGCCGGCATCGTCGTACCACCGCGGCACGCCGTGACGGCGCGCATAGTCCTCGGCCTTTGCCGCATCGCGCCGCATCACCGCCACCAGCCTCGACCCCGGAACCTTGTTGAAGGCCGGTCCGCTCTTCTTCTCGGTCACGTGGCCGCAGCCGATGATGCCCCAGTTGATCTGTTTGATATTACTTGTATTATGAGTGTTCTGGATCATTTAACCTTTTTTTACCGCAGGTCTTTTTGCCTGAAGGGGGATATCTGTCAGGTCGGCGATGCGGATCGTTTTGCCCGTGTCGATGCTCTTGCGGGCGGCAATGCCTATCAGGACGGCCAGAGCGCCGTCGCGTGTGCCGGCCGACTGCCGCAGCGGATCAGGGCCGTCGGGGGTGAGGAAGATATAATCCTGCATCACCGGGTCGCCGCCCCCATGACCTCCTTGCCTTTCCGGAACGCGGATGAAACGATAGTCTTCAAAGTTCTTCATCACCACGATCTCGTGGTATTTTTTCTTTTTCTCTCCGGTCTCCTGCACCATCTCTTTCATGTATGCATCTTTCTGGGTGACTGCCCCGTTCTTGTACCAGGGGATGTCGTGCCACGACTCGATACGTCCGTTAAAACCATTGAACGCGATGCGCCATCCTTCGTAGGGAGAGTAGGTGGTGAGCGAGTAGTTGACCACTACATCGTTGGCATACTTGATCTGCACGGACATCTTGTCGAAGATGTCGATCTCCTCACGCCAGAGGCAGTTGTCACGGATGTATCCGTCATATTTTTCATTCTTGACATAGAGGTTCATGTCGAGGCCGCTCTTTGTCACGTCCCAGTAAAACCTGCAATCCTGTTTGTGGGGACAGGTGCGGCATTTGTCTCCGCGGAAAGGGTGGTTTTTGCCGTAGAACTCCAGGGCGCCGTAGGCTTTCACCTCCACCGGGTCGGAGTCGATCCACCAGTTGAGCAGATCGAAATGATGTGTGGCCTTGTGTACCAGCAAGGTGCCACTGTTCTTTCGCAGGCCGTGCCATCTTCTGAAATAGGAGGCTCCGTGATAGGTGTTCAGATACCAGTGGAAGTCGACGGAGGTGAGTTTGCCCACCTCTTCTTTCATGAGTAGTTGCTTGATGTCGGGGTTCTGCCACCCGTAACGGTAGTTGAGTCCTACGGTCACTGTCTTTCCGCTTTTTCGCTCAGCATCGAGGACCCTTTGTGTCTTCACCTCATCTGTGGTCATGGGCTTCTCGGTGATGACGTCCATGCCGTGCTCGAGGGCTTTGACGATGAACTCATCGTGGGTGGCGTCGACAGTGGTGACGATGAGCAGGTCGGGGTTGGTCTTACGAAGCATCTCATCAAAGTCGGTGAAGACAGGACAGTCGAGCTGCATGAACCGGCGGGCATATGCCAGTCGTCCGGGGTTGATGTCGGCCAGGCCCACGAACTCGATGGTGTCGCCGTAGCGCTGCACGAGGTTGTGACCCCAGAAAAGAATGGCCCGTATGCCGGTGCCCACGAGGGCGATCTTTTTTTTCTTCTTTCCTGCGGCGGCTGAAAGAGGGTTGATCATCAATCCGCCGGCGACAGCGGCACCGGTAGTGGCGACAAAATGTCTTCTGGAAAGATTCTGTTTTTTCATGGTCGTAGAAATTTTAATTTTTCTGCCCACAGTCCCAGCGCAGGGTTGGGGATGTAGAAGATCTCCTCGCCGTCGTCGAGGGTGTTGAAGCCTTCTGTCAGTCGGGCTGGGTCGTAGCGTTGCATCATGGTCTGCAGGTCGCCCCACGAGAAACCCGCCTTTTCGATCTCTTCGCGGGTGAGGTGGCCGGGGCAGTAGGTGATGCGGAAGCGCCCTTCGGACGAGCCGTGGATGAGGTGGGCGGCGGCGGCGAGGTTGCCTGCCAGGTCGGCGTTTCGTTCCGTCTGTTCGAGGATGGTGTCGGTACCGCGGTAGCCGTATTTCCTGATGAGCCGGTCGATCTGGCTGTCTTCGCCGAACTCCTTCACGCCCGGGGCGAGGATGATCAGCTCGCCCTCGTCGGCCAGGGCCATGCGGGTGCGGTAGATGGCTTTGTTGCCCAGCCAGGTGCTCTTGTACTCGAGGGGGTCGAGGTAGACCACCACCTTTTGCAGCGGTCGTTCCAGGAGGGTGATGTTCACGCGTGCCGAGAGGGCGGCGGCGCGGAAGAACACCTCATGGTCGTCGCCGATGAAGAGGCCGCGGGTGACCAGCCTGCCCTCCTCGTCGGCGGCTATCACCGTCAGCACATAGAGGACGGGCGGGAGCATATGCCCGAAACGCTCCGACGCCTCGTTGAGCACCGCCCGCACAGGGTTGTCGGCACGGCCCATGATGCGTTCCATGCCATAGACGGCACCGAGGAAATGGCTCTTGTTGATGCCCTCGTAGCCGCCGGTGCCGACGAAGATGTTCTTGTTGTAGTTGGCCATGCCGATCACCTCGTGCGGCACCACCTGGCCGGGCGAGAGGATGAGGTCGAAGCCGCCGTCGCGCAGGAGACGGTTCACCTGTGCCGGCCACGGGAAGGAGAGGCGTCCTCCGGTGATCTGCCGGATGAAGCTGCCCGGCACCTCGCCGAGGGTGACGACATCCTCGCGCCAGTTGTGCACGCGGAAGAGGTGTTGCGGCACGGTGCCGAACATCTGCCGCAGCTGTCCGCCGGTCATGGGCGAGTGGGTGCCCAGGGCCGGCAGTACGGCCGTCAGCGCCGGGCCCAGGTGCTCGTAAGCATAACGGGTCAGCTCGCCGGCACGCGAATGGTAACGTGTCATGTCGGGCGGCACCGCCAGCACACGACGCAGCGGCCCCACCTGACGGAGGGCGTGTACAAGCGCCTCCCGCAGATCATCGCCGCTCAGGACGGTCGTCTCTGAACCTTGTTCGTAGTAGATCATCTCTCAGATCATGTTTTGTCCGGCGGACGGTCTCACCGCCACGGAGGCGTGTCGGGCAGGCTGCGTTCGAAGGCTGTCGTCAGCTCCTCTTCATAGGCTCCGGCATAGGTGCCCTCGAAGAAACGGGGCAGAGCCTCGCGATGGAAGCGCTCCCACGAGGCCTCCTCGTCACCGGGGATGATGGGATAGAAGAGGACGCCGTTGTTGCGGGCGGCTTTCATGTCGCCCGGGGCGTCGCCGACCATCAGGATGTGGTCGTCGGGGTATTTCCCTTTGGCGGCGAGGGCCAGGTGCTCGCTCTTGGTGCCGTACTCCTGTCCCGCGATGATGCGCACGTAGCCGTCGATGCCGTTCTCCTGCCATTCCCGTATGAGTGCCTCCACGGGTGTCTGCGACACCACCATGGCGTCGGCCTGCTGCTGCAACAGCTCGAGCGAAGGCACCACGCCGGAGAAAGGCTTCAGCCCCTTGACCCACAGGGCGATCTCCTCATTCACTTTCTCCGACCAGGAGAGCACATGCTTCAGCACGGCATCGCCCGTGCGTTCCACATAGGCTTTCAGGGCCGGGTTGCCCAGCTTCGTCTCTTTCTCTGTCCACTCCTTCAGGGGCGTGAGGTCGGGCACCTCCACCCCGCGGGCCTTCACCTCGGGACGCTCCGCCAGCAGACGGACGAACTCCAGAAGCGCCAGGAAACGGTTGATACCCCGCGTGCGGGAATAGAGGTTGACGAACTCCCACGTCTCCCGCGCCACCTTCGAGACCGACAAAAGACCGAAATAGCGCAGCACGTTGGGACAGAAGAACTCTTTCTGCTTCGGCTCCATCGAGTCGAACACACATCCGTCGGAGTCGATGCCCACGAAGAAAGCCTTCGTGGGCTGCAGATCTTTCAGTTGTTTCTGGTAGTCCATGGATAAAGCTGAATTTTAGTATGTTTCTTTTCGAAAGCTCTCAGGCATAGGCCTGGGGTGTGTATTTTTCCAGTTTTTGTTCGGCGAAGACGGGTTCGAAGCGGGTGAAGCGCTGCAGGCCGTTGACCAGGGGTACGGAGGGCCAGTCGTTGCCGATGAGTGGACGCACATAATCGAGGAACTCGTCGGTGACGTCGATGCGGTTGGGGGCGATCCATTTTTCGGGGAAGGTCCGTTCGGAGAGGGCCACTTTTTCGAGGGGCACCTTGTCGTAGCGGACGGTGTAGGTGGGGCCGGGCACGCGCAGGATGGTGGCCATCCAGCCGTTGCCGTCGTGGAGGGCGATGTCGACGGCTTGGATGCCCACCTGGTAGGCTTCCTCGAGGTCGACCACCGAAGCGTAGATGGCTGTGTCGCGCTGGTCGGTGCCCGGCACCTGGCCGCGGGCGGCACCCCGTGCCTTCAGGCCCACGCTGTTGAGGTAGTTGATGACCGTCTGGTAGACCGACACCTTGGTGGCCCCGAAGTTGGTATGCCCGAAAGCGTCCTTCACCTCGCCCAGGTCGCCCACGTCGAAGCCTTCGCTGATGACCACCAGGCAGCGGCCGTCGCGCCGCAGCTGGTCGTTGACATTGTCGGCCAGCTCTTCGAGGGATACTTTCGATTCGGCCATGTAGATCTGCAGGGGTGTGGTGCGACCGGGGTCGGCCAGACGGGCTGCGGCGGGGATGTAGCCGATCCTGCGGCCCATGGCCTGCAGCACCAGCACCGGGTCGGCCGGCGACGAGCCGCGGTTCTCCTCCTCGGCGTTCTGGACGATGTGGCTCCAGTAACGCGCCACACTGCCGTAGCCGGGGGTGTGGTCGATGAGGCGAAACTCGCTGTCCCCGACATCGTTGTCGATGGTCTTGGGCACGCCCACGGCCACCACCTCCAGCCCCTGCTCACGGCAGATCTCGCTCACCTTCCAGGCGGTATGCTGCGAGTCGTTGCCGCCGATGTAAAAGAAATAGCCGATGTTGTGGGCACGGAACACCTCGACGATGCGGTCGAAGTCCTTTGTCTGATGATCCTTCAGCTTGTAACGGCAGGTGCCTATGCTGCCGGCGGCCGGAGTGTTCTTCAGCAGGGCGATCTCTTCTTCCTTCTGTGCCGAGAGATCCAGAAGCTCCTCTTTCAGCACTCCCTCGATGCCGTGCCAGCCGGCATAGAGCGTGCCGAAAACGCCGGGATGGGCCTTGCATGCGTCGATGATGCCCCGCAGCGAGTTGTTGATCACCGGAGAAGGTCCTCCGGACTGGGCGATGATGACATTCTTTGCTTTCATCTTCCTCTTCGTGTTTTTTGTTGGACGGATGTCAGCCTCTTGTGTTCAGAAGCGTTCGATATATCCTACACGCCTGCGTAGGCGTTGAATCCTCCGTCGATGGGGAGGGTGATGCCGGTGATGAAACTGGCCAGGGGTGAGAGGAGGAAGGCGATGGCGCCGTGGATCTCCTCATAGTCGCCGAAACGTCCCATGGGGGTGTTGTCCAGGATCTTCTTCCCCCGTGCCGAGAGCTCGCCGCTCTTTTCGTCGTAGAGGAGGAAACGGTTCTGTTCGCCGACGAAGAAGCCGGGGGCCACGGCGTTGACACGGATATTCTGTTTGGCCAGGTGGACGGCCAGCCATTCGGTGAGGTTGCTGACGGCCGCCTTGGCGGCCGAGTAGGCACCTACGCGCGTGAGGGGATGATAGGCACTCATCGAGGAGAAGTTGATAACCGCCCCGCCGCCCAGCTCCAGCATGTCGCGGGTGAAGATGAGCGTGGGCAGCAGCGTGCCGGAGATGTTGAGGTCGAACACCCAGCGGAACCCGTCGATGTCGAGACCATAGATGGAGCGCTGCAGTTCCTCTTCGGTGACTTTCTCCAGCATCTCCACCTCGGTGGTGCCTTTGGGGGAGTTGCCGCCGGCAGCGTTGATGAGGAAATGCACCCTGCCGAAGGTGTCGTGCACCTTCTGCTGCACCTCTTCGAGCGACTCCTTGTCGAGGACGTTGGCAGAGAGCCCCAGGGCAGGGGTGCCGGTCTCTTTTTCCACCTGCCGGGCCACCTTCTCGGCCTGGTCACCCCGCAGGTCAAGGACCGCCATCCGGATTCCCAGACGGCCCAGGTAAAGAGCCAGCGACGAACCGATGGCGCCGCCCCCGCCTGTGAGGACACATACTTTTCCTTGCAACTCTTCAAAACCGGTGTTTTTCATGTTTTTCTTCTTTTTTGAGATGTTCCCGGATTCATATGTCGGAATAGTCGTTGTAGTTCTCTTTCACGATGATCTCGATGGGCATGGGATGTTCCCTTTTGATCTCCTTTTTGCGTACGAGGTGGTCGAAGAGGGCGCGCATGGCGCCGTAACCCTGGGCCACAGGTTTCTGGCAGAGCAGCACGTCGATGATCCCCTGGTTGAGATAATGGACGTTGTCGGGGGTGAGGTCATATCCGACGAACATCAGCTTTTCGCGTCGTATCTTGCGGATACTGCGGGCCACCTTGTGGGCCGAGGAGGTCACGAAAAGCCCGCGGGTGCGGTGGTGCAGGTGTTCGTAGAGCGTGTGGGAGAGGAGGAGCTCGTCACGCGGCCCGATGTTCAGGCTGCGGATGGAGCCGCGGAACGACTGATCGGCCAGGAAAGCCCGAAGACCTTCCTCTCGCTTCTTGAAATGCAGGTGGTTCTCCAGATCGGAGGTGAAGTTGACCACCACCACCTCGGAATGTTTCTTCAGGTGGAACCAGATAAGACGGCCGGCCAGGTATCCGCTGCGGTAAGGATCCTGGGCGAAATAGCTGAGGTAATTGGTACCCTCCATTACGGAGTCGATGAAGACATAGGGAACCTTCTTCATGTCCAGTTTCCTGACCAGGTCTTCTGCTTCGCGGTGGAAGACGGGAGCCAGGATGACGCCGTCGGGCTGGGCTACCAGCATGTCGAGCGAACCCTGGCGGAACGATTCTTCGTCGTGGATGTCGAAATAGAACTCACGCAGGGTGATGCGGTAACCTGCCAGCTCTTCGGCCGCCTTGCGTATCCCTTTGAGAGGGAGTGTCCAGTAAGCATTGTCACGCCGCGGACGCGGGATGAAAACGGCCAGTACATAGGTCTTGTCCGAGGCCAGCTGCTGGGCCAGCAGGTTGGGCTCGTAGTTCAGCTCACGACAGATGCGCAACACCTTCTCCTTCGTGGCCTCCGACACCCGGCCCCGGTTGTGGATCACCCGGTCGACCGTCCCGATCGAAACCCCTGCACGCTCTGCGATCTCTTTGATACTTACCCTCTTCTCCATGGATCGTGATAATGGTTCCTTACAAAAGTACGAACTATTTTCGATTTGCGTGTACGTTCACGCAAGTTTTTTTCTTTGTGATTCTCAAGAATGCGGTACGTCCTTTTCATGTTGGGGATTTTTGGTTAATTTTATTTCAAAAAAAGGAGGGAATATGGAACAGGGAGCAGAAGCCATGCTACAGCGTCGCAAGGTGGTGATCGTGGGTGCTGGAGCTGTGGGATCCACCTTTGCCTATGCGCTGGCGCGCGACGGTGCTGCCGAAGAGATCGTACTTCTGGACGCCAATGCTTCGCTGGTGGCGGGGCAGGTGCTCGACCTGGCCCATGGTCAGCCTTTCTTTCCGTCTGTCAACATACGTGCGGGTACGCCGGACGACTATGCCGGAGCCTCGGTGGTGGTGATCACCGCGGGGGCGGCCCAGCGTCCAGGCGAGAGCCGTCTGGATCTGCTGCAGCGCAACAGGAAGATCATCGAAGAGATCGTCGACGACATTGTCGCCAGCGGTTCCCGGGCCGTCATTCTGGTGGTGACCAATCCGGTGGATGTGCTGGCCTATGTGGCGTGGCGGCGTTCGGGATGGCCTGCCGGCCGGGTTATCGGCTCCGGTACCGTCCTCGACAGCGCCCGTCTGCGTTACCTGCTGAGCCGTTACCTGCAGGTCGACACCCACAGTGTCCATGCTTACGTGCTCGGCGAACACGGCGACAGCCAGCTGGTGGCATGGTCGCTCTCCCACGTTGGCGGCGTGCCCGTCGATACCTATTGTGCCGGTCAGGAACGCTTTGCCGCCTGGCCCCGCGAAAAAGAACGCATCGCCGAAGAGGTGCGACGCTCGGCATACCATATCATCGACTACAAGGGGGCTACCTGGTTCGGCGTGGGGATGGCCCTGGTGCGCATCGTGCGCTCCCTTCTTCGCGACGAGAAGAGCATCCTCACCGTCTCTACCGTCCTGCAGGGTGAGTACGGCCTGAAGAAGGTATGCCTCAGCGTCCCTTGCATCGTGGGACGCGAAGGTGTGGAGACGATCATCACCACCAAGCTGCAGGAGAAAGAACAGGAGGCCCTGGAGCGCTCGGCCGGCGTGATCCGAGGGGCCATCGACCAGCTGGGGATAAGTTGATGATCACCTGCCCCAAGGCAGAGAAAGGTATTCAGATGGAACGAGCCCAACCTTTTCGTATCTTCCTGCTTCTGTCGGTACTTCTGGTGGCGGCGGGAATGTCGTCGTGCAGGGGAGCCGCTGAAAGAGAGGGAGCTGGCAAGCCTCCCCCTAACGTTCTCTTCCTTTTCATCGATGATCTGCGGCCCGAGCTGCATTGTTACGGTGATACGCTGATGCATACGCCTCATCTGGACCGTCTGGCGGGGGAGGGCGTGCTCTTCCGCAACCAGTTCGTCACCGTTCCCACCTGCGGGGCGTCACGTTATGGTCTGCTGGCGGGGCTTCTGCCGCGCAGCATGACAGCGCTCAGCAATGAGGCCTGCCGTCGTCTCATCGGCGAAGCCCCGGAGCATGCGGCTCCGGAGACCTTCGTCGAGCGGTTGCGACGACACGGTTACTATACGGTGGGCATCGGCAAGATCAGTCATTACGCCGACGGGCGGGTCTATCCCTATGATGGTACGCCGGCGGGAGCACCCCTGGAGTTGCCCCACAGCTGGGACGAGATGCTGTTCGATGCCGGGAAATGGGGAACGGGCTGGAACGCTTTCTTCGGCTATGCCGACGGCAGCAACCGCAACGCCCGCCACGGCCTGGTCAAACCCTACGAACGGGCCGAAGTGCCGGACGAGGGCTATCCCGACGGTCTGACCGCCCGTCTGGCCGTCAGTAAACTGAAAGAGCTGGCCGGGAAGAAGCAGCCTTTCTTCCTGGCGGTGGGTTTCTTCAAACCCCATCTGCCGTTCAATGCTCCTGCCAGGTACTGGGACCTGTACGACGAGTCGCGTCTTCCGCTGACGCCGGTGCCGGACATCCCGGAGGGTGTGAACCCGGCCAGTCTGCACAACAGCGGGGAGTTCAACGCTTACAGGGCGGGCGAGGAGCATCCTTCGCTGGAACATCCCGTTTCGGATGCCTATGCCCGCCGGTTGCGGCATGCTTACTTTGCTGCGGTCAGCTATGTCGATGCCCAGGCAGGCAAGGTACTGGCAGCCCTCGACAGTCTCGGTCTGGCAGGGAACACCGTGGTGGTGGTCTGGGGCGACCATGGCTGGCATCTGGGCGACGACCGTGTGTGGGGCAAACACACCCTCTTCGAGTGGGCTCTTCGCAGTGTCTTCCTGGTCCGTGCCCCCGGCATGGCCCGCGGCGCCGTATGTGACAAGGTGGTCAGCTCGGTCGATGTCTATCCCACGCTGATGGAACTGTGCGGCATCGACGATACCCTGCCGACCGACGGCCGCAGCCTCGTACCCCTGCTGCGCGACCCCGCCGATCC
>Ga0256914_1002860_pt1 | contig 14112 bp, 15 predicted proteins | sample HulkmetaG_FD_191571 | JGI IMG/M metagenome (GOLD analysis project Ga0256914, IMG submission 191571) | Hydrothermal chimney microbial communities from Main Endeavour vent field at the Juan de Fuca Ridge, Pacific Ocean - Hulk | ecosystem: Environmental > Aquatic > Marine > Hydrothermal vents ... | reverse complement strand
GGTAGCGATCATTGTGTTCCAGCCATTTTGTTGCCTGTTCACTCATGTGATGGTCACCTTCTGGGTGTCGGCAAAAAACGGCACAGGGCCGGAAAAGTCCACTGGAATGCTGTCCACTCCATCAACCCGCAAACGCAGCACATACGGCTCCGGACGGGCCACGACATTGTCTATGGAAAAGGTCAGCGTGCTCGGTTTTGTCGGGTCTGCCGGGGTGGCAACGCCTTGCGGAGCCACGGCCCGGTCACCGAACAGTAAAAGAACCCGCTGCCCTGCCTGAATTCGCGGCAGGCACTCCACGGTTACGGGAACAGTACCGGCGGGAAGCGTAGCGGGGCTGGTGCGCTGTATCCGAGGTGCAAGCGAAAACGGCAGGGCATTGGTCGCCCAGCGTACCGCACCGGGACTGGTAACAACCAGACTCAACGTATAAAATCCTGCCGGCCAGTGATCCCCGACCTGCGGATCATCATTTTTATCGGGGATCCGGACCCGCATCCGGGTAGATGTTCCGCCAGGCTCCGGCTGCAGTTCAATGGGAGCCGCAAGCAATTGGTGTTGCAAACGCACTGTACAGTTGTTCGTGCTCAAATTATCACCCAGGATGACCAGCAGATCCCCCAGTTCTGCTGATGATTTTCGATCCGGGCAGACAAGGGCGGATAAGACAGGCGAAGCTGAGGCCTGAGAGCGGACGCCCTGATCCTGATCACCTCGTTTCAGGACAGGCAATGGTATTCTGCCTGCTCGATCGCTTTCAATCAGCACCACGGAAACCTCGTAGCCGGCGGAAAGCCGATACCCGGTCTGGAAGCTGTTCCAGAGTTTGGTCATATCATCCAGGGAAAGCGGATCAGGGGTGATGCGGAGGTGTTCAATCTGCTTCTCCAGGCCCGAGTCCGGGAAAATCCCCTGGATATCCATCCGGCTCAACACCGGGTGATCATGCAGAAGCCGCATGGCCTGACCCAGAAGCTCCTGGGCGGATAGATCGTCATCATCAACGCCGTATGCGGTGAGCAGGTACTTCAGTTGCAGCGGCAGGGGCGGGAAGGATGAGGCACTGTTTCTGCTCATCCCCGGCAAGACGCCATTTCGTAATGCCGGATCATGCTGGACACTGTAGAGAAAGATGTTAAGCTGGCCGCCGCTGCCGCTATCGCGTGCCACAGCGGGCGGCTTCGCCGTCACCGACCCGCCGGTCGCAACCCCGGACAGCAGGTGCTGTAATGTCGCGGTAACGGTTGCCAACGCTGCAGGACTGCTCATTGTCTGCTCCTCTTTTCTCGCCTGCGCAGATAGTCATCCAGGCTCATGACCCCACGTGGTTTCCTCTCCCGGGCCAACGGCGGCGCCGATCCGGACCGGACTGCCTTGATTTCAATGCGACCGATGGTCACATTCACAACTGGCCCGACATCCTTTTTGTGCCTATCACCCTGTTGTCCCCGGAGAGAGTCCTGGACCTGCTCAAGCCAAGGTGGTGGCTGCAAGACTCCCGTCGGCTGCGGGCAGGATCTCTGGTTTGGCCGGGCATTCTTTTTCCGCTCCTGCCGCTGTTCCGGCGCCTCGAACTTTGTCGTTGACAAGCCCCCTACGTGATCATGCCGGAAGGTGTCAGATCGATGGCCTAAAACTCCAGCCGGGATCGAATCATGATGTCCTGTTTCCGTCGTCTGCCCTCTGCCTGTCTTCGGGATCAGGCCGGCCAGACGTTGTAACACTGCCTCGACATACAGATCATGCGTGCCGCTCTCAGGGTCCGCATCATCTCCGGCTTGTCGCAATGAAGGGCCCTGAATCAGGCGTTGTCCCTGCCCATGAACCGAATGCAGCCCCGTCCTGCCAGGCTCCTTCCTGTCGACCTGCTTCTCCTGTACTGCGGCCGGCTCTGCCTGCGGATTGTGCTTGAGGGGAACAACTGCATTCCGGGTCCGGCCGGATAACCTGGGCAGCGGGCCAGGCTCTGCCGTCCCGATATCACCCTTCGCCGGGACGCTGACGTCATTCAACGCTTCATCGCCCCGCTCCATTTCAAATCTTGCCCTCGGACGCGGTTGCACCAGCGCTACGCTCCCCTCCTGCCGATGCCTGTCGATCAGGTGGTGTACAAACAGATTCATTCGCCCAACATCCCCAGATACAGTTGTCGCCGCACCGGACTGAGGGCAAGGATTTCCTGTTCACTCCAGCCATACCCCCGCGCCAGCCTGTGGATACTCAACAACATTCCTTCAGCCCAGCTATTGAGCTCCTGCCACAAAAAACTGCCAATATCAAACAGAACCTCCCATCCGTGGGAACAGTGGGGACAGCTCAGCTCAATGCGTATGTCCGCCAGGGGATCCTCCCTGCTGATATGCGCGGCCAGTTCCTCAAAAACATGGTCGGGCACCTTATCCCTGGGCAGTTTTTCTCCGCCATGTTCAACGTCAAGGATACAGCGCGCCAGCAGTAGATGCTGCTGTATCTCGGCCTTCTCAGTATTGTCCATGACTGCCGCAATATCAGCACTGTTGGGAAGCCGGAAAGAGAGAAGGTATTCTCCGTTTTGCAGGGAGAACCGTTCCGCCTGGTCCTTGCGATCCTCATTAACTGACGCCAGGAAATCATCAATCCTGCTCTCCCATTCCACCCGTTCTCCGCAGGTCGGGCAGATTGCCGTATTGACAAGCTGGCTGCCAAACAGATAACGGCGAAGCTCCATCAGGAGCCGATCCCGCTGGCCAATGCTCAATTCCGGCAGCGTGTCTGCCGGAATCTCCGGCAACAGTGATGCCAGCAGCACCAATGCCCTCTCAAGGGGCGATCGATCCAGGCACGCCTCCCAGGCGTCAAGCATATCGGCCGGAGTCAGTCCCCTCATCCCGGCAGGCCCTGGTTTCATCCGGCGGGCTCGGTGAACTCGGGTTCAGTGGGCTCTGTTACCTCGTAATCCCTCTCCCAGCCCTCGTTTTCCAGCTTCAAGGTCTGGATGGCTACCGCATTGGCACTGGCATCAAGTTCTGGCAGAGCCTGGTATTCGGAAACCCAGCACCGAAACACCCTGTAGGCTATGGCCAGTTGTCCTGCTTCGTTATACATCTCGATAATGACATCTTTACGAAAATCTCCCAGCGAAACCTCGGCGCCCAGGCCCGAGCCAAAATTCCATACCTTGTTGGCCCATTTTTCAAATTCCGGATCATGGGTAACCCCGCGTTCCAGGGTGATGGCCTCATACTTTGACTGGCCTGGAGATTTGCGCACAGTGCTCGGGTCTCCACCCTCCCGGTGTTCAACCAGCTCAGTCGTTCGCTTGAGCGCACTGATCTTGCTGACTCCGGCCACATATTTTCCATCCCATTTGATACGAAATTTAAAATTTTTATACGGATCAAAACGTTGCGGATTGACGCTGAACTGAGCCATGACAGTCTCCCTTACACTTCGATTTCACCAGCAATTTGCTGGAGCTTGATGATGACAAATTCTGCCGGCTTCAGCGGGGCAAAGCCGACCACAATGTTGACGATCCCCTGATCAATATCATTTTGCGTGGTCGTTTCCCTGTCGCACTTGACAAAATATGCCTGGCGAGGCGTGGTTCCCTGAAAGGCGCCCTGGCGAAAAAGGTTGTGCATGAACGCGCCGACATTCAGCCGGATCTGGGCCCAGAGCGGCTCATCATTGGGCTCGAACACCACCCATTGGGTGCCACGATACAGACTTTCCTCGATATAAAGCGCTGTGCGTCGCACGGAAATATACTTATATTCATCGGCAAGCTGATCGGCGCCACGTAATGTGCGCGCCCCCCAGACAACCCGGCCATAGACCGGGAATGTCCGCAGGCAGTTGATTCCCAGGGGATTGAGCATGCCATTCTCGTTGTCATTGAGATTGACGTTCAACCCCTGAATGCCGTTCATGGATGCATCCAGCCCGGCCGGGGCCTTCCAGACCCCTCTGGCTGTATCGGTACGCGCCAGGACCCCGGCGATAATGCCACAGGGAGCAAAGGTGTCTGTCTGCCCATCGCGGAGAGGGTCTGCTTCGAGAACCCGGGGAAAATAGAGCGCAGCATTTCGGGCTGCCTCGCCTGTCAGTCCCAAATCAGCCAGACCATTTTTTGCAGCCGCTGCGGCGGTTTCTCTGTTGGCACTCCAGTCCGCGGGTGAATCGACCAGCAAGAAGGCGCGCCGTTTTCTACAATATTCCATCGCTGCCTGATAAACGGCGGCAGGGGTATCCCCATCGCGCGTATCGGGTGGAATGCAGAGCAGGTTGAAGATATCGGCCTTGTCAAGGGCATGGATCCCTGTCATGTCAACATTACTTCCCTCGTAGGTTCCCTGATCAAGCGGTCTGCCGTCCGAACCTTTCATCGCATCTTCAGCTTGTTTCAGCTTATTTTGCGCTGTCGAAATCTGGCCGGGATCATTTGTCAGCAGTGCCGCTGCAAGTTCTTTCTCTGCCCTGGTTGCCGCATCGTCCAGATCGTGTTTCGCATTTTCATAGGCATCCCTCTTGGCCTGGTCGCCGGGGTTATCGAGCATATCCCTGTATGCGGCGGTTGCAGCCCGCGTCTTGTTCATGGCCGGTGCCGGAGAGGGCCAGGAGCCTGTCTTCCACTGGACCAGATTTGATTCCGCCTTAAGTACCCGGTCGATCCGGCGCGCATTGTCAGTCACCGTGAGATTGAGAAATTTCTCCGTAACTGATTGGCCCAAACGGATAACCAGGTTAAAGAGCACATCATCCGGCCCCAGCCCCAGCCTGCTCCGCACCTCGTCGGCGACCTCAACATCAATGGAGGCCCGTAATCTTTTCCCCCACTTTCCCGGACTGTTGGCTACAAGCTCAAGATCATCAACTTGCAATTCGGAACGGGCATCGTTCTGGGCCGCTGCCTCCCTGTACAGACGGACAATAAGGGCCTGGCTGCCTCCATTCAGATAAAAATCCCGCACTGCGTAACTCAAGGGATAGTCAACCGCCAGGCCACCATACCGCCTTTCGAAATCCCCATAGTTGTTGATCTGTACCGGCTCGTTTACCGGCCCCATTCGTGCCCGCCCTAGAAAAGCGGTAACGGACGTTGCAACGCCGGTAATGGTTCGCACGCCACTTGAAATTTCCTCGACATAGACCCCTGGGTACAAAACTGTAACTGGCATGATATGCACTCCTCTTTCAGTTGTCCTTTATGTGAGCCAGGATAAACCGCCTTTCCCGGTGTCTTCTGTTCAGATCCAATCCTGCTAACACAACGGCAAAATACAGACTAATATCAAACGGGCATTTCCACCTTTATCGCCTGTGGAGAGGAGAGGAAGGGGACCACCAGCTTGTCAACAACAGAAAAGGGTCGAGATTCAGGCAACAGGTTCAGGGCGTAAGGACAGGAAAGCGCATTTCACGACCCTCTCTTGTACCGGCCATGAAAACAAGGCATTCAAACCTTTGAGGGACACGCATGTAAACGCTACATCAAGACCTCAACGCTGCTGAAATCCGGGCACAGCCCACCTGTTGATATATGTAAAAGGGGAAAAATGAACGAAATGATAGACAAGAAGCCTCTCTGGATGAGAAAGAAAAGATCCAGTGGCGAGAAGAGGGCCCATCCGGTTAAAAAAGGGCGAGGTATTGGCTGTAACCTTCCAGCACCCATCGTGGCATCGGTACTGATCCTGTCCAATGGTGCCCTCCCAATAAAAAAGCCGAACTGCCTGTGTGCAAGGCAGTCCGGCTATCTCTGTAAGATCCGTGACTTTCCGTCCCTGTCTCTCGACAGGTTTGGCTTGTTCTTATACGTAAAAAGAATATTCATGTTTTGCTCTCTGTCAAGTAAAAAAGACATGCTTATTACCTTTCCTGAATCCGTGACGGAATTTTAATGATATTTTATGTAATGATTACAATTCAGCGTGTTAGATACAAAACCATCAGGTATCGTTATTCACCCTGATTATGAAGCCGCCCTTCGGGGCGTACGCACAAGCGCTCACGGATTCAGGATTTTTCAAATCATCTCGAATCAAGCCTGCTCGTTTTCTGCCTGGAAACACAACGCGGCAGCAATGGGCCTCTGTTCAGGAGACCGCTGTGGCGTACTTCTCCATGGTGCCCCGGGCCAGGCCCGCCCTGATAGCATTGCCGGCTGCGGCCTGTTCAAGACGACGGCGTACCTGATCGTCCCGGTAAAAAGAGAGGGTAAGCTGCCGGGCCAGTCGGACAGCGTCCGGATCCGGATCAATTCCGTCGACATCCGCAGCCAGGGGAATGCCGGGAAACGGATAGAAGGGGATAAATTGGGCGCTGTCCGGTCCCGCCTCGATGGCCAGGGCCAGATTTTTTTCACCTGCGTCATCAGGCTCTCCGGGCAGACCGACGATAAAGGAGGCGACGGAAAACATTCCCAGCTCTCGCATCCTTGCAAACAACTTCCTGTAGACTGCGGGATCGATATTCTTGCCTGTTATGGGAGCCAGATTCGGCACCAGGCTTTCCACTCCGATTGAAATGCGCAGCATGCGGGCTCCGGCCATGGCCGGGAGGATCCGGGTATCGGCCATGAGATCATCCGCCCGGGCGGAAACCATGAAAAAGGCGGGAAGTTCCTGTTCACGGAGTAGTTCACAGATCCGCAGCACCCTTGTTTTGTCCGCGCCGAAATTGTCATCGGTGATCTCGATGATCCAGGCATCATGCACCTCCACCAGGTCGCGCACATCCCTGGCCACCCTGACCGGTGACATGGGACGCCAGTGCCGGCCATAAAAACGGGTGGTTTCGCAGAAACGACAGGCATGGGGACAGCCGCGGCTCGTCTCGAGCAGATGAACCTGGTTCACCGGTGGGGGCATCAGATCCCTGGCCGGCGGATTGAGACTATCCAGGGGTTCGATCAGGCGCATGGCCGGCGTTGTCCTGCACTCGCCGTGGTCCAGCCAGGCAATGCCCGGGATCGGGGGATGGGTTCCGTGTAGCAGAAGATGCCGGAAGGTCGCCTCGCCTTCCCCGTATACGACCAGGTCAGCGCCGGCCGCAAGTGGATGAGCGGGCAACATGGAGGCACCGTGACCGCCGACAACAATTCGGACCGAGTCGTCTCTGGCCCGCAATGCCGCAATGACCCTGGCCACCGGCGCCAGAGAGGTCAGTGACATGGTGGTTACACCAATCCAGTCCGGGGCAAACCCGAGGATCCGGGCAGCACTCTCGGAACAGTCCATGGCGCTGGCATCAAGGATATGCACCGTGGCGATATCACGGATGGCCGCCGCCAGCACCCCCAGGCTGAACGTACCGAAGTTAAAGCGACTCTGTTCGGGTGGTTTAACCAGAACGACAACCGGAGCCATCAGAATTCCACCAGTCCGTCGAGAAGGGAAAGAAGCAGCTCGGGGTCCCTGCGGCGCAGGCCGTTAACCAGGCGCACCGCACTGGCAGAATCGGCGCGGGTGTACCGGCAATGCAGGGCAAAGGGCTCACCATTGCCAGGGCCAAAGGTTGAGGCCTCGGCAAAACAGGGCCCGCCACAAAGGGGGGCGGCCCAGCAATTTCTGCATGCGGAACGGAGCGGGTATTCTCTGCCCGCCTCTCGGGCAAAGGACTCTGTCAGCTCAGGTACGGGGAAGGTATCCAGATCACCGAGACGAAACGCCTCCATACCAATGAAGCGGAAGCAGGGGTAAAGATCCCCCCGGGAGTCCACGGCAACAAAGTTTCGTCCAGCGCCGCAGCTTACCTGTTTCAGGTCATAGCCCATGACCCTCCGTGCTGCATTAACTATCCTCACCAGCTTCGGGCCGCTCATGCCAGTGCGGATGCACTCTTCGGCATACCCCATGACAAAACTGACATATCCTGCCTGGTCCTTTCTATCCGGTAACAGGGAACTGTCGTAATGGGCGACAGGCACAAACTCGATTCGCGGCACGCCAAGGGCGACCATGGTTGCATACACGGCGTGGGGGTCGGTCCCCCGGCAGAGAACCGTCGTGACGCTGAAACGGTCCGGGATGCGGCGGCTCAGATCGACAACGGCATCGGCGACCCGGTCATAGGTGGGCCCACCTCGGGCATCGGGACGCCAGTAATTCTGGATCTCCGGCGGGCCATCCAGGCTGATTTTGATATTCCAGCCGGTGCTGACCAGCCAGTCCAGCGTCTCTGCGTCAAGAAGGGTACCGTTGGTGGTCAGAAAAACCCTGGGCACAGACAGGCCAGCTTTGGACCGCTCCTGTAACCTGACATCAAGATATTTAAGAAGGGGAATCGCCAGCAGCGGCTCGCCGCTGCCGACCCGTATGGTCTGGAACCGGCGGGAACCAGCTGTTCTTTCCAGCATGGCAAGCGCCCGATCAAGTACTGTTCTGCCCATGCCACACCGGTGGCGAGGCTGTGTCGCCGCCTCGGCACAGTAACGACAGGCCAGATTGCAGCTTCCGGCAACATCCAGGGCAATCGAACTGATCGACCACTGTCTGTTCGGCAAGGGAGGAGGGGAAAAATCGTTAGGATCAAAGCCCGGCGGCGCCGTGGAGAAATCCATAAATCAATTGTATCCGGCCAGGGGCAGAAGCATTTCCGGCCGGTCAGAGAAATGGGAATAAATATGACGCGCGATCTCGCAGTTTTTCCTGATGATCTGGCATTCGTTAGCCCCACAGATAGGCAGTATCGCTGGGCAGCCCCCACCACACAGGGACAGGGCTGAACAGCCCCTGCATTGCCCGGACTGTCCACCCCGTTTTCTCCACGTCCTCCCAGCCCCGAGCCATCCTGCTTTGTGATCTTCGATGTGGCCCAAGGCATGCTCCGCCGCATCGAGCAGTACGCAGGGGGTCACTGTGCCGTCGGGAAGAAAGCCGAAGGTTGTCTCCCCGGCGCCGCAGAAACGGTCACGGGATTTTCCGGTCAGGATCTGCAGGACACGGTTGGAAAAGCGGTCATCACGCGGCCGTTGCCCATTTTCCAGCTCGTCAATGATCTCGTTACCGACGGCCTCCAAATCGGAAAGATACTCATCTTTTTCGGTATCGCTAAGGGCAAAGGGCGCCCCATCCGGAACCCGCACCGCCTGCGCCTTGATGACATCCACGGGCAGGCCACGCAAATACCGGACCGCGTTTTTCAAACGCCAGCCACTCCTTACTACAGCCGATCCCCGCACCCAGCACCGGGTACGGGTACGGAGCATTTCGAGGAACTTGATGACCAAATGATGGGTGGGTTGATCCAACACGTTGCGGCGACAGGTGTCATGAACCCGGGCAGGGCCATCGATGCTGACAATAACCTGGAAATTGCCACGATCAAGAAGAGCGAAGACCTCATCGCTGAGGATGGTCCCGTTGGTTGTTATAGCAAAGGTAAATCTGCCCCTGCCCGTTTTTTCGGCTCGTTCCACCATTGCCCGCAGCGCCGGAAGATTTGTCAGGGGTTCGCCGCCGTACAGATGAATGCAGACCGACTCAACGTGAAGCATGGTCCGGTCAAGGACATCCACCAGCCGCCTTGCAGTTTGGGCAGACATCCGGGCATGATCCGGATGATGGGTTTTTTCTTTCAGAAAACAGTAGCTGCAGCGCAGATTGCAATCCCAGGTCGTGGAGACCAGAACTTCGGCATTCGGCAGAAAATCCACCTCAGCCAATAGCGCATCCTCCACCGCCGTTGGCGCACAGCAGTTCATCGGCCAGGGAAGCTATCTGCCTGTCAATGCCCTTGATCACGGCAAGGACCATGTCGACCTCCTTGGCCTCTATCCTGGAAAGTTTCTTTTTGCCAAGGGCCTTGGCCGGTTTTTCCCGGAGCAGTTTCCGGAATTTTTTGTCAGTCAATGCCTGGATCACCATTTTCTTGTTCACGGATTTTGCACTGATTTTCTTTACCATGCTCATGTCCTCCTCTGGGGATGGATAAAGAAAGCGGAAAACTCTCTGCTACATGGATGAGGCGCTGACAGGTATTGGCAACTTCCTTGCAGACTCGCCTTCCAGAGGTTGCCCCGCCTCTGCCCTTCCACTCTCCGGACTGGACCCGCCTGCCAAACAGATCCGGAACGACCGTAACCAGGCTGTATAAAATTTTATCGATAAAACAGTACAAAGTGATTTGCACAAAGTCAATTCCTTTTCAGGAACTGCGTGACATGGCCCGCAAACAGACCCGTACATGAAGAAGGAATGAGTGGTAAAAAAATCCACAAGGAGACAACAAGCCGTGTTTGTCAGCATGCCGACAAAAAAAGGGGGTCAGCTACAAAGTAGTAGCTAACCCCCTGTTATCATGATGGCGTCCCCAACCGGATTTGAACCGGTGTTGCCGGCGTGAAAGGCCGGTGTCCTGGACCTGACTAGACGATGGGGACGAAACCGTATATCTTTTCTGGTGGGTCGTGCGCGGCTCGAACGCGCGACTCTCTGCTTAAAAGGCAGATACTCTACCAGCTGAGTTAACGACCCAGAGATTGAAGTTGATTTTGATACCCTTTTCTCGATAAAGAGTCAATAAAAAATACCAGAAAAAAAGCTCCCGGCAACCTTTTTTCCCTATCCCGTCCCGATTTGCCATTTTACTTGTTGACGCAACCGAGGTCTGCTATATCTGAACAGTCGGCCAGGGGGGCCGGCAACCGGACACAATATTCGGCACGTTATCCATTATCCATCTCCATCATTGACGAGGTTGTAAAGAATCATGGGACTACTGAGCGGTTCGGCATCGTTTATGCGTTTTAGTGTTGAGGGCGAACTGCCGGACAACTTCTGGGATTTTGTTGCCGAACGGGTCGCGGCGCACGCCTTTGTTGATATTGATGACAACATCGAGGAGTATTCTATCGGCTGGGTGTCGGTGGCCAATATGTTTGACGCCGAGTTCGCCTATGCCTCCTATGCGGCCGGCGACCACGTGGTCCTGTCCATGCGCGTCGATGAGCGCAAGGTGTCGCCGGCGGTGCTGAAAAAATTTGTCATGAAGGAAGAGGAACGGATAAAAAAAGAAAAGCAGATTCCGCGCCTGTCCCGTTCCGCCCGCCTGGAGATCAAGGAGCGGGTCCGGGCCGAGCTGGTCCGCAAGTCGGCGCCGGTGCCGGCGGTCTATGATATGTGCTGGAACCTGGCCGATTCAACCCTGTTCTTCTTTTCCACTTCCAAAAAGGCCATGATCCAGTTCGAGGAACTGTTCCGGGAAACCTTTGCCGTTTCCATCATCCTGCAGATCCCCTGGAACAGCGCCCTGCACCTGGCCGATGAGCAGGCGCTCCCACATCTTGACCACCTGCAACCAGCCATACTTATATAGAGATATTCATGGATTTAGTTGATCTGATACAGGAAAAACGGTTTCTCGGCCAGGAGTTTCTCGCCTGGCTCTGGTTCAAGGCCGAGGAGCGGGGCGGCAGTGTCGAGGTGCCGGGCCTGGGCGACATCATTGTCTCTTTTGAAAAGCACATGCTGCTCGAGTTCGGCGAGGGCGAGGCCATGGAAAAGGTGATCTGCCGCGGTCTGCAGACCGAGCTCAGGGAGGCCCGGGCCGGGCTTGGCCTGGGCAAAAAACCGGAACAGGCCCGCATCCGCTTTGGCTGGGGCGAGTATGAATTCAATGTCACCCTGACGGCGGCGACCCTGGAATTTCGCAATGTAAAGCTCCCCAAAACCGTTGATTCCGTGGATGAAGGCGATGATCCGGAGAGCATGGAGGCGCGCATCCTTGACCGGATCGGGCTTTTTGAACAACTCAACGAGTTGGTCAACGAACTGTTCCGTCTGTTTATCAATATCCGGGCATCAGATCAGTGGCCGGATGAGCTGCAAAAAATCCGCACCTGGGCCAACCAGGGTCTGGAGTAACAAGGAAGATACGTAACCCCGTCCCGGCGGGCCGGGACAACAAAGGGATGAAAGCCGGTGCCCTCAAGACGGACATGGCCGGGCTTTCATATACAGCCTATCAGAGTGCATTATGGAATTTGAAACAGTGATCGGGTTGGAAATCCACACCCAGATGAAGACAAAGAGCAAGATCTTCTGCGGCTGCTCCACCGAGTTCGGCGCGCCGCCCAACACCCATACCTGTCCGGTCTGCCTGGGGCTGCCCGGATCCCTGCCGGTGCTGAACCGGCAGGTGGTGCACAACGCCATCAAGCTGGCCCTGGCCTGCGGCTTCACCATCAACCGCCGCAACCAGTTCGCCCGCAAGAACTACTTTTATCCCGACCTGCCCAAGGGCTACCAGATTTCCCAGTATGAACTGCCCATTGCCGAACATGGCCGCCTGGAGATCGAGGTGGACGGAACCAAAAAGACCATCGGTATTACCCGGGCCCACATGGAGGAGGACGCCGGCAAACTGATCCACAGCGACACCGAGCCGGAGAGCTATGTGGATCTCAACCGCACCGGCACCCCCCTGCTGGAGATCGTTTCCGAGCCGGATCTGCGCTCGCCGGAGGAAGCGGTGGCGTACTTGAAAAAGCTGCACGCCATTGTCCGCTATCTCGATATTTCCGACGGCAACATGCAGGAGGGCAGTTTCCGCTGTGATGCCAATATATCGCTGCGCCCCAAGGGCCAGGAGGAATTCGGCACCCGCACCGAGCTGAAAAACATGAATTCGTTTCGAAATGTCCAGCTTGCCCTGGAGTATGAACAGCGCCGCCAGCGCGACATCCTCCTGGACGGCGGCGAGGTGATCCAGCAGACCCTGCTCTGGAATCCGGACAAGGGCGTCACCGAACCCATGCGCGGCAAGGAAGAGGCCCACGACTACCGCTATTTCCCTGATCCGGACCTGGTGCCGGTGGAGATCGACGAGGCATGGATACGCCAGGTGCAAGACGAGATGCCGGAGCTGCCCGATGCCCGCCGGCAACGGTTCATGGACGATATGGAGCTGCCCGGGTATGACGCCACCATTCTCACCGCCTCCCGGGAGCTGGCTGATTTCTTCGAGGCCGTGCTGGCGGATTACAACAATCCCAAAAAGGTGAGCAACTTCATCGGCACCGAGCTGTTGCGCGAATATCCTGCCGAGCGCATGGATGCATGCCCGGTCGCGCCCGCCCAACTGGCCGCCCTGCTCACCATGGTGGAAAAGGGGACCATCTCCGGCAAGATCGCCAAAACGGTCTTTGCCGAGATGCTGGACGGCGGCGGCGACCCCGAGACCATTGTCAAGGACAAGGGGCTTATCCAGATGAGCGACACAGGCGAGCTCACCGCCCTGGTACAAGAGATTATCGAGGCCAATCCGGCCCAGGCCCAGCAGTACCGTGACGGCAAAACCAAGGTGATCGGTTTTTTTGTCGGCCAGCTCATGAAAAAAACAAAAGGCAAGGCCAATCCGCAGCTGGCCAACGAGCTGTTTCGCAAGGAGCTGCAGTAAACCATGGATGGAGTCGGACACCAAAACGGGCAAAGGGTGCCTTGTCGCTGATACACTGATCGGTATGTTATTCATTGCATAGAAATGAGCCCCACTGTTTTTACCCGGAAAGGTTACCGCTTTTTCTTTTTCTCTCGCGAGGAGCCACGCATGCATGTGCATGTTTATTGTGCTGACGGTGAAGCCAAATTCTGGCTGGATCCACAAATAGAGCTGGCGCGTAATCACCGGTTATCACGAAAGCAGCTCAAAGAGATTGAACAGATTATCGAGGATCATGTCGATGAGCTCAAAAGTGCCTGGCAACAGCATTTCAAATGTTGAGGTGACCCATGTTTCCAGCCATGGGATCTGGGTTCTTGCCGATGAAAAGGAATACTTTCTCTCCTATGAGGAATTTCCCTGGTTCCGCGACAGCCCGCTAAAAAAAATTCTCAACGTAACCGAGCTGTCGCCCGGTCATCTGTACTGGCGGGATCTTGATGTGGATCTCGGTCTGGAATCCATGGAGTATCCACAGAGATTTCCACTCAAATACAGGCAAACATGAAATTTGTTATCCCGGATTAATTTTTCATAGCTCCGCAATCATCGGGAAGCGCCATGGACAGAAAAGGGTTGCAGAAAAAGGGCGCCGGCCATCGGCAGCGGTTGCGTGACAAGTTCCTTGAGCTGGGCATGGACGCACTCACCGATGACGAGGTAATCGAACTGCTGCTCAGTTTCGGCACC
>Ga0256914_1002859_pt1 | contig 14113 bp, 13 predicted proteins | sample HulkmetaG_FD_191571 | JGI IMG/M metagenome (GOLD analysis project Ga0256914, IMG submission 191571) | Hydrothermal chimney microbial communities from Main Endeavour vent field at the Juan de Fuca Ridge, Pacific Ocean - Hulk | ecosystem: Environmental > Aquatic > Marine > Hydrothermal vents ... | reverse complement strand
ATGTGCTATTACTGTGGTGCCTGTACGGAGACCTGTCCGCGTGAGGCCGACCCCGGCGAGCTAATGGCCGCCCTGCGACGCTATGCCATCGCCCACTACGAACCTACCGGACTGACCCGGATGATCTTCAGAAATAATCCGCTTTATATCCTTTTTACCCTACTGCTGGCAGTCGTCCTCGGCTTTTTCCTGCTGACCCTGAAGCCGGAGATGGAGGTTTCCCGATGGATCTTTGAGATGATCCCTTATGAGGTGATCCACAACATCGGTCTGGGAGCCTTCATCTTCATGGGCCTCACCGCCTTCTGGGGGACAGGCAGGATGGTCATGAAACTGCGCGTACGAGGGAAACATGATAAAGAACAAAAAAGAGGAGGTCTGTCACGGGCCGTGAAAGCTTTCGGGGGCATGCTCACGGAGGTGGTGACCATGGCCCGATACCGGAAGTGCGATGCATATGAGGACGAATACTTCTCGCAGAAACCCTGGTATCTGCGGCCCTGGTGGATCCACTGGAGCATCATGTGGGGGTTCATCGGCCTGCTTGTGGCTACCACCCTCGACTTTCTCTTCAAGGATCCGGCCACGACTGTCTGGTGGCCCTCCCGTATCCTGGGAACCCTGTCCGGCCTGGGGATGCTCTACGGTGCAACCCTGGCCCTTGGGTACCGGATCACGAAACCCGTGAAAAGCTATGCCTCCACCAAACTGGCCGACTGGGTCTTCCTGGGCTTCATCTGGCTGGCCGGGATCACCGGCTTCTGGATGGAATTCGCCGTCTTTGCCGGACTGGAAAATACCCTATCACACATCATCTTCCTCCTCCATACCGTCATTTCCATGGAACTGGTCATCCTCTTCGCCTATTCCAAATTCGCCCACGCCTTTTACCGTCCCGTCGCACTGTACTTCTCAAACCTGGCTAAGATGAACTAAAAAATACCATGGTATTTTAAAGCGGGATGTCAGGTCTCAGCCGGGAAGCGGAACAAGGTCCTGTGGTGGGCATACCTTCGGTCTTCCGGGAGGAGTTTCTTTTCAGGTATCTTGCCGGGAAAGAGAATATTTCAGGATGATATCGCCTTCCTTCACCCCGATATCCCGGGCGATGACCGGGCATTTTACCTTCAGCAGGTAGAAAACGGGCAGACCGCTTTCCGACAGACCTTCGTAGTTGCCTTGTCCTTTGCTGATGATCATATCGGCCTCCTCCATCCTTTTTCTGAATGCCGGGGTACACAGCTTCGGCACGGTGCCGGGGGCTTCCGACCCCGATGAGACGATCTCTGCCACCTGGTCCAGTCCCGACATGACGGCATCATCCTTCGTAACATCATTGATGACCGGTATCTCCCGTACGGCGTACGTGACGGGCTTGCCCATCACTTCGATCAGGAGACGGTCGAACACCGACTCACCCGCATTGTCGCCGAGATAGAGAATCGATGAGGCCTTTTCCAAAGAGCGTCTGAACTCATCATAATCGAAAACGGCGAACTTCTGGTACATGATCTGCTCGATCTCCTCTTCAAGATCGTATGTCTTGTTCACCCCGAAGTCGATCACGTTTCCGGCAATGGCAAGACGGATGGCTGCCAGCAGAGGATCTTCCGCTTCGCGGATCTTTTGCTTCAGAACAAGGTATAAGGAGAGCGCCTCGCGGATGCTCTCCTTTTTTACCTCTGCAAAAGGATCTTCCTTTCCGGTTTTTTCACGGATAAGGCGGTAGATCACCGCCCCTGTTTCCGGCGGCGTGTTCTCCAAAGGTATCTCTGCGATCATCGCTCCCACCCGGTCGAGCAGAGGCTTGATCTGATCGTCCGTCAGACCGGCCAGCCTGCCCGCCCGAAGCGCCTGCGACATGAAACAGGGAAGGCAATCCAGATAACTTCTCATTGCTTCTTGTTGCGTTTCTCTTCAAGCAGTTCCTCGCGGATCATGGTGTGTCCGCATTTCGGACATTTCAGGGTCGTGCACTTGACACCCTGTTCGTGGGGTACCCGTGTGCCGCACTTGGCGCAGACACAATAACCGCCGGGACCATAAGCTCCTCCTTTGTTACGGCCTTGTCCGCCGCCGCGACCCAGACCGCGGCCTCCGCCAAGTCCGAGCCCGCGACCTTCTCCCATGCCGCGACCCCTGCCAAGTCCGGGCCCCATTCCTCTTCCGAATCCAAAACCATCGTTGTGAAACATGGTCGTATCCTCCTTTCTTTTCTTTTTGTTTTGATGTTGCAAATATAATGAACATATGTTCAAAATCAAAATCCGTGCCATATTTTTTTCTGATGAAGTTCGTGCGGGATGAGTCGGCTTCACACCATGGAATGCCGTGGACAGCGCTCCTGTAAAGGTGTTAAGAGAAGGGAATGTGAGGGCAGGAGAGGGGTGGTTCTTGTCTTGTTGGTGGCGGGGTGTTATCTTCGCAGTCAGCTGAGATCTTGTCATGGTGACGGAAAAAAAGAGGTTCCTGCAGTTTCATGACCTGGAGGTGGAGATCGAGCGGACGGCTTCCGAAGATGTGCGCCGTTTGCTGGAGGATTACCTGCTGGGGACGGAGGGAGGACTGCGGTACAGGCAACTGGACATCCGTGAAAGACTGGCTGCGATCGGGGAGATCTGGTTCATGTCGTTGCGCAAAAGGGGGCGTCTCCTGGGGACCGTCGGGTTCGTACGCAGGGAGCTGGCATGTGATTCCACGCGTTTCAATTCCTATTATGTGCGTTACTTCTCCATACGCTCCTCTCCGGTCAGGAAAGAGCTGAAAGGCAGGAACATCAGGACGGACAAGCAGGGCGGGCGTCTGCGTACCCGGGTGGAAGAGTTCATGGGGGAGGCCCACCGTTATCTCCGGGGGAACGGGCGACTTCCTTCCGTTCTGTATGCCTACATCGAGAAAGAGAACAGCGCTTCCCTGCAGATGAGCGGCCGGATGGGCTACCATCCCGTTCGATCCATGGACCTCACCTGGTTCAGCCGTTTGTCCCCCCGCCGTCATGTTGCGGTATCACCTGCCTGTGAGGAAGACAAAGAGATGATCAGGGTCCGTCTGCGACATTTTTACAGCGAACACTGCCTGTTCCATGAGGAGGGGCTTTTCCGGGGCGGGGACTATTACCTTTTCCGTGACCCTTCGGGCAGGGTGGTGGCAGGGGTGCAGACCCGGGTGGTACACTGGCAGATCACCGGCATGCCGGGAGCGGCAGGTTTCTTCTTCCTGCGTCTTCTTCCCCGTATCCCCCGGCTGAAACGTTTCCACGACGGCCATGGCTTCCGCTTCCTGTCCTTGGAGGCTGTGTTCTTTGAGAAGGGATGGGAGCATGCCCTGATCCCTCTGGTGGAGACGGCCATGGCCGACACCGGAATGCACCTGGCCGTCCTCTGGCACGATACGGACGATCCGCTGCGCCGGGCGGTCAGAAGCCTCCGGAAAAGAGGATGGTTCGCCCACCTCATAGGAACCCCCGTGGCCGAGGTGAGGATGCGCTTCCTGGAAACAACAGCGGAACAGGAGAATGCTTTCAGACAACGACCCGTCTATGTGGCGGCTTTTGACGTGACCTGATCCGATGCTTCCTCTTCCTTCCGGGCATAGGCATGGCATGCCTCCCAGTCGCTGCGGTAAAATTCACGGATGCGCTCCAGTTCTTCCGGCGGGATGAGCGGCGCATCGCTGTACCACCGGGCGGGCAGCAACCCTCCGATCCACAGGGTGGGATAACGGACCAGGTTCTGTGGCAGGCGACAAAAGAAACGCGCGACCGTGTTGCGGCAGGAAGTCTTCTTCTTCAGGTTGAGGTACCTGCCCACGGCCATGACGGCTCGCAGCTGCTTCTCAGAGTAAGAAGAGTGCTTGCGACGGAGATCGACCTTCTTCATGTCGATCGTCACATCCATCCTTCGGGCAAGATCCAGGATGAACCTTTCGGGATCGTCCCGCAGATCCTCATAGAAAAGCACGATGGGACGGGGACGGTAATGTTCTTCCAGGAGCCGGATGTATCGCATGAACTCCAGGTCTTTCTTCCTGAAAAAACCTTTATCCTCGTTCAGGTCAAAAAAGTCTTTGAAGGAACCGCGAAAGCCGTTCTTCACAAAACGCCGGTACTGGGAGGCGATGTATCCGTCCTGACGGCGAAGGACGATGATGGTTTGGGTGTCGGGGAAGACGGCGCTGAAACGTTTCATCTCCGGTTCGAACTGTAGGTCGAACTCATTGGACAGGAAGATGCGCGGGTGACGACTGCGCCGGATGATGCGGATCGCACGCCGGTATTTCGTGCGCTGGATGTAGTATACCCCCTCGAACCTGGGAAAGACCCGGTATTGCAGGAACGTCGTGCCGGTCTTGGCCAGACCCACGTGAAAGAATATCTCCTTGTTGTTTTCCATGTTCTAAATTGGCAAAGACAGGTTTTTGTTTTCAATCCTTAGCAGGCGGTTCTTTTTCTTCCGTATCTTCCAGGGGTGGCAGCTCGTCGAGGCCGGGGAGCACTTTCCTTGCCTCGTCGGTGCTGAGGGTCTCCACATCCCGGAGGGTGCGCTGGATGGCCCGTGTGCGGGTGCCGATCACCTCGTCGAGCTGGTTCATGCCGGTCTGGATGTTCCGCTGGGCTTTCTGCAGCATGCCGCCGAACTTGCTGAACTCTTCTTTTACGGCTCCCAGGATCTTCCACACCTCACTGCTCCTTTTCTGGATGGCCAGTGTCCGGAAGCCCATCTGCAGGCTGTTCAGGATGGCTGCCAGGGTGGTCGGGCCGGTGACGATCACGCGGTACTTGCGCTGCAGCTCCTCAAGCAGGGAGGGATCCCGGACCACCTCGGCATAAATGCCTTCGAAGGGCAGGAACATGATCCCGAAATCGGTGGTATGGGGCGGGTCAAGATACTTGTCGCGGATGTCGCCGGCCATGTGCCTGATGGTCCGGAACATATCCTTGCGTGCTTCCTGGATCTTTTCCTGTTCGCCGGTGTCGTAGGCCGCCAGCAGCTTGTCAAAGGTCTCTTTGGGGAACTTGGCATCCACGGGGAGCCATACATGTTTCCCCGGTTCTTCCCGCCCCGGCAGACGGATGGCGAACTCCACCGTGTCGCGGCTGCCCTGGCGGGTACGTACGTTGGCCTCATACTGTTCCGGCGCCAGGATCTGCTCCAGCAGCATGGAAAGCTGGATCTCTCCGAGGATGCCCCGCGTCTTGACGTTGCTCAGCACTTTCTTCAGTCCTCCGACATCCTCTGCAAGGTTGCGCATCTCTCCGAGGCCTTTCTGGACCTCCTGCAGCTGCTTGCCCACCGTCTCGAACGATTCGCTGAGCCGCGCATGGAGCGTCTTCTGCAGCTTCTCGTCCACGGTGCGACGCATCTCCTCCAGCTGGGTGGTGTTGTCCTTGCGGATGTTCTCCAGCCCTTTTTCCACCGACTCCCGCAGGTTCCGGATATGGTCGGTGGTGAGTTTGTTGAGGTCGGCCTGCTGCCTGGAGAAGTCGGCAAAACGGTCCTGCAGCATCTTGCCCAGTTCCTGGGTCCTTTCAGAAAACTGTTTGTTGAAGGCCTCCAGCGAGCGGGAGAGCTCTTCCCTGTTCTCCCGGGCAGTCTCGGCCGACTCCTTGCGGTTACGCTCAAACTCGTCCCGCAACGAGCGCTCCATGTTCTCCAGCAAAGCTTTCATGGCAGCCAGCGTCTCCCGCAGTGAGGCCACCTCGCTTACCAGCTCCTTGTCCCGCCGGCGGAACAGAAGAACACCCAGGTTGACCAGAAGCAGTAGGAGTGCGAAGATCAGCAAGATATCGGTCATCTGCATCAGCTTTATATTGACGGTGTGAAGTTAATGAATTCCGGGGGAGCGAGGTTTCCCTGCCGAAAGAAAACTTCGTCACGGAAGAAGTTCCGGCATGTTGAGGTTTTCCTTCTCCAGCAGATGACGGGCATCCTCGATGAAGGTGTGCATCTTGTCAGCCGAGAAACGGTCGAGACCTGCATATCCTTTTTCTTCATACTCCCTGCAGTTCAGGATGCGGAAGTGCCAGTGCCCCTCTTCCCGGTATTTTCTTACCCACGTGAGGTGGTATCCTGTCCGGACGATGTGCGTTCCTCCGGCCTCCTTGACCAGGACGATCCTCACCACCGCTCCGCCGTCGCGGCCCCGGGTACGCTGATTAGAGATGAAGTTGCCCAGCGAATAGACAACCAGTTCCTCCTTTTTTCCGTCCTCGCCGGGCCGGTACTCCATTCTTTGGAGGACATGAGGGTGGCTGCCGATAATGATGTCTGCTCCCTGATCCAGAAGGTATCGTGCCAGTCGTTCCTGGCCGGCATCAGGGTGCTGCTGGTATTGCCGACCCCAGTGCAGGAAAAGGATCAGCTTGTCCGGATGCTGCCGGGAAGCTTCCCGTATGTCGCGGACCATTTGTGCCGTGTCGATCAGGTTGACCCTGGCCGGGGGCGGCACGGGAAGCCCGTTGGTGCCGTAGGTGTAGTTAAGGATGCCCACACGGAAACCTTTGTCGTGAAGGATGAGCAGGTTCTTTTCTTCCTGGGCTTCCGGAGAAGCGAAGGTGCCCGTATGGCCCAGGTCGAGCAGGTCGAGCACGGCAAGGGTCCTCACGATCCCTTCTTTGCCGCGGTCGCAACAGTGGTTGTTGGCCGTCATCAGATGGGTGATGCCGCTGCGGCGGCAGGCGCCGGCCAGCTCGTCGGGCGAGGAAAAGCGGGGATAACCGCGATAGGGAGGCCCCGCCAGCGTGGTCTCCAGGTTGCCCACCACCACGTCGGCCGTACGGAAAAGAGGAACCACCTCCTGAAAGACCTCACTGAAATCGTAAGAGCCGTTGATGCTGTCGTAAGCCGCCGCCAGCTGGGCATCGTGACACATGATATCCCCCAGAAAAAGCATCGTGAGCGTGTCCTGGGCGGATGATCCCGGCAGGAGAAGGGTGAAAAGAATGAATGCGATGATGCTTTTCCTCATGGGGCGGGAGATGTGCATGCCTGTTCCGCAAAATGTGCTTTCACAGGATGTGGGCAGGATATTTGATCTCGGTCAGGAACAGCCCGTGAGCAGGCACCGATTTGCCTGCGGCACTGCGGTCCTTGGTCTCGATGATCTGACGGAAGGCTTCCAGATCGATCTTCTTTTCACCCACCTCCATCATCGTGCCCACGATGGCCCTGACCATGTTCCGCAAGAAACGGTCGGCCCGGATGGTGAACACATAAAGATGATCCTCCTGGGCCCATTGGGCCTCCAGGATGTTGCAGTGAAAGGTCTTGACATCGGTATGCACCTTGCTGAAGCTCGTGAAATCACGGTACTGCATCAGAATACGGCATGCCCTGTTCATCAGGGGAATGTCAAGAGCTACATGGTAAAGGTAGGCCGTATCACGGAGAAAAGGATCCTTGCGCGTGGTGATGTAGTACTTGTAAGTGCGGGAAAGGGCATCAAAACGGGCATGCGCCGTATGAGGCACCGGGATGAGACGATAGGCGGCAATGTCCTCAGGAAGCAGACTGTTCAAGCCGTACAGGAACTTCTCATCCTTTTCCAGCCCCTTGACCTCGCTGTCAAAGTGGGCGATGTAATAACGCGCATGTACCCCCGTGTCGGTGCGACCGGCTCCGGTCACTTCGACATCTTCTTTCAAAAGGGTGCTCAGCGCCTTGTTCACTTCGCCCTGGATCGTCGGCTTGTCAGGCTGTACCTGCCATCCGAAAAACTGCGTCCCTTTGTAGGCCAGCTGCAGGAAATACCTGTGCTTGAGATCATCCGGATTCATATAGCAAATATAGCCAAAATATTTTCCCTTTTGTATCAGGGGGTTTAACATTTTTTAACAGCTTTTTAACGAAATAATCGCCAATTTTGCATCTGCAAGCTGATCAAGTGTGAAATTTCTAAAGTTTTTGATGATATGAACGGACAGAACGGACAGGTGGATATCCGGGAGCTGAACGAACGGATCCGCATGGAAAGTGCATTTATCGATCTGATCAATCTGGAGATGCAGAAGGTGATCGTCGGGCAGCGTCATCTGGTAGAGAGTCTGCTGATCGGCCTTCTTTCGGGGGGACACATCCTGCTGGAAGGTCTTCCCGGCCTGGCCAAGACCCTGGCCATACGCACGCTGGCCGACAGCATCGACGCTGGTTTCAACCGGATCCAGTTCACACCCGACCTGCTGCCTGCCGACCTTATCGGGACCATGGTCTACAGCCCCAAGAACGAAGAGTTCCATGTCAAGAAAGGCCCCATCTTCACCAACTTCGTCCTGGCCGATGAGATCAACCGCTCGCCGGCCAAGGTACAGAGCGCTTTGCTGGAAGCCATGCAGGAGCGGCAGGTGACCATCGGCCACGAGACCTTCCCTCTCGAGGAGCCTTTCCTGGTCCTGGCCACCCAGAACCCGATCGAACAGGAAGGAACCTACCCCTTGCCCGAAGCCCAGGTCGACCGCTTCATGCTCAAGGTGCTCATCGGCTATCCCGAAATGGAGGAGGAACGGCTCATCATCCGTGAGAACCTGCAGAAGACTTTCCCCAAGGCATCGCCCGTGGTGAAACCCGAGGAGATCCTGCGCGCCCGCGACGTGGTCAAGGAAGTCTATATGGATGAGAAGATCGAGAAATACATCCTCGATATTGTTTTTGCCACCCGTTATCCGGAGAAATACGGTCTGGAGAAGTTCCGGCCGATGATCAGCTACGGCGGGTCGCCGCGTGCCAGCATCAATCTGGCCGCTGCTGCCAAGGCCTATGCTTTCATCAAACGGCGCGGTTATGTGATCCCCGAGGATGTGCGAGCCATCTGCCTGGATGTGATGCGCCACCGCATCGGCCTCACTTACGAGGCCGAAGCCGAGAATGTCACGGCCGAAGAGATCATCACCACCATCCTCGACACCGTAGAGGTGCCGTAGTGGCCTGATCTTTGCTCTCCGACAGGTAAAAAGGACATTTTCTATGGTACGTGCTTTCATCATCGTTTTCCTGTTCCTGGTCGTCCCTGCCGAAGGGCCGGCACAGGAATACATCGGCCTCACGGCCGACGAGGTGAGGGAGATGATGCGGCAAAGGAAAGACTTCCATCTCGATGAAACCACGGTCAACAAAGTATACCGCTACCTGAAATATGTGGATGACCTGGAGACACGGACCATCCTTTTTTTCCTGTCGGACGAGGATGTGTGCACCTTCTACAAGGAGATCTATGAGAATTCCATGCTGAAGCGGGTGCAGGAACGGCTGGACAGCACCTGCCGGAGAGTGGCCGATACGTTGTGGGTGAAGGAAACCGCGGAAGGAAAATACGAGAAAGAGCTGAAACGGCAATCCTGGTTCTTCTCGGTGACCACCCGTCCCTTGCGTGAAGAGCTCACAACCCGTATGCCCGACAGGAAAAAAGAGGAGAAATGACGATGGAAGCTGCCGAACTGCTGAAAAAGGTCCGCAAGATCGAGATCAAGACCCGGAGCCTCTCGAAACATATCTTTGCCGGGGAGTACCACAGTGCGTTCAAGGGACGGGGTATCGCCTTCAGCGAGGTGCGGGAGTACCAGTACGGCGATGACATAAGGAGCATCGACTGGAACGTGACGGCCCGTTTCAACCATCCATATGTCAAGGTCTTCGAGGAAGAACGTGAGCTGACGGTGATGTTGCTGGTGGATGTGAGCGGGTCGCAGGATTTCGGCACGCGGGGCGGCACCAAAAGGGATCTCATCACCGAAGTGGCGGCAGTCCTGGCCTTCTCGGCAATACAGAACAACGACAAAGTGGGGGTGATCTTCTTCAGCGACAGGGTGGAAAAATTCATCCCGCCCAAAAAGAACCGGAAACACATCCTGCACATCATCCGGGAGCTCATCGAGCTGCAGCCCGAAAGCCGTCTTACCGACCTGCGGGAGCCTTTGCGGTACCTGACCAATGCCATCAAAAAACGCTCGATAGCCTTCCTGGTGAGTGACTTCCTGGGGCCTTCCCCAGGCGACAGCCTGCGTATCGCCTCGAACAAACATGATGTGGTGGCCCTACGGATCGTCGACCCCCGGGAGAAAGAACTGCCAGCAGTGGGCCTGATGAGGGTGCGCGATGCGGAAACAGGAGAGGAACGCTGGATCGATACCTCCCTGGCAAGCGTCAGGGAAAATTACCGGAAATGGCAGGAAGAAAGAGAAAAAGAACTGCTCGGGATCTTCCGGCAAAGCGGGGTCGACCACGTCGATCTGATGACGGGTGTAGACTACATCAGACCCCTGGTACAGTTGTTCAAGAGAAGATGAGCATGAGCGAAGGAAAAAGAACCATAAGGAAAAGATATATAGCTGCACTGTTGTTCCTGACAGGGATACTGCTGCTGCAGGGAAGCTCCCTCACTGCCCAGGTGCAGGTGGAAGCCTCCCTGAGCCGCGATACCGTCTGGATCGGGGATCAGCTGGAGCTGACCCTGAGAGTGGTGCAGCCGCCAGGGCTGAAAGTGACGATACCCGACTACCGCGATACCATACCCTCCGGCCTCGAGGTGGTGACCCCGCCCGTGACCGACACCGTGACCCGCAAGGACGGCAGGCTGGAGATCACGCGAAGATGGAAAATCACCTCTTTCGATACCACCGGAGGGGTGCAGGTGGGACCTTTCGAGGTGAGCTGGCAGCAGGACTCCCTTACCGCACGGCTGCAGACCAGACCCCTTGTACTGATCGTCCGGCTGCCGGAGGTGGATGTGCAGAGCGGACCGAAAGAGATCAAGGAACCCCTCAAGGTCCCCCTCACCTGGCAGGAGGTGCTGATGTGGGGAGGTATCGCCCTGCTGCTGCTGGCAGCCCTCTTCTTCCTGATCCGCTGGTGGCGGCGCCGGAAAGAAAAACCCACCCCCGGAAAGAAAACACGACCTGCCGAACCCCCTCACGTGATCGCCCTGCGGGAACTGAAGAAACTGGAAGAAGAGAAACTTTGGCAACAGGGAAAAGTGAAAGAATATTACACGCGTCTGACCGATATTCTTCGTACCTATCTTGAATACAGATATGATGTGAAAGCGCTGGAGCAGACCACGGCCGAGACGATCGAAGCCCTGCGGAAAGCCGGTTTCCGTGAAAAGGAACTGGTATCTCTTCTGGAGAGCATCCTTTCCACGGGCGACCTGGTGAAGTTCGCAAAATACCGTCCCGAACCGGATGTGAACAACAAGGTGCTGCAGGATACCTATCGTTTCGTCCGGGAGACCATCCCCTCTTGGAAAGAGGAAGAAAAGGAAGAAAAGAACGGGCAAGAAATAGCTGCAGAGCGGGTCCCCGCCGGACAGGAGGGGGTCAAGGCCATTGCTCCGAAGAAGGGAAAAGGTGAGGGGATGACCATGCCGGAAAAGAAGGAGGAAGAAGGAGATGAGTGATCTCTATTTTGCCAACCGGGAGTGGCTGTATGGCCTGTTGTTGTTGCTGCCGATGACGGCGCTGTATGTGTGGCGCGAGCGGCGACGGCAGACCACGCTGCGTGTCTCCGGCCTGCAGCCTTTCCATACCATGGGAACACCCCTGAGGGCTTATCTGCGTCATCTTCTCTTTGTTCTGAGGCTGCTGGCCGTTGCCCTGCTCTTCATCGTGATGGCCCGCCCGCAGTCGGTCAACCGCTGGCAGAAAGTATCTACCGAAGGGATCGACATCATCATCGACCTGGATATTTCCAGCAGCATGCTGGCACAGGATTTCCAGCCCAACCGTCTGGAGGCGGCCAAAGAAGTGGCCATCAAGTTCATCTCCGGAAGACCCGACGACCGGATCGGGCTGGTGGTCTTCAGTGGCGAGAGCTTCACCCAGTGCCCTCTGACCACCGACCATGCGGTGCTGATCAACCTCTTCAAAGAAGTGAAAAGCGGGATGATCGACGACGGTACGGCCATCGGCGACGGTCTCGCCACGGCCATCAACCGCCTCAAAGACAGCAAGGCCAAAAGTAAGGTGGTGATCCTTCTGACCGACGGGATGAACAACGCCGGGGAGATCGCCCCCCTCACGGCCGCCGAGATCGCCAAAACCTTCGGGATAAGGGTCTATACCATCGGTGTGGGAACACGCGGAACAGCCCCCTATCCCGTCCAGACACCCTACGGCATAAGATACCAGCAGATGCGGGTGCAGATCGATGAGGATGTGCTCAGGAAGATCGCCGAGATGACGGGAGGAAAATATTTCCGGGCTACCGACAACCGCAAACTCGAGGAGATCTATCAGGAGATCGACAAACTGGAGAAATCGAAGATCGACGTGAAACAGTTCAGCAAGCGGGAAGAGGAGTATCTGCGGTTCGCTTTGGCTGCTGCCTTCCTGCTGTTGCTGGAATGGCTGCTGGGGCAGACCGTCTTGCGGAAACTGCCTTAGTGTGCGCAACATGTAAGAAAGAAAGGAAATGTTCAGATTCGCCAACATAGAGTTTTTGTACGGGCTTTTGTTGCTGCCCGTTTTCTGGCTGATCTTTTGGGCCATGCGTGCCTGGAGGCGCCGGATGGTGCAGCAGCTGGGTGAGCCGGGACTGGTCGGGAGGATGATGGAAGGGGTCTCCCGCTCACGCCCGGCCGTCAAACTCATCTTTTTCAGTCTGGCCTGGACCTTCCTGGTGCTGGGGCTGGCACGGCCGCAGCTGGGAGCCAAGCTGGAGACCGTCAAAAAGAAAGGGGTCGAGGTGATCGTCGCCCTCGACGTCTCCAACTCCATGCTGGCCGAAGATATCCAGCCCAGTCGCCTGGAAAGAGCCAAAAAAGCCATCTCCAAAATGGTCGACCGCATGGAGAACGACCGGGTGGGGCTCATTGTCTTTGCCGGTGATGCCTATGTGCAGATCCCCGTCACCTCCGATTACCAGGCGGTGAAGATGTTCCTGCCCACCATCGGCCCTTCCACCGTCCCCAAACAGGGAACGGCCATCGCCTCGGCCATCCGCCTGGCAGAGAGATCTTTTACGCCCGCTGCAGGAAAGAGCAAGGCTCTCATCATCATCACCGACGGTGAGAACCATGAGGCCGACCCCGTGGCAGAAGCCCGCAAAGCCCATGAACAGGGCATCACCATCCATACCATCGGCATAGGTAAACCCTCCGGAGCACCTATCCCCATCACCGTCCATGGTCAGCGAACATTCCTCAAGGACAGGAACGGCCATACCGTCATCACACGTCTTGACGAGAAATTGCTTCAGGAGATCGCTGCCGCAGGGGGAGGTATTTATGTGCGGGCTACCAATGCTTCCATGGGACTTAACAAGATCTACAACCGCATCAAAGGAATGGACCAGACCGAAATGAAGGAGAAAAATTATTCGGAATACAATGACCTGTTCCAGTATGCCATCGGTCTGGCACTCTTTTTTCTGTTGATCGAATGGCTGATCTCCGAGAGGAAGAGCCGCCTGCTCTCTTCCGTACGATTGTTCGGAGACCAGGAAAAGGAGGAGGAATGACCATGGGAAGGATGAGAACGATCATATTTATCACGGTATTGTTGCTGACCGCGATACCCGTGGGGGCACAACGAGCTGAACGAAAATATGTCAGGGAAGGAAATCGTTCCTTCAAGGAAGGTAAATATGCCAATGCCGAAGTGGATTACCGAAAAGCACGGGAAGTGGCCAAGGATCCTGCCATCCCCGACTTCAACCTTGGTACAGCTCTCTATAAACAGAAAAAATATGACAAAGCGGCAGAAAACTTCCTCTCCGTGGCAGAAAAGAGCAATGAAAAACGGATGAAAGCCTTTTCCTACTACAACCTGGGCAACACCTTCCTGGAAGCCGGAAAGATCGACGAAGCCATCGCGGCTTATAAGACCGCCTTGAAATATGATCCGTCGGATATGGATGCCAAATACAATCTGCTGTATGCCATGAAAATGAAAAAAAGACAGCAGCAGAACCGGAAGAATCAGAATCAAAACCACCACCAACAACAACAGCAGCAACAACAACAGCAACAACAACAGCAGCAGCAACAGCAGCAGCAACAGCAACAGCAACAACAGCAACAACAGCAACAGGACCGTCAGCAGCAACAGCAGCAACCGGTGCCGGGAAAGATCTCGAAAAAAGATGCGGAACGGTTGTTGCAGGCATTGGCCAATGATGAGAAGAAG
>Ga0256914_1002858_pt1 | contig 14116 bp, 16 predicted proteins | sample HulkmetaG_FD_191571 | JGI IMG/M metagenome (GOLD analysis project Ga0256914, IMG submission 191571) | Hydrothermal chimney microbial communities from Main Endeavour vent field at the Juan de Fuca Ridge, Pacific Ocean - Hulk | ecosystem: Environmental > Aquatic > Marine > Hydrothermal vents ... | reverse complement strand
TGCTCTAACATCTGAGTTGTAGTTGTTTTCCCATTTGTCCCACTAATCCATATAGAAAATGGCATATCTTTTGCAAAAAAATCATACTCACTTATTAAATTATTGGCACTTTGTATCAATGGGTGTGTAGGTTTAAAACTTGGGGTTGTTATCTCTAATTGGCTTTTGGTGGGGTTAAATAGGTTTGAGGGTAAAACCCTATTATTATTCTCATCTATATACTCTTTTTTAATCTTATCATCAAAAAAAGTACACCCACCACCAAGTCTATTAGCAATTGCTTTTGTTGTTAATCCATATCCAAAAAAAGTTGGTTTTATCTCCATATCTATTTCCTATCGTATTTTTAAAGTAATAAGAGCCAATATATTTGAGATAAAAGCTATCATCCAAAATCGAATAATAATCTTATTCTCTGCCCACTTTTTCATCTCAAAATGATGATGAATTGGTGCCATTAAAAATATTCTTTTCTGTCTCATCTTATAACTTCCAATTTGAAGAATAACAGAAATGGTCTCAATTACAAATATTAAACCAATTAATACAAGAAGAACCTCGCTTTTACCAACAATTGCCATATATGCCAAAATTCCTCCTATAGATAAGGAACCTGTATCACCCATAAATAGTTCAGCAGGATAGCAGTTGTACCATAAAAATCCAAGTAATGCTCCAGCTAGAGAGGCAGCCAATATTGATACCTCTCCTACCCCTTGTATATCCGGTAGTAGTAAATATTTTGAAAATACAGCATGACCTGTTAAATATATAATAATTCCAAGTGTTGCTAAACTAAATATAGATGGAACTGTTGCCAAACCATCAAGTCCATCTGTAATATTAACAGCATTTGTCGTAGCCAAAAATACCAATATCCAAAATGGTATAGCAAAAAGACCAATATCTAAAATAGGCTCTTTTATAAAAGGTACATATATGGTCGTTGGAAAATTGGCTACGAAGATTATAAATAGACTAATGACCACCCCTACAAACGCTTGAAGTATCAATTTTCCCCTACTAGTTAAACCTTGAAGATTATCGCCTGTTAAAATTTTGCCCAAATCATCTTTAAGCCCAACAAGTGCAAATCCACTAAGAGTTATAACTCCTGCAATAAGATAAGGATTTGTCACATCTCCAGTGAATAGTACAGCTACTATTGTAGTAACAACAAATACAGCTCCACCCATAGTTGGAGTATTCTGTTTATTAGCATGATTAGGAACATACTTATTGATGGGTTGCTTTGCCTTTCGTGATATTGCCCAAACCATAAATTTAGGTAATAAAAACATTGTTAACAAAAACGCAATAAAAAATCCAAGACCGGCTCGGACAGAGATATATTGTAGAATATTGATGTGAAACAGTTGATAGAACGAATATAACATGTAATAAAAATCCTGATTTAAGTAAATAAGTGATATTTTACTTAAAATATTATAAAAGATAGGGTTAAATATATGAATATACAAAAAACTATTCTCATTATAACAGATGGAATAGGATATAAACCGGATAGTTTATGTAATGCTTTTAAAGATGCAATCAAACCAACATTTAATAAACTTCTTAAAAACAGACCGAAAGCTCTTATTTCAACTTACGGTTTAAGTGTAGGTTTACCAAACGGGCAAATGGGAAACTCTGAAGTAGGACACATGACTATAGGGGCAGGTAGAGTGTTATATCAAGATTTAGTCAAAATATCATTGGCAATAGAAGATGGGTCTATTAATCAAAATGAGGCACTAAATAGTACTCTTCAAAAGAGTAGTAGGGTACATATTATAGGTCTGCTTAGTAATGGTGGAGTACACTCACATATTGACCATATTATAGGTTTAGCAAAAATAGCAAAAGAGCGAAACAAGAGGGTATTTCTACATCTTATAACAGATGGTAGAGATGTATCACCGACATCTGCTAAAGAGTTTATAAAAGAGATAGAGAGTATCTGTGATAAGGATATAACTATTGCCACTATTGGTGGTAGATTTTATACTATGGATAGAGATAAACGATGGGATAGGATAGAGAAAGGATTTAATGCTATTGTCAAAGCTGTACCAATTACAGATATGGGTATTAAAGATTATGTTAATAACTCTTATCAAAATGAGATTTATGATGAATTTATAGAACCTACTGCTCTTAATGGATATACAGGAGTGGAAGAGGGTGACAGTGTTATTGTGGCAAATTTCCGTTCAGATAGAGTTAGGGAAATTACAACTGCATTAGGAAATAAAGAGTTTAATGAATTTAAAAGAGAGTATATCCCTCTAAATATAGTTACAATGACACAGTATGATGCCTCTTTTAATTATCCAATTATGTTTAAAAAAGAGATACCCAAAAACACATTAGCAGAGGTAATAAGTAGAGCTGGACTTACTCAACTTCACACTGCAGAGACAGAGAAGTATGCTCATGTAACATTCTTTTTAAATGGAGGAGTTGAAGAGCCATTTATTGGTGAAAGTAGAGTCTTAATCCCTAGCCCAAAAGTTAGAACTTATGATATGAAACCTGAAATGTCCGCACCTGAAGTTGGAGAGGCAGTAAGAGTTGGAATGGAGCAAGATTATGACTTTATTGTGGTCAATTTTGCAAACGGTGATATGGTTGGACATACAGGAAATTATGATGCCGCAAAAAAAGCAGTTAGTGCTGTAGATAGAGAGATAGGTAAAATATTGAAAAAAGCAAAAGAGAGAGATTACGATATTGTATTAACCTCTGACCATGGAAATTGTGAAGAGATGAGAGACCAAGATGGCAACATTCTTACAAATCACACAGTGGGTGATGTTTGGTGTTATATTATAAGTAATAAAGTAACCCAAATAAAAGAGAGGGGAGGGTTAAATAATGTAGCACCTACTGTATTAAAATTAATGGGATTAGAAATTCCTAAAGAGATGGATAGCCCTCTTATTTAGATATGTTATAATATAAAAAAATATATTTATTAAGAGGATTTCATTATGGAAAAGAAGATAAAAAGGTCGGTGGCTACACTTTTGGCACACATTATAAAAGTTGATAAGAGAGATATAAAAAAAGAGGCATCTCTATTCTGCTCTATTATGGGAGAAGATTTTGATTGTGATGAAACTGAAGCATTAAAATTTCTTAAAAAGAGCGTTAATGAGGATTATAATTTAGATGAACATATAGATATTATTGCAAATGCTTTAAAAGATGATAAGCTTAGTAAAATGCACATTTTACAACAATTAAATCATATAATTTATTCTGATACTATATCAAGTGAGGATTATAAGATATTTGAAAGAGTAAAAAAGAGACTTTTTCCAAATATTGATTAACTTTTATTATTTTTATATGTTTATTTTGATATTATATGATAATATAGTTCAAGGGAAGGAGTCAAGATGGATAAAATGCTAAAAGAGTCTGTTGCAACTCTATTTTGTCATGCTATTAAGCTAGATGATAAAGATTTGGTGGTTGAAAAGCCTATATTCTGTCGTTTTATGGGACAAAACTTTGATTGTGATAGTAAAGATGCACAAGAACTTTTAGATAAAGTTATGGAGAAAGATTGCGATAATATAGATACCCATATATCCATTATCTCAAATGGTCTCTATAATGAACCATACTCTAAAATGAATATTCTTAAACAGTTAAACCATATTATTTTTAGAAGTAAAATGAAAAATGAGGACTATGAGTTCTTTGATAAAGTAAAACGGTCTTTTTTTGCTAGATAGAAATCTAGCAGAATTCACCGTTTATTTTTGTTTAATGGATTAGAATTATAATTAATCTTAAAGGCGAGGATTTACAGAACGAGTACTAAAAACTAAATAAAATTTCTCAACCTCATCACTATATATAGAAATGGATTTCTGCTCTATAAGTTTTAAATTTGTTACCATTTGTAATCTATCTAAGGTGTGATAATATTGTGTTATGCTCTCTTGTGATTTTAAAAAGTAACTATCCACCTTTTCAAACAGCGTAAATTCTGAGTAGTATTCATTATTTTCAAAAAAACTATCTATTGTAACAAATCTACTACTATCATCTTTTATAAATGAACCAACAGCTATCTCTTTAAATCCATATAGGGAGTTTATATCACATATAAAATAGCCTCCATCTTCTAAACTCTCCTCAACACACCTCATAAATTCGATAAGAGATTTATCATCTAAATAGTTAACCATATCAAAAACAGCTGTAATGATTTCAAACTTTTTATTTAGATGGCAAATATCTATACACTTTGCATCTATACTCTTTTCTCTAGTGCTTTTTACCATAAGAGGGCTTAAATCAATTCCCATAAGTTTAATATTTGGAAATCTATCTCTAATCTGAGCTAAAAATGCACCTCGTCCACAACCAATATCTAAGAGGGAATTAAAATCTAAACTCTCCAATGTTTTGAAGTAATACTCATATAATGTAGGTGTTACCTCATTAACCCCTAATAAATCCTCTACTTTAGAGTATAAATCTAGTGCATTATACACGACTCTGTACCACACTATTTATCTTTTCATATATAGATAGTATCTCATCTTTTTTAGCATAATAGGAGTTTTTATTAGCTATTAAATGGGCAGAAGAGTCCATAATATCCTCTGCCACTTTTAAACCATTCTCTTTCATAGTGGCACCCGTCTCTACAATATCAACAATTGCATCTGCTAATCCAACAAGAGGGGCTAACTCTATAGAGCCATAGAGTTTAATAATCTCTACACCAACAGCTCTACTTGCAAAGTAGTTTTCTGTAATATTTACCATTTTAGTGGCTATTTTAATATTTGGTTTGCTCCAATCCAATTCATCTTCTTTTCTAATTCCAATAGATACTTTACATTTGCCTAAATTCATATCAAGAAGCTTTATAATATCCAACTCTTTCTCAGTAATAACATCAAGTCCCACCACTCCAATATCGGCGGAACCATACTCAACATAGGTTGGAACATCTTGATTTCTGACATTTAAAAAACGAAAATTGCCGACTTCCATAATAAGCTCACGACCTTCAAATTTAAACTCTCCACCAAAAATTTCTGAAAAAATTTCTAATGACTCCTCTGCAATTCTCCCTTTTGGAAGAGCAACTGTTAGCATATAGCACTCCTTAATAACTTTTTAATTGATATGTTTGTAAATCCTATAGAGGACACTCCACAAGCTTATATTCCGATAGTTCCTATCGTATTTCTATTATCTAATTGTCCTAATCCATAGTTTCTGATATTGATACTAGTATTTATATCTCTATCAATATATTTTTTACCACATTAAGGGCAATCAAACTTTCTAATATTGAGTAGTTTTTTACGGCTAAAGCCTTATAGCTTTCAGCCCAACCGCCAAAAACAATTGGGATTTCAGCTATTTAGTTATTAAAATTTTATAAGCTATAACATTATTAGCAAAATTTGGAACTAAAAGTAAATCCAACTCTTTTGAGTAGGAAATATCTGCTGTATTAAACTTATCCCCTAAAAGCTTTATGCTACCACCACTCTTATCTATAAAATAGACCCCGCCACTCCAAGTTGACACAATATAGCCTTTATCTTGATATTTTGTAACTCCATCAATCGCTATATCCAATTTATCTGATATAATCTTTACCTCTTTGGTATCTAAATTGAGAGATTTTAATTTTCCTACCTCTCCTTGCATAATAAGAGTATCTCCATCTATAAATAGACCATTCTGCTCTGCTTTAGATGATTTCTCTTTATCATAGATTAGTTTAAACTTTCCATTAGATAACTCTAATATCTTTTTGGTTTTAGAGTCTGAAACAAAACATATATTTCTCTTTTCACTACATGCTATATCATTTAATCTCTCTATCCCTTTTGGTGCTTGAAATCTATTTAAAATCTCTCCATTTTTTATATTTATCTCTACTACTTGGTTTAAATCCGATACAAATAGATGATTTTTATAGATAGCTAAACCCTTTGGAGCTTTTAATCCTACTGCCCATTTTAGTTTAACTATCTGACCTTGACTATTTAATTTAGAGATAAATCCACCATTATTAACCCATGGGTTTTGACTCTTAATACTATTCACATTTGATACATATATTGAGTTGTCACCTCTATTATAAATTACAGATTCTGGAATAGATAATCTCTCTTTACCACTTATCCACTCTTTTTTTAAATTTGAACTCTCATTATTTGAACAACCTAACATCAATATTAGTAGGGAACTTAATACAATTTTTTTCATCTATTACTCCATATATGTTAACAATAATCTATTAAATCTCTCTCTCCAGCTATTTGAAAGCCTTTTAATCTAAGTCTGCAACTATCACAAACACCACAAGCTATATCTTCACTCTGATAACAACTCCATGTATATTCTAGTGGTACATTTAAATCTAACGCCTTTTTTACTATCTGCTCCTTTTTTAGATGAATAAGAGGCGTTTTTAACTCTATCTCCGTTGTTTCCTTTGTTCCAAGATTAATAGCCTTTTGCATTGCTAAAATATAATCTTCTCTACAATCTGGATAGCCACTACTATCCTCCTCCACTACACCTATAAATATCGCCTTTGCACCATGCTTTTCCGCAATAGCTGAAGCGATAGATAAAAATATACCATTTCTAAACGGGACATAGGTTATTGGAACTCCAAGCCCTATTCCACCAATCGGTACATCTAAAGAGTTATCTATTAATGCAGACGCTCCAATATCCTTGAAAAAATCTAAATCTATCTCATATTTCTCTTTAACCTCTAAAAATTTAGCTATTTTTCTAAAAGCTTCTAACTCTTTCTGTTGAGTTCTCTGTCCATAATTAAAGTGGAGTGCTATTATATCATATTTAGCCTCTTTTGCAATTTGTGAACTTAAAGCACTATCCATTCCACCTGAGATTATACAGACTGCTTTTTTTCTCATGAGTTTAACCTTTTTTAAATGTATATTACCAATATTTAGATAAACTTTTAGCTATGTTAAATATTGAAAACTTAACTACACAAAATATTGATTTTAAACTTTTAGAGACAATATCTAATACTTTAACATCTAGGGATATTGATATTACTATATGTAATAATCAAACTATACAGCAGTATAATCTCAAATATCGGCAAGTAGATAGTGCTACTGATGTATTAAGTTTTCCTATTATTTCAGAGTTCAATAGTATGCCTCTTGGTTCAATTATTATCTCTATTGATAAAGTTTTAGAAAAATCTAAAGAGTTCAGACATAGTATAGATAGTGAGTTTGCACTTCTGTTTATTCATGGAGTACTTCACCTTTTGGGGTATGACCATGAGATAGATAGTGGAGAGATGAGAGCAAAAGAGATAGAATTGATAAAGAAATTTAATCTTCCAAAAAGTTTAATAGTTAGAGTAGAGGAGGAGAGATAGTGGATTTTGTCATATTTACCTTAGCAATGGGTACTTTAATTTTAGGAGCAGATTTTATAGTAACTCAAAGTGAAAATTTAGCATTAAAATTTAATATACCACAGTTTATTATAGGTGCTATACTAATTGCATTTGGTACAAGTTTTCCAGAGATGGCTACTACTATTATAGCCAACTTCAATAATAAACCCGATATAGCAATATCAAATATTATCGGTAGTAATATTTTTAATATAACTTTAGTTTTATCTCTTATATTTATTTTTTCTAAACAAGTTCAAGTTAAAAGAGATTTTTTTGTCAAAGATGCTACTTGGGTCTTGTTATCTGTTATTTTGTTTATTCTTATGAGTTTAGATGGAAATCTAGGAAAATTGGACTCTTTTTTACTTATTGTAATACTATTTACATATATAATCTCTCTTGTTAAAGAGCCTTTTGGTCTAAATGTAAAACAACTTAATAAGTTGGAGATAGATAAAAATTTCAGTTGGGCAAAAACAGTAATACTATTAATTGTTGGCTTCTTCTTTGTTATAGGAGGAGCCCATTTTACTATAGAGAGTGCATCAGCTATTGCACACTCTTTTGGAATTAGTGAATGGAGTATTGGTATAATACTTATTAGTTTTGGTACATCTCTACCGGAGTTGGCTGTTTCTCTATCTGCTGTTATAAAAGGTAAAACAGATATGGCAATTGGAAATATCATAGGTTCAAATTTAGCAAATAGTACTATTGTAATAGGTAGTGCAGGATTAATCCAAAATATACCTATCTCTCTAGTTAGCAATATATTTGATATTTTAACTATGTTAGTAGCTACTATTATGTTAGTATGGATTACTGCTTACAGACTCTATAGTAAACCCATAGGTGCTACACTTTTAGTTCTATTAATTCTCTTTGTCTCTAATACTCTTAAAACAATTGGTTAGATATTTTATTTTTTCTTATCCGTATCTTTTTTAGATTTAGATTTATCCTCTTTTTTCTCGTCATCAAAATATCCATGTTTATACATCCATTTATAAATCTGTGCTGCTATTGGACCAGAGGTACTTCCTCCATGTCCTCCATGTTCTACTAATACAGTTACAACAAACTTTGGCTTATGATATGGTGCATATGTGGTGAGCCAAGCGTGAGAACGGCTATAATATTCCATTTGAGACTCTTTCATTCTTCTTTTTTCACTCTGAGGAATAGATACGACTTGTGAAGTACCTGTTTTCCCGGCTACCACTATTGGCAGATGAGACATTGCCAATCTTGCAGTACCTCTTGGAGAGTTACAAACATCATACATACCTTTACGAATTAAATCTAAATCATGCCAATTAACATCAACTTTTTTATATTCCGGTTTAACTATTTTCCCTGCAATCTTATGTGCTAAATGTGGAGTGGGTAACTTTTGAGTGGCTAAAAAAGCAGTATATCTAGCAACCTGCATAGGTGTTACTAAATCATACCCCTGACCAATAGAGGCTATAATTGTCTCCCCTAAATACCATGGTTGTTTATATGTTTTCATTTTCCACTCTTTATTTGGAATAACTCCTGCTCTCTCTCTTGGTAAATCTATCCCTGTTTTTACACCCAATCCAAACTCATGAAGATATTTGGACATATCATTAATACCAACTTGCAGACTCTTATTATAAAAATAGACATCACAACTCTCTCTAATTGCCTTTCTCAAATTCACCATTCCATGTCCCCATTTTGACCAACATCTAAATTTGTGTTTATTTTTACCTATTTTAATATAACCTTTACAATATTCAGCTCTATCCAATGCACCCTTTCCAGATTTTGAATAGGCTAATGCCATTCCCATTTTAATACTAGAACCGGGTGGATATAATCCTGATACAATTTTATTAGTAAATGGGTGGTTTAGGTCATCTATAAGATTTCTCCAATCCTTGTGAGATATACCTCCTACAAATAGATTTGGGTCATAAGATGGATAACTAACAGCTGCCAACACATCTCCATTTACATTCATAACAACTGCTACACCTGCTTGGTCAATAAATAACTCATTTATCTTTTTTTGTAACTCTAAGTCAATATTTAATATTAAATTTTGGTCTTCAATTGGCTCTTTCTTCTCAATCTGTGCTACCTCTCTATTTGTAGCACTAACTTTAACTGTCCTATATCCTAATTTTCCCTGAAGTACATCATTATATTGTCTCTCTAATCCTGTTCTTCCTACAACTCCTACCTTATCAACAACATTATCTTTTGCATTATCTCTTCGATTTGATTTTCCAACATAACCAACTATATGAGTTGCCATACTCCCTGCTGGATAGTATCTCTCTGTTTCCGATTCTATTTTTATTAACTTATTTATTGTTAATTTAGGATAAGCTCCAATCATATCTTCATAAGAGATAAAATCTATTATTCTAATAAATCTATGGTTGTATGGTGAATTTTTTTTCTTATATACTTTTAGTAATTTGGTCGCATTATAATCTGGAAACTCCTTTACAATACTTGTAATAGTCTGATTTAGCTCTTTTGAATTTTTGCGTAAATGTGGTGCAATATTAATCGAAAAACCTATCTTATTGACAGCTAAAAGTTTCCCATTTCTATCCAATATCTCACCTCGTACAGGTTTTATAAAATATTTCCTCTCAATATTATTTTTTGCCAAATTCTCATAATAGTAGTTGGATTTAACACTAATTTGATAAATTCGACTTATTAACATAATCCAAAACAGTATAAAAAAGGTAATTACAATTCCATATCTCATAATAACAATCCTATTATTACATCAATAAAGATATAAAATGATAACATAGAATCTGCTATAACAGTTGTTGAATTTAAAATTAAATCATATATAAAGAGATTTATATAATAGAAAAAGTCTATCAATATAATTAATAAAACTCCTAAACATACTTTGCATCTTATCATCAATTTTGCTGTAGGGTATATAAATGTATTGATTAATAATATGGAAAATATAGATAACATAAATGGTAAACCAAGATTTAAATCTATATGGATTAAATATAACATAGTAGCTACCGTGTAGATTATATTTCTATTTATATTATTAATAATCGCTAAACCTGCAACTCCAAATAGCGGTGGAAGTAGCGGATAGATAGATACAAACATTGGATAAAAGACTACAAAAAATATTATAGCTGTCCACTCTATAAACTTTAAACCCTCTCTCTCTTGATAAATATTATTCATCTTTTTTACCTATTCTATAAACTAATGATACCTCATTACATATTGGAAAATGGATACATTTAATACAATCAGCCCAAATTTTATGTTCTGGAATACTCTCTTTAGGTATCTCAATAAAACCTAGTTTTCTAAAAAAATCTGGTAGGTATGTTAAGACCAACACCTCCTCTTGAACCCCTATTTCTCGTGCCTCATTAAGTGCAAATTTAACTATCTTTTTACCAATATTTTGACCTCTATATCTATCATCTACTATTAGACTTCGTATCTCTGCTAAACGGGGTGAATGAATGTGAAGTGCTGTATATCCAATTAATATATTACTATCTTTTGCCACAATATAGGAACGAATATTGGTTGCAACCTCATCAACAGCTCTTTGTAATATAATCCCCTCTTTTACCTCTTTAATTACCAACTTTTGCATAGATGGAATATCTGAAATCTTCGCTTTTTCTAATTTGACCATTCTTCTATCCCAAATATATGCTTAAATATCTCTTGGTGTATCTTATCATAATTATCTTTTTTTAGATTACTTATCATAATAGAGTTAGGATAATCTCTCTTTAAGGCACTTTTTGCTTTTTGATTTAACTTATCTATTTTTGTAAAAATATTTAAATATAATTGGTCACCACGAATAAAATTTGATACATATTTCTCCACATCTTTATCTATTTGTGTATTTGTGTGTCTAGCATCTCTTAGATGTATAAAAATACGAATAGAGACACGATATTTAATAAACTCTACCAAATTTCTTTGCCAAAGATTTTTTAAATCTTTTGAGACTTTAGCATATCCAAATCCGGGTAAATCGACAAAGCGAACAGTCCAATCTTTATTATCATACTTATACTTAATATTAAAAAAATTAATAAGTTGAGTTTTACCCGGTGTAGTTGAACTTTTTGCTAAATTTTTACGATTTGTCAACCCATTTATAGTTGAACTTTTTCCTACATTAGAACGACCTAAAAACACAACTTCACTAACTGTATCATCTATACTATCTTTTAGTGCCTGAGCAGATTTTATAAACTCCGCATTTACAACTCTTGGTATCACTATTTTCTATCCTCTATCTCAAATATAAAATGTACCGGCTTCTTTTTTTCACCTTTAATATTAGCAACTCCTGTTTTTAAATCTAATGATATTAAACCTGCCTCTATTTTTCTATTATTAGTTAAATCTCTCAATACCACACCCCCCTCAAAATAATATTTAGAACTGTTTGGTGAATAGATTATCTTCTCTGCTTTGCCTCTATAGTTAATACCATTTTCTATTAAATTAAACTTAACACTCCCCTCTGCCTCATACTTTGTAGCTTTTTTCTTTTTATCAAAGTGAACTATAATTTTAGATGCAGTAAACTCATTAACCCCCTGTTTTATCTTTGCATGTCCTTCAAAATAGGCAACCTTAGATATATCATTAGCATAGAAACGGTCAGCTTTAATATCAACTATATCTGCGAAAATAAAAGAAGATAGACACATAAAAATAAGTAGATATATTCTTTTCATAAATTAAACCTTATTTTTTTTGATATTATACCTATTTTAACACAAACTTTTGATAAGAATTTGGGTCCCCCTACTATTTTTTTAAAACCCAATGATAGAGAAAAGGTGAATAAACCACTCAACCGATGGACTAACTCGTCCTTAACGGTGAGGTTTTTTGCTGTATTGACTTTATTAATATAGAAACTATTTGATTATTAAAACCTCCTATATAGTTCCCTGCTCATACATAGCTCTCATTTTTTCTCTCTCTCGTTCTCGTTTTAACTTTTCTGCCTCTTTAGCTCTAAATTCAACTATAGAAAACTTAAGCCACATAAGAATTGGAGATGCCACAAAGATAGATGAGTATGTACCCACTATTACACCAACTAAAAGTGTAAAACTAAACCCTTTTAATAACTCGCCACCAAATAGATAGAGTGTTAAAACAACAAAGAAGGTAGTCAATGATGTAAGAGTTGTTCGAGATAATGTTCGAGTAACCGACTCATCAATAACTTCTGATAGCTCTGTTGATTTTATAGTTCTAATACCCTCTCTAATTCTGTCAAATACAATAACGGTATCATTTAAAGAGTATCCCAAAATGGTTAAAATTGCTGCCAAAATGGGTAAATTTATATCAATTTGAAGTAGAGATAATGCCCCCATTGTAATAGTAACATCATGAATAAGAGCCATTACAGAGGCTAAGGCAAATCTCCACTCAAATCGAAATGAGATATAAGCTAATATACCAATAATAGATAGAAGCATTGCCATAATCCCTTTTGTTCGCAACTCATCTCCAACAGCAGGACCCACCATATCGACACTTCTTATCTTGTATTTACCTGTACCTTTTAAAAGTCTATTCATCTGGTCACTAATATCTACACTTACATCTTTTGATGTACTTTTAGTTCTAATTGCTATTTCACTATCTGAACCAAAATAGGTAACATTAGCACCCTTATATATATTACTTTTATTTAAAATATCTCTTACTTTTTGAATTGGGGCGTCACCTTGGTATTTTACCTGAATAACAGTACCACCAGCAAAATCAATTCCATAATTCAACCCTTTAATTATTAGTAAACCTAAAGAGAAAATAACTAAAGTTAGAGATAAAATACCAAACTTTTTAGCATTAGCCATAAATCCTATAATAGGTTGATTATATTTAAATACTTCCACTACTTTACCCCTTTAGTTTTAATACCAAACCAAAAATCTAATCTCTTTTTATTAATTTTTGGTAATATCCATTGATAGATGCCGTGTGTTCCTAAAATTGCTGTAAGCATAGAAGCTAATATACCAATACTAATAGTTAAGCTAAACCCTTTAATAGGTCCTGTTCCATAAGCAAATAGAACAATGGCCGCTATTAGCGTAGTAACATTTGCGTCCCAAATTGCAGTAAAAGCATTATTATAACCCTGCTCAATAGATTTAGTTAGTGAGTTTCCAGCATGGAGTAGCTCTCTAATTCTCTCATTAATAATAACATTAGCATCAACTGCCATACCAACAGTTAATACAATTCCAGCCATACCCGGAAGTGTAAGTGTTGCCTCAAATAGAGACATAATTGCTAAAATTAGAAATAGGTTTGCTATTAATGCTATATTTGCAATAGCACCGGCTATACCGTAATATAGAAACATAAAGACCACAACTGATAAAAAACCGACAATAAGTGCTATCATACTAGCCTTAATACTATCTGCCCCTAAACTTGGTCCTACACTTCTTTTTTCTTCAACTTGAACAGGAGCCAATAATGCACCAGAACGCAAAGCAATAGCTACATCGTGTGCCTCTTGTGGTGTAAAGTTACCAGATATTTGTCCACTGCCTCCACCAATTCTTTCACGAATAACAGGAGCAGAATAGACTTTACCATCTAAAACAATAGCCATTCTTTTACCAACAT
>Ga0256914_1002857_pt1 | contig 14116 bp, 8 predicted proteins | sample HulkmetaG_FD_191571 | JGI IMG/M metagenome (GOLD analysis project Ga0256914, IMG submission 191571) | Hydrothermal chimney microbial communities from Main Endeavour vent field at the Juan de Fuca Ridge, Pacific Ocean - Hulk | ecosystem: Environmental > Aquatic > Marine > Hydrothermal vents ... | reverse complement strand
GGTGATGGTGGGCACCAACACCAGCAAGGGATACACCTACAACTTCACCGTTCAGCTGGAGAAGAAGTTCAGCAAGGGCTTTTCGGGGAGTGTGGCCTATACCTTCGGGAGGGCCATGGCCGTCAACGACGGCACCTCGTCGCAGAACTCTTCGCAGTGGCGTTACATGGAGCAGGTCAACGGCCTGAACAATCTGGATCTGAGCATCTCCGATTTCGACCTGGGGCACCGCATCGTGGCCTACCTGAGCTACCGTTTCGAGTATCTCAACCACCTGGCCACCACCGTGAGCCTCTTCTACAACGGTCAGTCGGGTCAGCGCTATTCGTATGTATACAACGACCGGGGTAATCTGAACGGCAACGGTGAGAGCAACAACAACCTGATCTATATCCCCGCCTCGCAGAGCGAGATCGTCTTTGCGGATGCTGCCACGGCCAATGACCAGTGGGCCGCCCTCGACAAGTTCATCAGCAACGACAAGTACCTGAGCAAGCACCGTGGTGAATACGCCGAAAGGAACGGGGCCCGTACCCCCTTCACCAACATCATCGACCTGAAGATCGCTCAGGACATCTTCACCAACATCGGGGACCGCCGCAATACCCTCCAGTTCACCATGGACATCTTCAACTTCACCAACATGCTCAACAAGAACTGGGGACGGAGGTACTATGTATCCTACGGTTACAACCGTCTGATCAATTTTGAGGGTTTTGCGGCCGACGGCACCACGCCCACGTTCAGCTATACGGCTGATCCCGACAAAGATGTCTGGAACATCGACGATTCGGGTATCACCAGCTCACGCTGGCAGGCCCAGATCGGTTTCCGTTATATCTTCTGAATATACCGAAAGAAGATATTTATGAAAAGGGGTCTTCGGGCCCCTTTTTTTGTGACATCCTCACCTTTCCGGAACCTTCGGAAACAAAGGGAACACAGCCATGGGAGAGTTTGTAACATGCAGTGTGTCAGCAAGAAAAGTTTAATCCGTTCAATTCTAAAAAGATAGGTTCGGACGTTCAAAACTTTCCCAAAATGTTAATAAAAACGGAAAGGGGGGGCTTGTGGAAACTGGGTGGCTGCACTAACTTTGATAACCGCCTGCCGAAATTTTTTCCCAGGTCATACATGCAAGAGTTTCAACTGATTAAAACCAAAACCCCTATGGACGATCTGTTTACCAGTCAAACCGAGATCAACAAGATCCAGGCATCCCGGACAGAGGAAAAAAAGGAAGCCCCTCCGAGGGAGGATGTCCGGTCTGAGAAGAAGGCGGAACCGCGTATCTATTCGTTCGAAGAAGCGATGGAAGCCAGCAAGGCCTATTTCAAGGGGGATGAGCTGGCGGCCAAGGTGTGGGTCACCAAGTATGCTTTGAAAGATTCGAAAGGGCGTCTTTACGAGCGTACTCCCGACGACATGCACCGTCGTCTGGCTCGGGAGCTGGCACGTATTGAGGCCAGGTACCCTAATCCCATGACTGAGGAACAGATCTACCAGTTGCTGAAGGATTTCAAATACATCATTCCGCAGGGAGGACCGATGTCGGGCATCGGCAATGATTTCCAGATCATTTCGCTGTCGAACTGTTTTGTCATCGGCAACGACGGTCCGTCCGACTCGTACGGGGCGATCATGAAGATCGACCAGGAGCAGGTGCAGCTGATGAAGCGGCGCGGGGGTGTGGGGCATGATCTTTCGCACATCCGTCCCAAGGGGAGCCCGGTGCTCAACAGTGCCCTCACCTCGACGGGGGTGGTGCCTTTCATGGAGCGTTATTCCAACTCCACCCGTGAGGTGGCCCAGGACGGTCGCCGCGGCGCCCTGATGCTCACCATCTCCATCAAACATCCCGACTCCGAAGCTTTCATCGACGCCAAGCTGGAGAGCGGCAAGGTGACGGGTGCCAACGTCTCGGTGAAGATCGACGATGAGTTCATGCGGGCCGTCGTCGAGGGAAAACCCTATGTGCAGCAGTATCCCATCGATGCCAAGGAGCCGAAATACAAGAAAGAGATCGATGCCCGCAAGCTGTGGAACAAGATCGTCCACAACGCATGGAAATCGGCTGAGCCGGGTATCCTTTTCTGGGACACGATCATCCGCGAATCGGTGGCTGATTCGTATGCCGACCAGGGTTTCCGTACCGTGGCCACCAACCCCTGCGGTGAGATCCCGCTTTGCCCGTACGATTCCTGCCGGTTGCTGGCCATCAACCTGTACAGTTACGTCGACGATCCTTTCACGCCCCAGGCACGTTTCAACTTTGAGAAGTTCAGGGAGCATGCCCATTATGCCCAGCGCATCATGGACGACATCATCGATCTGGAGCTGGAGAAGATCGACCGCATCCTTGACAAGATCGACAAGGATCCCGAGTCGGAGGAGATCAAGGGTGTGGAGCGCCGGCTGTGGGAGAACATCCGCAAGAAGGCGGTGCAGGGGCGTCGCACGGGCATCGGCATCACCGCCGAGGGTGACATGCATGCGGCCCTGGGCTTGCAGTATGGTAGTGATAACTCCATCGACTTCTCCGTCGAGGTGCACAAGACCCTCGCCATCGAGGTGTACCGCGCCTCCGTGCAGATGGCCAAAGAACGCGGCGCCTTCGAGATCTACGATGCCGAGAAAGAGAAAGACAATCCTTTCATCAACCGCCTGAAAGGGGAAGATCCGGAGCTTTACGAAGAGATGGTGAAGTACGGTCGTCGCAACATCTCCCTGCTCACCATCGCGCCTACCGGATCCACCAGCCTGATGACACAGACCACCTCGGGTATCGAGCCGGTCTTCCGGCCCGTCTATAAACGCCGCAGGAAGGTCAACCCCAACGACCCGGATGTGCGGGTGACCTTCGTCGACGAGGTGGGAGATGCGTGGGAAGAGTTCAACGTCTTCCATCACAAGTTCAAGACCTGGCTGGAGGTCAACGGTTACGATGTGGATGAGGTAAGCCGTTACGACGACCAACAGATGGAGGAGCTGATACGCAAGTCGCCCTACCACAATGCCTCGGCCAACGACATCGACTGGGTGGCCAAGGTGAAGATGCAGGGGCTCATCCAGAAATGGGTGGACCACTCCATCAGCGTGACGGTCAATCTGCCGGAAGAGATCCCCGAGGAGATGGTGGGCAAGCTCTACGTGACGGCCTGGGAGTCGGGATGCAAGGGGGTGACCGTCTACCGGGAAGGGTCGCGCGAAGGTGTGCTCATCTCCAACGATAAAAAGAAGAAATCTTCCGAGGAGGACCATCACCAGTTCGAGAAGCGTCCGCCGGTGCTGGATGCCGAGGTGGTGCGTTTCCACAACAACAACGAGAAGTGGATCGCCTTCGTGGGCATCAAAGACGGCCGGCCGTATGAGATCTTCACCGGGATGGAGGAGGAGGATGTGTTGCTGATCCCCAAGAACATCACCAAAGGGAAGATCATCAAGGTACGCGAAGCCGACGGCAAGGCCCGCTACGACTTTCAGTACATCGACAAGTACGGTTACAAGAACACCGTCGGCGGCCTGTCGCATATGTTCAACAAGGAGTTCTGGAACTATGCCAAGCTGATCTCGGGGGTGTTGCGTCACGGCATGCCCATCCCCAATGTGGTGGAGCTGGTGTCGAAGCTGCAGCTCGACAACGACAGCATCAACACCTGGAAGGCCGGCGTGGCCCGGGCGCTGAAGAAGTTCATCCCCGACGGGACCAAGGCTTTCAGCGGCGAGGTATGCGATTCCTGCGGCTCGAAGAACCTGGTCTACCAGGAGGGCTGCCTCATCTGCCTCGACTGCGGATCTTCCAAATGCGGCTGATCCGGAGAGGATCGATACGGAATCGGGAAAGTGAAAAAATAAAGGGGCCGCGCGGCCCCTTTATTTTATGATCTGTTCGGATCCGTTCAGATCACGCCCAGTTCTTTCCCCACTTTCTCGAAAGCTGCCACGGCCTTGTCGATGTGTTCTTTTTCGTGGGCGGCCGAGAGCTGCACCCGTATGCGAGCTTCGCCGCGCGGCACGACGGGATAGTAGAAGCCGATGACGTAGATACCTTCGTCGAGGAGCTTTGCGGCGAAATCCTGCGACAGCTTGGCGTCGTAGAGCATCACGGCGCAGATGGCCGACTGGGTGGGTTTGAGGTCGAAGCCGAGCTTCTCCATTTTCTTCATGAAGTAGGCGGTGTTGCTGTGTAGTTTTTCCTGCAGCTCGGCGGTCTCGTCCATCATCTCGAACATTTTGATGGCTGCGCCCACCACCGAGGGGGGCAGGCTGTTGGAGAAGAGGTAGGGGCGTGAGCGTTGCCGCAGCATCTCGATCAGCTCTTTGCGGCCGGTGGTGAAGCCGCCGATGGCGCCGCCGAAGGCCTTGCCCAGTGTGCCGGTGATCAGGTCGACCTGTCCGCGTATGTCGAACAGCTCGGTGACGCCGCGGCCCGTCTTGCCGACGACGCCGGCCGAATGACTCTCGTCGACCATCACCAGGGCGTCGTATCTCTCGGCCAGGCGGACGATCTCATCCACGGGAGCCACGTTGCCGTCCATGGAGAAGACCCCGTCGGTGACGATGATGCGGAAACGGGCGCCGGAAGCCTCTTTCAGCTTCTCCTCCAGATCCTGCATGTCGCCGTTCTTGTAACGGAAGCGCTGGGCTTTGCTGAGGCGCACACCGTCGATGATCGAGGCGTGGTTGAGCTGGTCGGAGATGATGGCGTCCTGGTCGGTGAGCAGCGGCTCGAAGATGCCGCCGTTGGCATCGAAGCAGGCGGCATAGAGGATGGCATCCTCGGTGCCGAAGAACTTCGAGATGCGGTATTCCAGCTCCTTGTGCAGGTCCTGTGTGCCGCAGATGAAACGCACCGAGGACATGCCGAAGCCGCGGGTGTCCATGGCTTCCTTGGCTGCTTCGATGAGTTTGGGGCTGTTGGAGAGGCCCAGGTAGTTGTTGGCGCAGAAGTTGAGCACTTTCTGGCCGGTGTTGAGGGTGATCTCCGCCCCCTGGGGGGAGGTGATGATCCGCTCTTCCTTGAAAAGACCGGCTTCGCGGATGCTGTCGAGCTCCTTACGGAAATGTTCTCTTACACGTTCGCTGTACATGGCGGTGAGTTTTTATTTGTTCAACTTTTCCCTGATCTTTTCCAGCATGACGGAGGTCATTTCGCTCAGACCGTAGCGGGGTTCATAGCCCCAGTCGCGGCGGGCGACGCTGTCGTCGATGCTCTCGGGCCAGGTGGCTGCGATCTCCTGCCGGAAATCAGGCTTGTAGGTGATGGTGAACTCCGGCATGTGTTTTTTGATCTCTTCGGCCAGTTGGGCGGGGCTGAAGCTGAGGCCGCCGATGTTGTAGCCGGCATGGATGCTCAGCCGGTCAGCCGGCGCCTCCATCAGCCGGATGGTGGCCTCGATGGCATCGGCCATGAAGAGCATCGGCAGGGTTGTGTCGCGCTCCAGGAAACATTCGTAACGGCCGTGTTTGATGGCATGGTAGAAGATCTCCACGGCATAGTCGGTGGTGCCGCCGCCGGGTTCGGTCTTGTAGCTGATCAGCCCGGGATAGCGTATGCTGCGTGTGTCGACGCCGTAACGCTTGTAGAAATATTCGGCCCAGCGTTCCCCTGCCAGTTTGGAGATGCCGTAGACCGTATTGGGTTCCATGATGGTGAGCTGGGGAGTGTTCTTCTTCGGGGTGGTAGGTCCGAAAACGGCGATCGAGCTGGGCCAGAAGACTTTCCTGATCTCTTCCACCTCCTTGGCCAGGTCGAGCACGTTGATCAGGCTGTTCATGTTGATGTGCCAGGCCTGCATGGGCAGCTTCTCGGCGTTGCCCGAAAGTACGGCTGCCAGATGGTAGATCTGGTGGATCTTGTTGCGGATGGCAAAATGGATCAACCGTTTGTCGTCCATCACGTCCAGCAATTCAAAAGGACCGCTCTCGAGGACATCGGGAGCAGGTTCCTTGAGGTCGGTGGCAAAGACATGCCCTCCGCCGTAGATCTCACGCAAACGCAGGGTCAGCTCGGAGCCGATCTGCCCCGAGGCCCCAATGATCATGATGTTCTCTTTCATAGTGCCTGGTTTCTTGTACGAAGTAACATATAAAAACGGTGGTTTCAAATGATAGAAAACATAAAACCACGGATAGGGCAGCATAAAATTGGGGAAAAGCGTATAAGGTTACAAGGAGGAAACGGGCAAAAATGAGTAGTTTTGCAAAAAATCCGAAGGAATGTCAGAGCGTGTGAGGGTCCGTTTTGCGCCCAGTCCTACGGGGCCGCTGCATGTGGGGGGTGTTCGTACCGCCTTGTTCAACTATCTTTTTGCCCGCCGTCATGGCGGGACGTTCATTCTGCGCATCGAGGATACCGACAGGACGCGGTATGTGCCGGGTGCCGAGGAGTACATCCTCGAGGCGCTGGACTGGTGTGGTCTGACCCCCGATGAGGGCCCGCGGCAGGGAGGGCCGTACGGTCCCTACCGTCAGTCGGAACGGCGGGAAAGGTATGGTGAGTATGTGGAACAGCTGCTCCGGGACGGCAAGGCTTACTATGCCTTCGACACCCCCGAGGAGCTGGAGGCCGTGCGTCAGGAGTATGCCGCCCGCGGCGAGACCTTCAGCTACGATCATTCGGTGAGAGGGAAGATGAGGAACGCTCTCACCATGCGTGCCGGTGAGGTGGAGGAGGCTCTGCGCCGGGGTGTGCCCCATGTGGTGCGGTTCCTTATCGAGCCGGGTGAGCGGCTTGTCTTCCATGATGAGATACGCGGAGAGGTGATCGTCGACACCTCCACCCTCGATGACAAGGTGATCCTCAAGGCCGACGGCATGCCCACCTACCATCTGGCCAATGTGGTGGATGATCATCTGATGGCGATCACTCATGTCATCCGGGGTGAGGAGTGGCTTCCTTCGCTGCCTTTGCATGTCTTGTTATACCGGGCTTTTGGCTGGCAGGCGCCCGTCTTTGCCCATCTGCCGCTCATCCTCAAGCCCGAAGGGAAGGGCAAGCTGAGCAAACGCGACGGCGACCGGCTGGGCTTTCCCGTCTTCCCTCTCGACTGGCGCACGGAGGAGGGGGAGGTCTATCCCGGCTACCGTGAGCAGGGCTATTTCCCTGAGGCCTTTGTCAATATGCTGGCCCTGCTGGGGTGGAATCCCGGCACGGAGCAGGAGCTCTTCTCGCTGGAGGAGATGGCCCGTCTTTTCTCGCTGGAGCGTATCAACAAGGCCGGCGCCCGTTTCGACCCCCAGAAAGCCCGCTGGTTCAACCATCAGTATCTGCAGCGCAAGCCCCTCAGCGAGGTGACCGCTCTCTTTCTCGATGAACTGCGGAAGAGGGGTATCCGGGCCGAGCCTGCCTATGTGGAGCGTGTGGTTGCCCTCACCAGGGAGCGGGTCGACTTCGTCAGAGAGTTGTGGGATGAGGCTTTCTTTTTCTTCCGCCCGCCGGAGGAGTACGACGAGAAGGTGGTGAAGAAACGCTGGAAGGGCGATGTGCCGCAGCTGATGGACGAGCTGGCCGGCCTGCTGGAAGGGATCAGCCCCTTCGAAAGCGCGGTACTGGAAGAACGGGTGAAGGCCTGGATCGCGGAGAAAGAGACCGGCATGGGTAAGGTGCTCAACGCCCTGAGGCTCCTGCTGGTAGGCACTTCCAAAGGACCGCATCTCTTCGACATCATGGAGATGCTGGGCAGGGAGGAGACCCTTGCCCGCATCCGCCGCGGCAGGACGGTGCTGGGAGGATGAGTCTGTCGTAATTGTTCCCTCTGTCTTGAGAAAAAGAACGCTCCCGTTGTGTTCACCGGATCACCGGCAGGAAGGGCAGGCGTGTTTCGATGAGGTATTTCCCTTTCATGGCGGTGAGCTCTTCCCAGAGGCGGTAAGGTTCTCTTATCTCCGGCGGCAGCGCCCGCAGCCGTGCCTGGCCGGTGAGCTCTTCGATGAACTCCTTGAAGGGGTCTTTCTGACGGGGATATTCCTCGATGAGGTATTGGTCGAGGCCGGCCATTTTTGCGGCGAGGTCGATGGCATCGTGGAGGCCGCCGAGGGTGTCGGCCAGGCCCAGTTCGACGGCGTTGATGCCGCTCCAGACGCGTCCCTGCCCGATAGAGTCGACGTACGAGGCGCGCAGGCCCCTTCCCTCGCTCACATGATCGACGAAAGTGGCGTAGGTGGCTTCGATCTGTTTACGGAGGTAGGCCTCCTCGCCGGGGTTGAGAGGACGGCTGATCGTGCCCAGGTCGGCATAGCGGTTGGTCTTCTCCACATCGACGGTGATGCCCAGTTTATCGTTCATCAGCTTTCCAAGGTTGGGGATGAGGGCGAAGACACCGATCGAGCCGGTGAGGGTGACGGGCAGGGTGACCACCTTATCGGCGGGGGCGAGGATGTAGTATCCTCCTGAGGCGGCGTAGGTGCCCATGGAGGCTACCACCGGCTTGGTGCGATGGGCCAGCTCCACCTCACGCCAGATGATGTCGGAGGCCAGGGCGCTGCCGCCGGGCGAGTTGACCCGCAGGACGATGGCCTTGACGGTGCTGTCCTCGCGTGCCTTGCGCAGGGCCGCAGCAAAACGCTTCGCGCCGATGCTGCCCTCCTCACCGTCACCGGTGACGATGTCGCCGTAAGCATAGACGACCGCGATCTTCTTCTCCGCATCCTTGTCTTTTTTCTTCTGCAGCTGCACGCGTGTGTATTTGTCCATGGGGATGAGAGATACCTGTTCGTCCTGCTCCATGCCGGTGCGTTCTTTCAGTTCGTCGAGCACCTCATCTTTGTAGCGTATGCCGTCGATCAGTCCATATTCCACGGCTGCTTTGGGGCTGTCGACGAGCAGGCTGTCGGCCAGGTGGTTGAGGGTGGCGGGGGTGGTCCCCCGGCGCAGGGCGATCCCTTCGAGGAGATGGTCCCAGATGGCGTGCATGTACACCCGGATCTGCTGCCTGTTCTCCTCGCTCATGTTGTCGCGGATAAAAGGCTCTACCGCACTCTTGAATTTGCCGTGTTTGATCACCTGCACTTCGATGCCCAGCTTCTCCAAAGCTTTCCTGTAAAACATCACCTCCGAGCGAAGGCCTGTGAGCTGCATCGTACCGGCAGGGTTGAGGTAGACCGTGTCGGCAGCGGTGGCCAGATAATAGGCCGGTTGCAGCAGGATATCGGGACAGTAGAACAGAACGAACTTGCCTGACCTGCGGAAATCGAGCAGGGCATTGCGTATCTCCTCGATGGTCCCGATACCGGGAGAAAGCGCGCCACCTTCGATATAAATACCGCGGATGCGGTCGTCGTCACGTGCCTTGCGGATGTTGGCCAGGATGTCGTTCAGGCCTGTGACCGCCTCGAAATCGAAGGAGAAGGGATTACCGGTGATGAAAGGGAAGGCCGGCGTTCGTTCGGGGACATATGCCGTCAGCCGGTAATAAAGCACCGAATTGTCCTTCACCTCCACCGGCTTCTCGGAGGTCATCATCGAGCTCATCATGCCCAGCGTGCCCAGCACCACGATGGAAAAGAGAAAAAGGGCGATGAAAACGCCGAAGATGGTGGCCAGGGTGTATTTTAGAAAGCTTTTCATAATCAGGTTGTTTTGTGTTCTTATCCAATAACGAGATAAATATACGAAGGAGAATTTTACTTTTGTAAGGGGATCATGAAATTTTTCCATATGGAGGCCGATGTTTTCCTTTTGCTGGGGAGTGACCGGGGTGACCGGCAGGCGATGCTGGCGGCGGCCTTGTCCCTCCTGGAGGAGCGGGCGGGGCCGGTGCTCGTGGTCTCATCCGTCTATGAGACCGCTCCCTGGGGTATGGATGATGAGGTGCCTTTCCTCAATCAGGTGGCAGGCCTCCACACCCGTCTCAGCCCGCCGGAGCTGCTGGAGGTGATCCAGAACATCGAAAGGGAACTGGGTCGGCAACGTGAGAAAGAGCGGGGAGCAGGTTATCATCCCCGTACCCTGGACATCGATATTCTTTTGTGGGGTGACCGGGTCATCCGTGACGGGCGGCTGGAGGTGCCCCATCCCCGTCTGGGGCGGCGGCGTTTTGCGCTGGTGCCCCTGGCCGAGGTGGCGGCAGAAAGGGTGCACCCCGTCACGGGGATCACCGTGGCCGCCATGCTGGAACGGTGCGACGACGATGGATGGGTGAGGAAGATCTCCGGCTGAGGTCCGTCACAGTTTTTTCCGGATGGCTTCGCTCTCTTTCTCGAAGCCCGGCTTGCCGAGGAGGGCGAACATATTGCGCTTGTAAGCTTCCACGCCGGGCTGGTCGAAAGGATTGACCCCCAGCAGGTAGCCGCTGATGGCACATGCTTTCTCGAAGAAGTAGATCAGTTGCCCCAGGTGGTATTCGTCCAGTTGTTCGATGAGGATCTGCAGGTTGGGTACGCCGCCGTCGACATGGGCCAGGCGGGTGCCCAGCTCGGCCATCTTGTTCACCTCATCCACACGTTTGCCGGCAAGGTAGTTGAGCTTGTCCATGTCGGCGGGATCATCGGGGATACGTATGGTGCGGCGGGGATGTTCCACCGAGAGGACCGTCTCGAAGAGGATACGTTCGCCCTCCTGGATGTATTGTCCCATGGAGTGCAGGTCGGTGGTGAAGTCGACCGCAGCGGGGAAGATGCCTTTACCGTCCTTGCCTTCGCTCTCGCCATAGAGCTGTTTCCACCATTCGGCGAAGAAATGGAGACGGGGTTCGTAGTTGACGAGGATCTCGATCTTCTTGCCCTGGCGGTAGAGGAGGTTACGCACGGCGGCATACTGGGCGGCAGGGTTCTCCTCGAAGTTACGGCCGGGGCAGGTGAGTTCTTCCATCTCGGCGGCGCCCCGCACGAGGGCGTCGATGTCGTAGCCGGCGATGGCGATGGGGACGAGGCCTACGGGGGTGAGCACCGAGTAGCGTCCTCCCACATCGTCGGGGATGACGAACGAACGGTAGCCTTCCCTGTCGGCGAGGGTGCGCAGGGCACCGCGGCGGGCATCGGTGATGGCGATGATGCGGCGGCGCGCCTCCTCAGCACCTGTATGTTCCTCCAGATGTTTCTTCAGGATGCGAAAGGCGATGGCCGGCTCGGTGGTGGTGCCCGACTTGGAGATCACCACGATGCCGTATTCTTTCCCTTCCAGGATGTCGAGCAGCTCGGCAAGGTAATCTTCGGAGATGTTGTTGCCGGCGAAGTAGAGGTCGGGGATCCCGGGGCCTTCGTTTTTGCCGGTGAAGGTATGGGCCAGGGCGGCGGTGACGGCGCGGGCACCCAGGTAGGAGCCGCCGATGCCTACCACCACCACGGCGTCGGTGCGTTCCCGCAGGGCAGCAGCAGTCTCCCGGATGGCCTGCAGATCTTCGGCAGGGGTCGAGGAGGCCAGGTCGAGCCAGCCGAGGAAATCATGGCCGGGGCCGCTCTTCTGGTGCAGCAGGGCCACCTGGCTGCGTGTCTCTTCGGCCATCCTTTCCAGTTCACCCTCAGGGAGGAAAGGACGTACATGATCGAGGGTAAGTGTGAATCGGCTCATAGGTCAGGGTTTTTGGTGAGGGACGGGAGTCAGCGGTTTTGTGTCGCTTTTTCCACCCATTGTTTCACTTCGTCCTGGGTGGGATTCTTCAGCCCCAGCTTGTGTTTTTTGTTGTAGGAGGTGATGTCGTTGAACAGTTTGCCGGGTTTCACTTCGGCGAGGCTGGCCACGGTGAGGAAGCCGAGGCCCTGGATGACGTTCACCCATTCTTCGGGGATGCCCAGTTCGGTGAATTTCTCTTTGGGGTCGATCACCTGTTTTTTTTCGGGGCGCATCTGGGGGAAGAAGATGACGTCCTGTATCGACTGGGCGCCGGTCATCAGCATGGTGAGGCGGTCGATGCCCACGCCCAGGCCGGCGGTGGGGGGCATACCCAGCTCGAGCGCCTTGAGGAAGTCCTCGTCGAGCACCATGGCTTCCTCGTCGCCGCGTTTGCCCAGGAGGAGCTGCTGTTCGAAACGCTCCCGCTGGTCGATGGGGTCGTTCAGCTCGGAGAAAGAGTTGGCCAGCTCCTTGCCGTTGACGATCACCTCGAAACGCTCCACCAGCCCCGGCTTGGAGCGGTGTTTCTTCGACAGGGGCGACATCTCGATGGGATAGTCCATGATGATGGTGGGCTGGATGAGGTGCGGCTCGGTGGTCTCGCCGAAGATCTCGTCGATGAGCTTGCCCTTGCCCATGGAGGCGTCGGTCTCGATGCCCAGACGCTCGGCGGTGGCACGCAGCTCTTCCTCGTCCATGTTGGAGATGTCGACCCCCGCATGCTCGCGGATGGCGTCGAACATCGTCATCCGTTTCCACGGTCTTTTGAAGTCGATCTCATGGTCGCCGTGTTTCACCTGGGTGGTGCCGTGGAGGGCCAGGGCCACCTTCTCGATCATCTCCTCGAAGAAGTCCATCATCCAGTAGTAGTCCTTGTAGGCGACGTAGATCTCCATCTGGGTGAACTCGGGGTTGTGGTAGCGGTCGAGGCCTTCGTTGCGGAAATCCTTGGCGAACTCATAGACGCCGTCGAAGCCGCCCACGATGATCCTTTTGAGGTAGAGCTCGTTGGCGATGCGCAGGTAGAGGGTCTGGTCGAGGCGGTAATGGTGGGTCTTGAAGGGCCGGGCGGCGGCGCCCCCGTAGATGGGTTGCAGGATGGGTGTTTCCACCTCGAGATAGCCGTGTGCGTTAAGGAACTCGCGCATGGTGTTGACGATCTTCGTCCGCTTGATGAAGATCTCCTTGACCTCGGGGTTGACGATCAGATCGAGCGAGCGGTTGCGGTAGCGCTGCTCCGGGTCGGTGAAGGCGTCGTACACCTTGCCGTCCTTCTCCTTGACGATGGGCAGGGGACGCAGCGACTTGGCCAGCAGCTTGAACTCCTTGACCCATACGGTGGTCTCACCCATCTTCGTTTTGAAGACATGGCCGCGGATGCCGATGATGTCGCCGATGTCGAGGAGTTTCTTGAAGACGGTGTTGTACATGGTCTTGTCCTCGCCGGGGCAGATGTCGTCGCGGCGGAAGTAAGCCTGTATCCTGCCGTGGCTGTCCTGCAGTTCGATGAACGAGGCGTTGCCCATGATGCGGCGCGACATGATGCGGCCGGCCAGGCTCACATCCTGGAAATTGTTCTTCTCAGGATCGTAGTGGGCCAGGATCTCGTCGCTGTATGCCGTGACCGGATACTCCTCGGGAGGATAGGGATCGATGCCCAGTTCGCGTAGCTGTTGAAGGGCTTCTCTTCGTATGATCTCTTGTTCAGTGAGTTGTGCGTTGGTCATCGAAAATAAATTTTTGCAAAGATAAAAAAAATGAGGAGGGCTCCTGTATTTCTTGTATTTTTGCCTCTTCGGCAGGCCGGTGCTCGCAGGCTGCCGGAAGGGGGTAATGCAACCGGAGAAAAGGTCATGGAGGAAGGTCAGAAACGCAGGAGAAGACTGCCGTCGTGGATGAGGATGGAGATGCCGTACGGGGAGACCTACTCGCGGGTCAAGAACATAGTCACGAGCCACCATCTGCATACCATCTGTACGAGCGGCAACTGTCCCAACATCGGTGAGTGCTGGAATGCCGGCACGGCCACTTTCATGATCCTGGGCGATATCTGCACGCGTTCGTGTCGTTTCTGCAATGTACGTACGGGGCGGCCGCAGTCTCCCGATCCCGGGGAGCCTGTGAGGCTGGCGCGTTCCATACGGCTGATGGGGGTGAAGCATTGTGTCATCACCTCGGTCGACCGCGATGATCTGCCCGACCTGGGAGCTTCGTTCTGGGCCGCCACCATACGCACCGTCCGGCAGGAGAACCCCGGCGTGACGATGGAGACGCTCATCCCCGACTTTCAGGGGCGGGAGGAGCTGCTGCAGCTCATCGTCGAGGCGGCGCCGGAGGTGATCTCCCACAATGTGGAGACGGTGCGGCGTATTACGCCGCTGGTACGCAACAAGAACATCTACGACCGCAGCCTGGCCGTATTGCGTTATCTCTCGTCGCAGGGTGCCGTGACCAAGTCGGGCATCATGCTGGGGCTGGGGGAGACACGCGACGAGGTGCTCGCCACCATGGACGATCTGCTCGAGGCGGGATGCAGCGTGATGACCATCGGCCAGTACCTGCCGC
>Ga0256914_1002856_pt1 | contig 14116 bp, 14 predicted proteins | sample HulkmetaG_FD_191571 | JGI IMG/M metagenome (GOLD analysis project Ga0256914, IMG submission 191571) | Hydrothermal chimney microbial communities from Main Endeavour vent field at the Juan de Fuca Ridge, Pacific Ocean - Hulk | ecosystem: Environmental > Aquatic > Marine > Hydrothermal vents ... | reverse complement strand
ATTGCGGAGGGGGAGCGGTAGCGACTAAAACTTGCGCGCAAGGTTTTCCATGGTCATTGTCTGCGACATTTTCCAATCGGTACAATTGGCGTGAGGATGATCATGATCATTTTTACGGTATAGATCTTGAAGCCGACGATACTCTTCAAAATGGAGTCTCGCATAACGCTCACTGGAGAAAGTATATTTCTCGGACAAAACAGACGCCTCACCACAGTTACAACGCTTGGATAAATCTCTTAAAAATGGACAGTGATGTTCGTTTTTTATGCGGGAGTACGGGAGGGTGCGCACAGACTTCTCAGCTTCAGCTGGCGGTAAACGCGTTTAAAAAGTTAAAAGGAGAGATCTTTGATATAGCGCTTGTAAACGATAAAGCTGAAATAAGCGGTTTTGTAACCGTACGCCTAAAGAGAGTAAGATCAAGAAACGGTTCAAACGGCTACTTGAAAATAGTTCTGGAAGTACTGGAAAATCAAAACAATAAACAAGTGAGGTTGGTAGATTAAAATGATGATGGAGCAAGTTCAAACGGTTTCAAAAGAGAGATGTTTTACAGATAATGAGAGTGTGTTGTGTGTTATTTCCGATCTTTTAAAAACACTTATAGGAGCTAATAACTGCGTAATTTTTTTGCATGATCAACTAAACAAGGAACTTGTAAGTGTTTATAGCGATCTTGGAGATGAAATTCGTGTCAAGGTCGGTGAAGGAATTGTGGGTTCATATTTTAGTGAAAAAAAAGCCTTCGTCAACGATGATTTTGTGGCTGACGGTGAGTGGCTCGGATTTGATATATCAGACTTCTGCGGCGATTCGGTACTCTCCTATACAATTTGTAACGATGATGAAGAGGCGCTGGGAGTCATATTTTTTACGGCTGAAAACAAAAAAGTATTTACGCGAAAATCCCTACAACTTATAGAACAAATCAAGATGTATCTTGTAAAAGAACTCGAACAGATAGAAGTCGTAAAATCCGGTTTTACTCCGGCTAGAGAGATATCGCTCGCTTTGTATGATAAAAACCTCTCTTTTATTCCGACGCTTAAAAATGATCTTTATGAGAGTGGTTTTAGTACGCTTTTTGAGTTTTCCATATTTGCTGAGTTAAAACATAAAGTTCAAAATCATAGAGAAAAAAGTTTTATACTAATTTGTATGATAAATAATATAGAAGATATTTTAGAAGTGGCAAACGAGATATCAAATGCCAATATACCGACTATTATGATTGGACCAGATCATGACGATTTGATACTTTGTGCCGGCAGATACAATGTCTCTTCATATTTGCCGCTGTCACGATATACAAAAGAGAGTATCTCTCAGAAAATATCGGATAATTTTTATAAAATCGTAAAAGATCCCGAGAGTAGATCTTTTTTAAATATTTTCATCGGAACGACGGGCGGAACCGGTACTACGACTATCAGTTCAAATTTGGCGAATGTTCTTTCTAGCCGTTATGCTTTAAAAAATGTTCTTTATATGGACTTTTCGACTACAAAAGCAATCAGCAACATATTTTTTGGGATACCTACTCCTCAAAAGAGCATTGTTGATTTTATGCATATAGATGATTTTAGTGAAGAAAATATGCTCTCTAACGGTTTGTATCAGATAAAAAACAATCTCTACATGATTCCTGGCATCCAGTCGCATATAGATCGTGAAGAGATTATTAATAAAGAGAATGAACAAAAAATTATCAACACGATTTATCGTTTGAAAAATTTGTTTGACTTTGTCATTATAGATGCCGGTTTGGCAAAAGATAGCGAACTTCAAATTGCCATAGAGGAGATTTCGGATAAGATTTTTATAGTTACCGAGCTTACGACTATTCATGTATCGATTTTGCAGACATATTATGAGCTTATGAAAAAAGCCGGCTGGAAAGATAAGATCAAGATAGTAATAAATAGAGAAGATTCGCAAAACGCAATCTCTATTAAAGACGCGAGTGAAATTTTAAATAGTAAAAATAGTAAAGAGATAACATTTGACATCCATATTCCAAATGGCGGAGACTATATAAGAGAGTGTTGGAATTTCGGCAAACTAATAACGGATGAGTATCCAAATGCCAAGTTTTCCAAAGCTATTAAAGAGAGCCGGTTTTATTCCGATTTAGAGTTAGGAATTTCTAACAATGTGAAAAAGCCTTCACTGTTGAAAAAAATATTTTCCAGGAGTCCTGCGGGCTTGGAAGCTTGAAAGAGAGAGGTAGATGGGGTTAAAAGAGGCGATAGCAAAAAAAAATAAAATTCATAAGGATTTTGAAGACAAAAGAGCTTTTTCAAAAACTATAAATGAACAAAGCGGTATTTGTGAAAACAAAACCCACACTTTAGAGTTTCCCCGGCTTTATAGTTTTCCGGCTCTTTTTAATATGGCTCACAATATTTATGATGATTTTATCTCTCGCCTTAAAACCGATGAAAATATATCAAAAGAAAAACTTCGTCAGACTATTCCAAATTTTCTTGCCGATCACTATAGCGATGTTTCTCCGCTTCAAAGCGCAGGGATGAAAAATGAAATGATCGATTTTATCATAGATCATTTAAAAGGTTATGGCCCTATTAGTTCCATCTTTAGAGTGACAGGAGACGGACTTAATGATATCATCATCAATACAAAAGATTATGTAGATATCATCTTTAACGGTAAAACTATCGCTACTCCGTATCGTTTCAAAAGCGAGAGTGATCTAAGACGGGTAATCGATAAAATGCTTGCGGAAAATAACAGAAAAATTGACGATGCTCACCCCATAGCATCGAGTAAATTAAAAGACGGCTCCAGAATAGAAGTCCAAATCCCACCTATCGCGGCTAATAACGGCAGCTGTTTAACGCTTAGAAAGTTCAAAGATGTTCCTCTGTTTTTAGAACAGATCATAGAGAGCGGTCAAATGGATATGAAAATGGCGTATTTTCTTGTAAAAGCTATTCAAGGGAAGTTGAATATTATCGTATCGGGCGGTACTAGTTCCGGAAAAACCACATTTTTAAACACTATGACGCGATTTATCGAAGAAGGTGATCAGCTTTTGACCATCGAAGATACAAAAGAGATCATGCCGCAAATGCCTTGTCACAGTGTCAGAGCATATGAAGCTAGACCCGCAAATGAAGAGGGAAAAGGGGAGATAACGCTTGAACTACTTTTAAGATCCGCTCTTAGATCCAGTCCAAGGCGTATTATAGTGGGTGAATGTAGAGGCGGTGAGATAGTCGTAATGCTAAATGCTATGAATACGGGCCATCCCGGCTCTATGACGACAGTTCATGCCGATGATACGAAAGAGGCGATCGTGAGAATCGAAAATATGTATCTTGAAGCCAGACCTACCGCAAATAGTGACTTTATAAGGGCGCAGATAGTAAGTGCGGTGGATTTGATCGTACAGCTTGTAAGGTTCCCCGACGGTACGAGAAAAGTGGTGAAAATTTCTGAAGTAGAAAAGCGTATCGAAGAGGGCGGGGTTGTCTCTCTTTTGGATATTTACTCGTTTAAAAGAGATATGACGCTAGAAGATGATAAAAAAACCAGAGGTACGCACATAGCTATGTCAACGCCTTCCAGGGCTATAGCGAAAATGCAGATGTATGGCATAGATATAGACAAAAGAGTTTTTGACGATGATTTCGTTATGGAAAAAGAGATGCTTATAGATGAGTTTGCCAAGTTTATGCCCGATGTCATGTGCGGATGGAAAGATGAATTTATAAAAAATATGTTTCATAACGATCCCGAACTATTTGAGAGGTGGCCGCATCTGGCCGATCTGCTTAACAAGGATCGATAGATGACTATAACTTCCTCGATGATTCTTTTTTTTCTTTTTGCTTCTTTATTGTTATCGGCGATCATCGTTTTATCTTTTTCATATACGAAGGAGAAAATCGATGCCATAAAGCTTAAAAAAGTTCTTTTAGCGAAAGAGGATTCTATTTTAAAGCAGCAAAATGCCCAAAAAGAGAAAAAAAGTGGTCGTATTTTGCAAAAAATTGAAGAGGATCTGTTTTTTTCGGGATTTGATACGGTAAGTCCGTATCTTTTTGTATCTGTTGTCTCTCTTTCGGGATTTATCGGTGCAGCGGTTTTTTATATGGTTTTTGATAATGCGTTTGCACTTTTAATAGGTGCTTTTTTAGGCGGGAGTATTCCTTTTGGTATCAAAAATATTTTGATCTCTATGAGAATAAAAGAGTTTAACGAAGCGTTGAGCGATGCGATGAGTGTCATCGTTAGGATGATGAGAAACGGTGTGGGATTTGAGATAGCTTTAAAAAGATCGGTTGAGATTTCCCAATCTAAACTTTTTCAGGAACTTTTTGCAAAATACCTTTCTCAAAAAGATGTTATCTCCGATGAGAAGGCTTTTGAAAATATGTACAAATATGTAAATTCTGCCGAGCTTAGAATATTTGGACTAGCTATCGGTATAGGAAAGAGTTCGGGAGGTAAGTTCTCAAATACGCTTGAAAAACTTGAACACTCCATAAAACGCAGAGTCCTTTTGCAAAGAAAAGTTACGGTTGCTACCAGAGAAGCGAAAGTCGGCAGCTATTTGATTGTAGGACTTTTGATTTTTATATTTTTTATTCTTGATTCCAATTTTGACGGAAAAATAGTAGAGCATTTTTTTCATACAAAAGGTGGAAAATTTGAGATGCTTATGATACTTGTGTGGGTAGGGTTCGGACTTTTTATAAATGCACAAATGACAAAGGTCAAACAGTGATAGGCTATATCCTTTTAGGTTGTGTGGTTTTGCTCGGTTTAATTTCCGGCTGGCTTATATACACTCACTATCGTCGTACACTTTATATAAACTCCGTAATTCGCGCTTTGAAAAAAAATAGCCGGATTCAAAATACGATTATAGAACATCAGGCGAAAAATGGTACGGCTAGATCCAAAAAAGAGGAGTTGAAATGGAAATTACTTCAGGCTGGAATAACGCAAAAAGAGTATTTTGAGACAAAGACGGCAATTTATATTTTCGGTCTGTTTATGGCTGTTTTCCCATTTTTCTTTTTTGAAAAAGATACGGCGGTCATGATCGCCGTAAGCGGAATCGTCATATCTATCTTTGCTCCTTCTCTTTATCTTGAGAGTGCCAAAAATGAAAGAGTGAAAAAAATTGATCATGATCTATCCACTTTTCTCGATCTTATCATCATCATGCTTGAAGCCGGAGCCGGTTTGAAAAATGCTTTGAACTTTGTGGCAAAGAGTGGAGATAAGGTACTTTCAAAGTTGCTTATAAACGAAATAAAAATTTTAGAGACGGAATTGAGTAATTATGACTCGCAAACAGCGTACGATAACCTTGCAAGAAGAACAGGGAGTAAATATATTATCTCAATGGTCGATTTTCTAAAATTAGCCGAAGAGACCGGAATGGGTGTAAAGAGTATATTTGAAAATCAGGCAAAAGAGATCAAAGATGCCGAATTTTTTGAAGTTGAGAAAAAGGCCGCGACCGTAAATCTGGCTTTGACGCTTGTAGTGTTTTTATTTTTGTTACCCGCATTGGCGGCTTTTATTATATTGCCGATGAGATCGGGCAATATAATGGGAGGATTTTGATGAGGGATATAAAGCTTTATGTGATAATTGTACTGCTTTTTTTACTCATAGCAACTCTTGGAGGAGTTTACTATATGTATCAGCAAAACCTCTATATGCAGAAAAAACAGCATCAAAATGTCAGAGTTGTCGTTGCTAAAAAAAGGATTCCTCAAAACAAAATGATTACAAAAGAGGATCTGAAAGTTTTGGAGTTTCAAAGATCTACGGTTCCTTTTAGAGTATTGGTAAAAGGTGAAATCATCGGAAAATATGCCGCAGTCGATATATATAAAGATGAACCGATAAGAGAAGAGAAGATCACGAAAATTTTGGAGCAAAAAGAGAACAATTCTACCGCCAAAAAGGCTAAATACGATCTTTATAACATCTCCTCAAAACTTTTTAAAAATCCCAACTATATGTTAAAAAGCGGTGATCTTATAGATATAATAGGAGTGTGGAAAGATAAAAAAGATCAATTTGTTGTTAAGTACATAGCTACCAATACCGAAGTTTTCGGTTTTTTATTTCAAGGTGTTTTGGAAGATAGTGCACTTAAAATTACGCAAAGAACCGTTAAAGACAAAAGAAAAAAAGAGGTCAAAACCACACTTTATCAATATGCGGACGAACTTCTTTTAGATACTAGAGCCGATATCGTTACGGCTATCATAGAAGCTCACAACAGAGGTGATCAGTTATGGATGGTTTTGAGCGGAGATAAAGACAAAGAGAAGATTATTGAAAGTATCAAGAAGAGTTTGGAAGTTAAAGAGCCAAAAGTCAAGGAAATAACAAAAGTTCGCAAAATTGTTGTTTTAAAGCCTAAAAAAAGAGTACAACATAGAGCCTATCCAAAAGCGACAATCTCTTACGGCGCAAATGAGCATAAAAGCGTTACGGTCTGGAGATGAACGAATGAGAAGAGGTGCGATAGATCAGATTTTGATGATGATGATGGTGTTTGTTTTCTTGGTTACACTATTTTTTCTTATTGTCGATTATTCCTCAGTGGCGAAAGTTCAAAATCAGCTTGATATCGTCTCAAGAGAGGGCTCGAGACTTGTATCTTTGGGTAAAAGTGATGATAGAATCGTTTCGATGATAAATTCTCTTAAAACAAACTATTTTAAAGATATCGATGCCGATGATATTGTTTGTGAAAGTAGCGCAAACGACCTTTCCAAAGTACTTTTCAAAATAGAGGGAAAGTTTCATAGTCGTTTTAAAGCACTTGGAAGTAACGGTGATATCGTGGTTACATCGACATCCGTCGCTTTTAATGAACACGATACGGATGAGATAAACTGTAGTGTGGTATTGGTAAAAGAAGGAACTATATAGATGTTTAGAATCGGATTGATAATTTTCATGTTGATTACGACGCTGTTTTCTCAGGAGTACAGCTTTACAAAGCAAGAGTATCTGATAATGGATCTGGGCAAAAGGATCAAGTCGGTCAAAGTATCTGATCATGACATACTTTATGTGGAGTATAACAAAGAGGCGAAAAGGGCGTTTACCGAGTTGCTGGTTTATGGCAAGGATTATGGCAGGGCGTATATATTTGTCACATATGCCGACGGTAATAGCGAAAGCATAAAAGTACATGTTACTCATGATTTAAACAGGGTTAAATCGGTACTGCAAAATCAAAATGAAACCGTTTCTTTAGAAGAGTATGATAAAAACAAGTTTATTCTAAAAGGTGACTTTTTAAACGATAAAGAGAAAAAAAAGACTCTGGATATTCTTCATAAAGCTGATATCAACAACTCTAAAGATCTTATCGATATAAGTACCGTTGAGAATTTTCCGTCAATCGTAAAGATCAAGATGTATATAGTGGAGATGAGCAATCAAAGCCTTGATGAGGTTAAATCGAATTTGATACTTGAAGATATCGTCGGAGATAACACGATGCAGATAAATACTATCACCGATCAGAGTTTAACACTCGACGGTATGTTTACATCCGCGATAAAACATATAGGTTCTAGTTTTAGTATAACTCATGCTCTTAAAGTTTTAAAACAGAAGCAATTGGCGAAAATTTTGGATGAATCTACCCTTTTTGTTATGGAAGGCGAAAATACTCAGTTTCTTTCGGGTGGAACCGTATATGTAAGAGTGCAGGGGACAACATCCGAGGGACAGCCTATATCGGATCTAAAAGAGCTTGAATACGGTATAAAACTTGATATAAAACTTGACAGATTAAATTCCAGAAATAAAACGATGCTTTTGAGTATAGATACGCAAAGAACATCTATAAACTGGGAACAGAAGGTTGATAATATACCGGGATTTGGAAAGAAATCGATCAAAACACGTATGGCGGCTCGAGACGGTCAAATAATAGTTCTTAGCGGACTTGTCAGTAGCGAAGACTCTAAAATAATCAAAAAAATCCCGCTTTTAGGTGATATACCGATACTTGGAAAACTCTTTCGCAGTGAAAGTTTTAAAAAAGGTAAAAGTGAATTAATGTTTTTTCTGATACCGGAGATTCAGAAATCTTAATAAAAAAACGGGCGATTATGCCCGTTTCGGCAGGAGGTTTATTTTTTCAAGGATTGAGAATATGTGAGTTTTAACTAAGAGGGCGAGAGAGCCCCTTTGTAAGATTAGTTGTTTTTCATACTTTGCAAAGATGTATTTACATCTGTTGTAATCGTATTTTTCGAATTATCCATAAATGTTTTGATACCGCCTACGGCTCCGACACCTACTAAAATCAACAATAACGCTACGATAACCCCGTTGATACCTTTTGTACTTTTGATACGACTTAAAAATTTTTTCATTTCAGGCTCCTTTTTATATGCTTCATAAACTAAATCGGCATATCGGAAGAAAACTTTAACGAAAAAGGGCTAAAGTAAATAAAAAATACATATACTCTTCTTCTGTTTTACTATATAATTTCACTATGGATGCGCATACTTTTTTTCTCACACTTTTTTTGATTTTGGTAAGTGCCAGAATTTTGGGAGAGTTGTTCTCAAGGTTGGGAATGCCTTCGGTGCTTGGGGAACTGGGAGCTGGTCTTCTTCTTGGAGTATCGGGATTTGGAATTATTGAAGTCAACGATGTGTTGAAAATATTGGCTGAAATCGGGATAATACTGCTTCTTTTTGAGGTTGGATTGGAGACCGATTTTACAAGATTAAAAGCTGCCGGTTCCAAGGCGCTTGTGGTCGCGATCTTTGGCGCGATCTTTCCGTTTTTCATCTCTTTTGGAGCCGCTTACTATCTGTTTGGTATAGATGTGTATGCTTCTATGTTTATCGGAGGTACACTTACGGCGACTAGTATCGGTATTACGATGAGGGTATTAAAGGATATCAACAAAGAGCATAGCGATGTGGCGCAAATTGTTATCGGTGCAGCCGTGATAGATGATATCCTGGGAGTTATACTGCTTGTGTTTATTTATGATTTTGCCGTTACTAAAGAGATAAGTCTTTCAAACTCTTTTGAAGTGGGACTATATATTTTAATATTTTTACTGCTTGCTCCCATAGCTGCAAATCTTATGTCCGATCTTGTCCGAAGATTTGACAGGCATAAAAAAGTCCCCGGATTTATACCGACTATCATTATATCCTTGATACTTCTTTTTGCGTATCTTTCACACTTTGTAGGTGCGCCTGAGATACTCGGCTCTTTTGTGGCCGGTATCGCTCTTTCAAGAAGATTTTTTCTACCTTTTGGTGCAGGGTTGAAAAAAGATGAAGCATTTGTATATAAAGTGGAAATCTCTATGCGACCGATTATTCAACTTTTTACGCCTATCTTTTTTGTTATGGTCGGTTTGTCTATGAATTTGAAAGTAATAGATTTTAGCTCACTCTATTTTTGGGTGATGGCGATAACCTTTCTTTTTATCGCTGTGATTGGAAAATATGCGGGAGCTTTTTTCATCTCTCAAAAAACTAGATTGCAAAAGATGCTCATCGGTATTTCGATGGTTCCCCGTGGTGAAGTAGGGTTGATTTTTGCGGAGATCGGAAGAACGAATTCGATACTCGATAACGAAATATACGCCGTTTTGATTTTTGTGATAATCATAACGACCGTTATACCTCCTTTCATACTTAAGTGGTTATTTAAGTATGAAAAGGAGTAAATATTATTTAGCTTGCTGGAACATATTTCCTAAACTTTCCATCATCTTTTGCATCTGTTGCATCTGCTCGGGGGTAAGCTTTGGCGATGATTGCGTTTTCATCTCATCTTCCATCATTTGATTTAGTGTCTTTACGGGGTAGTTCGGCAGTTTGAATTTTTCATCGGGTATTTTTACGCCGAATTTTGCTTTTGTCGCGACTTCAAGATGTTTGATTCCCATCATATTCGTTTCGATTTTTAGCACAACGCCTTTGTATATCCATATTTTGGAACCCATAATTTCCCAGATTTCACATAGATAGCCTAAAACTTTCTCACTGCCTATCTTTTTGCCTCCCATCTGTTTCATCATATCTTTACCCATCGAAGAGATATTTTTCCCCTCTTTATCCATCTGTTTTAGCATAGCGATATCGCTTTTGATGATGACTTTGTCTTCTTCATTGACATTATAGACCGTGCCATGATCGATTTTCATTATATTATGGCTTGTTGTAGTCTGTCCCATAGCGACATTTTTTTCGTTTATCTCTTTTAGTTCCGTATTTCCCCACTCTTTAAAATATAATTTTGCATTTCCCTGTGTTTTCGTGGAAAATCCAAAGAGCGAACCGCCTCCTTCGATTTTGTACTCTACAATGCCCGATTTCACTTCGTAGCGTTTTGCCTCCGCCTGAAGAGTCGTTGCAATTGCCAAAAGGGTTGCTAGTGCCAAAATTATTTTGCCTGTTTTACTCATGTTTACTCCTTTTACGATCTATATGACTATATCGACTTCTTGAACTCCGGATACGCTTCAAGACCGCATTCGCTAAAATCGAGACCTTCGAGTTGTTCATCTTCACCCGCTCTTAACGGAAGGTGTTTGTTTATAAAGCGAAGTAGAAAATAAGAGCTTACAAACGCGAATATTCCGATGAGAACTATACCTTTGATCTGTCCCCAGAGTGTTATGTCATCGCCGTTTGATGCGAATATTCCGACAGCTAAAGTTCCCCATATACCGTTTACAAGATGAACGGAAAGAGCACCGACAGGATCATCGAGCTTCAATCTGTCAAAAAACGGTACCATTATTACGACTAAAATTCCTCCGATCGCCCCGATAAGAATCGGTATATAGATATTGTATAGATCGGGTCCCGCGGTTATGGCGACGAGTCCTCCAAGGGCACCGTTTAGTATCATAGTGATATCCAGTTTTTTATATTTCAGATGCATCATAATTGCTACGACTATGGCTCCGGCAAGACCTGCGGTATTTGTATTTAAAATAGTAAGAGCCACCGCATCGGCGTTCTCTTTTGAGCTGATGGAACCGACGCTTCCGCCGTTAAATCCGAACCATCCTATCCAGAGCAAAAACGCTCCAAGAGTTACAAGCGGGATGTTCGATGCGGGGATAACACGAATTTTACCGTCTTTCGTATAGCGGTTTCTTCTTGGACCTATGATCATAATAGCCGCCAAAAGCGCCCAGCCGCCCGTTGAGTGTATAACGGTGGAACCGGCCAAATCGTACATACTAAGGTCTAAAAAACTGCCTTCAAGAAAATCCGCTCCCCATGATATATTGACGATAAGAGGGTAGATTATGGTGGACATAATTATTCCAAAAAGCATCAACGGGAGGGTCTTTACTCTCTCACTCACACCGCCGCTCATGATATTTATGACTTTTCCGACAAATGCCATTTGAAATAAAAATGCCGCCCATTTGCTCATCGAGTCGTTGTCCCAGCTTCCAAACGCTACGGAGTAACCGATGAGTAAAAACCCCATTGAAGCTAGAGCGTAGATGAGAGTGTTCATGGTAAGTACCGTCGAAACATTTTTCGTTCTCACAAGTCCGGCCTCTAACATCGCAAATCCCGGTACCATCAAAATGATGAGAGTCATCGCAAAAAGTGTGAAAAAGGTATCTATGACATAATTAAAATCAGTCATCTTTTCTCCTTACAGTGCTTCTTCATCTTCTTCACCCGTACGAATACGGATAGTCTTTTCGATGGAACTTACAAATATCTTTCCATCTCCTATTTTACCTGTCTTTGCCGCCGAAACGATAGCATCGATGACATTTTGAAGATCCTCTTCTTTAACGGCTATCTCGATCTTTATTTTCGGCAGAAAATCAACTACATACTCCGCACCTCTGTAAAGCTCCGAGTGTCCTTGTTGTCTGCCGTAACCTTTGACTTCCGATACGGTCATACCCGTTAGTTCAAGTTCGTTTATAGCCTCTTTTACATCATCGAGTTTAAACGGTTTGATGATTGCCTCTACTTTTTTCATTTTGCCTCCTGAAATTAAAGCTATATTTTAGCATATATAAACTATATTGCACTAAACTATAAACAGGATTTAAGATTGTTCATGAATTTTATGAAAAAATTTGAGAATTTCAAAGATCATCCCGTTACGAGAGAATCTTTAGAGAGGATAAAACCGAAAAAAACATTTTGGTCCGTTTTGGGAGTTTTCGTTTTTTTTCTTTTGCCCGAAATAGTAGCGCTTTTTTGGGGAGCGGATATAAAGGCATATACATCTTCTCATTTAATGCAGCCTCTTTCTTTGGAAGAGGAGTATAAATATAAATCTATAGAACTACTTTTCGGGGAAGTTAGTTGGCTGAATCTTATCGCCGGAGTCGCTCTTTTAATTTGGGTATTTATTTGACATAAACGGTTGGCACCTTTATGATGGCATGATTTAAGCGGCTAAACTCTTCTTTGTCGTTTTCAAGATCTTCTTTATAGAGATTTAACTGATCGCTTACGCTTAAAAGCCAGTTGATTAGCTCTTCCGAAGCACTTGCATCAAGTTCTCTGCACTCTTGCAAAACTTCTTCGACAAGTGTGACGAGTTTTCTTACGGGTTCTATCTTCAAGTATGCGGAACCGGATTTTATGGTATGGAACATGCGAAAGAGTTCGTTTATGTTTTTTCCGTATGCTTCTTTGCTATCGAGACTTATGATAAGACTCTCCATATTTTCGACCATTTGACTGTAATGTCCGAAAAATTCCTCAACAATTTCATAGTCGTATTCCGACTCAAGCTCTTGAAATACACCCATCATTCGCCTTTATGATGATTTTTTCCGTTTTACCAGAAGGATTCCAACAGCTGTACAAGCAAGAATCAGACCAATCGTCCAAAAAACGAACGAAAGCTCGACAGGCTGTGAGAGATCGGGCGTCATTTCAGGACTCTCTCACATCTGTTACAGAGTTTGTCCGGATCGTCGCTTTTTTGTTTCCAGCATCTTGGACATTTCGCTTTAGGGCTTAAAAGTATTTTGAATTCATCACCATTTATCGTAAATGAAGCTATCTCTTCACCCGCTTCGTCCGAACCGATTGAGCTGATGGTAAACCAATCTTCCGAATCCGTCGAATCTAACTCTTTTATGGTCTTTGAGTCCGTTTTTATACAGAGTTCAAGTGTCGATTTTATTTTTTTATCTTTTTTGAGCGAATCGATAATCTCAAAGAACTTTTCTCTGGCTTCAATCATATACTCTTCGTCGAAATTACTCTCCACCTCATCAAGCGGTTCGTAAATTAGATCGAAAACATCGTTTTTCTCGTTTTTCACCACTTCGGGAGAATAATCTAAAACTTCATCGATGGTGTAGGTGATAACCGGTGCGAGCAGAGCTAAAAGTCTTTCAAGGATAAGAGCCATTGCACTTTGTGCCGATCTTCTGGCTATGTCGTCCTTTTTGTCGCAGTAGAGTCTATCTTTTGAAATATCCATATGGATACCGCTTAGCTCAGCCGTAATGAAGTGGTTTATAGCCGAAAGAGCTTTTGAAAAGTCGTAGTTTTTAAAATGTTCGTTCGCTTCGTCAAATACTTTTTTCGCTTTTGAGAGTATCCATCTATCTAATTCACCCATCTGATTTACGGGAAGAGTTCTCTCAAGATCGTCAATGTTTGCGAGCAAAAAGCGGATTGTGTTTCTTGTCTTTCTGTACTGTTCCGATATCTGTTTTAAGATATCTTCACCTATTTTTTGATCGTTTTGATAATCACTCAAAGCAACCCATAGTCTCAAAATCTCCGTTCCGTATTTTTTGGCGACTTCCGAAGGAGCGACGACATTTCCTTTTGATTTGCTCATCTTTTCACCTTTTGAGTCGTTGGTGAAACCATGGGTTATAAGAGCCTTAAAAGGAGATATACCGTTTATGCCCGAGCTAATGACAAGAGAACTTTGAAACCAGCCTCTATGTTGATCGCTTCCCTCCAGATAGATGTCCGCAGGATAATTTCCCGCGTCGTATTCTTTTGATTTTAAAACGGCTTTCCATGTTGAACCGCTATCGAACCAAACATCCAAGATATCCGTTACTTTCTCGAGATCTTCGGGTTTGTAGCCGCTTCCT
>Ga0256914_1002855_pt1 | contig 14119 bp, 12 predicted proteins | sample HulkmetaG_FD_191571 | JGI IMG/M metagenome (GOLD analysis project Ga0256914, IMG submission 191571) | Hydrothermal chimney microbial communities from Main Endeavour vent field at the Juan de Fuca Ridge, Pacific Ocean - Hulk | ecosystem: Environmental > Aquatic > Marine > Hydrothermal vents ... | reverse complement strand
TTGTACAGGGCGTGATAATAATAGGGGTTGTTCTCCTTGCGAGCCAGGATCTCTCCATAGACCTCGGCAGCCCGCCGGTAATCCTGTTCGACGAACAGCCCTTCCGCAATCCGGAAACGGGCCTCGGCCACGTAAGCGGAATGGGGGAAGGTATCCACCAACCGTTGCAAGGCCTCCAGCGCTTTGCGGGTCTCGCCCTGTTGTTCATAAGCCCTGGCCAGTTTGTAGAGTACGTCTTCACTACTGGCCTCCTGGGGATTCTGCTCCAACTCCGCCAGATAAGCCGCCACGCCGGAGAGCTCTGCCGCCGGCGCCACCTCCCGCGCCTCTTCACCCAGCTCCAGCTCCAGATCGGCAATCCGCCCGATGATATGCTTACGCACCTCCTCGGTGACCTCGGGGGCCTCCTTGAGATAGGCATGATAAGCAGCCAGTGCCTCTTTGGCACCTACCCCACCCCGCTCCAGGCGTCCGTAGAGTTCTGCAAGCCCGTACCGGGCCTGAGCCAGATAGTGATTGATCCGCCGCCGGCGCTCGGTCAACTGCTCTTCGGCTGTCGCCCGCAGACGCTGTACGACCCGGATGTGGATGTCATCGAGAGCGGTCTGCTGGCGGTCGATATCCGCCTGCACCGCCGATGCCTCTGCAACCGGGATCTTTCTGAGCCGTTTCCGCCACGCATCCAGTTTCAGGCGCATTCGGTTGATATCCTCGAAATCCCCCAGCAGGCGGTGCGAGAGCGGATCGAGTAACATCTCTGGAAGATAGGCTGCCAACGCATTTTGTGCAGCCCCCCGACTCCGCATGGTGAGGAAGGCGTTATCCAGCTCGCCAAGCCCCAACTGCTGGAGAAGCGTGTCCAGACGGTCCCGCTCCTGCTCGAAAAAATGTACCGCACTACGATAATGGCCGATAGCCTGTGCCACCTTGCCCTCGCGCTCCAGTACATAGGGCAACGCCAGTTTGGCCTCCTGAACCACCAGATAACGGGGATCCCGCTGATCTAGCCGCTCGAGCAGTTCCCTGGCGCGCTCCAGCTCATTGGTATCGATGGCAATCCAGGCCTGCCCGAGCAGGGACTTGTTGCCATAGAGCCCCTCGTCAGAGACCGCTCGCAACATCTCGAGAGAGTCCCGATAGCCCTTCTTGGAAGGGGTAGTGAAACCGTGCATGGAGACCTTGCCATAGGCTGTCCGGGAGCCGGAGTATTCTTCGTAGAGCAAGATGTAGCCGAATACGGTGTTCAGGCGATCGGCAAACTGGGAAGAGGCTTCCACGTCGATATCGAGCCGTTTCTTGAGACTCGCCAGGCCAGAGATCCCGCCCGGCCAGGAGCCGATCTTGATACTACCCATGCCGATATTGATGCGCGCGAACGGATAGAGACGCGAGGTATGATGAATACTCCACAGGGAGGAAGAGGAACCAGCAAAATTGTCCAGCTGATAGAGGGCGACCCCCATCATCAGCAATCGCTCATATTCGAGCTCCTTCGGCAGCTGGCGGATTCCTACCATCTGCAGCGTCTCCACTGCTTCGTCGTAGTACTGCCGATCGTAGTAGGCCCTCCCCAGGGCGAGCCGGTTCAGGGAGCGCTGTTTGGCGGTAGCACCAAGCAAGGGGGAATCATAAAGTTCCCTGGCCTCTTCGAATAACCCCCAGGAGGCATAGAGACGCGCCGCCAGTTCCGCCCATCTCGGTTGTCCGGCTTGCAGCTCACCTTCCGCCAACGCCTCCCGATATCGGTTGAGAGCGGTGAAATCATCTCCGGCGTAATGAGAGTAGAGTATCTCCCGTTCAAGCAGGTCGGCACGCTCTTCCGGCGTGGCAAGGGCGTTCAGGCCAGATCCTCCCATCAGCAGCGCGACCGCCAGGCCGAACCACCACCCGCATCGCCCCATTAATCGACTACCCGCATATCCACGGCCGGCGTGCGCCGGAATCGCGCATTGTCAAGATGCAGCTCTACCCTGCCATCCCTCCCAGGGGACTGCTCCAGGCTCCATCGCTCCCGATACTCGACGAGCTTGCCATCCTCTCCCTTGCCAAGGAATTCAACTTCCAGTCGATGGCTACCCTGGAACAGGGTCCCCTGGTAAACCTTGGCCACACCGCCCATTTTCAGAGCTCGCCGATGGCTATCATGAAAACGGAGTTCCGAGACCTCGTCGTCATCCAGGCTCAGGATGACCTTTTCCAGACGAAACAGGAGGTCCGGTTCTGCACTGAGATAGACGGAGATACTTTCCAGTTGCTGTTCGTCCTTGGCAAACAGCTGCTGCAGCTTATCGTTCAGGGAGAGCATGTCACGCTTTACCTGCTGAAGGGCGGCATCCAGCTCCTTCGGGCGATCTTCGGCGGAGATTGCCGCGCCAGAGGCCACCCCGACACCGAGCAGCATAACCCCCAGGATGGCATTTCCCAGATTACGAACCATGGTTGGCAATTTTACCACTATTCCAATGTAGCCATATTACTATTAACCCAGCAACGATGTATATCGCGTTTGATCATTGTGCTGGCCCACCACAAGACAAAAGGCTTCCTGTAACCCTGGGCACTATGCATGTCGTTGCTGGGTTGATTACTTACCGTACTGGACAAGAATTCCTGTGGGAAAGAATAAGCTGAACACTTGCCGGTCTCAGACCTCCTCTTCGCGGGAGGGTTCCCGAATCGTAGCCGCTTCGGGCCATCCATTGACATGCCGCACAACCAGACCTGCCAGCGCTTCGCTGTGATCTGCACGCAGATTGAGCGCGGGGATATATTCGTAGCTACCTCCTCCCGCCTCAAGAAAATAGCGGCGATTCTCCTGGCCGATCTCCTCCAATGTCTCCAGACAGTCTGCCGGAAACCCTGGACAAATGACATCGACTCGCCCCACACCTTCACGTCCCCACTGCCTCAGGGTCTCATCGGTATAGGGCGTCACCCATTTGGCGCGACCAAAACGAGACTGAAACGCCACCTGCCATTCATCTTCATCCAGCCCAAGCCGCTCCGCTACCAGCCTTGCCGTATTGTGGCACTGCTCGGGATAAGGATCGCCGCTGAGCCAGGTCTTCTCGGGAATACCATGGAAAGAGAAAAGTAGCTTGTCGGGCCGTTCGCCGCGCCGCTCCCAATGCTCCGAGATACTGTTCCTCAACGCCAGTATGTAGCCTGGTTCATCATGATAGTCCATGATGAAACGCATCTCCGGAATATGACGTAACCGGCCCAGATAGGCAGAGACCGCGTCAAAAGTGGATGCGGTAGTAGTGGAGGAATATTGTGGATAGAGAGGCAATACCACGATACGACGACAACCTGCCTCCCGGAGTACATCCATCCCCTTGTGAATGGACGGATTTCCATACCGCATGGCCACCACCACTTTTATCGGCCCGGAGAGACGTTCCGAAAGCAACTGCTGAAGGATGGAACCGAGCTCCAACGTGGTCTCCAGCAAGGGCGAACCGCTCTCCGTCCAGACGCTCCGATAGGCCTCCGCAGAGCGCTGAGGCCGGGTACGGAGAACCCTGCCATGCAAGATCAACCACCAGAGGGGGCGGGGCATCTCCACAATGCGGGGATCCCACAGGAATTCGGCCAGGTAGCGCCTCAGTGCTTCCGGGGTTGGGGCATCCGGCGTTCCAAGGTTGACCAGCAACAGGCCCAGTTGCGTTTTTTGGCCGCTACCGGAACCGGGCTCCCCACGATATCTGCTCATCTCTGTTGAACCGGTGGCCACCCTCAGGGAAAGACGCTACCTTCCACCCGAAATACCCCGTAATCTCCCTAGTTCTGCTCAATGGAAGGACCGTCCGCTTGTCAGCCGAGAGTGTGCAGGATCAACGACAGAATATCCATCCCTTGAAATGGTGCTGAACAGCCGGACCCGTACAGAGAAAACCTCCCGACTCCGCTTCCGCGATCACCTGCAGCCTTAGGCTATGGAGAAGGAAGATACGAGAATCCCCCTGCTCCGCAAGGCGAAATTCAGCTTGAGGCAGCAGCCGCGTCCATCTTTTTCTTTGCGCCGGCGTTGACCCGCTCACGAAGTTCCTTGCCCGCCTTGAAATGGGGTACATATTTACCCGAGAGAGACACCGCCTCACCGGTCTTGGGATTGCGCCCGATACGGGGGGGACGATAATGAAGAGAGAAACTGCCGAAACCGCGCACCTCGATCCGTTCGCCGTTGGCCAGCGACTGCGTCATGCAGGCAAGAATGGCCTTGACCGCCAGCTCGACATCCTTCTCTGGCAGCTGGTTTCGCATCCGCTCCGCCAGCCGTTCTATAAGTTCCGATTTGGTCATGCTATCGTCCCCTCCATCGATAAGACAAAAACATCGCGCCAATTACGGAGTGTAGAGACCTCCCGTCTTTTTATCCAACAGGTCTTCTTGGCCCCCACACTCCGTAGCAGATTCAGAGCATTGCTCTTATTTTTCCAGCTGTTCCTTGAGGAGATCCCCCAAGCTGGTGGTCGCTTCACCGGTCGAGCGCGTATAGTCACGGATCGCCTCCGCTTCTTCCGCCGCTTCCTTGGCCTTGATGGAGAGAGAGATGCTGCGATTCTTGCGATCGAAACCGATGATCTTCACTTCGACCTCGTCGCCGACACTGAGCACCGTGCGCGCATCTTCGACGCGATCCCGGGAAAGCTCGGAGGCACGCAAGTAACCTTCCACTCCCTCACCCAGGTCGATCACTGCGCCTTTGGCATCAACCTCAGTCACCTTGCCACTCACCACCGTGCCTTTGGGATGCTCGGCAATGTAGCTGGATACCGGATCCTGATCCAGCTGCTTGATCCCCAAAGAGATCCGCTCCCGTTCAGGGTCAACTGCCAGCACCACGGCCTCAACCTGGTCGCCCTTCTTGAACTGGCGGACAGCCTCTTCCGGATTCTCGCTCCAGGAGATATCCGACAGATGGACCAGGCCATCGATACCCCCTTCCAGGCCGATGAAGATGCCAAAGTCGGTGATTGACTTGATGGCACCGGTGATCTTGTCTCCCTTGTTGTGAGTGGCGGCAAAGGACTCCCACGGATTGGGCTGACACTGTTTGATCCCCAAAGAGATACGGCGGCGCTCCTCGTCGATCTCGAGCACCATCACCTCCACCTCATCACCCACCTGAACCACCTTGGATGGATGGATGTTCTTGTTGGTCCAGTCCATCTCGGAGACATGCACCAGGCCTTCGACCCCATCCTCAATCTCTACGAAGGCCCCATAATCGGCCATGTTGGTCACCTTGCCGAAGAGGCGGGTACCCACGGGATAGCGCCGGGAAATATTGACCCATGGATCCTCACCCAGCTGCTTGAGCCCCAAGGAGACACGTTGCCGTTCTTTGTCGAACTTGAGGATCTTGACCTCGATCTCGTCACCCACATTGACCACCTCGGAGGGATGCTTGACCCGCTTCCAAGCCATGTCAGTGATGTGCAGCAGCCCGTCGATGCCGCCCAGATCCACGAAGGAACCGTAATCGGTCAGGTTCTTGACGATGCCCTTGACCACCATGCCCTCTTCCAGGCTCTCCAGCAGCGCATCACGCTCTTCGCTGTATTCGGACTCCACCACGGCGCGGCGGGAAACCACCACGTTATTGCGCTTGCGGTCCAGCTTGATGACCTTGAACTCCAGGTCCTTGCCCTCCAGATAGGCGGTATCCCGCACCGGCCGCACATCCACCAGAGAGCCAGGCAAGAAGGCACGTATTTCGCCCACATCGACGATGAATCCACCCTTGACCTTGTCCACGATCCGGCCAGTGACGATCTCATCGTTCTCTACCGCTTTCTCCAGGCGGTTCCATGCCTCGGCCAGCTTGGCCTTCTCCCGTGACAAGCGAGTCTCGCCAGAACCGTCTTCCACAGCATCAAGGGCGACATCCACCTGATCCCCTACCTTGACGGCAGGCTCACCCTCTTCATTGTAAAACTGCTCAATGGGGATTACCCCTTCCGACTTCAGCCCGGCATTGACCACCACAAAGGATGGACCAACCTCCACCACCGTGCCTTTCACGATGGCGCCAGGGCGCATCTGCGTATTCTGTAGACTCTGTTCAAACAATTCTGCAAAGCTTTCGCTCATCACTATCTATTCCCTACCAGCTCATCGCTGGTCACTGTTTCAGCCATGCCGGTCGATACCGCACCTGCATGGGTCGATGGATTAAAATTACCCGGAATGACGACTGCCGCCGATCCGGACGGTTACGATATCCGGCCGAGACGCTCTTCACAGACCGCCATCACCCGGTCCACCACCTCTTCGATGGTCAGGCCGGTGGTGTCGATGACGACCGCATCCTCCGCCGGTCTCAGAGGCGCGACGCTGCGCTCAATATCCCGCTTGTCACGCTCTGCAATCTCTACAACGAGATCGTCAAATATAACATTTGGATCTTTTTCTTTCAACTGCTTATAACGCCTCCGCGCCCGTTCTTCCGGGCTTGCAGTCAGAAAGATTTTCACTTCGGCATCGGGAAATACCACCGTTCCCATATCCCGTCCATCCGCCACCAATCCCGGCGGAATCCGGAATGCCCGTTGCCTCTCCAGCAATGCCTCCCGCACCTCAGGAATGGAGGCAACCTTCGACGCATCGTTGCCAATCTCCTCGCTGCGAATCGCCGCCGTGACATCTTCGCCCTCCAGCAGGACCCGCAACTGCGAACCCTCTTCCGCCACCTGAAACTGAACATCCAGATGCGCCGCCAAGGTCTGCAACGCCTCTACATTGTCCAGCGGGATAGCGTGGTTTCTCGCCGCCTGAGCCACCAGACGGTAAAGGGCTCCACTATCGAGGAAATGCCACCCGAACCGGCGGGCCAGCAACTGGCTCACCGTTCCCTTCCCTGCCCCACTGGGACCGTCAATGGCGATCACCGGCACGCTCACCACGCGGTTTCCTTGATGTTCATCCCCAGCCGCCAGGCGGTAGCGACAAAATCAGGGAAAGAGGTTCTGACGTTGGCACAGTCGCCAATGACCACGGGCGACGAAGCGCACAGCCCCGCCATTGCAAACGCCATGGCGATACGGTGGTCACCGTGACTGTCGACCCGTCCTCCCTGCAATCTGCCTCCCTGTATAACGATACCGTCCTCAGTGGGACTGGCATCGATCCCCAGCTCATTAAGACCATCCGCCATTACCTGGATACGATCACTCTCCTTGACGCGCAGTTCGCGGGCGCCGGTGAGGGTCGTCTTCCCTTCGGCACAGGCGGCAGCGACGAATATCGCAGGAAATTCATCGATCGCGAGAGGAACCAGCTCCGCAGGAATCTCAATGCCCTGCAGGTCACTCCCCCGCACCCGGATATCGGCCACCGGTTCAGCCCCCGCTCGACGCTCCTTCTCCAGGGTTATATCGGCCCCCATCTGCTGCAGGATGTCGATGACTCCCGTACGAGTGGGGTTGATACCAACATTTTTCAAGAGCACATCGGAATCCTTGGCGATGGCAGCACCCACCATGAAAAAGGCGGCAGATGAGATATCTCCCGGTACCTGGATACGCATCGCCCGAAGACGTCCCCCTCCTTCAACGCAGACGCGGTCCCCGTTCCGCTCCACCGGATAGCCAAACCCCTGCAGCATCCGCTCGGTATGATCCCGGCTGGGACCGGGTTCAACAACACAAGTGCGGCCCTCGGCATAGAGACCGGCCAGCAAGAGGGCGGATTTCACCTGGGCGCTGGCCACCGGCATCTCGTAATCGATCCCTTTCAGTTGCCGGCCACCCTTGATTCTGAGGGGCGGCGTTCCCGCTTCGGTAGTCTCGATCTCGGCCCCCATCGCCGCCAACGGCTCGGTGACTCGACGCATGGGCCGGGAGGAGAGCGACTCGTCCCCAGTAAGGGTGGTATCGAACGGCTGCGCCGCCAGCAACCCGGCCAGCAACCGCATGGAGGTACCGGAGTTACCCAGATACAGAGGCCGCGGTGGTGGCTTCAATCCATGCATTCCCACACCATGGACCACCACGTGCCCCTGTTCCGGTCCCTCGATACGCACTCCCATGGCGCGAAACGCCTGCAGGGTCGCCATCGGGTCATCTCCTTCCAGAAAGCCGTGGATCTCGGTTACTCCGTCGGCCAGGGCACCCAGCATCACGGAACGATGAGAGATGGACTTATCTCCCGGGACAGGGACCTCACCCTGCAGACAGCCACCAGCGGCGACCGTCATCACAATGTTGTTCTTGCTCATGATCTATTTTGTGTTTCCCCAATATGCATAAGCGGATTATCCACAAAAACGGTCCCGCGCCCGCTTGGCACGCAGGAAGGTCTGCATCAGGTAATCGCTGTCGCCAGCACGGATGGCATCCGACAACTGGGCCAGATCGGCACGAAAACGTTCCAGCATCACCAGCAATGCATCCCGATTTGCCAAGCAGATGTCATGCCACATTTGCGGATCGCTGGAAGCGATGCGGGTGAAATCCCGAAATCCTCCAGCGGCAAACTGGAAGATCTCCTCACTTTCATCCATCCGCGCCAGTGTATCCACCAAACTGTAGGCCAACATGTGAGGCAGATGGCTGGTGGCCGCCAGCACTTCGTCATGATGGGTCACTTCCATCTCCACCACCTCTGCCCCGCATCCCTCCCACATGGCGCGCACCGTGGCAACCGCATGACGCTCGGTCTGGGACACGGGGGTCAGGATCACCCGCCGTCCCTGATAGAGCTCAGCAAAAGCCGCCTCCACACCGCTTCGTTCGATACCGGCGATGGGATGTCCCGGAACGAACCGCGGCGGTGGCTCTCCGAAAACATGTCTCACAGCCTCCACCACGCTCCCCTTGGTACTCCCCACATCGGTGACGATGGTCTGCTCTTCGAGATGGGGTGCAAGCTGACGGAGCATGACCTCCATGGCACCCACGGGAACCCCGAGAACCGCGATCTCTGCCCCTCGGACCGCCTTCGCAAGATCCGGTTCGGCCCGATCGACGACACCCAGCTCCAGCGCTTTTTGCAGGGTCTGTTCACGGCGGCTCCAGCCAACCACTTGAGCCACCATTCCCTGCTTTTTCAACGCCAACGCCAGTGAACCCCCAATCAGGCCCACACCAAGAATAACCAGTCGCCCGATACTCATCGGACCAGCACCTTCTCTAAGGCGTTAATTATTGTATCGTTATGCTCTGATTTTCCTACCGTAATGCGGAGATGGTGAGGCATTCCATAATTCGCCACCGGCCGAACGATCACCCCTTCCCGCAGCAGCGCCTCATAGACCGGCCCGGCCGGCCGCCCTACATCCACACAGACGAAATTTCCCACCGAGGGAATGAACTCCAAGCCCAGCCGCCGGAATCCCGCTGCCAGCTGCTTCAGTCCTGCGGCATTGCTCTCCACACTTCGCCGCAGGTGGATACCGTCGTCGAGGGCGGCCTCCGCCGCGGCCAGCGCCACGCTGCCGACATTGAATGGCGGACGCACCCGGTTCATCAATTCGGCCATCTCGGGCCGGGAGATGGCATAACCGACCCGCAGTCCCGCCAGACCGTAACACTTGGAGAAGGTGCGTGTCACCATCAGGTTGGGATAGCGGGTGACCCATTGGGTCGTGTCGGGATACCCCCGCGCCCCCGTGTCCGGATGGCTGGCATACTCGAAATAGGCTTCGTCGATCACCACCATCACCCGCTCGGGAAGGCTTTGGATGAATCCCTCCAGCGCCTCTCCGGTCAGCCAGGTACCGGTGGGATTGTTGGGATTGGCGATGAACACGACGGCAGTCTTCGAGGTCACCGCCGCCGCCATCGCTTCCAGATCACAACCCCAGGCCCGTGCCGGAACCACCACTGCCTGCGCCCCGGCCATCTGGGTGAGAATGGGATAGAGCGCGAAAGAGTGGGCGGAGAAGATCACCTCATTCTCCGGAGAGACCAGGACCCGGACAATGAAATCCAGTGGATCACTGGAGCCGTTGCCAAGGGTGATCCATTCCTGAGGAACACCATGCCGGGCGGCAAGTTTCCGCTTCAGCCGAAACCCGCTGCCATCGGGATAGAGCCATACCTCCGATAACGCACGTCTGGCCGCCTCCAGCGCCAACGGACTGGGACCCAGCGGGTTTTCGTTGGAAGCGAGCTTGAGGGCATTGCTCACCCCGTACTCCCGCTCCAGCTCCTCGATGGGCTTGCCCGGCTGGTAGGGTTGCAAACCACGCACCCCCGATGTGGCCAGGGACAGGAAATCGACCATTCAGATCACCGCCTTCGGATAAGAACCCAATATCTTGAACAGAGACGAGGCTTCCTCCAGCTCTGCCAGCGCAGCCGCCACCTTCTCATCCTCCTTGTGACCATCGATGTCGAGAAAAAAGACATATTCCCACATCCTCTGCCGGGTGGGCCGGGATTCGATACGGGTCATGGAGATCCCGTTGCGGGCCAGCGGATCGAGCAACCGGAACAGTGCCCCCGGCTTGTTGTGAGTGGAAACCAGCAAGGAGGTCTTGTCCTCACCACTGGGCGGAACGTCCTCCCGACCGATGATCAGGAAACGGGTGGTGTTGTTGGGGTGATCCTCGATGTTACGCACCAGGATGTTCAGTCCATAGAGCTCCGCAGCCACCTCACCGGCCACAGCCGCTGCTCCAGGCTCGTTGGCGGCACGCCGCGCTGCCTCGGCATTGCTGCTTACAGCCTCGCGTGGGACATCTGGCAGATTTGCGTCCAGCCACTCCCGGCACTGGGCCAGCGACTGGCTATGAGAATAGACCTGACTCACATCCTCCAGAGAACTCATCTTGCCCATCAGGTGATCGTGAATCCGCAGCTCCACCTCTCCGCAAATCTTGAGGGGCGAATCCAGCAACATGTCCAGGGTGTGATTGACCACCCCCTCCGTGGAATTCTCCACCGGCACCACTCCATAGTGGGCACTGCCGGCCTCCACCTCACGGAACACCTCATCGATGGCATTCAGCGGCAGGGTGGTCACCGAATGACCGAAATGCTTGTGCACCGCCGCCTGGGTGAAGGTGCCCTCTGGTCCCAGAAAGGCGATCTGCATGGGATGCTCCAGCGCCAGACAGGCAGACATGATCTCCCGGAACAGACGGGCCATCTCCTCACCATCCAGCGGACCCTCGTTGCGGGCCAGCACTTCCCGCAGGATGCGTGCCTCCCGCTCGGGCCGATAGAAGCGGGCATTGGGCCCCTGCGCCTGTTTGATGAGCCCCACCTGCTGGGCACAGGCGGCCCGTTCGCTGATCAAGCGCTGGATCTCCCGATCCAGCTGGTCAATTCGTTCACGGATTGCCGCTAGCTGCTGCTGTTCATCCATATCGATTTCCCGCCGGTGTCACCCTTTGATCATCGGGATCAATCGAGCGCCCTCACCGCCAGTACCCCCTGAATGGCTCCGATCCGGCGAATTACCTCATCCGGTACCGGCTTATCTACATCCACCAGGGTGTAAGCCAGCTCGTTGCGCGACTTGTTCAGCATGTCCAGAATGTTCAATCCCGCCTCCGCCAGTTCAGTAGAGATCTGGCCCAGCATGTTGGGGACGTTGGAGTTGGCCACGGTGAGACGGAAGCTCCCCTCGGTCCGTGACATGCGCATCTCGGGAAAATTCACCGAATGCCGCACATTACCATTTTCCAGATAGTCTCGCACCTCTTCGGCCACCATGATGGCACAATTCTCCTCCGCCTCCCGGGTGGAGGCCCCGAGATGAGGCAACGCTACCACCCGGGGGTGATCCTTATTGGCAGTACTCGGGAAATCACACACGTAGGCATACACCTTTTCGGCATCGAGGGCCTCGATTACCGCCTGCTCATCGACGATACCTTCCCGGGCGAAGTTCAGAACCACGACGCCATCCTTCATGTACTTGAGCCGCTCGACGTTGATCAGATGGCGGGTTTCCTCGCTCAGCGGCACATGAAAGGTGATGAAATCGGATCTGGCCAGCAATGCCTCGATATTCTCCGCCTGCTCCACGTCGGAAGAGAGTCGCCAGGCCCCCTGCACGGTGATCCCCGGGTCGAAACCCACCACCTTCATGCCCAGCTCCAGCGCAGCGTTGGCAACCTCCCGACCGATGGCACCCAAACCGATCACCCCCAATGTCCGTCCCGGCAGCTCAAATCCCACGTAGCGCTTCTTGCCATCCTCCACCAACCGCTTCAGTTCACTGCCCTCGGCTTCGAGCCCACGGACATAGTTCCATGCCTGACAGATGTTACGGCAACCCAGCAGCATACCGGCGATCACCAGCTCCTTCACCGCGTTGGCGTTGGCCCCCGGGGTGTTGAAAACCGGAATGCCCAGCAGGCTCAGCTCCTCCACCGGAATGTTGTTCACGCCAGCCCCGGCGCGCCCTACCGCCTTCAGGGTGAGCGGGATCTCCATTTCGTGCATATCGAAGGAGCGTAACAGAATGGCGTCTGGATGCTGGATCTCCGAGGCCACCTCGTATTTGTCACGCGGCAACCGTTCCAGGCCCGCCACGGAGATGTTGTTCAGGGTCAGTATCTTGTACATTGTCTCTCCAATGGTTGCAGGTTCCGCTCAGGAACCACACGCTTTTTCCACCCGGCAGATCCGGATCCGATAGGCCTTGTACCAGCGGTTCGCTTGCCGCCGCGCCTCCCGATGTTCGATGTTTTGCCGCCGCGCAGCGATATCCTGCCGGGATCGCCAGCAGGAAACCGAGATCCCCGTGCCACCATCACGGGCCGACTCTAAGCCAAGGAAACCGGGCTGGTCGACGGCGAGCTCCAGCATGCGTGCCGCAGCTTTGGCATAGTCGTCACTTTCCACCGGGTTGCGGACAGAGGTAAAGATTACGGCGTAACAAGGGGGCTCGGGGGTGTCGGCGATCATGCCTTGAAGGATTTTCTCAGCCGTGGCGCCTCTCGAAATCGGCCATGAAGGCCACCAATGCATCGACCCCTTCCTCCGGCATGGCGTTGTAGATACTGGCCCGCATCCCACCGACCGAACGGTGTCCCTTGAGGGTAACCAGCCCCTGCTCCTTCGCCTCTGCGAGGAAGGTGCCATCCAGGGAAGCGTCGGCCAGGGTGAAGGGAACGTTCATCCAGGAGCGACAGGAGGGCTCCACCGGATTGTGATAGAAATCGGAACCATCGATGGCCGCGTAAAGCTTTTCCGCCTTGCGCCGGTTCTGCTCGGCCACGGCCGCCAACCCTCCCTGGCACTTGATCCAGTCGAACACCAGGCCAGCCAGATACCAGGCATAGGTGGGTGGCGTGTTGTACATGGAGGCATTCTCTGCATGGACCCGGTAGCTGAACATGGTGGGAGTCCCTTCCCGAGGTTCTCCAATCAGATCCTCCCGAACGATGACCACCGTCAACCCCGCCGGGCCGATATTCTTTTGAGCACCGGCGTAGATGATCCCGTAGCGGCTCACATCCAGCGGACGGGAAAGGATGGTGGAAGACATGTCCGCCACCAGTGGCACATCGCCGGCATCGGGGATATAGGGAAATTCCACTCCGGCGATGGTCTCGTTGGGAGTATAGTGGAGATAGGCAGCTTCCGGATTCAGCTGCAACACCTCCTGGGAAGGAACGGCATATCGTGCCGCGCCCGCAATGTTCACCTCACAATAACGACGCGCCTCGGCGATGGCCTTCTTGGACCAGGAGCCGGTATCGATATAGTCCGCCCCCCTTTTCTTCCCCAGCAGGTTGAGCGGAACCATGGCAAACTGGCTGCTGGCCCCCCCCTGGAGAAACAGTACCTTGTAATGATCGGGGATGGCCATGATTTCCCGCAGATCCGCCTCTGCCTGCGTGGCGATGGACATGAACTCCTTGCCACGATGGCTCATCTCCATCACCGACATGCCGGTACCCCGCCAGTCGAGCAGCTCTTCACGGGCCCGTTGCAATACCGCCTCCGGCAGCATGGCCGGTCCGGCACTGAAATTGTATACACGGGACATCAAAAACAATCTCCTGAATTAAGATGCAGAAAGGCGAACATCATGCCCACTAGTCTCTGAAGGATGACCCCGAGGAACCTCTTCCGGCAACCATGTCCAACAAGGGGGCAAAAACGGGCAACCGATTCCCCAAAGTCAAGGGAAGCTCCAGAGAGAACTTCAG
>Ga0256914_1002854_pt1 | contig 14119 bp, 12 predicted proteins | sample HulkmetaG_FD_191571 | JGI IMG/M metagenome (GOLD analysis project Ga0256914, IMG submission 191571) | Hydrothermal chimney microbial communities from Main Endeavour vent field at the Juan de Fuca Ridge, Pacific Ocean - Hulk | ecosystem: Environmental > Aquatic > Marine > Hydrothermal vents ... | reverse complement strand
AGTCAGCATTAAAGTCCGTTTGCCAAAAGACGAGAATAGTTTTTACTAAACGGCCAACCTCCTTCAAGGTTTGAGGGAGGTTGTTTGTTTATGCGAAAAGGGATTTCCAGCGGAATGTTGGCGTTTTAAGAGGCCGGAAAACAATCGTTCGGAGTTGATAATTCCGTTTGGCTTAGGGTTTTATTTTCGGAAGGCGTTATGACTACCGTATCTCACCTACCGCAACAAGTGGTTTTGTACCGCTCCGCGCATCCATTCCAATCTGTTTTGGCCGAAAAATTGCATGAATTCGGTATTCGCTTTCGGGAAATTCAATTCTTAGCCGAATTACAAGATTTAACCTTTATTGAGAAATCGCCGTGTGCCATTGCCATCATTACCGATGATTTAAAGGGCATCGATTTTTTGCGCTCGGTTATGCATTACCATACTTGGACGCAACGCATTATGCTAACCGATTCCGTCCGTTTGAACACGCTCGAGCAAGCCATCAACAAAGCGCATGTTAATTATTTGCTGCATTTACCCATAGAAGATCGGGAATTAAAGACCTATTTGATTAAAGCCAACCGTCGTTTTCAAAATATCATTCGTCCGGTTGATAAATTAAGCGCCCTTAGTAGCGTTACTTCCGATTTGTTGCTAGAAAACGAACGCATGCGTCTGGAATCGCAAACCGATCCTTTAACGCGGCTTTTAAATCGCCGCTCCATGAATACGATTGTGGAAAATTTGTGGCATTTGTATTTGACCGCTAACGAACATTTTTCTTTTGCCATTTTGGATATCGATCATTTTAAACGGGTAAACGACCGTTACGGACACGAAGCAGGGGATAAGGTGTTACAAGAATTGTCTGCTCTTTTATTGCGCAATTTACGTAAAGAACAGGATTTTGCCTTCCGTTACGGCGGCGAGGAATTTGCTTTGATTTCCACGCACATGGATGCGCGGAAAATGTATTTGTTTGTCAATCGATTGCTAAAACTGGCCCGGAATATGGTAATTAGGGCGGGTAACGCGCAAATCAAAATAACCTTTAGCGCCGGTGTATCCGATACGCGGCAGGTACAATCTCCGCAACAAGTCATCCATCAGGCTGATCAGGCGTTGTACCAGGCAAAAAATAACGGTCGCAATCAAATAATCATCTTTAAAAAATAGCTATCTTTATCGGGCAAAGGTTGAATAAAATCGGTTTTCAAAGTATCTTTTTCCGGAAACGAATTAAAGGAAAAATTAATGGCCACATTGTGGGATCGTTTTGATTCTTTATTGCACGATGCGGAACAGTTGTTTTTTAATTTTGAATTTGACAAAGCTTTAGGGCAATGGGAATCCTATTATCAAATTACGGCCAAAGTTGAATTTGCGGGAATTATTAAGGAAATACGGCGGCTACTCCGCGAGGTAGATGCACCCCGAATCGACACCTCAGAAAAATTACTTACCGCCTTTTATAAAATTCGACACCGATTTTTGGAACGGCAAATTCATCAATATACGTATGCGTTGTTTTTAAATTTGCTTAAAAAGATTTATTTGAATCAATTTACCGATCGCGAAAAAGACAACAATTTGTTACATGGCGTTTTTAATTATTTTCTGCAAAATTACCAAAAGGCCGGAGAAGCGTTAACGTCCTATCTACAGCAGAATTTTGAGAGCGTGGAGGGGCGTATATTTTTAGGACATGTTTATCTGGAACTCGGGGAACAACGTTCGGCGGTTGCCTTGTTAACCGAAAATTTGTTTTTGGCTGCAGATCAATTATACGAAGACGATTTGTATCTTTCGCAATTCAAGCTTTTATTTGGTCGGCTGTATTCGCAAACCAGCCGAAAAAACGCCGCTGCCTGGCTATTGCCTTTTGAGGCCTGGTACCGCAATTTTTTGGTTTTTGATCGGGACGATCGTTTTTATAAACTGATGGTTCAAAAGGAGCAAAACGAACGTATTATACGCGTAAAATATACCACGGCCGAACGTTATCGTCATTTTGTGCGCTGTTTATTTGTGGCTGAGTATACCCGTTTGTTTCTCAAAGAAAAAACTGGTGTTATTTTGGACGAAGAAACCTATATGGAACAATTGGATCCGGCTTTGTTTGCCCGCTACCGCAAAAAACGCAAACCGCCAAAAACCGCGGCAAAGCCCAAAACGCAATAGCGCTATTTCTATTTTATTCGTGCCGGAATTTTTTTTGGCACCCCTTCCATTTTTACCAGTTCCGCCGTAATATGCCCCACAATAACTTTGGTGGTCATTTGTACGGGAATTTTATATGGATCGTCCGTAAGCCAAATATTCAGCCTTCCTTCGTGTTTAAAAATACCTTCACCGGCCAACAACGGTTCGATGCGTAAGCAACGGAAAGTACCCGCTTTAACCGTGATGGTTTCTTTGGGGTACACTTTGATTCTTAATTTGTATACCTTTTTCTTTTCATGGCTGGTAATAAATACCGGCTTACCAGGTTCCAAGGAAAGAGTACGAACAAAATAAAGAGCCGAAAGGGCATCGAAAACGCCCGGAGGAATTTTAACGTCATATTGCGATTTTTTACGGATACGGTTTTTCTTTTTATAACGAATGTAGGTAATTTTAGCCAGAGAATCGTTCTGAAAATAATCTACGTAGGTATCGGCCATATAGCTGCCCTCGCGCAGTAGCTTTTCGAAACGTACGGGCAGTAGCGTACGAGCGTTTACATAGGTATTAACCACATCGCGTACTTTGTAGAACCAATCGAAGGCACCGCTGCTGCGTGCTGTGGACTGAATATGCAGCAAACTGTCCTTGTCGTCCATGACGCGCATCTCGGCCATGCCAGCTTTAACGAATCCGTAGCGCAGGCGGAAAATAAGGCGTTCTCCCACGCGGAATGGCCGAAAAAGGATGGAATCGATCCCGCTGCTGTCCGGCCGGGACGGATTTTGAGCCATAGCCGGAACAGATCGCATTGCGATAAACATAAACAAAACAACAGCGGCAAAATACATTCCTTTACGGATCATGCTTCTTCCTGACCTTTATTTTTATCTGTCGATTGATTAGGTTCCTGCCCGGCCAAAAGTTGATTGTCGTACAGTGTACGGTAAATAGCACTCTTTTGGTATAATTCTTGGTGAGAACCGATATGATCAACGCGCCCGCCGTCCATAACCACGATTTTATTGGCATTACGAATGGTGGATAAGCGGTGGGCAATTACAAGCACTGTGCGATTTTGCATTAATTGATCAATAGCCTCTTGTACAAGGCGTTCCGATTCGGTATCCAAAGAAGATGTGGCCTCGTCCAAAATTAAAATCGGCGGATTTTTAAGAATGGCGCGGGCAATGGCCAAACGTTGCTTTTGTCCGCCCGAAAGTTTAATGCCGTGCTGACCGATGTGTGTATCTAAGCCCAGTTCGAATTTTTGAATGAATTCCCAGGCATTTGCCGCCTTGGCAGCCTGAATAACGGCCTGTTCGTCTACGTTCTCTAACCCGTAGGCAATGTTGGCCCGAATCGTATCGTTAAATAATACCGTTTCTTGAGAAACGAGGCCAATCATGCCGCGCAAGGCATGTAATTTAATCTGGCGGATGTCGTTTCCGTCAATGGTAATACGCCCCTTGTCTACATTGTAAAAGCGGGGAAGCAAATCCACTACCGTTGTTTTTCCGGCACCGCTATGACCGACAAAGGCTACGGTTTCTCCCTGACGGATCGTAATGTTCACATCTTGTAGACCGAATTCGTCATCGGAATTGTATTTAAAATATACATGCTCGTATTGAATACGATCCTTAAATGTTTTCAGTTCGATTGCCCGAGGAGGATCATAGGTTTCTTCCGGTTGTTCCAGAATATTAATAATACGCTCCGCTGCGGCCATTCCCGTTTGAATGGTATTATTAACTCCGGAAAACTCCTGAATGGGTTTAAACATGGCAAACAAAAAGACCAAGAAACGGACAAAATCTTCTGCTTGCAATCCGGTGTTCATGTAAACCATGCGTCCGCCAATCCACAACAAGACAATCAATGTGAGTACCATTAAAATTTCGTTTACTGGTGTGGTGGCGATTTTAAGACGTTCGGCGCGGAAGAGTTTTTTAAAAAACAGGTAGTTTGTTTTGCGAAATCGTTTTTCTTCTTTTTCTTCGTTGGTAAAAATTTTTACGATGGTAATGGCCGAAACGGCTTCTTCAAACGAAAGCATGACATCGGCAATTTGTTGGAATACTCTGCGGCTGCGGCGGCGGATGCTTTGTCCGATTTTGTAAATGATAAAAAAACTAAGCGGAAGAATAATAAAGGTGTAAAGAGATAATTTAACGCTGATCATGAGCAAGATGATGATGTTAGCCGCAATTTGCAGCGGCGATAAAATAATTTTACCAAAACTCTGATTCAGAACATTTTGGATGGCGTTTACATCGTTAAACACAATGGAAGTGAGTTTGCCGCTATGATGCGCGTGAAAAAACGAAAGGGGCAGGCGTAAGAGTTTGCCGTGTAGCAAATTGCGAATATCGACCACAACCCGAACGCGAATGTAGGTGAGCAACAATTTGCGTAGGTATTGGGAAATGTTTTTTAACAAAAAAGCCAAAAAAATAGCCAAACAAACCAGTTGCAACGTTTTGTAACGATTTTTACGTAAAATAAGCGATTTGATGCCGTTGTTGATTTTTTGGTATAAACCGTTACCCGTGTTTTTTAGGGCGGAGATTTTATTTAGTGCGCTGCTTTTTTGCTTGGCCTTTTTAAGAGAATCGGAGGGAGATTTTTGCGGCGTTACGCTTTGTTCCGTTTGATGAACATAAGCCGGGCTAAACAACTGACGAACAAAATCCACCGAAATCCAAATGGACAAATTATTGAAAATTACATAGGAAACGGTAAGAAACAAAATAAGGATCAAACCTTTCCAATAGGGTTTAATAAAACCGAGAACTTTAAAATAGAGTTTCATTCCTTGTCCGTTTTATATGTTAAAGGTTTTTTATTCTTTGGCTTAGTAGGATTTTTATGTCCCTACTTCGGCCCAGACAGAATGCAGGGCGCAAGCCTAATTTACGCCATCGCCCAAAATGAAGCCAACTTTTTATCACGATAAGTCATTAAATTGGAAAATTGTTGTAATAGTTTCTATTTTAAATACAAAAAAACGCAAAAAAGCAAGTAGCAAAAAAAGCACAACATTTATGCGCAAAGGACCCGAAGTGTTACATTTGGAGAAAGTCGGGCCCAGCCGGCCGCGAGAGGAATGGTTATGCATATTGTTTTAATCCAACCGCCGATTGAAGATTTTTACACCACAGCCGTGCGTTTGCAGCCGGTGGGTTTGGCCTATTTAAAAGCGGTTGTTAAAGACAGGTTTCCGGAAGTCCACGTAACCGTACGTGACTATCATTACGGACACGGCAAATATTCCCTCCCCTGGCCCAAGGAATTGAGCTTTTTGAAAGCGTATTATCCGGTGGCCGATCGCAGTCCGTTTTCTACGTTTTACCATTATTACCATTTCGGAGCTGCCTGGCAGACCATTGTCGAAGACGTGGCGCAACTTAATCCGGATTTGGTCGGCATTTCGGCTTTGTTTAGCGCCTATGCACCACAGGCATTGCATGTTGCCCGATTGTTAAAAAAACATTTGAACGTGCCCGTTTTGTTGGGGGGCTCTCATGTTTCGGCTGTTCCAGAAGAGGTTTTGAGCCAACCTTTTGTCGATTTTGTGATTTACGGTGAAGGCGAGCGCCCGTTGGTTGAACTGGTAAATGCTTGGCTGGGTAATAAAAACTGGAGGTCGGTCGCCAATTTGGGCTTTAAAGAAAATGGCGGCTTACACTTTAACGGACTAAAGGAAAATTTTCCGCCGGATGAAATTCCCTTTCCGGATTTTTCCGATTTCGATCCCCGAAGTTACCGCTATGCCAAACGTAACTTATGTTTTGTGGTTTCATCGCGCAGTTGCCCCTACCGTTGTTCGTTTTGCTCGGTACACCAAACCTTTGGATCACGCTTTCGCTTGCGTTCGGTGGACAATATCGCAAACGAATTGCATTTGCGTGTAAAACAAGGTTACGCCGCATTCGATTTTGAAGATGATAATTTAACCTTTGATCAAAAACGTATGCGTTTGTTGACGCAACGGTTGCAAAATGAATTTGCAATGCAAGATGTTCGCTTTATGGCCATGAACGGTGTTGCTTATTTCCGCTTGGATCCCCCTATGCTGGAACAGATGTACGCCGCGGGATTCAGAGATTTAAACATTAGTTTGGTTAGCAGAAACGAATCTCTGTTACGCCGCTTACGCCGCCCTTATCATTTTGAAAAATTCGAGCACTTAGTGCAAGCGGCCGCCGGATTAAAAATGCGTGTGGTATCCTATCAGATTCTCGGTTTGCCCGGTGACACGGTGGGTTCCATGATTGATACCCTTGTATATCAAAGCCGCTTGCCTTTAACAATTGGCGTTTCTCCATTTTATTACACACCTAAAATGCCCATTGGTCAACATGACTATTTCGAAAAGCCTTCATGGGTTTTGGGACGTTTAACGTCTTTAGGGCTAAGCAAGAACAAATCGGAGCGTGATGCGGTTTATACTTTGTTTATTTTAGCCCGCATAATTAATTTTCTCAAACATTTGTCGGATATTGATCAAGACATCTCCCTAAGCGTACTGTTAAAATATTCTATGAAGCGCAAGGGAAAAGAACGTTTGGGATTGCAAATTTTGCAGCGCCTGTTAACGGACAAGAGACTTTTGGCTTTTAACGGAAAGGAATTTTTTCCGTTACAACGATTCCAATACAGGTTATTCGAAGTTTTTGCGCAAAAGGTAAGTTTTGTGCAACGAGCGGACGGAAATAAAATACATTTTGATATTTAATTTTTTTGTTTTTCAAAGCAAAAGCCACTTTGAATATTAACGTAAAAAACGATTTTGTTCTTAGCCGGGTTAAGCTTCTTTTGCGGGCGGTAAATATTGTTGAATAATGAAACCCGCTTCCGGACCGAATTGCAAAAGAAAATTTAAAATAACCGCAGACCGGTAGTTTTTTAATAAATGCGAGTTGGGAATCGGGGTAAAGATTGCAGGTGTAATTCCTTTTTCTTGTAATGCCTTTGGCTTTACCCAACCTTTTTCAAATGTTTCCGCCTGACTCATATAGGTTCGGCAATGCGTTCGGTTGGCCCAAAGATCAATTAGGTCTTCGGCACTAAAATCAAATTCCGATTGGCTAGCACGAAACATCCGTACCGGCAAATACAACCAACGCACAAGCTTTTGCTGTAATGCAAACAAAAAATCGCCCAGAGAAAGAAAGCGGGTGTTAAACAGCTCTTCGAGTTCCGGTAGGTAATAATAAGCAAACGGTAAATTGTGAAAAAAATGATGCAGCGTTTTTAAATGTTTGGCTGCCCATCCGCTATGGTAATCGATTTCGGTTTCGAATATGCGTTTGCGGTTTTTGTTGTGCAAAATCGGTACGCGTAAAATTGTTTGCGCATCCGGAAACACAGCCGAACGGTTAACGGAAGTACCTTTGCTAAATGGCAGGTGATCTGTAAAAACCGCTACATTGCATTGGGCCATTTGCCAAAAATAAGTCAAATCGGGAAGAAATGCCGGGCGAAATGTTCCCAAATTCATACGAATATTGTATCCTTTAATTAATAAAAACCATACCATACACCGTTTTGTTTAATTTAAATAATCGGGGCTTAAAGGCCAAAATATAAATGCCGTGCCTGCATGTTTTGCCGTAAATTTGAATATTCCACTAAAGATTTGCGGTTAAAAATATCTTTTGCTTCTATTTGATTTTATTACATATAGGTCACATAACCATGCGATTGAAAACTAAAAAATAGTTAAAAAATTTTAAAAATCTCAAAACCCAACGAACAATAGCATTGAAGGTGATAGGATAAAAAAAATTGACATTAATTTACTTGATAGGAGGTAAACAAAATGAGTGCAGACTTAATGCGTATCAATGCAAACATTCCTGCCTTAAAGAATGTGGACATTTTGTCCAGAATCAGTGACAAGATCGCACGTCATCAATTACGACTTGCCACGGGTAAGCGCATCAACTCACCGTCCGAGGATCCTGCAGGCTATATGTTAGCGCGCGGTTTGGAAGCGCGCAAGCGCGGCTTGCAAGTTGCTCTGGATAACGTTTCCAATGCTCAAAATATTCTGGACGTGGCCGAAGGCGCCTACTCCAATATTATGGACATTTTGCAAACGATCAAAGAAAAGGCCACTCAGGCAGCAGACGGAAGTTTGAACTCCACGCAGCGCAGCGCCATTGACGGACAGGTAAATGCTTTGATCGAAGAGATTGACGATATTGTCAATAACACTACGTTTAACGATCAGGCATTGGTTGACGGCTCTTTTTCGACGGTGTTCCAGACGGGCGAGCAGGGTACAGAGCAACTGTCGGTTTCGCTTTCATCGGCCGATAGCGCCACTCTGGGTATTGATTCTATTGATTTGACCACAGCCAACGGAGCCAGCACCGCCATTACCACCGTAAGCTCGGCTATCGATACTTTGGCGCAGGATATGCGGACACTGGGTGAGTACAAAGTACGCTTGCAATCCAAACAATCGAACTTATCCAATCAGGTAACCAATACGGAAGCGGTACGCAGCACAATTGAAGATGCCGATTTTGCCAAAGAACAGATGGAAGTGATGAAGTTGCAAATTTTACAACAAACCTCACTTTCTTCGTTAACGCAGGCCAATTCGGCGCCGCAGTTGGTTCTTTCCATGTTCAGACAATAAGATGCATGACATGCTCCGACAGACAAAAGCGGAAGGAAATAGCCCCCGATTCCTTCCGCTTTTTTTATTGCTTTGGGGGGCTACGGCACCTTTATTTTGTTAACCCATAACGTTTGAACGAAGCCTTCTTGATTAAGATTTTGTTCGATTTTAAATTCCTGCTCCTAAAAAAAATTTTGAATTTACCGAAAAGATTTTTAAACTCATAACAATTGTTATATATGAATAACAAATCTAAAAACAGCAGGGAAGCGACCGAATGGATTCGATACTTTTAACTCCGCATGTGGAGTGTATAATAGAGTCTCTAAAAGGTAATGATCAAATAACGCAGCGTCTTGTTCAAATGGGGGTATTGCCCGGTTCGCGTTTGCATATTGTGCGTGTGGGGCCTTTAGGCAAAACAGTGGAAGTGATTATTGACCAGACCGAGAGCATAGCCCTGCGTACCAAAGAGTTAAAAGCACTTAATTGCAAAGTGGTTGCGCTGCCCTTAATTGCGGTAAAAGATACGCGTAAACATTATCGTATCCGGAATTTTTTGGCGGGCTGGGGCTTTGTACAAAAAATGCAAAGTCGGGGTTTATTTGTTTCTGATATTATTCGGCTTAATAAATCCGACGGATATGAATTGATCAGCAAAGGAAAACGAATTGTACGTATTGGACGCGGAGAAGCCGAAAAGATTATTGTAGAACCAGTTGATGAGTAGTTCATGGTAAAGAATAAAGTTGTTAACGTAGCCATTAGTTCTATTCCAAATACGGGGAAATCGACACTTTTTAATTTGCTAACTGGTGCTCATCAGGCGGTTGGCAATTGGCCAGGAGTTTCGGTAGAGAAAAAAACGGGTCGTTTCCATTTAGACGATTACTTCATTAATTTAATTGATTTACCCGGTTGTTATTCCCTTACGGCAACATCCATCGAAGAAAAAGTTGTGCGGGATTTTTTATTACAAACGCCTCCGGATGTGATCATCAATATTGTCGATGCCCGTAATTTGTATCGGAGTTTGGGCCTTACTTTGCAACTGGCTCAAAGTGGTATTCCTATGCTTGTGGCCGTAAACATGATGGACGAAGCCCGGCGCATGGGGTTAAAGATAGATATGGAAAGCCTATCCGAACATTTGGGGGTACCTGTATTGCCCATAGTAGCCCGTAAAGGCGAGGGTATTGATCGGTTAAAAAAAACGTTATTAGATATTATTCGGGGCAATGTGTCGTTGCGTTCGCCCAAAACATCGTGTCCCATCCAAACGGATCCCGCGGTTATTTTTTTGGCTGACGAAATCAAATCGTTACACTTAAATCCGAAGTTAAACGATGTGTTTTTGGCCGTACGTTTGCTGGAAAGCGATGATGTTCTACAAAAAATGCAGAAAAAACAACCGCAAAGCAAACAATTGCACAAGTCCTTGGAAATTACGCGTAAGCACTTGGAGCATACGTTTCACGACAAAGTACCAACGGCTTGTGCGCATTGTCGTTTTAACAGTGCGCGCGGTTTGGTGATGGAAACCACCTCGGAGCATATTACCATTACCGATCGCATCACCGAAAAAATCGATAGCATTTTATTACACAAATATTTGGGTATTCCGTTGTTTTTACTCATCATGCTATTACTCTTTCAGGGCATTTACGCATTGGGTACGCCTTTACAAGATTGGATAAGTCAGGGATTTACCTATTTACAAGATGCTACTCGTGCTTTACCGTTTTTTCGGCATGCTTCTCCTTTTATAACCAGTTTTATTGTGGACGGGCTTTTGCAAGGCGTGGGCGTGGTAATAGCTTTTTTCCCCATTATTGCGCTTTTTTTTATTTTTATGTCTATTGTGGAAGATAGCGGTTACATGGCTCGGGCTGCATTTTTGCTCGATCATTTGATGCATGCCATCGGGCTGGACGGGCGCGCTTTTATTAATGTTTTGCTGGGATACGGGTGCAATGTACCGGCCGTGATGGGAACGCGTATTCTTTCCAGCCAACACAACCGTATTATTACGATGCTCATTATCCCGTTTACGTTGTGCAGCGCGCGCTTGCAGGTTTTTATTTTTATTTCGGGAATTTTGTTCGCCCCTACGGTGGCTCCTTGGGTGGTGTTTGGTCTGTATGCACTTAGTTTTGTGGTAGTGATTTTGGTGGGGCTGTTCCTTAAACTAATCCGTTATGCCGGAAGACCGGAACCGTTTATTATGGAAATACCGCCATATCGATTGCCCACTATGCGTACGGTTCTTTTACGCGCCTGGGAAGAGATGAAAGGCTTTTTAAACCGAGCTTCCACCATTATTGTAATCGGTGTAATTGTGGTTTGGTTGCTTACCAATTTGCCGCCCGGTGTAACCGCCGGTAGCATGCAAAGCTGGGCGGCCAAAATAGGTATGACGCTTGCTCCGATTTTTCATCCCATTGGTATTAATTGGCAAGAAATCATAGCGTTGTTATTCGGTTTTATTGCCAAGGAAATTGTTATCGGTTCGTTGGCTGTGATTTACGGCGGAAATCCTGCGGCGCATATTGCTACGAACTTAACGCCTTTGCAAGGCATTAGTTTTATGATATTTACTTTGCTTTATACGCCTTGCGTAGCTACCATTGCCGCCATTAAAACAGAATCGGGCTCGTGGAAAGTAACGATTTTTTCGCTGGGCCTCGGCTTGGTGCTGGCCTGGGTGCTAAGTTTTATGGTGTATCAGGGCGGACGTTTGTTGGGATTTTAAATGATGTCCGCCCGTATCCGATGTATTACCGTCGCGGTTATCAATCCGTACGTTCGTTCGCCAAATTTTTCAGTTTCCCTTCCATCAATGCCGTAACGGCTTCTTCAATCCAAACAATATCCGTAAGCATTACATTAAGTCCGGCACGTTTAAAGCTTTCGTAAGCCCCGGCTCCCATACCACCTGCAAGCAACACATCGCAATCGCCAATTTCGGCAGCCATGCCCGCATGACGTTTATCCGCTTCCGGGCCGTATCCGTGCCGACCCTGCGGATCGGATTGCGTATGGCTGTGTTCCTGCTCTTCTAATTGTGCTTGGCCGGCAAAATGTCCGCTGCCGCGTTCCCGCATTTCCACGTTTGTAATGACATTGTTCTCAATAGTGTAAATCTTATAATAACGCGAACGCCCGAAATGTTGGCTTACGTATTCCCCGTCATTGGTAACGATAGCTACTTTCATGATTATTCTCCGATGTGTTAAACAATTTTAAACATTGAATCCACAAAAAATTATTGCCCTTTGATTTTTGTCCGGTAAAGTTGCCAAAAAGCATCCTTTATTTCATCCCGTACGCGTCTGAAAACCGCCAGGACCTCTTCGTCCGTTCCTTTAGCCAAAGCCGGATCCTCAAAACCGATGTGCAATCGTTCCTTTACCTCTCCCGAAAAAACCGGACAATGTTCGCGAGCGTCGTCGCAAACGGTTATCACAAAATCAAACGAATCATGTAAAAACCGTTCAACCGATTTGGGCTCTCCCTTAGAAATGTCGATACCGATTTCACGCATAACCCGTATGGCCTTCGGGTGCACTTCGGCTGATGGTCGGGTTCCTGCAGACCGTACCACCAGTGTCGGATCGAACGATTTCAGAAAACCCTCGGCCATTTGGCTTCGGCACGAATTCCCTGTGCATAATACGAGAATTTTGCGCATTCAATCTCCTTAAACGATAAAAGCATTGCCGTTCCAAAATAAAATGTACGAACGAGTTCGACGAAATTAATAGAAAAACGCTTGCAATGCAAAGATAGTGTCGATAAAAATTTAATGAAAAAATAAAGTAATTCGCATCATTTTTTTGATGGTAAAGGGGGGATTGCAGAGACTCGGGAATTTTTTTAAATTGCAGCCGAATTTACGGACGAACAGATCGTTTCCCTTTGCTTTTCGATATTCCCGCAGATAAACGGAAAAATTTGCTCCACAAAAACTATCAAAGTGCGGCTTTTTGGTATTCGCAAACAGACCTATGAAAAGTGAAAATAAATAAAAACAAAAAGTATGAAAATTTTTCTGTTGATATTTATATTCGGTCGTTTTCGTATTTCAGGTCTTTTTTATCTTTTGTGGTTTGCCGTTTGCCCGGAAGTTCTTCCTTAAATTGGGCGTTAACAAAAATATCACCGAAATGCAAAAACGCAGCATTCGCTAAATCAAAATCAGGAATTTGGCAAATGCAAATTTTATCATTTCCGTAAAAGGAGCGTGCAATGCCCATGGCTATTACAAACTTTTCTTTATCGCAAAAAGCGAGTAAACGGCCACGCATATTCTGTACCGTAAAGCGCTCCGGCAGGGATCCGCATAATGCCAAATGGTTAACATCCAGAACCTTAATTTCACTTTTCTGAAAATATTCACGGTATTTATTTTCCCGCTTTTCCCTGCGCAATGGCATCGACCGCGGACGTATCGCCTGAGAAACAGGTATTTTCTCAATGACAAACGATCCGAATTTTTGTAGCACTAACTCCAAGGGATCTGTTTCGTCGTTATGATTTAAAAGAATTACCACGTCGGGATGCAGCATTTCGATAACGGCTGTCTGAAATTCCAAACCTGCCGCTCCCTTTACAAAACCCGACGAATCGAATATCATACATTCGGCTCCGGCGTCGCTCATTTTTTCTGCCAGACGATACAAGGACAATAAAATGGTCGTTTGCTTGCGCTGGGGTGAAATATCGCCCACAAAACGACTTACAACGGTTTGCGGTTCTTTGGAACCTTGCGCATAAAATCCGGCGCTAAGCGTGGTTGGCAAATGCAATGCGGATTGTCCGGGATCGCAATCAATAAATGCCGTAGGTTTAAGCACGGAAAATGTTTCACACAAAAAACGAGCCAACGTGGTTTTTCCGCTGTCCGGTTCACCGGTTACATAAATACGTTTGGCAGCCATGCCTTTTAGGCGATCGACCAATGCATTCCAGGAGGGTTCAATAAACATCATAGTTGAACTCTTTTGCTGGTTTAACCTATATAAATATAAAGCAAAATTTGGACGAATTGAACTTTTTTTGTTCGAAAATAAATAAAAAGTCAGATTTATGTAAAAAATTAAAACAAACCGACCCGATTTTGTGAAGGTCGGTTCTATCGGATTCCGTGTTTCGGAATCCAAATAAGGAAAAATTATACTGTTTTCTGTTAAAAATTAATAATATTAACCCGTTGTGCAAATTAAGTAATAGCATGTTTGGTATGGCATAACTGATTGCCGAATTTATATTTATTCAGATATTGAACTAAAGTATATCCTGTAATTTTGGATAAAATCCTTACCGAAAGTC
>Ga0256914_1002853_pt1 | contig 14120 bp, 13 predicted proteins | sample HulkmetaG_FD_191571 | JGI IMG/M metagenome (GOLD analysis project Ga0256914, IMG submission 191571) | Hydrothermal chimney microbial communities from Main Endeavour vent field at the Juan de Fuca Ridge, Pacific Ocean - Hulk | ecosystem: Environmental > Aquatic > Marine > Hydrothermal vents ... | reverse complement strand
TCAAGGACTCTCTCGTTGAACAGAAGGGATATCCTTATGTGATCCACATAAGCCAAGATCTTCTCCGTCGGATCACGCTTCCCGGCAATTTTTTCTATGACAAATAAATACTTCATTATGGAAGAAGATTTTATCCTGTTGCCCGTCTGTCTCGAGGCCTGTATAACCGACTCCAGCGTCAGAGCCACTCCTCTCTCCCTGGACGTGTAGACAAGAGATGCGAGGCTCAATCCCGGGGGAGCTCTCTCCATGCGGAGGACCCCTTTCACGATATCGGTCAACCTTTTCGATTCTTCCAGCAAGGGTCTGGATATGTGGAGCCTCGCGGATATGCGATCCAAGATGCAGGAGGATCTCCTTCTAACAGGATAGGGATACGAGTTCTTGGCTAGAAATAGGGGCACCTCCTGCTCTAGGCCCTCCTCAGCATACCCTTCGTACATCGATCACTTGAGGGAACGACTAATTAAATAATATTTCTAAAAATAAATTTAATTCAAACTATATAGTTCATTCCTCAGGGAGGGATACCGGAAACTTATCCCTGAAATTTCAGCAGAAGATAGATCTGATCTCCCGGATTAAGCCCCGCTAATAACTCTTCTTCTCCTTTTATTGTCATCCAAAGTCCGTAAAAGGAAATCTTGGCGAGTTTAGCGGTTTTTTCGTTCTCATATACGACACCTCTCATTACCAAGACATTTTCTCCTTTATCCTTGGGAGTTTCTCTGGTGAGCACAAGCTCACCCTCGGACCCTTTTTCAACTTTCATAATTCCCTCAGGTACCTCCAGATGGATTTTACCTCCTCCTTCGCTTTTTAGGGAAACCCTGATAAGTCTAAAGTTTGGATCTTTCTCCAAGGACTCAACCTTGACCTTAACCATGATCATTCCCCCTCATCTAGTCACACAAAAGAAGCTTTGGAGGTTTCTTAAACCTTCAGCTGGGCAGCTTAAAGAAATCGGAGGGCCCTTTTATGGTGGCATCTATTATGAGCTTCGACTGGGGCAGTGAAACCAAAAGCTTCCTCCCCTCCACGTTCAAATACCTTAGGTTGCTCCTGTCTAGGGATGAACCCCTCGCATTCCTGATAAATATGTAATCGTCCGGAACGTGGGCCCTCTGGTTCACCGCACGCATGACCGATTCGTAGTCGTGGACGTCGACATCAGAATCCACAACGATGACCCTCTTCAAGCTCCTGTGAGCATTGATTGCAGCTAAGGCGGCCAGGACAGCCTGTCCCTCGAACTCCTTCTCAATGCTTATGGCTACTTCTACCCATCGAGCGCCACCTGAGGTCATGGCGACGCCTTTCACCTTGCAGTACCTTGAGACCTCCTCCAGAATCTTAGCTTCAACGGGTAGTCCCATCAGGAGCTCGTGTTCGTGTCCGGCTGGAAGGATAGCGTAGTATATGGGGTCCTCTCTCATGAAAATCCTGTCGACGACGAACACAGGCTGATCTCTCACAAGGTCTTTGCCCAAAATCTCATAGAAAGGACCCTCCTTGGCCCGCACCCCGGATCTTATCCTTCCAACCAGTACGATCTCTGATCTAGCCGGAATTACCAGATCTTCGTCCATACAAGCTATTTCAACGGGTCTCTGCTGAATTCTTCCCGCCAGATCAAGTCTGTCCACATCTTCGGCTGGTGTTGCGGCGGAAATCATAAGCCCGAGTTCTGATCCTATTGACACAGTTACGGGCAAGTCTTTACCGGATCTATCGGCTTCTACAACCTTCTTATAGAGAAATCTTCCTTCTACAGCTCTTACAGCGAACTCCCGCGGTCCGAGAACCATCATCCTATGGTAAGATAGTGAGAAGAAGTCTCCTTCCTTGTCGTGCACTATGAAAATGCCGCTGGTCACGTATCTTCCCCCCTCTCCCCTGTAATGCTTCAGTATAGGCAGTGTCCTGACATCCATCCTTTCAGAGGGCTCCTCTTCCAGCGGAATACGGCCATGTGAGATCTCCTTGGTCATGCGATCCCTGCCTCTCAGGGCTTCCAAGATCCTTGCTGAAATTTTCTCTTCTTTTTCTACGTTTAAGAGGCCAGCTATCAAAGACCGATTATTCATGAGTCCTCCTGCAACTTTAACCTTCGAGATCTCTCCGTCGGGAAGTACCGGGTTCTCAAAGATCACTGCCCCTTTCCCATCACGGGCCTTAAGCACCTTAGCTAATTCGTATATGACCGAGAGAGGTCTGCTCTCCTTGTAGAGAAATCCGAACTGTTCGCTCCTGTGTAAGAGTTCTCTCAGGTCGCTCATCCTAACAAAGTCTCCGGGGTTTATTTTATCTATTACCTCAGGACTTTCCTGCTGGTGACTGGCCAGTGCTCTCCGACAGGCCACGGTTCATGAGGGAGAAATTTATCGAGGAGCTGTTCTCGCTGGAGGAAGGTCAACGCGCTAGGATAGCTGGATGGGTATATCGAAGGAGAGAGCTCGGTGGAGTTGTCTTTGTAATCCTGCGAGACTCTACTGGTGTTGTTCAGGTGGTCTTCAAGAAAGACCTCTTGGGAGAAGAGCAGATGAGGCTAGCCAGGAGGTTAACAATAGAGAGTTCCTTAGTTGTTGAGGGCGTTATTCACAGAGATGAGAGAGCACCCGGGGGAATGGAGCTTCATGCCACCAACCTGCAGGTCTTCAACCTGGCTGAGGACTTTCCTTTGAAGAAAGATACCAGCAAAGAGGTTCTCTTTGACTACAGGCATCTCCACCTGAGAAGTAGGAAGGTGCAGGCCCTGCTGAAGATAAGGAGAACGTTCATCAGATCGCTGCTCGATTGGTACGATGATCACGGGTTCACGAGAGTTGAAGCCCCAACCTTTGTTCAAGCTGCCGTTGAGGGAGGGGCCACCCTCTTCAAACTGGACTACTTCGGAAGGGATGCTTATCTGACTCAGAGTTCTCAGTTCTACCTGGAAGCCCTTATATTCGCGTTTGACAATGTATACACCATACAGCCTAGCTTTAGAGCGGAGAAGTCGAGAACGAGAAGACATCTTACCGAGTTCTGGCATTTCGAGGCCGAGATGGCTTGGGCCACTCTTGAGGACATGATGGATGTGGTCGAAGACTCCCTCAAGTACGCGTGTGAGAGAACCTATGAGGAATGCGAAGGAGAGCTAAATCTCCTAGGCAGGAAGTTTGAACCCCCTTCGGGGGAGTTTCCCAGGATATCCTACGATGAGGCGATAGAAATAGCCAGGAGGAAGGGGGTGAGCATCAACTGGGGGGAGGACCTCAGCACAGAGGCCGAGAGAGCAATTTCCCTGGAGTTTAGCGAGCCCGTCTTTGTGACCAGATACCCCAAAGCCACCCGAGCGTTTTACCACAAGGTAGATCCTGAGGATGATAGAAAAGTACTATGCGCGGACCTCCTAGCCCCAGAAGGAATAGGGGAAATCGTGGGTGGAGGTCAGAGGATAGACGACCTGGACGAACTGGTGAAGAGAATACGGGAGGAGAACCTGAACCCGGAGGATTATTACTGGTACTTGGACCTAAGGAGATACGGATCGGTGCCCCACTCCGGATTCGGTCTAGGGGTGGACCGGACGGTCTGGTGGATCTCTGGAGCAGAGACCGTTAGGGACGTGATCCCCTTCCCAAGGACTCCCACCAGGCTAAAACCTTAACTCTTCAAGCTTTCTTTTTCTGTCCTCTGTAATCCTTTTATCGAGCATTTCCAGAAATGCGTGTGCTCTTTTCTCCCCTAAAATGGGTTTTAAATCCGCATATGTGGCCGAGAAAACTCTCCTCAGTGAACTGAACCTCTTAATGAGTTTATCGGCGAGTTTGATTCCTATCCCCGGAAAGCTGCAGAGCACATATATGGCGGCTTCATAATCATTTTTCAACCTGCCCACATGCTTAACTAAAACAGGCTCCGATTTCTTCTCCGTCTTAGAAGCTAAGGACGCTAAGAATTCCACAAAGGAGGATCTATCTCTCACCTGTACGACGGAGATATCATTGAATATCAACGATGCTATAGTAGAATAGAATATCTTCTTCTCTCTGTCGTCTAGGATGCCTCCCGGGTCGCCCTCAACAACTATTACCACCTTATCAAACAGGTCGCTCATCCTCTCCGCTTGGTTGAAAATCCGACCATCGTACACCGATTTTATGAAGTCCGCTACGGATTTCCTCTCCAAGCAGATCTTACCACCTATTAGGTAGTCCCCCGGCTCAAACTGTTTCTTCTCAACCCACAAACCTTTCTTCCTCAGCATAATTACGATCTCGTCCGGTTCTCGGCTTTCAACGATTATTCTTCTCATCAACACCCTCCTTTAATGTGAAGCGCTTCATCTCTTCGAGGAGCTTCTTCTTAAGAAGGACTATCTCCTCCATGACATTCATCGAGGCAATCTCGTCAGCTATCATCCCCACAGATCCTCCATCCACCCTCACAGTACCTCTGAAGATGAAATCTCTCCCCAGGATTCTGTCCCTCAGCTCATCCGTTGGAAACCTATCTTCCTCCAGGGCGTTCATCTCTATCTCCTTGAGCATCTCATCTAGGGTCTTACCTAGAAACTTCTCGAGCGCAGAGTCAAGTAAGATGACTCTCAGAACGCCGGTCCCATCCTCAACAGTCATGAACATACTCGCTCTAGGAAAAGCTTCGACGCCCTCACCGCACTCCTCGCACGTAAAGCGCCCGTACTCCTTAATGACCTCTCTACCGCAACTAGAGCAATACCATCTTATAAAAACGTCGCTCATCTGAGTTATAGTTCCTCTAACCTCGGCAGAACCCCTAGATAAATCCTCTATCCAGCTTCTCGGATACAAGGCGCTCAGACATTTCTCCCTCTCACGATCATCCAACTGGTTCTCTAAACGCCGTATGATCTCTATTTCTGAGTCCTTTCTCAGCACTATTTTTCGTACAGATCCTTCTCCATAAACGATAGCCCCCTTTATCCGTATCACAGCAGGACACGCTCTGCTAAGGGTATCCGCGGCATCTTCCCACGCCTTCCCCACAAATAGGACGTTTCCTCTTCTCAAAACGAACCTTAAGAGTCTGAGCAAGCTTCCTCTTCTTGTTCTAGTAGTCTTAATTCCAGTGATGAACACGAGCTCTCCCTCTATGTCCTCCTTAGATTTGGGCAAGGGTTTAATTGAGCTCCTAACAGTACTATGAAGCTCGGGTACATCATCTCTGAACCTTAATCTGAAATTCTCGAGAACTACTCGGTCTCCCACGCTTATAGATCTAATAAGTTCGGTTTTTTCGTCCCACAGGACCACCCGTACGCCATCATCATTTTCCTCATCCCTGATTATGAAAGAGAGGAGGCGGCCGGTGGAGCCGTCCTTCCTTTCGAATTCCCTGATATCAAATATGGCTGATACAACACCCAAAACGTCGATCTCAGGCGCCTCGGTCTCGAATATCTCAGAAACCTTCAGGGGTCTGTGGATGGGCGATGGATAATCCGGGAACTCTCCCTCTAGGACTTCCAGTTGAGCGCTTGAGTCCAGATTTGCAACAACCTCAGAACCTCTTTTCCCTATCCGTACGCCCTTTATCCTCACAACATCACCTTCTTTCACTTCTCCTGCCCTGATCTTCTCAATTAAGCTCTTGGACCATACGACAACGCGGACCGTACCGCTCTTGTCCGCCAACAGAAACTCTCCCCTCTCACCCTCCGACCCGTCTCTACCTCTAAACCTAAGAACTCCATACATTTTAGTAATTCTGCCCTCCAACACGGCCTTTTTCATACCGGGAGTCAGCTTGTCGACGGGGACAGGACCGGACGGCTCCTCCTTGGGACGATCCTCAAGAAAACTGATTCCTAGATCATGAGCTACTAGGTAAAGGGCTCCTTCCTCGTTAAGTATGCCGTCATACTCTTCGACGTATTTAGATACCATCTCCATGATCTCATCTCTGGTTCTTCCAGATTTAGCAACGACCAAAGCCAGCAGTTCCTCGAAGGACCGTTTCGTCCTACCCACCTCACTTCATGACTTCTACTATCGAGGGCTTTCCAAGACCACCCTCCACCCTGAACCCGGCCCCCAGTATTCTCTCGCAAAGCCACATGTTCGACTTAGCATGCATGCTCAGCTCGGAGATGCCAACTCTTCCACCGCCGGCTATCGCTAAGTAGGGAAGTATCATGTCTCCCATGTGCCTGTCGAAAGCCATGCCAGATCTCAGCTCAGCAAGGAGCTTGTTAGCAGCTTCCCTTCCGACGACTTCGCTGGGCTTCCCTCTCTCCCCAAGAGAGTCGGCCCCCACAACCGTTTCACCTTTCGCCCAAAGAACTATGCCGGCGCCGGGTCCTAGATGATTGTTTTGACTCCACAGCCTCTCCACCTCGACAGCAATGCCCTCTTTCTGGAGGATCTCCTCCGCGGATCGTGCGATTCTCTCCACCACATGACGTGGGAGTTTGACGGCATGAGCGACTCCATGGACGATTTTCGCCCAACCCCTGAACTTCACATGATCCATTTCATGGATCTTTGATGGAAGGAGCTTAAGGGTAATCAAACCTCCCCCGCGTGGATAGTGCCCTCTCTTGTGAAGTTCTATCTCACACCTCACACCCAAAAGCTTCAGGTTCTCGGAGAAGACGAACCTCATGTAGTCTATGAGGGGGGCCATTCTTACGTCGGTACCTCCTCTGAGCCTCAGGATCAGGGGGGACCTAAGTATCGCAGAAACCGGGGTTACAGCTTGGATTAAGAGAGATAAGCTACCCGCAGTACCAACATCAAAGGAAAACTCACCACCTGTCACTTTTCCTGGAGCGAAGACTATTTCCTTGGACCCTATGTGGAGTCCTCGGCAATCCGCGTTGCTTATGCGGGAGAGCATCTTCACAGCGGTTAGATGTTGTGCCTTGAGGCCAGGAGGTTTTCTGTTGGCTCTTATATTGAAGACGCGCACCGGTTCTCCTGCGACTATTGATAGGGCTATTGAGTAGCGTAGGATCGATCCTCCGCCCTCACCGTAGCTTCCATCGATCTCTATCATCAGTCTTATAAGTCAGATGTTTGTCCTCTTAAACTTGCAGGGAGAGGGAGTGGCTCGTCCTCGCCTAATTGTTCATGAAGTGAACGGTTTTTACGTGGCCTTAGTTCTCAGGGAAGGTTTCCTCCTCGGGAACACGATACCCGTGGAAAATCCTGAGGTCGCCGCAAGGCTTCTCCGGGAATCCTTCCGGAGGGCTTGGGGATCAGTTCCTCTCCTCGATAAGGGGGTTGATGGGTTAGATGTAGCCGAGGAGATATACAGGGGCTTCCTTGGCGAACCAATAAGAATAGATCTCCGAAAAGTAAGGCTCCCTCCCCAAGATAAGCTTAGAAGGGTGGTGAGATCCCTACTCCTAATCCCGCGAGGAAAGGTCACGACTTACCGAGCCGTATCAGAGGTGTCCAATGTACACCCTAGGACAGCAGGCCTCATGCTCTCCAGAAATCCCCTTCCAATAGTATATCCATGTCATCGAGTCGTCAAAAGTGACCTCAGCCTAGGAGGGTACAGCTACGGTCTGGACAAGAAGGTCCTTCTTCTTAGGAGAGAGGGCGTCGAAGTAATTAACTCTAAAAAGGTTTCTCCAAGAAATATCCTTTGGTCCCTTAAAGAAGGAGGGTGCTAAACTTGAACCTAGTTCCGCGGCCGGTGTTCGCCATAGACTTCGGCACCAGCTTGGTGAAGTTCGGCCCTGTGTGGAGAGGAAGATACCCAGACATAATGGACAACAGGGGATACTTCCCGAAGATATCCAAAGTCTCCGCTGAGATAAGAGGGATAAAGACTGAGGAAGTTGTAGTGGGGCCCGAAGTCTCCGAATATTTGGAGTCCAAGGCAGACCTGTCGAGGCTCCACTATCCGATGAGGAACGGCGTCGTGGAGAGAGATGACGTCAGGGGCTGGAAGGTCATCCGTAAGATCATCGAATATGCACTCAGGAAGTACTACCCCGGGCCGAAGACGCCGAAAGGGGAACCGTTCCAGGGGTTCTTCTTGGTGGTGGCCTTGGCAGCACAGTCCCCTGTCTACATGTACGAGAAGATGTTCGACATAGTGAAAGAGGCGAACTCCTCATTTGGCGGTGGCCTCGTCAAAGCGGCGACCATAGTTCCCCAACCTCTAGCTGTCGCCATCTCCGAGAAGGCTGTCACATGCACGGTCATAGAGGCAGGTCATGGAAACACTCAGATAACGCCGATAAGCAGGGATGTCATCAGATCAGCCCTCATACCTCTGAACAGAGGGGGATCAGACTCGGATAAGATAACGGCCCAGATCCTGAAGGACCTGGGGTACTCCGACCTAGCTCGTGAGGAGAAGTTCGTCAGGACCTTCAAGGAGATGACCGGACTCGTTCCTAGGGAGCTGAACTCATCAATAGAATGGGCGAAGTCCCATCCTGGGGCTGTTAAGAGTGAGTTCTCTATACCCGGAACGACTGTTAAGATAGATTTTGGTGATAAGGCGTGGATGAGGTTCCTGATAGGGGAGTACTTCTTCAACCCATCTCATGAGGTTTTCCAGAGCTATTACACTAGGGGCTTCACTCCTCCGAAGGACACAGTGGTGGGAGGCGAGGTCATACCCGGCAGCGTGGATCTGGGGGAGGCCGTCAAGATAGCGATCTCCAAGACCCCCATAGAGATCCAACCAGCTTTGCTCAGGAGAATAATACTGTCCGGTGGGGCCTTTAACTGGAAAGCTCCAGCAGGCCTCGAAGGAATAGCCGTTAGCTCTCCGGAGAAACTCAGAATTTTGCTCAAGGCAAGAGGCATGGACTCCTCACCAGCGATGATCCGGGATCCTCAGTTCAGCGTCTGGAGAGGTGCTATAGTGTACGGAGCTTACATACCGGAGGACCTGTCTTGGGACTGGAGCTCTATGGAGGGTTGGTTGTATCTCGAATGAGCTCCATGAACCGGAGGGCGTCATCCTTCATGTAGACGTTGTTGAACATCACATAGGCGACCTCAGCCTCTCCAGATAATTTTGCGACTTGGAGGAGCTCCTCATCGCTATATCTGTGCTTATAAACAATTCTCCCTCCTTTTCTCGTTCCATGAAGCCTAAAATAGAGGATATCTTGGACGCTAAATACTCTGTCGAAAAGCGGGTCGGTCACGTGTATCACGCCGACTGATGATAGGATCCTTCCAAGCTCGCCATGGGAAAACCAGCTCGGATCGCGGACCTCAAGACCTAGAACGAAGTTCCCTCTCTTGATCGACTCGAAGAACTCTACCAGATTCTTAATGTTGCTTTCGGTCGCTTTAAATGAAGAAGGAGTCTGGAAAATTATTACTGAGGGTTCTAATGGAGATATGGCCGATAAGAACTCCTCCCACAGATCTAAATTTTTGTCAGACGGTCTCAGGAACCCCATTCTCTCATCATCCGGAAGCCCCTTCTTCTTCCAGAAGGAGCTCCTCGGATCGTGGGTAAAGCCCATCCACGCTTTCACGGTGAACTCGAAGTCCGGAGGAGCCTCCTTCCTCCACTTCTTCATAAGATCTTTTTTGGGAATTGTATAAAAGGTCTTCTGAACCTCTACAACCGAGAAGAGGGAGAAGTACTTCTTTCTAGAAGTGCAGAAGCCGCAACAACCTACTTTGATGAGGGGCGCCAACGTCCTTACCCTTTATAATGAAGCGGTCTTTACTCCTTAAAGTGTCTTTCATGGTGTCCCCGGAGGTCCTCAGGATAGCAGAGGATATAAGGAGTATGAGGATACGGGGGGCCGGCTACATAGCCAGATCAGCGGCCCAGGCTCTGATGAAGGAGGCTTCTCAGTCGAAGGCCAAGGACAGCGACGAGCTGATAAGGGATTTAACGGAAGCCGCTCGGATCCTCCTCCACACAAGGCCTACGGCAGTTTCCCTTCCCAACGCCATAAGGTATGTAATGATTAGGGCCTATCAGCTTCACGAGAAGGGCCTTCCCTTAGAGGATCTGCGATCCGAAGTCATAAAGGTCGCTGAGAAGTTTATAGAAGCCTCAAAGATAGCTATCAAGAAAATAGCCGAATATGGGTCAAAGAGGATAGAAGATGGGGACTTAGTGATGACCCATTGCCACAGCACAGCAGCCTGCGCGGTCCTCCTGAAGGCGTGGGAGGAAGGAAAACGGTTCAAAGTGATCTCAACGGAGACAAGGCCGAGATATCAAGGACGCATAACAGCCTCAATCCTGTCTAGAGCCGGAATTCCCGTGACCTTGGTCGTGGACTCAGCGGCACGTTTCCTTATGGAGAAAGTCGATAAGGTGGTCGTTGGGGCAGATGCTGTAGCGGCCAATGGAGCTGTAGTAAACAAAATAGGGACCTCACTGATCGCCTTGGCCGCGCATGAGGCGAGGGTCAACTTCTTTGTGGCCGCGGAAACATACAAATTCTCCCCTGAAACGATGTTGGGATCTCTGATAAAGATAGAGGAGCGCTCTCCTTTGGAGGTTGTTGACGAAAAATTCCTCAAGGAGAACCCCAACGTGAAGGTGTTGAACCCCGTATTCGACGTAACTCCTCCAAGTTATATAGATATAATAATCACGGAAAAGGGAGTTATTCCCCCAGGAGCGGCGATTCTGATCCTAAAGGAGGAGTTCGGCTGGTTCTCCAACGTAAAGCTCCCAGAGTTTTTGAGGTCCTAATCAATAAAGCAAGCTCCAGGTGGTTATGTGGAAATCCATCTAGAAGGGGCCGTTATGGTGAGATCGCCCCTATATTTGAAGATAAAGAGGGGAGAAGTGTTCATCTGGAGATGTCTCTTGGACGAAGGGTCAGTCTTCAGGGTGGATGAGGTGGGCGTACCTGTTCTCGTGGAATCCAAAAATGGTGCTGATATTGAATTATCGGCAGGTGAGATCAGAAGAACCTCAATACCGGAAGAATGGTCTTATCTGGTTGAGGAAGGGGTCGAGGAAAAAACCCTAGTTTTGGGGGAAACAGACGTCGGCAAGAGCAGCCTAATAGTTTACACGATGAACACCATAGTCTCTAGAGAGGGGGGAGAGGTTTCTCTTCTCGATTCAGATATAGGTCAGAAAGATCTGGGTCCCGTGGGGACAATATCACTGGCCTCTTTTCGTGAGGGTCCCATTCTACCCTGGTTAAAGACCCCCGAAATCTCATACTTCGTCGGAGATAAGACCCCCCGTGGGAACTTCACGTTGATGCTGGCCGGGGTCTCTCTATTGGAGAGGAATGCCAGAGCCCCGACCTTCATCAACACCACCGGCTACCTACGGGATATGGCCGCTATGGAGTTGAAGCTTAGAAAAATAGAGTTGCTCGAACCACAACTCATAGTAGGAATAGAAAGCGGGTCGGGAGCCGTCTCGAGGCTCCTAAACAAAGTTCCTCCTTACTATAGGAGGATCGTGCTGAGATGCCCTCCGCAGGTTGGACAAAAGTCCCGGGATCTAAGAGCGTCGTTAAGAAAGGCCAACATATCCAAGTATTTGCGCGGAGCATCTGAGTTAGACCTATGTGTAGAGGAGATCTTCATTCAAGGGTTGGAGCTGGAAAAGGATGAGGTCTTATCTAAATGCTTGGGCGTTGAGGTATATCGCTCCGAGGAGAGAAAAAATATCATAAAAATAATTTCTTCTGAACGCCCTGCTGAGGAAAGAATTTTATTTTTAGAGGAGATGACAGGTAAGAGGGTGGAGGTTTGGGATCTAACCTTTTACAGGAACCTGTACACGGGATTATTAAACGAAAGAGGTCTGTGCATGGGGGTTGGGCTCATAAAAGACCTTTCAATCAAGGAAGGGAAAATAAGCGTCCTTACCACCGTATCTCACAAACCCAAGGGCCTGAGGTTGGGGAAGCTGAGGTTCTCCGAGGACGGTGAGGAGATTGTTCCTTCCAAGCATAAAGAATAAAGAATCCTTAATCCGTAGGAGAGAAGGAGAGCTTGCGCGAGCGAGAGAACTTGTTCTTTCAGCTTTAGATAGAGCTTTAGCAGCCGTGGACTCATATCATGCCGTCGAACGGAACGTCGAGAGGAAATCTTCGTCGAGATATAATATATGCGGCGTTATAGAGGAAATTCCAGATAAGGTGCTCGTCGTCGGCGCTGGCAAAGCCTGCCCCAAGATGGCGCTAGCTGTGGAGCAAATTTTCAGCGATAAACTCTCTTATGGATTCGTGAACGTGCTAAAAGGAACGGAGAGTGTGATCAGAACAGCTAAGATAAAGCTGAATCCTGCAGGACACCCCCTCCCAGACGAGGGCAGTCTCGAGGGGGCCAAGGAGATCCTGAACCTCATATCAAAGGCGCATCCAAATGAGTTGCTGCTAGTTCTGATATCTGGTGGAGGCTCAGCATTAATGGAACTTCCCATGGAGGGCATATCCTTAGAGGATCTGATAAAAACCAACAAAGTTCTCGTGTCTTGCGGAGCGAACATCAGAGAGATAAACACGATCAGAAAGCATATCTCGAGGATAAAGGGAGGCCGATTGCTACAAGCAGCGAGATCAGACAGAGTCATATCTCTGATAATCTCCGATGTAGTCGGGGATCCTCTGGACTCCATAGCATCAGGACCGACGGCTCCTGACGAGACGACATTTACTGAAGCCCTGGAGGTGATTCACAAGTATTCTCTGGAGGACAAGCTTCCTGATTCCGTCCTAGAGGTTATAAAGAGAGGAGTAAGAGGGGAGATACCTGAGACCCCCAAACCCGGCGATGCGCTCTTTGATAAAGTGTCTAACTACATAATCGCTAACAACAGACTGGCAGTTTGCACGATGGAGTCATTCTTGAAGGATAAAGGAATAAAGGTCCTCAACCTAGGATCAAGGATCGAAGGAGAGGCCAGGGAAGTAGGTAGAGTTGTGGCATCGATTCTCAAATCAATGTCCACAGATTCCTTACCATTGGAACCACCAGCGGCCTTGGTGTTCGGAGGGGAGACAACAGTGACTCTGAGAGGGAACGGTATCGGTGGTCGAAATCAGGAGCTCGTTCTGGCGATGGTGGAGGGATTATCCGAGACGGGAACGGTTGTCGCGGCATCTCTCGGCACAGATGGTATAGATGGTGTTTCGGATGCTGCCGGAGCTCTAGCAGATAGCATGTCTAAGGAGGATTCGTCTAGGCTCGGAATGAAAGCATCAGACTACCTGAACAGAAACGACTCCAACACCTTCTTCTCTAGACTCGGAGATGTCATCTTAACAGGCCCAACGCTCACAAACGTAACCGATATATTCGCTTCAGTTGTTCTGGGATGAACAAAACGCCTCTTTTCCTAAAGATTTAAATCTGTCCTCTCTCTATATCCCTCACAAGGTCTTAGGGATCAAGATGCCTCGAAGGAATCCTAAACCTATGAATGATCTTTCCAGTTGGAAGGGGAGGTTAGGCAGGAAAGCAAGCGCCGTCATATACATGAACCAGCAACAGGAAAGCAAACCGCCCATCGAGCCAGGAACTGAGATCGAGGTTTTGATTTCGTCGGTTACGAGGAAAGGCAGAGGAGTTGGTAAATACAAGGGAGTCACCGTAATAATAAACGGAGCGGCTGATCCTGGCGAGACTGTGCGTGCGCGCGTAGTTAAGATGAAGGACAACAAGATAATAGCTGAGGTAGTGGACTACTGAACGATGAATCTGGAGGCACTTCTCCGCAAACTTGATCTGAGTCAGTACCAGGCCAAGGCCCTGTTATCTCTGATAGAGCTCGGAAGACCAGCTACCGTTAAAGAGATCTCCAAGCTGTCGGGCGTTCCCCTTACAAAGCTATACTCTGTCTTAGAAGATCTGCAAGAAAAGGATCTCATAAGGCTCTCAGGAGTGAAGCCCCTGAAATACACAGCGATCTCGCTGGGAGAAGCTATAGCACGACTGATAGATCTCAAGGTCAGAACACTTCTCTCTTTGTACGAGGTGTTCGTGAGGGAACTACCAAAGAACGAACCGCTCTTTCTTTTGATATCGCGCGATTTGGACGGTGGCTTTACCATGACGGACCATGAATCATGCGTGAGGGCTCTACGCCTCATAGCTAGGACCCAAGAATCCCTCACCGTGCTGATGCCCGAGGACCTCTCGATAACCTTGGCCAAAGAGCTGGGAGAAATCCTCATT
>Ga0256914_1002852_pt1:0-7500 | contig 14127 bp, 8 predicted proteins | sample HulkmetaG_FD_191571 | JGI IMG/M metagenome (GOLD analysis project Ga0256914, IMG submission 191571) | Hydrothermal chimney microbial communities from Main Endeavour vent field at the Juan de Fuca Ridge, Pacific Ocean - Hulk | ecosystem: Environmental > Aquatic > Marine > Hydrothermal vents... | reverse complement strand
AAAGTCGTAGTTTTAACACCTCCACCACATGAACCTGGAGAGGCTCCTATAAACATTAACAACATTATTATTACTATTGTTACATCTTTAAACTTTGTCAAGTCTAATGTGTTAAAACCTGCTGTTCTTGGAGTAACTGATTGAAAAAGAGACGCAAGCACTTTAATATTAAATGGCAATCCTTTAAGTGCATTCTGATATTCCAGTAAAAATATTAGTAAAGCACCAATAAATATCAGACACCCTGTAACAGATAAAACTATTTTTGAATGCAAAGATAATCTTTTATTCTTAATGTCAAGGTATACAGTAAAACCTATTCCACCAGCTACTATTAGAAACATAATAATTAAATTAACGTACCAGCTACTCTGATAATCAACAAGATTATTTGAAAAAAGAGCAAAGCCTGCATTACAAAATGCAGAAATAGAATGAAATAATGCGTAAAACAACGATTTTAAAAAATCAAATTGGTTATTGTAAAAATAAACAAAAAGCATTAGAGCACCTGAAAGCTCCACTATTAATGTAACAACAAATATATTTAAAATCAACTTTTTTAAGTCAAAAAAATCTTTTGACAATGTAGACGCAATTGCAACTTTTGCATTAAGAGGTATTTTCTCTTTTAAAAAAATTAAGAAAAATACTGAAAAAGTCATTATTCCAAGTCCACCAATCTGTATTAGAAAAAGAATAATCAATTGGCCCCAAAAAGTAAAATCTTTACCTGTGTCAACAACAATAAGTCCTGTAACACAAACAGCTGATGTTGATGTAAAAAGTGCATCAATAAATTTGATGCCATGAGGTGTGGCAAAAGGTAACTTTAGTAAAATTGCTCCAATAAAAATCGCTAATAAAAAACTAAATAAAAGAATCAGCTCTGGTGAAATTTTTTTAAAAATCTCTTTCATTTAAAATACGCCTGTAAAATTTGTAATATTTTTCTAATTGCTTATCTTCGGAAAAATCATTTTCAGCAAAAATCCTGCTCAATCTTCCCATACGCTCTCTAATTTCGTGGCTTTCAATTAGTAACTGTAATTTATGAACAAGTTGCTGTACATCTCTTTTATCTGATATAAAAAAACCATTTTCCTCTTCAACAATGGTCTCTTTTAATGCACCTCTTTTTACTGTGATAATTGGTAGCCCTGTTGCCATTGCTTCAAGAACAGCTCTACAGGTACCATCACTCCCTTCCTGCAACAACACAAAAATATCAAGACTTCTTAAAAGCTCAGGCAAATCTTCACCAATATAGCCTGTAAAAATTATTCTATCTGATAAATTTAAATTTTTAACATACTCTTTTAATGGAATAAGGCTTTCTCCTCTACCTGTTAAAATCAATCTTATATTTTCAAATTTTTTAGCAAGTTTAATAAAAGCATCTATTAAATATTTGTGCCCTCTATGAGGTTGAAATCTTGCAACCATTCCAATATTTACACTATTTTTGATTTTGTAATTTTTTTCAAGAAAATCTTTATTCCCTTCTGGTTTAAACTTTTTTAAATCAACAAATCCTTTTATTACATCAATTTTGTTTTCAGGTAAATTAAATTTTTCAATCATTTCTCTTTTAAAATAATTACAATTGGTTAATAAATAATCATTGCTATTGAAAAGTATTTTAGCAAAAGGCTTTTTCGTTAAATATTTGCTATTATGAATACTCCTAACAAGTATAAAATTTTTCCTTCTTATTTTTATTAATGAAGAATAGATATTTTCAATGGAATTATGACAATGCACAATATCTGGAGAAAAAGTCTCAATTATTTTGGTAAGATTAGTAAAATCTTTAATCATCATTGTTGGTTTAAAACCTCTTGGAAAGCTCAAACACTCTGTAAAATCAATACCTTGCTTGATCAACCTATTTTTAAATTCACCTTTGTAAAAATTTCTAAAACCAATAATAACCTGCTCTTTTTTAGATTTTAAAAACTTTGCTACTTTTACAACATATTCAGCAGGTCCTGTCCATTGATGTAAACTAATAAGATGAATTATTTTCATAATGTTTTATAATTAAATGTATTAGTGAATATCTATTTTCTGATTCAACAAAATTTTCCAAACTTAAATTTTGTAAAGAAACTTTAAAAAAACCTCTCCTCTTTTTAAAAATATTTACCTGCTTCACCATAATCTTATTAACATTGCTTCTGTAAGTAATAAGCATATTTCCAAAAGAAATTTTTTTATAATGTAGATACTCATATATATCTTTTGTTAAATAATAGCAAAAAGAAATTTTTCTTAATCTCAACATCAGAGAAGAATTTTTAAAACTTAACAAATAATACCTATCATTAGGAGGAAATAACACATCCATATTACCAACTTTATCCCTTTCTTTCACACCATAACATTTCTGACCATTTAATAAATATTTGCAAACTCTGCTATCATTAGCTATAATATTTTTAATTGCCAATAATCTACTTAAATTATCAATTTTTATCAACTCACCTCTAATATTTGCAGGGATAACCATATAATCTATTTTATCTATTCCAAATTTTAACAACACAGGCAAAACTTTATATCTAAAATTGTTAATTTTAGGATTGGAATATAATAAGTAATTAAATTTATCTTTAATGAAAACAGTATAATGACCTCTATTGTCAATTACTCCTGCAATTCTACTATTTATGGTTTTATATCTTTCAAAAAAGGAAAGCAAAGAGATAATTAAAATCAAAATTGCTATTTTAAGAAATTTTTTAAAATCCAGCTCTTTTCCCCGGGCTATTATGAAAATAATTAAAAATATAATCATATACCAACAAATTAACTCAAAAAAATCTGGGCTATGAATAAAAATTCTGCTTATTTCAGGTAGGCAAATTAATATTTTTTCAAAAAATATTAAAAAATAAGATAGAATTGTTAATAGTAATTTGTTTAACATTGGAACCATACAAAAAAATATTAAAAATACACTTATTGGAATTATCAAAATAGTAAAAAATGGAACTGCAAAAATATTGGCAATTAAAGCTTTTGGATATATAGCAGAAAAATGGTAAATTGAAAGAGGAATGCCAGAGAAAAACGCTATAATTATCACTGAAAAAAACTCTAACAACCTATTATCATATGTTTTATTTTGCATATAAAAAATTAATGCAAAAACAACAATAAATGAAAATTGCAATGATAGATTGTAAAAAGAAAAAGGAGAAAAAGCTACTATTAAAAATAGTATGAAAAATAAAATTCTGTAAGGTTCTTTATATCTCTTTATAAAAATAGTTAAAACTAATGCCACAATTATCAGCCCCGCTCTTATTGCTGGATAATGGGCTCCTGTAAAAAGTATATAAAAAACTATAAATGGCATTGATAAAAGAAACGGCAGATAATAATTATTTATTTTAAAAAAAATAATCCTGAATAAAATTATGAAGCAGAGAAAAAATATACCTACATGAAGACCTGATATTGAAAAAAGATGGGAAATTCCATTATAAATTAAGAGTCTTTTTGTTTTTTCCTCCATATAAGATTTATTTCCTGTGGTTAGGGCTATAATCATTGATTTTATGTTATTGTTAATATGAGCCTTTAAAATAAAATGCTCAACCATTTTTCTATACTTTTGAACAAAGTTTATTCTAATTTTCCCCTTTTTTATGTAGAAAATATCTTTTTTATTATGGAGAAAAGCTAAAAATTTAATACCTTTACTTTTGTAATAATTTGCAAAATTAAAAGTTCCAGGATTTAAATGCATTGGAATTTCTATCTTTGTACAAATTTTAACTATTTCTCCTTTTTTTAAAATTTTTCTCAAACTTTTTTTAAAGAAAAAAACCTTTATTTTAACCCTCTTATTTAAAACAACTTTCCGTGAAACTGTCTCTACTCTCTCTGCATCCAATATTATACTACTACCTTTTACCTCAACTATTTTTCCATAAATTAAAACTCTCTTTTTATTAATGAACCTCCCAAGCTTAATATATGGATAGTAAAAATATAATCCCTGTAAAAATCCAGCTAAAAATAGAAAAATTACAACATATTTCTTCTTGATTTTTATTAAAGGGATAATTAAAAGGAAGGAGTATAACAGGTTGTCCCAGAACAGGACACCTGAAATAAAAGCAATTGTGAAATATAGAAAAAACATTACATTGGCATTATATCATCTTTGTCTTTTATTTTCAGAGGTGCCTTTATCTGCTCAATTTCTTTTTTAATCTGCTCAACAAATTCATAAAAATCTTTCTGCATGGAAATTATTCTATTTCTCATATGCAAAATAACATCTATACCTTCAAGGTTTACCCCTAACTCATCTCGTAACCGTCTGATTACTTCAAGTCGCTCAATATCATCTTCCTGTATAAACTTCTCATTATCCTCTTCAACTATTTCAACAAGTCCCTCTTCATGAAATAAATTTATCTCATTTTCAGAAAATGGAATCTTTTCAAGAACCTGCTTTAAATAATATACCTTTTTTGCCATTTATCTACCCCTAAACTTTTTTAAAGTTTTTTAACAGCTTCTTTAAGCTCTGCTGGTATATACTCTGGTAAAGTTATATATGTTTCTATATACAAATCACCTACTTTGCTATTTTTTAAATTTTTAACTCCTTTACCTTTAACTCTAAATTTTTTTCCACTACTTGTTTTTGGTGGTATTTTAATTTTTATTTTACCATTTGGTGTATCTGTCTCAATTTCTCCACCAAGTATAGCCTGTTTAAGAGTAATTGGAACCTTTTTATATAGATCATCTCCTTTCCTAATATAATCAGGATGCTCTCTTACTTTGATTTTTAATATTAGGTCACCATTTGGAGCATTCCCCATCCCAGGATAACCTTTACCTGCCAACCTGATTTTTGAGCCATTGTCAACACCAGCAGGAATTTTCACTTTTAAAGTTTTACCACCAACATTAATATATTTTTCTCCACCTTTAACAGCTTCATCAAAAGAAACTTCTATCTCTGCCTCTATATCATCACCTTTTTGAGCAAAACCTCCTCCAAAATCAAAATCATAAGATGAAGATTTTGAATAAGATTTTCCAAAAAGGTCTTCAAAAATTTTTGAAAAATCACCACCACTATAGGTATAGGTTTTATAATATTTTCCTCCACCAGAACCACCATTAAAATCAAAGCCACCAAAACCGCCAAAACCACCTTCACCAAAATCAAATGTTCCAAACTGGTCATACTGCTTTCTTTTCTCAGGATCACTCAAAACCTCATAAGCTTCAGAAATCTCTTTGAATTTTTCTTCTGCTACTTTATCTCCTGGATTAACATCAGGATGATACTTTCTTGCAAGTTTCCTGTATGCTTTTTTAATTTCATCTTGAGTTGCGTTTTTATCTATTCCTAATACCTCATAATAATCTCTCTTTGCCATTTTCACTCCACTCTCTATATTGTTTTTTATTTCTTTTTATAAATTAATCACACTTAAATTTTTGTCAATTCTTCTTATTTGCAGAGGAATCATGAAAAACATTGGTGATGTTCAATTGGTTATTTAAACTGTTTTGTAATAATATTAAGTAAAGTTTCGAACTTATAAGGTTTATAAAGAAATTTATAAGAAAATCCGATATTTCCTTTTAATTTTCCACTATCATAACCTGAAACAAATATAACAAATAGCTCTTTATTTATGCTTTTTAACCTTTTTGCAAGCTCAATGCCATCCATTTCTGGCATTACAATATCTGTAATTAAAATATCAATTGTTTCCTCTATACCCTTTACCTTTTTTAAAGCATCCTCGCCATTTGTTGCTATTATAAATTTTTTAAAAATATTTATAAAACTTTTATCTAATGCATTTAAAATATCAATATTGTCTTCTACAAATAATACATTGTAATTCATCTTTTCAACTTTTATAGAGTGCGACTCTTCCATCTCAAGCTTCGGAAAATCTTTTCTAATTACAGAGGGAAAATAAATTTTAAAAATTGAACCTTTATTCTTTTGAGATTCCACTTTTAAAAAACCATTATTACTCTCAACGAGATTAAAAACTGTTGTTAATCCAATACCTGTACCTTTATTTCCCTTTTTAGTTGTAAAAAATGGATCAAAAATTTTATCAATTATTTTTTGGTCAATACCTGTGCCACTATCTTCCACAGAAATAAGAGCATATTCTCCCTCCTCTAAATCTTTTTTTTCATTTTTTAAAAAATTATTGTCAATAAAGACTTTTTCTATTGATACTCTGATAATTTTTTCTTTCCCATCTTTCTCTATCACACTATCCTTTGCATTGAACACAAGATTTGTAATTATCTGCTCAATCTGGACAATATCAGCATTGATATTAATAGATTCATAATAAGGCTCATAAATAAATTTAATATTTTCAGGAATTGATGGTTTTAAAATTTTAATTATTGATTCAATTGAATTATTTACCTCTATAATATCTTTACTTCCCATGTCCTGCTTTCCAAGAGCAAGAAGATGTCTAATGAGATTTGAAGCTTTTTCAGATGCTGAAACAATATTTTTTATATATTTTTTCAATCTTGATTCTTTAATTAGTAGAGAGCATAACTCTGCATTAGTTGTAATCACAGTTAAAATATTATTAAAGTCATGAGCAATACCACCTGCTAACTTTCCTACAATATCCATCTTTTGAGAAATAATGAGATTTTCCTGCATTTTTTTAAAATCAGTAATATCTCTACCACTTACAATAATACAACGTCTTGAACCATCTTTGTTAAATACAGGTATTTTAATAACGTCAATATATATTACTTCTCCAGCATTTTTATTTAACTTCAATTCATATCTCTTAGGCTTTCCTTTTTCCCAGACCACTTCATCTTTAACATACTTTGCTAAAATATCATTTTTAAATGGTGTAAATTTAAGAATTTCTTCTGCTGTTTTCCCTTTGTAATCAAAATTTTGAATATTAAAAAATTCCACAGCTTTTTTATTGGCATAGACCCATTTACCTTCTGGAGACATTAATATGATTAAATCATTGGTACCATTTAATAATGTTAAAAATTGTAAATTATCACTTTCCAGCTCTTCTTCTACTATTTTTCTTTTCCTGATATTATAAATCAATACTAAAATTAAAACACCTAATATTAATAGAAAAATCTCAAGGTAAAATAATACCTTCTCCTTCTTTTCTAATTTTTGTAAAATTTTTGGTGGTTTATTTATCAACTTGTATGGCTTTGGAAGATTTGCAAAATTAATATTAAATTTTTTTAGCTCGTTATAGTCAAAAATATATTCTGAAGGAGATTTTGTAATTACTGGTAAACTTTCCACAGGTATATTTTCATATAAAATTTTTTTTGCATAATTTACAACATAAAGTGCCTGCAACCTACTGGATGTAATTTTCCCTCCTATAACACCAGGAAAATTCATCATAACATCCCACATCACATAAATAGGCTTTCTACTATTTTTAAAAATGTAATTAATACTATCTTTAATACTAA
>Ga0256914_1002851_pt1 | contig 14128 bp, 7 predicted proteins | sample HulkmetaG_FD_191571 | JGI IMG/M metagenome (GOLD analysis project Ga0256914, IMG submission 191571) | Hydrothermal chimney microbial communities from Main Endeavour vent field at the Juan de Fuca Ridge, Pacific Ocean - Hulk | ecosystem: Environmental > Aquatic > Marine > Hydrothermal vents ... | reverse complement strand
CAGGAACACCACAACGCCGATCCCGACCTCCGCGCCACGGGCCTGACCGAGCCCAATCCGCGCGCATTCCTCGAGCACATCACGGCCTATGACTGCTCAAAGGTCACCGACGGCGCTTCCGCATTCGTGGTGGCTTCGGAAGAAGGGCTGAAAAAGCTCGGAATCGACCGGAATGATGCCGCCCGGTTCGTCTCCGTCGCCCACGCGGAAGGGGACATCACTCAGGACCCCGAGGATCTTTGCCGACTCGACACCACCGCTGCGGTGGCGGCCAAGGCGCTCGAGGCTGCTGGCGCGACCGCCGGGGAAATCGGCGTCCTCGAACTTCATGACTGCTTCACCATCACCGGCCTCCTGGCGCTCGAGGCCATCGGACTGGCCGAGCCGGGTCGAGGCGCCCAGTACGTGCTCGATGGGAATACGCGACTCGATGGGGCCACGCCCACGAACGCGACCGGCGGACTCATCGGATTCGGCCACCCCACCGGCGCGACCGGCGTACGCCAGTGTGCAGACCTCATCCTCCAGTTGACCGGAAAGGCGGGAGACTGCCAGGTTTCCGTGCCGGACAACAAGCCCTACGGGATGTTCATCAACATGGGCGGAAACGACAAGACCCTGGTGTCCGCCATCCTGACTCACGCAGGCTGAGCCCACCCCACCACCCGAACCCCATCCGACTGACCCCTACGAGGCGAGCGCCCGTCGCACGGCGCGAAGAAGTCCTTTGGCAGAAAACGGCTTCGCAAGAAAGTTGACCTGATCTTCCGACACGCCGAGGCGATTCAAGAGTTCTCGAGGGTGTCCGGACGTGTAGAGCACCTTCAGTTCCGGCCACAACGCTTGCAGCCGATTGCCCAATGTCTTTCCGTCGGTCATGGGAAGGACCACGTCGGTGAGCAACAAATGAATGGGGGTTTCCTCGTACTCGGCAGCAATCCGCAACGCACTTTCCGCGTCCGGAGCATCGAGTACCGTATATCCTTGCATTTCCAAGATCTTCTTGGCCATCTTCCGCACCTGCGTCGCATCCTCGGCCAGCAGAATCGTCTCACAATTCCGGGCCGGCGGTCCCAGGATGTCCGGCTGACGGGCGCGTGGAACCGGCACCTCCGCAGGAAGGCACACCTCGAACACGACTCGAGTATCCGAAATAAACGCCTTGAAGATCCTCCCTTCATGCTGACGCACTATCTCCTGGATGGCCCCCAGGCTGAGCACCGACATGGCCATCGGAAGCGTGGGACCCGTATCACGGCCCTCATCCAGAACGAGCTGCCCGTGATCGATGGTGGGACCGGATAGCGTGATCTCAAGCATGGCGGTCCGCCCCCCCGCCGTGCTCGAATCTTTCCTGTCCGCCTCTGCACGGACCTCGAAAACCAGTTCCCCTCCCCGCGTCAGCGCGTGGTTGGCGGTGACAGCAAAATCGAGCAGGAGTTGGCGAATCCGGGTCAAGTCGGCCCGTATCCAGCACGTGACTCCGGCTCGCACCACGAGCTTCACGTCCTCACGCAGCAGTCTGGAGATCATGCGCGTCCATTCTTTCAGAACCCCTCCAAGCTCCAGCACCTGGAAATCGAGCAACTGGCGGCGACTGAAATCAAGAAGCTGCCGGGCCAGATCCCTGGCCTGCTCCGCCGCGGTTTCGATCTCCTTGAGGTCCGCCCACAAGGGATGCCGTTCCCCCAGTTCCTCCGCAACAAGTTGCGCGTAGCCCAGGATCGGCGCCAGCTTGTTGTTGAAATCGTGCGCCACCGCTCCGGCCAACTTGCCCAGGGACTGCCCCTGACAGGCAATCGCCAAACGCTCCTCCAGCTCCGACAATTCTTGCTCGGCAGCAACCCGGTCGGTGATGTCCCGGTAAACCAGCATGATCTGGTCCGATGGCAGCCGGTAGACCTTGCCCTCACGCCACCCGCTCACACGCTGATCCGCATAGAACGAGGCTGGAAGGTACCGGGGTCCACCCGAGGCCTGGACTTCCCGAAAAGTCCGCTCCAATTCCCCCGCGCGATCGGGAAACACTTCCTCGAGCAGGCGTCCGACCACCTGGTCGCGGGTCACCCGCTCCATGCGGAGAGCCGCCGGGTTCAGGTCCACTACCCGATAGCGTCCATCGTCGCCCACACCAAACCGCCACACGCCCTCGTCGATGGTCGAGAACAACTCCCGGCACCCGGCCTCCTTCGCCCGGGCCTCTTCGATGGCCAACTGGTCCTCGGACACGTCACGGGCCAGCCCGTAGATACGAACAACCCGGCCGGCAAGCCCCCGCTGCGGCCATCCATCGTTGCGCAACCAGTGCACCCGACCATCGTCGGTCAGGATGCGAAAGGTGCAACTGGAAACATCCCCGCGCAGCAGCATGTTCCAGTGCACGTCCACCATCTCTCGGTCTTCTTGGTGAACCACCTCCCGCCAGCCGATGACATCGATGAAGTCCGAAGCGGTAAACCCAAGGTCTTCCCCACATGTTCCATGCGACCACACAATGCGGGGTGGCCCTGAATCGTCCAAACCCAGCAGGTAGAGACAGCCCGAAGTGAACTGAGTCACCGCGTCCACCACTGCATCCGGCGATACCCGTTCCTCCTCGACAAAGGGCGGCGCCAGCCACTCAGCAGTTTCTCCGCCCACCGCCGACACCGGCTCATGGAATATGTTGGGCTCCATCCCGCCGGTCCCCACTGCATGCCGGTGAAGCTTCAGGGCCTGCACGATCACCGTCCCAGGGACGACCCCGCCACCGTAACAACAGACCACCGTCACGGAGTGTTTCTGGCTCAAGGCTTCCAGACCTGCTTCAACGTAGTGCAGCGCCTCGATGGGCAGTGTTCGGTGCCACCAGGAACTGGCATCCACAATCACGCAGACCGGCCTTGACCGCCCACGCCGAAGCTCCTCCACCCGCCCTCCCAGGGCAGTCAACGCTGTCTCCGCTTCGGCTCGCCAGTTTATTCCCTGAAACGGCTCCACCGCCATGACCGCTGGCCGGCACGCCCCTTCCTCAAAGGCGACAACCTCTTGAAAACGCCCCTGAAGCCGAGCCTCGGCCCCAGGGGATACCACAAACAGATGTTCCCACCCGGAAAACGTCCCGGCCACCCTGGCAAGCTCCGCCAAGCAGTCCCTTCCCGGACACACGAAGCAACACCCGTGCGCAGCCGAAACAGCCCCTTTCGCAGGCTCATGACCACCTTTCCGGCCCATCACTCCCCGCCTTCAGAGTTCAGACGCTCCGCATTCCCCCCACTCATTCATGGTGTAACACTCTCCTGACCCTGAACACAAGTCGAACCGCCATCCACTCTTCCAGTACAGCAGTCGCCAACTCGAGTACCCGCGGGGAACTCCCCCACATTTGACAACCTCCCGGTCAATCCGTAGCCTGAACCGTGAAGCGGCCGATGACGGCGCGGCGTCAACTCGACGCTCGGCTGACGACCGGGCCGCTCCTTCCGGGCGCAACAAGGTGGTCACGAGAATCAGGTGGAGGCGCAACGATGTTCCAGCAGAAGCGATGGCCCGTGGCACTGCTCCTTGTCTCCTCGCTGTCGGGGGGGTGTCCTGACACCGGCGGGGACGACAACCCGTCGACGTCACCACCTCCCGAAACACCGACCCCGGCGGTGGCTCAGACGACGCCCGCTCCCACGGTCGCTCCAACCCCATCGAGCACACCGGCTCCAACCGCCTTCCCTTTGCCTTCCCCAACCCCGGAAGCACCAGCCACGGTGACACCTCTGCCTGCTCCGACCCCCTCTCCGACCCCGGCACTCCCGCCGACACCAACGCCGCCGCCGACACCCACCCCCCCTGTGGACCAGGATCTCGATGGGTTTCCCGCACTCGAGGACTGCAACGACCAGAACCCCTCAACCTACCCCGGCGCCCCGGAACTGTGCGATGGCATGGACAACGACTGCAACGGCGAAACGGACGAAGGACTCGTCTTCAATACCTACTACCTGGACGAGGATGGAGACGGATATGGCACCGGCGACCCGGTCCGGAGTTGTGCGCCGCTCCAGGGCCACGCCCTCCAGGATGGAGATTGCGACGACCAGTCCGCCCAGGTCAACCCGGACGGAACAGAGGTCTGCAACAGCCTCGACGACAACTGCGACGGCACCGTCGACGAGGGGCTCCTCACCACGTACTACCTCGACGCCGATGGAGACGGCCACGGCGATTCGAACACGTCCCTGACCGCCTGCTCCGCACCCCCCGGCTACGTGGCCGACGCCTCGGACTGCGATGACACCCGCGCCGATGTCCACCCAGGTGCAACCGAGGTCTGCGACGATGACGACACCGACGAAGACTGCGACGGGGTCGAGGACGATCGGGACTTCGACACCGACCCGACCACCATGACCCGATACTTCTACGACGTGGACAAAGACGGCTTCGGAAGCCAGGCAGACCAGGGCTCCCTCTTCTGCAACGACCCATCCACCTCGAGCTGGACCTTCGTCCCGGACAACACGGACTGCGACGACAACGATCCGACATCCAACCCAGCCGCAGAAGAAGTTTGTGACGGACGCGACAACGACTGCGACGGCGAGGTGGACGAAGGCTTGCTCACCACCTACTACCTCGACGCCGACCAGGATGGATTCGGAGACCCGGAACAGAGTCGCGCTGCCTGTGACCTTCCTCCCGACCACGTCACCAATGACCAGGACTGCGACGATGACGACTACACCATCAACCCATCGGCAACCGAGTGGTGCAACGGCCTCGATGATGACTGTGACGGCGAGACCGACGAGGAAGTGCTGACCACCTACTACCTCGACGCCGACCAGGATGGATTCGGAGACCCGGAAGAGAGCACCCAGGCGTGCAGCCTCCCTGACGGCCACGTCACCAACGCAACCGACTGCGACGACTCGAGGCCCGAGGCATTCCCAGGTGCGCCCGACACATGCAATGACCTGGACGATGATTGCGACGGAATCGTCGACGAAGCACTCGTGTGCTCGAGCTGTGTGCTGCGAACCTACAACGATCACGACTACCTGTTCTGCACAGGCGGCCTGAGCTGGGAGGACGCACAGTATCAATGCGAAGAAGCGCAGATGAACCTGGTCACCATCAACGACGCCGATGAAGACGCTTGGCTCATCGACACCGCGCTGGAATACGTCGGAAGCGGCCCCGGTTGGTGGATGGGCTTCAACGACCGCGAGCAGGAAGGTGTTTTCGTCTGGTCCAGCGGAGAACCGGTCACTTATACCAACTGGGACTCTGGAGAACCAAACAACTGTTGCGGCTCCGAGGACTGTGGCACCTTCATCCACCTGGACATCAATGTCCGACGCTGGAACGACCTTTCCTGCACCGTGGAACTCCCCTACGTGTGTGAATGACCCTCATCCCACAGGCGCGAGGCTTCCGGCCGTTCACTCCGGGCGCCGGCATTCTCAGGCGCACCCACCGTTCGGCAGCTCAGTGCGTGGTCCCGGGTGCGGATGAACCAGACTTCCTCAAGCCCCACAAGGAGATCCCCACGGTCACGATCCCGAACAGAAGTGTCAAGCCCCCGCCCACGCGCAACCCGGGGGTACGGTATTCAAAAGAGACCACGTGCTTGCCCGGCGACATCACCGGAACCGCCCGAAATGCATGATAGGCCGGGTAGATGGGCACCTCCTGTCCATCCACCCGTGCCGTCCACCCCGGAGCGAAGGTATCCGCCAGCACGAGCATTCGCGGGGCGTTTACTTCCACTTCCACGTCCACGGCGTCCCGGTCGTCCCGAATCCACCGCACGGTTCCTGACCTCGAGCCCTCCGGTCCTGCCGCGGGCAATGGAGATTTGTCTGCCTCCACCACCACCGGAGGAACCCTCTCGAAACACGGATCCGGCCCCCCTTCCGGGCAACCCTCGGCAGATCGAGCATACCGGTGTGCGCGTGCGGTTAGCACCTGCCGGGCCGACTCGAGTGCCTCGGTCGGGTCACTCGCCACCAGGACCTTGCCGGCAAGAAAGACTCGAGGCAAGGCCCGGTCGCTCTCGTAGACGCGAAGTTGCCGCACAGGATCAGCGTGGATTTCCCGCAACCAGGGCTCGGATCGGGCCTTGCGGGTCACGAGCAGGCGCGGTGCCGCCACATCCAGGAGTGGCGCCGTCACCCGGTTGACCAGGGCGGATATTCCGCCTTCTCGAGGAGGGCTTCCGTCCACCGCCTCCAGAAACCGGACCAGGCGCCCGGGGTTCAACGGGTTGTAGCCTCGAACCCCTCGGTACTGGAACTCATTGCCGCCGTTGAGCAAGTAGAATGGGGCACTTCGGTCGGCGAGCACCCGATCGTGTCCGACTCGAGTCCGTATCACGTCGACCACCGTGGGCACCCGGTGGATTTCCTCGAGGGGAACCGTGCGGTTATAGGTTGCCAACACGGGCACCAGGTCGAGCAAGAGCAGCGCCACCGCCCAGGGGCCCGCAGGCCACTTCCGGTCCGAGGCCACGGCTCGAGCCGCTCTTTTCAGGTACAGCCAGGCGGCCAGCACGTTGACCAGCGCCAACAACCATCCCACAGGCGCCACCAGGTGCAAGGGACGGTCCCGGAGGAAAATGACCAGGGCACACACGGCCCAGAGTTCGACACCTACCACCAATGTGATCAGGGCGGAGCGCAGCAAGACGGCTTGCGTGGGTACGGTGCCTGTTCCCCTCGAGGAGGTGGACTTGTTCCTGCCGCACCCGGCCAACCGGTCCACCCCCAAAGACGAGAGGACAGCCAGGCAAAACCCGACCACCATCATCCATCGTGCGGGCGCCCGAAAACGGGCGTAAAAGGGGAGTCCCCAGGCAAGCAGCCAGTGCAGTCCGCCGACCTTGCCCAGACTGGCGAGCAGGGCGAACGCACCGGCCCAGGTAAAAAAGCCCCTCCGGCCTCTTGCACGCATGGCCATGGCGGCCAGAGGCACGGTGAGTACGCCCATGTAGCACCAGGACTCCCAGTAGGTGGACGGACCCACGTAGCCCTGACCCGCGTATGGGAAAAAATCGTTTCCAAACACGTTTGGTACCAGGGCGCGCACCAGGGCGAGGGGCGAGAGCGCAAAGGTGGAAGCGTAATCCACCGGGTCTCCCACCAGACGATACTTCTCCCTTGCCGCCAGCGCAGCAGGCAACAACTGGACACCGGCCAGCCCTAGCCCCCCCACGATCCCCATCGTTCCTGCAAGCAGTATGCGGACACTGCCCTTGCCCCGCACGGGTCCGGGGCGGTCGGTGTGTATCGTGAAGCCTGCATAGGCCGCCAGAAAGAGCAGTTCGTAGTAGAGAATCTGAGGGCTACCCCCTGCCAACGTGGCCATGGCAATCACAAACGCCAGGCGGGGCCACGCCCACAGGGCTTCATCTCCCCTCTCGAGAAGCCGGTCCCACGCTTCCAACATGGCCGGGAGCCAGATACCGACGGCCAGGAAAGTGACATGGTGCAGATGAGCCCAGAAAAACCCGTTCCAGAGGTACACCAGGGTTCCGAACGTCGCCCCCCAGGCGGAGCAACCGAGCCTGGCCAGGAATCGCCACGTCAACCAGGAGCCGAGGGCGAAATGGAAGATGAAGTAGAGGCCGAGCGCCACGGGTGTGTCCAGAAAATAGAACAGCAAGTTTGGAGGATAGAATGGAGCGAGTTGCACATCGCCCAGAAAGGGCATCCCACAGGAGACGAAGGGGGTCCAACCGGAGAGACCGTCGGTCCACGCCCCGTGCAACAACCCGCGCAGCCCATGGAAATAGTGACCGATGTCTTCGTGGAACCAGCCTCGCCCCCGGATGACCGGTCCCACGAGCAGGACCATGGGCAGTACCAGCCCCATCCAGGGACGGACGAACCGGTGCCTCGAGCCCTGGTTGGGGAGGATGCCTTTCACTTCTCGGTTGCCTGGAGGACCACGAAGGAACGAGAGTAGGCCGTATCCACGCGGGAGCAGCGTGCGCGAGTCAGGGGAACCCCCTCGCGACACCCCACCCCGTAGGTGACGACCGCCCGCAGGATGGCGCGCGCTCCCCCCACCCTGGGTTTCACGCTGAACGTCCGGTCTCCTGGCGGGACGACGATGGCGTTGTTCTCCCATTCACATCGTCTGGGCGGAAGGGGCACGAACGTGTCGCGCCGGTCATCGAATCGTTCCAGGGTGTAGCTGGCGCACCCGGGGAGATAGATCGGTCGGCGAGTTGCGTTGATCACCCGGATCTCGACCGAAGCGCCGGCCGGATAGGCCCGCTGTCCGATGGCGACCGATACCGGAGCCCTGGCCCTCTTTTTTCCGGCCAGGGCATCCCATTGAGGAACCAGGAGGCTGGCGGAAACCAACAACAACACCGAAACCCCGAACATCGCGCTACCGACACGCATCGTCGCCACTCCTGTCGAGCCGTTTCAGGCATAGTTAACCGGGCGAAGCCCACGCATGTCAACAAAATAGTGGCCCTAAGACCTTGACAAAGGACGGGGGAGCGGATACAACCCTTGGGGCGAGCCCTTCGCGGCGGAACCTGCCGAGCGGTGAGAACACCGGGATGCGAGACAGGTGCCTGCCGCCAGGGGTGAGGCATGCCGTCCATGCCTGTGTAGGTGGGCGCTCGAGTGGCCCGGTTTCTGCTTCCCGCCGGGTGGTCGAGGCGTGCCATGGGTGCAACTCCGGTAGCTCGGGAGTTCCGATGGTGAGACAAGCCATTCGTTCGAGCTGGGGGATGTCCGTCGTTCTCCTGATCTCGATCCTTCTCGCCCCGTGGTCGGCATTGGGTGGGGAGACGGACCGGGGGGAAGAGGCGGAGGGACTGTCGGCGACGGAGATTCCCCCCAAGGCGCACCAGAAGCCCATGGACGTGGTTCAGGCCAAGTTCTTCCTGAAAGACGACCGCTGGGAGATCTTCCCGCATTTTTACGCCGGCGTCCTCAACAACAGCTACGCCAACCGCTTCCTCGTTTTGTCCGGAATCGGCGTATCATACCACGCCAGCGAGTCGTTTTTTCTCGAGGCCGTGGTGGACTTCTTTCCCTCATTCCCCCGGGAGACCTACGACGATCTCAAGAGCCTGACCAAGGAACTGGCCCAGCGGGTGGAAGTCGGGGACGAGATCCCGGTGGTGCCCGAAGAATCGATGGTCGCTGCGGTCGGAGTGGGATTCTCGCCGGTCTACGGCAAGATCAACCTCGTCAGCTACTACGTGCAGAACTTTGACATCTCGTTCGTGGGGGGCGCCGCGTTGCTGCGGATCCACATGGACCATTACCAGGTGACCGATTTCGACGAAAACGGACGGGCCGTGATCACGGGTCCACTGGCCCCTCGAGTTACCGAGACCTTCCCGTCCGGGAGCCTGGGCCTGTCCATCCGGTTTTTCCTCACGCGGTGGTTGACCCTCCGCACCGACGCCAGGTTCTATGGCTACATCGACAGCAACGTGGTGGACTACGCCAATCCATACGTGGAAAACGGCGTGACCAAGTATCCCATGAAGAGTGTCTTCAGGAACTCGTTCATTCTTGCGGTCGGCCTGAGCAGTTTCTGGCCTCGACAGTGAATGTCCGGACGTAGGTGGTAAGCATGTCGTACCTGGAACGAAGGGTGGCCCGACTTCTGGTCGCAAGCGTGCTCGTGTGGGGGGTCTGTTCCGCCACTGTCCCGGCCGCGGCCCGGGCGGCGGAAGGGACCGTCGAAAAGTTGCCCCCACCGCGCGGTGATTTCTACGACCCTGGCCAGCTCATCAAGACCATTCAACGCAAGAATTTCCTCAAGGCCCACCGGTTCGAATTGACCGCCTTTGCAGGTGGGGAGACCATCGACCCGTTCATCAACCACTGGGTGGGCGGGCTGAACGGCACCTACCATGTCACCGAGGTGTTCGCCTTTGAAGGTCTGGTGGCCTACTCCCCGTTCATCAGCAACATCGCCAACATGTTCTTTGGCGCCGATATCACCAACTACGAACTGGACCTGAAGGATCTGACGATCGAGCTGAAAGAGACCGCATCCGTGACCCCCCGAAGCTCCAAGATGCTTTACTACGGTCACGCCGGCGTGGTCTACAGCCCGTTGTACGGCAAATTCGCCTTCATGTCGCGGAAGATCGTCAACTTCGACATCTACTTCACTTCCGGCTGCGGTTTCGTGAGAACTCAGGACCTGGCTGCGGATACCACCACGGAAACGCTCCAATCGGACACCGTGTTCCAGACGCACTTCGCCACCAACTTCGGCGGGGGATTCCGCGTCGCCTTCAATCGCTGGATGGCCATCCGCCTGGACGGACGGGAATACTTCTACGTGGAGAGTGTTACCACCGGGGAAAACCCCGCCTACGCCGAGGAACTCCTGAGCCTCAAATACTATTTCATCGTGCAGACGGGATTGAGCTTTTTCTTCCCGACCACATGGCGTTGAGCGGCCTCGAGCGGGGGCTCGAGCGTTGATTCGGGACGGACATGAAACGAACGTTGATCGCTTGGATATGCCTGCTGGGGATCGGGCTGTTGGCCGCACCAAAGGCCTCTGCCCTGACGTTGGAAGACGTCATCAACATGAGCAACATCGGAGTCTCCGACTCTGTCATCATCTCGGCGATCGAGGCCTCGAACACGGTCTTCCACCTCACCGCCAACGACATCATCGAGCTGACTCGAGCCGGTGTGAGCCAGGCTGTGATCGAAGCGTTGCAGAAGACTGCTCGCAAGCAAGCGCCGACGAGTCAGACTACGGAGCCTGCTCCGGCGCCCTCGCCACCTCCAGCACCAGCCGAGACGGCGCCGGCCCCCACACCTCCTCCTCAACCAGCGCCACGGCCGCCGACCACGCGGGCAAGACCTGCGCCCACCCCGGCTCGAGCCACCACGCCACGGCCGCGCTCGCAACCGCTTCCTGCAGATGTCAAGCAACTCAAGCGTCGCTACGATACCGGCAAGTATACCAGCGCCGCGGCCATGGCCTATGACCTGCTGACCGGACCCAACAAGGAACGGTACGCAGGCGTTCGCTCCACCATCTACTACTACCTTGGCAAGAGTCTCTACAAGCTCGGCTTCTACCATTCCGCCCACACCATCTTTCTCCGAGTGGCCCGGGAAGGTCCGGCAGGACCCCACTACAACGGCTGCCTCTCTCTCCTCACCCGCACCAGCGACATCCTGAAGGAATACCAGGGGTTCATGTCCGTGCTCGAGGGCGTGCCCACGACCGATTTGCCTCGGCGCGTGCGGAGCACCTTGCTCTATCTCATCGGCCTGAACCAGTACCTCAACGAGGACTTCTCGGACGCCTTGAACACCCTGGACGGGGTGTCGATCAATAGCCGCTTCTACGCCAAGGCACAGTTCCTCACCGGCATGGCCCTCTATCGCATGGATGAGAACCGGAAGGCCGTGCGTACCTTCCGGGACCTTGTCGAAGGACGCCAACTCGTGGGAGAGCCTGATGAAATCCGCGACATCCAGGACCTGGCCGTCCTGAACATGGCACGTATCTACTACCGCGTGCAGGACTTTGACCGCGCAGAACGCCTCTACGATCTGGTGCCGAGGGACTCCCGCTATTGGCCCGAAGCCCTTTACGAAATGGCCTATGCCAACTTCTGGCAGTCCGATTACAATGTCTCCCTTGGACTTCTGCTCACACTCCACTCCCCTTTCTTTGCCGGAAAATCCTACTTGCCCGAAGCCGACATCCTGGAAGCCCTGGTCTACTTCAACCTGTGCGAGTACGACCGGGTGGAACGCATCGTCAAGGCCTATCAGGCCTATACCAAGGCGGTCCGGGACAACATCCGCGCCTTCCGGAAAAGCCATGGTATCGTCCTCCAGGGGGACCTGGACGCCTTCCACCGGGACGCTCGAGCCATGGAATCGGCGATGAAGGCCTATGCCGAGGTCTACCGTTCGGACCCGCCCGGGAGCGCACTGGGCATCCCCACCGAAGTCATGGCGTCGGTGGAATCTCAGCGGGATTTCAAGAACCTCCATCACCACCTGAGCATGATTCGAGCCGAAATGGCACGTCTGGACGAGGGCAGAACGAAGTGGAAGGGAACGGCCCTTGGAAACACACTGCTTCACAGCCTCAAGCAGGACGCCGCCCGCCTCCGCGCAGACGCCGGCCGATTCCTGCTCGTCCAACTGAGCCAGGTGGAAGTGGACCTTTCCTACCTGCTCCGGCAGTCGGAGATCATCTATCTCGAGGTGGTCAAGGCCCAGAAAGAGGAGTACGAAGACAGATTTCGAAACCCGGAGTATGTCGAAACGTATGAAGAACTCGAGCACTCATACGCAACCGAGTCGACCTACATCTTCTGGCCATTCACCGGGGAGTTCTGGCAAGATGAGCTGGGTTACTACCGGTTCACAGAACACGGCTCCTGCCGTGGCCAGGCGTCCAATCAGTAAGACGGGCTCGACCGGTTCGCCTGGAGTGATGAGGAATACTTGAGCATGCGCAACTTCGCCTTTCGAACCATCTGCCTGACGCTCGCAGCGGGGCTGTTCACCGCCCTTCTCGACTGCCCGAAACTGGCGGCCCAGAGCGAAGAACCCGGCTCCCAGGAGAAGCAGCGAACCGACGAACGTGGGCGCAAACGGCGGATCCTCGGCTCCAAGGACTACTACCTCAAGATGGAGCAGTCGCAGGATCCGAGCAAGTTCCAGGAATTGGCGAGGCAAAAACGGGCCGAAGAGATCGAAATCGCCAAGGGACTCATCGAAGCGGCCCAGGCAGAGAGCGAGGCCATGGCCGACCTCCCTCAAGGCGTGGAGGCCAGCGAGCAGGTGAAGGACCAGAACGCCGACCTCCTCCTCTGGCTCGCCGAACTCTACTGGGAAACGGCCAAGGACGCCTACCTCACCGAGATGAGCCAGTACCTGGACGCCTACGACGCCTGGGCGGAATCCGAAGACGAAAACAAGGGACCCGAACCGCAGGAAGACCACACCACTTCCCGCAACTACAACCGCCAGGCCATCGAAACCTATCGACTCATCCTCAAGGACCACCCCAACTACGCCCGCCTCGACGAGGTCTACTTCAAGCTCGCATTCAATCTGATGGATCTGGGCGAGGAACAGCAGGCACTGGACTACTACAACACCCTGGTCAAGCGATTCCCGAACAGCGAATTCGTTCCGGACGCCTATGTCCAGCTCGGCGAATACTACTTCAACAACAACAACGCCTTCAAGGCCTTGCAATACTACCGCAAGGCCGCCACCTACACGGACACCCGCACGGCGGTTTTCGCCACCTACAAGGCCGGATGGTGCTACTACAACCTGGGTGAGCCTCAAAAGGCCATCGCTGCCATGAAAAAGGTCATCGCGCAGTCCTCGGACACCGCAGAACAGGGCAAAAACTCGCTGCGTGAGGAGGCCCTCAACGACCTCGTCCTGTTCTTCTCCGAGGCCCAGGACATGGAAGCGGCCTATGCCTACTTCTCCAAGTTCGGAGAAAAAAAGCACTTCTCCGCCATGCTCCGCCGCCTTGCCCGCACCTACCTCGAGCAGGGCAAGAACCAACTCGCCATCGAGACCTACCAGCGTCTCATTGACGAGGACCCCATGTCCCCCGACGCGCCCTCATACCAGGGCGAAATCATCCAGGCATACTTCACCTGGGGCTACAAGCAGAAAACGATCGAGGAGATCGACAAGCTCGTCGCAAAATACGGCGCCGGCTCCGAGTGGGCAGCCGCCAATGCCTCCAACCCCCGTGCCATCAAGGAAGCCAACAAACTCATCGACCGGTACCTGCGCAACGTGGCCGTGGACTACCACAAAGAAGCCCGGAAAACCGGTTCCACCAAAACCTACCACCTGGCTCGAGAAAGCTACGAAAAGTACCTCAAGCTCTTCCCGAACAGCAAGTACGCCTACGACATCCGATTCGGCTACGCCGAGGTGCTCTACGCACTCCGCCTCTACGACGCTGCAGCAGACGCCTACGAGGTGGTCATCAACATGGATCCCAAGGGCAAATACTTCCAGGTCGCCGCCAGTTCGCTCCTTCTGGCCATCGACAAAATGCTCGCCGCAGAAAAGCGACAGGCCAAGGGAACGGCCACACCGACCCCGTCGCCGGACAAAGGAACCCCACCCGCACCCCAGCCGCTCACCCA
>Ga0256914_1002850_pt1 | contig 14129 bp, 7 predicted proteins | sample HulkmetaG_FD_191571 | JGI IMG/M metagenome (GOLD analysis project Ga0256914, IMG submission 191571) | Hydrothermal chimney microbial communities from Main Endeavour vent field at the Juan de Fuca Ridge, Pacific Ocean - Hulk | ecosystem: Environmental > Aquatic > Marine > Hydrothermal vents ... | reverse complement strand
AGCAGATTTTGCGCGCAAAATCTGCTCTCTTGTCATACCCTTAAAGGCAGGTATTTTCTCAATGTTAGCGAGTGTCAAATGTCCGAGTTCGTGTAGTGCGGTTGTGTCTGTTATGTTTTTCGCAAGTGCTATCGTGTTATCAACCATAACACCGTATGCTTCACGACCACCTTGAACGAGAATGTTATCTACAAAGACAACATCAAAGTCAACACCAAGACGCTTTTTTGCCTCTTCCAGATATTTCCGTGCTTCTGATTGTGTTGTTAGATTATCTGAGCCAGTATCTAGTTTTGTCTTCACATCAAGAACGCGCAATTTTGTTGTCTGCGCTCTGTCAACAAAATCACCCAAATCTTGTTTGTAAACACTGAACTCTTTATAGTCTTCTATGCGTTCAATGATGTCTTTATTAACGACAACAACTTCTTTTTCACTCGGCAAGTACACAGCGTCTATGCCTTTCTCATTTAATACATCAATATAATCGTCCAATTCTTCTGCATAATCTATGTTGTTTAGTTGAATTATGTTTGCGTTCGGCTTCAACTTTACCTTGAACACCACACCAGTGTGTGCCGTGCCAGTAAAGTTTGTAGCAATTTTATGGTCTATTGAAAAACTAATGCTGTCCTGTATTGCTCCATAACCACCACCGCGAAAAGCCTCTTCTGACAATTCACTACCTTTCTTGAAACCCTCATCTAATATTCTTCGTGTGTTCTCTGCTGATGTGCCGTGATATACAACAAAATCACCGTCAATACTAACTGGTATTGAGTTGTCTTTTATGAATTGCTCTTTATCTATCTCCTGAATTTGGTCTGCGGTCTGATACATCACAACAGCGTCTTTGTCCTCTGGCTTAATATCTGTTTCCCACCAAGTAAAGCCGTTATCGTCTTTAACTTCACGCAAGTCTGGGCGTGTCTTTTTGAGATATTTGTAGAATATGCCATCATTGCCATTTTCATCTACTCCATACTTCCCTGCGATTTTGCGATATGTGTCATCTTGTATATCCATTAAATCAAAATTGTCTTTATCAACCTCACTAGCCCATCTTTCTTCCATTACACTGAGCTTCTCACCACCTGCGTCCGCTATATATTCAACACCATTCTCATCTTCAAAAGCATAATACCCATTATCGCCATATAAGCTCATATAAAATTCTTCAACATCAAATGAGTTCGCCCAATCATCAACCATTTCTTCTTTTACCTCATCATAAATATCACCCCAAAATTCATCATATTCCATTTCATCACGGACAAAGTCCTCGTCCCACTCTTCAATTTCTTCAAGTCGTTCTTCATCGTCAACCCTTTCTTTAACCATTTCCTTAAAAGTATCTAAATCAAACATACCACTATCAACAAATTCACTCTCCCAATACCCTCTCTCTCCATCAATAACATCTTCTACTCTGTGTACATTTAGGTCTTCTCGTCTTCCGTCAATAACATACAATACCTCATACCCATCACTATCTGCGCTAACAACAATACCCTCATCACCAAGATGAGTTTCTGCGTCATCTCCGACTGCTATTTCACCCTCTCTGTATCTTCCCTCGTCTCCGTATTCATTCACATCAACATAATTCTCAATATAAGATACAGTTAGAGGTGTAGGAAAGCGAGCTTTTTTAGCCCCGTTTATAGCACCGTCCCTGATTGCGGTCTTAATCAAGATTTCGTGATACTTATCTTTGAGTGAGAGGAATTGTTCTGATAGAGCTATTTCTCTTTTTTGCTCGGGTGTTAGTTTGAAGTCTTTTATTTCACTCTCTAACTCTTTTATTTTTTTAGTTATTTTTCTATAACCATTCTTGATTTCGTTCTGTATTTCTTGTGCAACTTTTATAAAAGTGTTTCTGTTTTCTTCTATTTGTTTCTTCGTTAAGTCATACTCTCTTTCAGCGTGTTCAACATTATAATTGTTAAACACTAACTGATATGTGTTCCCATTCGTATCTTTTACAAAAGTCATCTCTTTATCTCCAATAGCAATACTTTCATCAATAAAATCACGCATATCCACCACTTTCAGAAATGTATCTTCATACTCTTCAGCAAACTCCTTAGCCGACTTCAAATCCACGACTTTTGGCATTTCAAGTATTTGTGTGCCTGTAGTTATTTTGTCAGACAATTCTTTAAGTTCGTCTATTTCTTTTTGTTTTTGGCGAGCAAAGTACTGCCCCTCCACTGCATACTTTTTCTTTATCTCTTCCTCCCGCCGTTTCAGTTCTGCAAAGTTTTCGTCAAATGACTTACCTTTATACAAAAATGTGTTTTCAACAAACTTCTCAATACCAGTGTTATCAAGATTATCTATATATCTGAGCAATGCTTTATACCCGTTCGCAATATCAGTATTGTATTTTACAAGAGCTTTTCTAATCTCACTTGCGTCCTCTTGCTCAGCGTTTAATTCTCTATATGTATTAGAAAGGTCTAAATAATTATCAATCGCCACATCAATGTCACGCACCTGTTTCGGAGCTTTTTTAAAGTTAATATCTATTGCGTTTGCGTTATTTATGCCAGCACCACTTATCGGCAATAATGGGATAGTTACACCATCAGAGATTTTATGTATAAAGAATGTGCCATCTTCAAGCTCTTTTTTGTCTATATCTAATCTATTCAACTCACTCTCTATCGCATTTTTGACATAATCTTGATGGTTTTTATCGTATCTGTTTTTAAGACTGTCTATAATATCAATTAACTCATTTCTCAAAGATGTGATTTGTTGCAGTTCTTCCCCCATCAATCTCTTATTTGAGCGATACAACTCACTTACATCACCCTGAAATACATCAGATTGTATCTCAAGAATGCATGCCGTGTTGTCATATTCTTGAATTGTCCTACGGAAATGCCCGAGCATACCTGCTTTCTCAACACGCCTGTCTGCAAAATTGTTTATGTATTCTTGCGCCTCTTCTTCCGTATCAAATTTTGCAAATACACCCTCTTCAAGGTTCTCTCGTGATAGCCCTTTTTTGACAACATAATATTGGTCTTTATCTACTTGCTGTGTCTGTCCCTCAACTTCATAAGAGCCAGCATTTATCTTGCGTATCTCCAAATCATCTTTTGTTGTAACCTCATCAAAATCGCCTGAGAAATGCCCCTTAATACCGTGCTGGAAGTTGGTATTTACAATGACTGTTTTCGGGGCTTCATCAGAGTTGCTGTAATAGTCCATATTGATATTATCCATACCGTAATTTGCGTATGTATCCGAGTATATTATCTGCATATCAAGCAACTCAGAAGACAGTTCACGCAAAAACTCGTCAACCTTAATGCGCTTGTTGTCCTTAAACTGTGGCAACTCCATTGTATGTTCAATCAAAATCTCAATCGGCTTTTTCAACCCCGACTTCTTTGTTTTAGCCACAATGCTCTTTAAGTGTCCATACGACACCTCTTTCTTATCAACAGCGTCAATCGCTTGTTGTATCTTTGATGTAAATTCTATTGGGTCTTCCTGATACTGCTTGCGCAACTCATCTATGCCACCTTGCTTTTCAAGTTGCGCAATTCGCTCTTTCATTTTCTCCGACACATCGTAGGATAAAGTGCTTTCAAACAACGAAAGTATTTGGTCGTGCTGTTTTGTAAATTCAAGTAATTTATTCGCAATCTTCTTAAAGAAAGCAACTATGCGTGTGGCGAGATTTTTGTTTCTCTTCACAAACCACTCTGCGTAATCTTGCGCCATTCGCTCTTCTATCTCGTTATCAGTCTTCAAGCCGTAACGCTTTTTGTAAATTTCAAAAACTCTTTGCTTTTCTGATTGTGGCATTACCAAATCAACGAAAGCGTGAAATGCCTCGTGTGGTAATGTGGTTTCGTGTGGGTTTGATACAAACTCAATCAGACCTTTGTCTTTTATGTATGCACCGAAACCTTTTCCGTCAAGTATCTGTCTTACCTCATTTACTTTTAAGTGCCTGAAAAAAGGTATCTTCTTTGCCTGCTTTAACGCTTCGTCTGTGGTTACGAATTTACCTTTATATTTTGATTTTAATTGAAGTTTTTTATCTGCAATTTTTTTTGATACTGATTTTATTGCTTTGTCTTTTTTTTCTTCTATTCCTTTGGCTGTATCCCACAACTGTTTTAGATATTGTTTTGATATATCTACTAAACTAAAGTTAATATCCTTAAACAATTTGCCTTCGCCTTTGACATAACCTGTTTTAGTTTCAAATCCACCATAATTATCAAGATGTTCTTTGACAATTTTGTGTAATTTATTATATTGTCTATATATTTCTTTCTTCTGTTCTTCTGATATGTCTTTTGCTCTTTTTTTACTATATTTTGCTTCAAGTTTTCTAATATCAGCAAGGGCTTTTTTAGCGATTACTTCTGATTTTTTTTGCTTCTCTAATAATTCTCTATATTTAATAACTGCTGGTAATTTATTAACAATATCTTCTAAACCAACTGGTACACCAGCTCTCCATTCTATATTTTTAATAAAATCTTCAAAATTATCATATTTGTTTATTGCATTCAATATATCTTTCTTCAAATCATTTCCTACTTCATCTTTTTCCTTTGCTTTACCCTTTTTCTCTTTTGACACTATTTTCTTTTTTGTATCTTTCTTTTCTGTCTTCACCCCTTTGCTATCAGACTTGCGTTTTGTTCTCTTTGTAGTGCTTTCAGATTTTTTAGTATCGTTTTCCCGCTTCTGAGAAGACGATTTTTCTTTACGACCCTTATCCTTATTACCATTTTTCTCATCAGTCTTTGATTTCCTGCGCTCCATCTCCTCTTCAAAATCACCAAGCAACCTGCTCAAGTTATATTTCGCGTCAGTATCTTGCTCTGTCTTTTGTAGCTCTCTCTTGATTGTCTTAATATGATTACCAAGCTGTTTATCAGAAACCTTATTTAAATCAACATCAGAATATTTCTTGAGCAATTTCTCAAACCTTTGTGTGTACTTCTCGTTTTCTTTTAAAGCATTAAGAGCATATCTATATATCCTGTTTGCTTCTTCATAATCTCTATTATTCAAAGCATAATGTATGTCAGCAAACGCCTCGTCTATCTGGTCAGACCCACGCCCTTTAAATTTCTTATCGTATAATTTCTCAAGAGCCGTACCTATTTCTTCTGTTGTCTGCAATTTTGCAATCTCAGACAAGTCTGCGTGTATGTTAACGCCCTCGTTGTCAGACACTATATTCTCATCACTCTCAACCTTATCGGAAATATCACCTAGCTTCTTTGCGACATCTTCAACTACCGCAGTGGCATTATCAATACCTATCTCATTTCCAAGCTTAAGTATCACCTCCTCTTGAGTTTCGCCCTGCTTTAATAACTCCTCCGCAACCTGCTCACTTTGCGCAATCTTTGCCTCTTGGATACGAGTGTTTTTTACATTATCTAATTTTTGCTTATACTCTCTGGCGACATCATCTATTGTATTTGCCACATTGTCAGGGTCTTGCTCAAGCATTTCGCCAAGTTGTTCAACTGGTTTATCTGACGGCTCTTCTCCCAACCGTTTCAAACTCTCTTCAGCCACTTTTTCTAACACTTCTTGCTCACCCTTGCCAACTGCAAAGTTACCAAGACCTTGAAACATCGCTCCCATAATGAAAGCTACAATGTCTGTCTTAGAAATCTCAGGGTTAAACATTCTCTCAATGGTTTGCCCAATTTCGTGCTGACGCTCAAGCGCTTGTGCCTGTATATCATCTTCAATACGCTCCTGTATGCTTTCCATACCACCAGCGAGAGTGATTTTGCCAAGAGTTGCCAAGTGTTTTACAAACGGTGTCAACTGTTTAGATTTACCACCAGTAGCAAAGAGTAGAGCCATTTGTCCAAGCTCTAAAGCGGAGTTTGCAGTAAAGTTACGCTTAAACACATTCTCGCTTGCCTCAAACGCTTTTTTCTTATCGCCTGTCTCTTTTAAAGTATTCTCGTATGCTTGATTGGCTTCTATGCCAGCGTTTAATGCCAATGAAGTACCAGTACCACCCAAAACTTTTGTTGCAACATTTGACCCACGACTACCAGCATACAAAGAAGCGAGCATAACTGGCGCGTTTTCCAATATACCTCCATACACATCATACGCCCAAAATCGTGGGTCTGACAAATCTTTCATCTTAAATTTTTCTGGTCGTTTCTTGTATTCCTCATAACGCGTACCAGATATATCCACATCTTCAACTGCTTGCTCTTTTAACTCCTCGCCGTGTTGTGTTAATGTTGTGTTCCATAATTTACCTGCCTCAAGCACATCGCTAGAGAACCTGTCCATCTCACCCTTAAGCTCATCTGCTACATCATCTATAATCTTGCCCCACTTTCTATCAATTAGACCTGTCTTGCCTAATAACTCAGCGCCCTTAGCAACACCACTCCACATTCCGTGTGCAAAGTGTCCCCCAATAGAACCTGCCCACGACAGTGGCTTACTCACTCCCTCATAGAAGCTACCTACACCACGATTTATACCTGAAGCAACAAACCCAGTTGTCAAATCAGTTACATCTCTAAGCGCGCTTTGCGTCTCATCAGTTTGTTGTGTATCATCAATATCATCAAAAGTAACCTTGTCTTTATAGACTGGATATTTTTTTATCATCGCTTCTGCCAGTACTCTATCGTCCCTATCTTTGTAGGCAGGATATTTTTCTTTTATTTTTTTTGCGAACTCGGTATAATGCAACATATATATATTATACTATATATTTAGACCTAATGGGTCATCATCTCTCTTCTTTCCAGTAATAGAGCTTGAACCTTTCTTTGCGGTGCCTGCTTTTACTTTATTTCGTCTCGCGCGTTCAGTTAGTATTTTAGATTTTGCCAAGTTAGCGTCTGCTTTCTTCTTTTCCATTGCGTACTTTTCAGCAAGCTCTTTATATCTAGATGTCTTAGCTGTGTTTATCACACCCAACACATCTCCGAAACTAAGTCCTGTCTCGCTCGCGAGTTCTTTTACCTTTTGTTGTAATTGTTCAGGTGTCAAATCAGTAAATTCATCTTCACGCAATTTGACATACGCAAGTAGCTGTTTGCGCTGTTTCTCAAGTAGTTGTTGTCTTCTCTCCTCCTCTGCCTTGCGCATTTGGCGTAGCAATTCATATTGTTTATTGCTTTCTCGCTCAATGTCTTGTAGCTGTTTTCGTAATCTATCCTCTATCCCTTTTAGGTATTCCATCTTTTCTTTCAATAATAATGATTTACCTCGTTCTGCCAAGTTTAGTGCTTGCTGTATAGCGCTATCTCTTTCGCTCTCAAGCTGTTGTATTATTTCAGACGCTTTTCTCTCCCTCTCTGTAACAGCGTCCGAAAACATTATTGGTTTATACATTCCGCCACCAGCAATACCATACGCCCTTATTCTATCTATGTTTAATTTGTTTATCCTTTTTTGTTCTGCAATTCTGCGAGCTGACGATGTCTCTATCCTGCGTATTGTTGCTTTAGCCATATCATCTATTTCAGCAAGCCGTGTCTTTATGCTGTCTAAATATTCTTTTCTGTCTTGCTCTAGCGTCTTTTGTGCCTCTTTAATTTTCTGCTCGTCATCTAACCTAGCCCAGCTGTATAAGTCATCATCTGATGTATCTGATTTAACTGATTTTACAGCCTCGTCAAAATCAGCTGGTTGAGTATCTGTATCATCTTGAGCTGATTGTTCTGACGCTTGTCTATGCGCCTGTACTAATTCATCAAGCTTCTGCTTATTGTCATAAAACATCTGTGTGTTATCTTGAGATGACACCATTGTTGGCGACTGGTTCGGTATTGTGCTTACATTTTGTGGGTTATAGTTACCTATTGTTATCTCATCATTTGGTCGTATCAAATCAAAATTACCAGATGGCACTGAAGTAATGCCTGCCTCACGGTAATTGCGAAAACCAAATCGTCTCGCAATTGCATTTAATGTGTCCCCTTTTTTTACTGTATATTTAAATGCCATAGTTATGGTTTAATTATTTGTGCATATGCAGAACCCTCTGCCACGCCACTGCCATAATTTCTCCTCCCAATTCTCACCCTTAGCTGTAAATCTTGCCCTGTGTCTGCATTTATGGTTGTGTGTGTTAAACTCCCGCCACCATTATATGCACCAGCTATCGCAACTCCAGCCACAAACTGATTTGTACCATTATTTCTTGTAATAAATTCAACGAAAGTTGGTGCATTAGCACCATTACCACTACCATATGCACTCATACCCACACATTCGCTACCAAGACAAAAATCAACCCAAGAACAATAACTATAATCAGTTCTCCAGTATAATTTACTGTGTACAGCTATCCTCAACATACTTCCAGTTGGAAACGAGCCAGCCTTAATTGTTTCCTCTAATATTGTCAATGAAGAATTCGTACTAGGAACAGAATACCATTGGTCTGACATACCAACAAAACCATAACTGATTGGCACGAACCTGTCTGGAATAATTCCATCTGATGGTATGCTGAGTATTTTATTAGCCACTTTTGCCTCAATAGTAACATCTGCGCCAGCAGTTTCATCTGTGAGTGTGGCGTTATGTAACTCAATAGTCCCAGCACTGACAGATTTAACCCTATAAGTCCCGTCATTTGATACAGAGCCAGAAATTATTATCTCTTGTCCACGCTGAAAGCCAGCGGTTATGAAACCATTATTACTGTCAGTTATTGTTGCTGGTGTCCCAGCATTAAACGCGATTGTATTGTTAGTGTATGTAGCGCCATTTGTTACAGAACCCTCGTCAATAACCAAGTTATTCTCTGACAATGGATATGTCGTCTCAAGAGCTTTCTTCTCATTGTAATTTAGTCTATAGATAGCATTTGGCGCAAACAAGAATGCGTCATCTTCCAAAGCCCAACCTAAAAATGTCTCTGATTGTGTTGTGCTAATCTGACCTGCTGTATCTGATAAATAATATTTATTGCCTGCAGTTAAAGTAGTGCGCGTTTTATCAACACCGCCAATCAACACATTAAACTGTGCGTCTGCGTTAGCGTCAGATTGCACTATCCCTAATTGCACATCTTTATATGTAGTAACATCAGTTGATGTCGCCTTATACCATTTCTGGTCAAATTCTTTGAAATATACTATATTCCCTTTTGCAAGGTCTTCTCCTGCTACCCCACCAGTAACTTGTTGGTCAAGAGTAAGTGAACCGCCCATAGCGATATTGTCCACATATTCTTTTGTCGCGAATTGGTTTGCAGATGTTGGACTTAAGACACCATCTTTTTCTGGAAAGCGCTTAAATGTGTTTTTTGCTTCAAATGTATTATCGTTTGATGTATTTGCAAACTTCTTCAATGTAAGAGGGTCGTTGGATACAATAACGCTTGCGCCAGTTGTAAAATTCAAACCAGTGCTGTGTCCTGAATATGGTGGCTTTCCATCTATATGCCTACCATCTGTTGCTATTGACAATGTTGCAGTCCCGTCTGGGTTTTGTGTGATACCGTCTATGAGTATCATCTCAATGTTCTGCCCTTGCTCAACAACAACTACAAACTCACCACCGAAATCTGAATATTCCAATTTCTCGTTTTTGTGGTCAACAAATTCATCTACTGTCAACGAAGTAGCAACTGGGGATAGAGTTCCCTTTAAATCAGTCCGTTTTGTCTTAATTATATTCGCCATATTTCTGTTGGTTTACTTATAATTATACCATATTTTAATCTTTTTTTATAAACAAATCTCTCTTAATCTCAATCTTGCTCAACTTTATGTCAACTGATATTGCGGTCAACCTGAAATCTGAACCTGTTACAGTTATTTGAGGTCTAAATTCAAGGAATGGTGTCGCGCTAGACCTATCAAATATATAAAATCTCGCCAAGTCTTTCATCTCAAAATCACCGCCAGCCCAAGAGCGCGTGCCGAACGGGTGTTTGCCTAAACTCGCGTCATCTATAACCCTGAATTTCTTAATCTCATTACCGTCAAAACTGAACTTGTGATTACCCTCACTACCGTCCATCTCATACAACATATCACACACAACTTTGGTGTCTGCAGAAATATACCCAGACAACCCAAACACTTTATATTTCTTATAATCAAATTCAGACATACTGTCGTCAAAGTTGAAATATCCAAGTGAGATTACAGATTGAATATCTGCCCCCAAGTCAGTGTCACCCTTAAATAAATAGAAGCTCTCATCGCGTGTATTTGAATGACCAACGAGTTCTCCATCAATAACAGATAATCTCTGGATAGGGATAAGTTGTGGCGGTTGCCAATAACCCTCAACAGCGTCTAATATAAGAATAATGTTTTCCTGTGGTACGATAACATAGATGTACCTACCGTGATAATATATGCGCGCCTCAGTCAAGTCTAACCTATTCAACAAACCCTCAACATCATCTGATATGAGCTTAATTTGGTCTGTCTGTAACACCTCTAAATCTGAAATTGAGAGTACGGTCTTGTCTTGTGCTATGAAAATCATATCGTTCTTATGCGCTGAGACAGCAAACGGTAACGCCCCCTTTCTCATCGCACTCTCAACTTTCTCAACAGTAGCCCATTCATCATATGCATTTTTCTCATATAGTTTCTTTATCTTGAACCAATCATCAATCGTGGATACCCACAGCACCCCCTTTCGTTCGTGCATTGCCGTTATCTTCCCGTCCAATGTAAAAAACATAGGTGTTGCTGGCGTTCTGTCGTTTGGCGGTGGCACAGTAAAATCAAAGCCAGTCCCCAGATTATATTTAGTAACATCTGAAAAATATAAATCAACGCTATCCAATGAAGCTATTACCAGATGTCCCTTATAATTAAATATATGGTCTTTCTCAAACCCAGATAGATTTGATGAATGTGTCAACGGCTTAACTATAATCAAATCGTCTTGCGAAATGCCAGATGGCGTGCTGTCCAGCGTCAAAGTGTTAGATGTTGGGTTGTGTGAATATGTGTATTCAGTACCATTTATAGTAACAGTTTGCGTAGTTGATGAGCCGTCATCAAACCCAAGTTGCTCAAGCGTCTTAGTGCCTTTTATTGTTATCTGGTTTCCATTCACGCTATCAACAACAGCTATACCACCATTCCATTGGTAAATATTCTCAGAGCCGTCAACCATAATCAGACGCGCCTTGATTATGTTCGTGTTGGTATCTATCCATTCAGCAAATTCAACTCTTACTAGATTGCTATCAAAACCATCAAACACATCAACCCAACCAGCGCCATCTCTCCATTTCTCAAGGTATGCTTGAAGAGTGTTGCCAATGACACGCAGTGGTATCTCACCATATATTGCAGATTTTGCTGTCTTCCAGACTTTAGCGCTATGAACTTTATTGTCAACGCTAGATTGTTGACCAAGTAATGTTATACCTTTCCTAGTATAAATAGTTCCTTTATGCACGAATACATTTTTACTAGGATATGCCAAATAACCCTTTGGCACTTTAGTAATATCTATACCATCTAAATATCCTTTGAATTTATTAACTATCATAATATCCGTTAATATCTATATCAATACTGTGATTATACGACATCGGCATTTCCTGAGACGGTCTATCTTTCCAATATTGACTATACTTCTCTGCAAGAACAGTAGTAAAATCTTCACGCGCCTTTGCTTCCGATTTTACAGCTTCAACAGATATGACGCGACACCCCTCGTAAACAAGTATCCCTGCTTCATCAGTCCCCAGCAAAATCTCATCTTCATCTCTCAATGGTCTGACCAAAGTCTTCCCAGTTTCACTGTCTAAAAATGCTCTGTTGGTGTAGTATTCAATATTAAGTTGAGATGTCTCATAGAGTGTAAGATTATCTATCGTAACTTGTTGAGATTTGCCATCTTTCATCTTTATTGTCAACACATACTCATTTATCAATGTTGGCGCGCCAGTTGTTGTCTTATTTTTTACATCAAACACAATCAGGTTCCAGCCATCTACAATATAACTTGTGTCAGCACTTATCACATAATAATTATCCACATCTGTCTTAAGTGTGAGTTTCAACTCATCAACATCAAATGATTTTGGGATATGAGCGACAACAATCGCAACACCTTGAATAAAGTCCGATATATCTATTGAAGCAACGCTACCGATAACATCTGTGTTTGTATCGCTAAAATTACCAGATAACGCATTTGACCCTGTTATATAGTGGTATGTGTTGGAGTGCAGTGGCACGCCAGTCTTATTTGTAGTACTTTCAAATGCGTCCAAAACAGAGTGTTTATTCTTTGCGACATCTACAATTTTCACAAACGGTAAACCATTACGGTAATTTATTGTGAATTTACCTATATTGTTTTGCTCAAATTGTGCTGGTCTCGTATATCTCCAAGTCTGGTCAGTGCGCACATCTCTGACATCAATCGGCTTATACAAATCGCGCGGAGCATAATACTCAGACACTTTCTCGTTTGTTCCGCCATACAACGCACTGGTGCGCTTCAATGTTGGTGGGTTTATCTGTATAAGCATTGCCTCAACCGCTTCCTGTAATACCAAATTCCAATCGGTGTCTATTGAATGCCCACCCTCAAATTTATTTTGTATGCGTATTTTCGCTTCTCCTACTAACATTTTGCTTTCTTTAATATGGCTGATAATCGTCTGTACCTGCCCCAGTTAAATACAAAAATCGTCCCTATTGTTGCGAGTGTATTATATATAGTGGCTATTACATACAACAACACTGCTATAATGAATATTACAAACAAATACAAGATTGCATTTATTAGCGCCATATTCTTAGCTCGTGAACCAAGCCACGCAATAAGTGTGTCAACATCTCTGTATGTGAATAACCAAAAATAATAATTCGTATCAAACCAGTCAAGCAAACCACCACCCCTGCGCGTCATCAAATCGTGCTTCTCACACGAATTTTTGAAAATCAAATCAGGCACTCGTATGACATCAGACAAAACTGGCATATTGAGACCACAACGAAAACTGCCACATTTTTTTATGCGTCTCCACACCTTTGGTGAGATGTTGTCTATCCTAAATGTCTTTCGTTTACCACCTCTTAATAACATAAGCATTATCTTAATTTTTCTTTAATCTCAGCCAGACCTCTCATTATGAGCTGGTCTGTGTTTTGCATACGCAGATGGTCTTCTTTGTTTTCTTTCGCGAAGCTACTAACAACTTGAGTAACCTCTTTCAATGCAGATGACATTATCTCAGCATTTTCTTTATGCGATTTTCTATTTAGTTCAGATTGTTCTGCAATAGCGCTTCTGTTTAATTCGCTCTGGTTCGCCAGAAAACGCAATGTCAAAATCATTATCAATACGACAGCACCTATTGACAATAACACAACGCCTATTGCCCCATATTGACCTAAACCTGCTGTTGCTGTTATTATATCTGCTTCACTCATACTACTTACCTTTAAACTCATCATCGCAACATTGTTCATCACCCTGACGCTTTACATTGTCGCTATTCTCAATGTCATCAGAGTTAACCCTATTTATAATCTGTGGTGTATCTTGCCTTTGTGTTGCTTTAATGATTTCTGCAACTCCTGCCAAGTCCACTTGGGTTTGCGGGATTGGTGTTTCTTCTTTCTGAAAGGAAAGCATTACCAATGAAAGCACGCTGATAATTGTCGCGATTGCTAATGTTATAATCGTGATATTTTCTTTGTCCATATACTTTTAATTAACTACTAATAATTATACCATATTTCTACAACAAACTCCTTAACCAGCCGACCCACTTGTGGGTAAGCCCGACCACCTTACCAAATGTGCCTGCTTGTGTGAATTGGTTTGTTGGCATATTCCATACATCGCTTGCCGAGTTCAATTCCGTTACAATCGTTTGTTGTGCCATAGCCCTTGAAGTGATGTTGAGCGACGCGGTATCACGATACTTTGGTGGCACAACTTTGATTGACCGCAACAACACTTTGTTTTCTGGACTGTCTGTCTGGAATGAAAGCGAAATATCAAAGAACCCCGCCTCTGTCGGTACACCGCTGACTACAATCTGTTGCCAATCTGTGTGTGGTAATGCTTGCGAAGTTGTTGTTGCTTGTGTCATACCCAGCCCTGCGATTTTGAGTGTCGGCAATGTATGATTGCCTGAATAA
>Ga0256914_1002849_pt1 | contig 14130 bp, 10 predicted proteins | sample HulkmetaG_FD_191571 | JGI IMG/M metagenome (GOLD analysis project Ga0256914, IMG submission 191571) | Hydrothermal chimney microbial communities from Main Endeavour vent field at the Juan de Fuca Ridge, Pacific Ocean - Hulk | ecosystem: Environmental > Aquatic > Marine > Hydrothermal vents ... | reverse complement strand
AACGTCGAAAAGCGATCCCGTTTCCCGCCCAGGCCGCCCTTGCCCTCCTTCTCTCTCCCGCCGGAGCCTCCCTCCTCTTCGCCGGGCCTCCCTCGCCGGGAGTCGTGCCCGCTCCAAGGAGTTGGGCTCCATCGCCGGGCCTCTTCCGCCTCGTCCAGGGAGCCCCCCTGGTCCTGGATGCTTCGGCCCCCCCGAGCTTCGAGGAGCCGGGGAGACTCTTCGCACGCGACCTGGGGAGGCTCCTTGGATCCCCCTGCTCCCTGGAGCGCGGCCTCTCCCGGGGCGGAACCATCTTCCTGGCCCGGGAGGCCTCTCTGGGAAAAGAGGCCTACACCATCTCCACCAGATCTTCGGGCGTCACCATCCGGGCCGGCGGGCCGGCGGGCCTCTTCTACGCCTCCCGCACGATCCTCCAGATCCTCCTCTCCCGCGGCGACGGCGCCCTCCCCTGCGGCACCATCCGGGACGCGCCGGCCTGGCCCATCCGGTCGATCCTCCTCGACGTGGGCCGGAAATTCCTCCCGCCGGATGAGCTCGAGGATTGGATCCGGATGGTCTCCTGGGTCAGGATGAACGAGATCCACCTGCACCTGAACGACAACTCCTGGGGCCGCTATCCGGGCTACAGGCTGGAGAGCCGGGCCTTTCCCCGCCTCCCCTCCCGGGACGGTTTCTATACCTGGAAGGAGATCCGGGAGATCCAGGCCTTCGCCCGGGCCCGGGGGGTCCACATCGTCCCGGAGATCGACTCCCCGGGCCACGCCCTGGCCTTCACCACCCTTCGCCCGGACCTGGCCCACCCCGACCTGGACAAGCCCGCCTTCGGCCTGGCCTACCTGGATCTCCGCAAGCCCGAAACCCTGGCCTTCATGAAACGCGTCTTCGACGAAGTCGCCCCCCTCTTCGAGAGCCCCTTCTTCCACATCGGAACGGACGAATACCGCCTCGGCCTGGTCAGGGACAAAAAGGAGCGGGCCCGCCTGGGCCGGCTCTTCCGCCGCTACATCAACGAATGCGCCAGGTACCTGGAAAGGAAACACCACAAGATCGTCCGGATCTGGTCGGGCTACGAGCACATGCCGGGCACCACGGAGCCGGACAAGTCCATCTGGATCGACATGTGGGCGACCTCGGACGCCCTCGACAAGTCCCGGGCGGGTTACAAGTTCATCAACTCCTCCCACTTCTACACCTACATCGTTCCCGGGATGCCCTACTACGGCGTGAACGACCGCTTCCTCTACGAGAAGTGGACCCCCCTGGTCTTCCGCCTGAAGGACCCCAAGGGAGTCCTGAAGCCGGGCGCCCCCGGCTTGATGGGGGGCAAGCTCCACGTCTGGAACGACGGCGGCCCCACAGGATACACCTGGAACGAAATCGCCCGTCTCACATGGCCGAGCCTCATGACCATCTCGGAGAAGCTTTGGGGAACCAAGGGATCTCCCGGGTTCGATGCCTTCCGGGCCCGGGCCGCCCGCGTGGCCCGCCCCCTCGGGGTGACCCTCCTGGACCGGAAGGCCCAGGCCGGCCCGGGCGGCCTGGTCTGGCGCCTGGAAAAGAAACCCCTCTGGTTCATCGCCAACTCCCACTACCCCCTCGACCTTCCCGGCAAGCCGGGAAACCTGGAATATCCCTGGACCGCAACCTTCACCGTCGAGCGCCACACCGACGCCGGGGGCGACGAGGTCCTCCTCTCCTCGGACCTGGCGGCCTTCTACCTGGACCTCGCATGGAAAAAGAAGAACCGTAAAAGCGGAAGAGAGACCACCTTGAGGGGCGTGGCATGCGTTCGGGCCAAGCAGGCCCCCGGCCCGGACCCCCTGCACTCCTTCAACCCGGACGTGATCGTCTTCGACTACCAGGTCCCCTTGAAAAAGAAAGTGCGCCTCACCTTCATAGGGGAGAGGAAGAAGACCAGTCTCTACGCCGACGGAAGGCTCGTGGGAACCAGGCGGATCCAGATGGTCTGCCCCCTGGAGCGCCTGGGCGCCTCCCGGCCGGAGTCTTTCCAGGGCAGGCTCCTGGAAGGCGCGATCTGGAACCGGGCGCCCTGGAAGGCCCTGGGAGGCTGGACGCCGGCCGACCTGGGAAAGGGGTTCGAAATCCTGGAATGGAAGGTGGAGGAGATTCCCCCCGACGGGAAGGTACGGATCGAGTTCCGTTACGAGGGAGGCAGGAACGGCCTGGACATCCGGTGGGCGGCCCTCTGGAAGGACGGAAAGGAGCTGGCCCGGGACCGACACCCGGGCTTCACGGGGAACATGGACAGGGATCCTTCCTACCTCCTCCAGGTCCCGGGAAGAGTCCCGGAGGGTCCCTTCGTCCTGCGGGCCCTGGTTCAGGGTTCAGGAGGAAAGGATTCCCGGGGCCGGGTCTTTCTCTGGGACCTGCCCGGCGGGCCTTGAGGCCCTTTCTCCCCCCTTCCGGGCCGCTCCTGGACTTTTCGCCCGGGCCGGCCAAAATGGCCCAATTCAAGCGACCGGAGGAAGACCCCTTCGACCCTAAGGAGCAGGCGCGATGAAGACCCGGCACCAGGGGAACGGCTTGGGTTTCCGGCCCTTCTCCCTGCTTTTCCTCTCTCTCTTCCTTCTCTTCCTCTCCCATCCCCGGGCCCGGGCCATCCCCGCCTTCTCCAGGAAATACAAGACTTCCTGCAACACCTGCCACGTGGCTTTCCCCATGCTCAACGACTTCGGAGAGGCCTTCCGCCGGAACGGCTTCCAGTTCCCCCGGGACGACGACTGGTTCGTGAAGGACAAGCCCGTGACCCTGGGGGCCGAGGCCTGGCGGGATCTCTGGCCCAACGCCCTCTGGCCCACGACCCTCCCCAATCTCCCTCCCGTCTCCTTCAGGGTCACCATGGGAATGGACCAGAGCGAGGGAACCAGGGACAAGGCCAACTTCCAGGCCCCCACGGACGTGAACATCCTGGCCGCCGGAACCATGGGAGAGGACGTCTCATTCTTCTTCCACCAGGGCGGAGGCATCCGCTACTACGTCCAGTTCTCCAACCTCCTGGAGGAGGCCCTCTCCGAGACCCTCCTTCCCAGGTATGCTCTCAACCTGAAACTCGGCCTCTTCGAACCGGGCCTCTTGGGGGTGAGCAACGTCCGCCGCATCACTGCCACACCCTATCTCTCCCATACGGCCGTCTACTCCAGGGCGGGCAAGGCGGGGAACTCCTTCGCCCTGGACCGCCAGATCGGCGCCGAGGCCCACGGGATCCTCTTCCACCGCCTCCACTACGTTCTCGGGGCCGTCAACGGAAACGGCGACGGCCCGGACAACAACAGCACCAAGGACGTATACGGCCGACTGGCCGTGAAGATCGGGGGAATGCGTTTCTCCGGCGAAGAACCGGAGGACGAGGAGGACGACGGCGAGGGAGGCAAGGGGGATTCCCTCTTCCGGGACCGGGCCTACATCGACAACTCCTTCACCCTGGGCGCCTTCTTCTGGCTCGGACGGTTCACTGCCTTCGATTCGGACCGCAACGAGAACTACGACATCGACTTCCGCAGGGTCGGCCTGGACGGCCGCCTCAACTGGTGGGTCTTCGACCTCCACGGCGGGGTGATGTACGGCAAGGACGACAACGGCCTGGACACCAACTACGACATCGCCTCCACCCTCTACTTCGCCTCCCTGCGCTACATCCCCTACCCCTGGCTCGTCGCAACGGGGCGGTACGAGAAGGTCTTCTACAGGGATCCCGGCACGAAGGCCCTGGACGACCAGGAGACGGGCCGTTTCGTCCTCTCGGCCACAGCCCTGATCCGGGTGAACCTGAGGTTCACCGTGGAGGGACGCCTGAACCAGAGCCTCGGCTATCCCGGCACGGAGGACGACGCCCTCCTCCTTCGCCTGGACTACAGCTTCTGAGCCATGGAATCCACCGAAGAGACCAGGAAACCGGAAACCACGGAGAAGGAACTCTCCCGGAGGCGGATCCTCAGGCGCCTCGGGGTCCTGGGAATCTTCGCCTTCCTCGCGGCCCAGGTGGCGATCTGGATCCGCACCCTCTTTCCCAGGACCCGCCTGGAAGGACCCCGATTCCTCCGGGCCGGCCCGGTGGAGGAATTCAAGGTGGGGGCCGTGGACCAGCGGTTCCTAGCCTCCCACAGGGTCTGGATCGTCCGCACAAGGGAAGGTATCTACGCCCTCTACGCCCGGTGCACCCACCTGGGGTGCACCCCGGCCTGGGTGGAAGCGGTGAAGAAGTTCAAGTGTCCCTGCCACGGAAGCGGTTTCGCCATGGACGGGACCAACCTGGAGGGTCCGGCGCCGACCCCCCTGGAGCGGTTCCCCGTCTCCCTGGACGCCCGGGGCAGGCTGGTAGTCGACCTGGGCAGGCGGATCCACAAGCGCCGGGACGGATCCTGGAGCGGCCCGGGAAGCTTCCTTCCCGTCCGCCCCGGCAGGGTTTGACCGAAAGGAGGAGCCGGGGATGGCGGAGGGCCTCAGGAGGAGCCGATTCTGGAGAAGCATCTTCCGGACGCCCCTTCCCCGGAATCCCCGCGAAGGGGCCAAGGCCGTCCGCTCAAACGTATTTCTCCACGTCCATCCACCCTACGTGAAGCGGAAGGCCCTCGAGTTCTCCTGGACCTGGGGCCTGGGAGGGATCTCCTTCTTCCTCCTCCTGGTCCTCACCGTCACGGGGATCCTGCTCATGTTCTACTACAGGCCCACGGCTGCCTGCGCCTGGGAAGACATGCAGAGGCTCCGGCACGACGTCCCCTACGGGCCTCTTCTCCGCAACATGCACCGCTGGGCGGCCCACCTCATGGTGCTCACCGTCTGGCTCCACATGCTCAGGGTCTTCATGACGGGAAGCTACAAGAAGCCGAGGGAATTCAACTGGGTCGTGGGAGTGGGCCTCCTGGTCCTGACCCTGCTCCTTTCCTTCACGGGCTATCTCCTCCCCATGGACCAGCTCGCCCAGGCCGCCGGAACCGTGGCCGGCCACATGGCGGCCTCCACGCCCCTCCTGGGCCACCAGGGCCCCCTGGGCGAAGCCCTGGGTCTTACCGAGAAGAACGACATCGCCTTCTGGCTCCGGGGGGAGAGCGCCTTCGGCGAGATTACGGTCCTACGGTCCTATGTCTGGCACTGTGTGGCCCTTCCCGCAGCGATCTTCCTCCTCTGCATCGTCCACTTCTGGCGCATCCGCAAGGACGGAGGGATCTCCGGCGGGGAGGAGCTCCCCGGGAAGGAGGAGGAAGGAGATGCATGAGATCCTGGTCCGCCTCTCCGACCCGGACACCCTCCCCATCCTGGGCCTGGTGATCCTCTTCCCCCTTGCCGTCCTCGCCTTCCTCCTTCTCGGGGCCCGGCAGGACAGGCTCCCGAGGGACGGCCCCCACTCCCCTCCCGGGGAAGGGCCCTCCAGGGTGCCCACCTGGCCCCACCTCCTCAAGAGGGAGCTTGCCGCCGCCCTGGCCGTGACCATCCTCCTCCTTTGCTGGTCCCTCCTTGTGAACGCCCCCCTCCAGGAGAAGGCCGATCCCGCGGTCATGCCCAACCCGGCCAAGGCTCCCTGGTACTTCCTCGGTCTCCAGGAGATCCTGGTCTACTTCGATCCCTGGATCGCCGGCGTGGTTCTCCCCCTGCTCATCACCCTGGGCCTGGCCTCCATCCCCTACCTGGATCCAAACCCGGCGGGGAACGGAAGGTACACTCTCCGGGAACGTCCCCTGGCCCTCACCCTGTTCCTCTTCGGCTTCGCCCTCTGGTGCGGCCTCATCGCCGTGGGGACCTTCTGCCGCGGACCGGGTTGGGCCTGGTTCTGGCCCTGGGAGAAGTGGGACCCCAACAGGGCGGCCCTGACCACGCCCCTGAGACCTCTCCCGGAAGTCCTGGGGATTCCGCCGGGAATTCCCTCCTTCCTCGCGGGCCTCGCCCTCCTCCTCCTCTGGTATACCCTTGTAGGAATTTCATCCCGGGCCGTTCTCCGGAGGTCGGACCCGCGGGGATGGAAGAGCATGGGAAGGGGCCGTTTCCTCCTCTTCGTCTTTCTCGCGGGGACCATGCTGGGCGTCGTCGTGAAGATCCTCCTCCATCTCCTTTTGAAGGTGAACTACATCCTGGTCGTGCCGTGGATTCCAAGAGCCAACATCTGAGGGAACCCGCCGGGAAGGACCCCTTCCCGGACCGGTCCTGGGCCCCCCTGATCCTGGGGCTCGTCCTGGCCCTGCTGGCCTGCCTGGCCTGGGCCGTTTGGGACGAAACCGTGGCCCGAAGGCCCTGGAAGGCCTACCAGAGGGAATACGCCCGCCGGGCCCTGGAGGTCCTGGACAGGGAGATCCGGTCCGAGAAGGCCCGGATCAGGGCCTTCCTGGAAAGTCCCCAAGGGAAGAGACTCCTGGCGGGCAGGGAGAAGGTCCGCAGGGCCTTTTCGCCGGAAAGCCCCCTGGGAAGGAAAGTCCTGGAACTGGAAGGGCGGCTCCGGTCGATCCGCAAGAGGATCGCCCTGCTCAGGGAACGGTCCCGGGAAGTCAACGGGAGGAAGCTCCAGCTCCTCTCCCGGGGAGCAGGGCCCGAGTCGAGGCCGGGGACCGAACTGGAAAAGGAACTCCGCGACCTGGAGAGGAAACTCCTGGAGGCGGGGGACCGGGAAGAGGAGGCCCTGGCCGAACTGGACAGGATCGAGGAACCTCTACGGGCCGCCGAGCGCCCATTCGAAGAGATTTCGGTCAATTTGAAATCCCTCGAGAAGACCCGGGGGATCCTGGCCCGTTTCACCCCCCGGGTGGAGCAGATCTACCTGGAATCCGCTGGCCGCGTGGAGCGGTGCCTCACATGCCACATGGCCATGAGGGACGGGATGCCCGGGCTGGAGAAGCCCCCCTTCCGCAAACACCCCGGGGACTACCTGGTCCATCACCCCCCTTCGCGCTTCGGGTGCGTCGCCTGCCACGAAGGTTACGGCACGGCCCTGGACGACCTGGCCTCACCCCACGGATTCGATCCTTCCTACCCCAGGGAGATCCTCCGGGGACCGGCGGCCCAGGGCCGTTGCGGGACCTGCCACAGGCTCCTGGACGGCCGGGACAGGACGGCCATGAGGGGCGAACTTCCCGGCGCCCCCGCCCTCTCCCTCGGCCTGAAGGCCTTCGAGCGGAACCTCTGCTTCGGATGCCATGTGACTCCCGGCTTCCCCGTGAAGAGCCATCCCGCCCCTCCCTTGGACCAGGTCCCGGCGAAGCTCGGCTTCGAAAGGGCCCTGGAGTGGGTCCGGGATCCCGGAAAGGTCAGGAAGGACGCCCGGATGCCCCGATTCCGCTGGGACCGGAAGGGCCGGGACCTCTACGCGGTGGTCTCCTACCTCTTCTCCCTTCCCGGGCGGAAGATCCGCCCCGCCCCCCGGCCCGCCTGGCTCGCGAAGAAGGAAGACGACATGTCCGACGAGGAACTGGACCGCCTGGACGCCCTCCTGGAGAGGGGAAGGAAGGCCTGGTCCAGGGTCCAGTGCGCCGACTGCCACCCCCGGGAGGGGAAGGGGGGCGACGCAGGGGTCTACGCCCCCGATCTCTCCAACGCCGGCGCCAGGATCTCCAGGGACTGGCTCTACCGGCACCTGGAGGATCCCCACGCTCTCTATCCCGAGAGCCGGATGCCGAAGATCGGTCTCACGGAAGGGCAGATCCTCGGACTGGTGGAATCCATCCTGAGGGACCCTGAATTCGGCGGAGGGGAAGAAGAGGAGGGCGATGCCGGTCCCCGCCTCCCCGCCGGCCTTCCCCGCCGCCCATCGCGGGACCGGGCCGTCCTGGAGCGGGGCAGGAGCCTCGTCCTGGAACTCGGCTGCGCCGGTTGCCACAGCATCCCGGGCCACGAAGGCGACGCCCCCGCCGGGAGCGATCTCTCAGATTACGGTGACAAGGAGATCAAGGACCTGGACTTCGGCCCCAGGGAGGACATACCCCGGACCGTGGAGAGCTGGACCCTGCTCAAGCTCCAGGATCCCCGGGCCTTCGGCGGGGAACTCCTCATGCCCGTGCCCCACCTCACCAGGAGGGAGGCCCTCGCCGTGACGGCCTTCCTCCTTGGACTCACCAGGAAGGCACGACTTCCAGTGCCCAAACCGTCTCCCCCGGAACCTTTCCGGGGGGGAGGCGAGGCCTGGAAGATCGTCCGGGAGAAGAGCTGCCTCACCTGCCACAGTTTCGGCCGCCGTGGAGGAGACTACGCCCCCGAACTCTCCTTCGAGGGGAGCCGGGTCAGGCCGGCCTGGCTGAAGGGCTTCCTGGAGCGACCCGCCTCCATCAGGCCCCGCCTGGTCCAGATGCCCCAGCTCCTCCTCTCCAGCTCCGAGGTGGAGACCCTGGTCCGGTTCTTCCAGTTCGCCTGCCGGGAGGACGCCCTGGAATCCTTCCCCGCCGGGGAACGGGTGAAGACCCCCTCCCCACGGGAGGGAACGGCCCTCCTCCGAAAATACGGTTGTCTTGCCTGCCATTCCCGCGGGGGCAAGGGGGGAATCCTGGGGGCGGACATCGAGAAGGCCTCCGAGCGGCTGAGGCCGGGGTTCGTCTACCACTGGATTCTCGACCCCAGGGGCGCCGACAAGGACAGCCTCTGTCCCCGCTCCGGGATGCCCCCCCGCGACGCCGCCGCCCTGGCCCGCTTCCTGACGGAAAGGAGGAAAGGGTGACGCCCCACAGGAACCTCCTGCTCCTCCTCCTTCCCTCGGCCATCCTGGCGGCTTGCGGCGGAAAGACCCGCATTCCTCCCGCCCCGCAAACCCGGCCCTACGCCCTCCGGCGGGGAGAGATCCTCTACGAAAGGTGGTGCTCGGCCTGCCACGGCCGGACCGGCCGGGGAGACGGCCTGGGCTGGAACAGGGAGATCACTCCCGGGCCGTCCGACCTGGCCCCCTGGAAGGACAAGACGGCCCGGGACCTGGAACGCCTCTTCGCAGGCGGCGGAACCAATGGACCGTGTCCTTCCTGGAAGGCCAACTTCACTCCCTCCCAGATCCGGGACCTGGCGGCCTTCCTGAAGGTTCTTCCCGGAAGGAGAAAGAAGAGATGAAGCACGCCGCCCTCGCCGCCCTTCTCCTCCTGGGATCCTGTGCGGGCGCATCCCGCCGCGGAAGCATCCCCCCATCCCCCGGGCCGCCTTCGCCGGGAGGACCCTCCTCCATCGGCCCGGCCCGCCCCTCCTCCAGGCCCGCCCCCTCTCATACACGTTTTCCTTATTTCCTCCATCTCCAAGGGGGCGGGCCGCCCGTCCCCTGCCGGGTGAAGAGCTGGGAGGAGGGACGGGTGGTCCTGGAGATACCCAAGAACCGCTTCTCCCTGGCCGCCCGGGGGGAGAGCCCTGGAAAGACCTTTCCCGACGTCCTCCTGCCCAAGGGGGGGGATCGTGTCCTCCGGTGCAGGATCCTGGAGGAGGGAGGGGACCATTGGACCCTGGTCCTCCCCCAGGGTGAGATCCGGGGCCTCCTGGAGGGGAAGGGGCCCCTTCTGCCCAGGGAAGGCGGGGAGGCCGCCGGAGGGTTCGAGGGCCTGATCCTCTGGGGAAACCGCCCCCTGGCGGGAGCCCGGGTCCGGGCCGTCCAGATCACGGGCCGCTCCCTCCTGCCGGGGATCCTGGACGCCCCGCCCAAGTTGGACCGGGCCGTGGAGACCAGGACCGACGAGAAGGGGCGCTTCCTCTTCCAGGGCCTGCCGCCGGGAAACTACAAGCTCTGGATCCAACCGCCGGGCCGGAAGGAGTGGATCCGGAGGATCCGCATGATCCCGGATGTTCGGGTTCTGGAAGGGAAGACCGTGAAAATGAAGCCCTTCCGGGTGAGGAGGGTGATCGGCGGCTGAACCTACCTTTTTCCGAAAATCCAGCCCTTCCCGAAGGCGAGGGGAGGGCCTGGAGGGAGCATGGCCGTTTTTTTCCTAACAAACGAATTCTTGAGAAACTTTTCCAGCTTCCCTGGAAAGAAAAGGGGAATTTTCCCTTTCCATCGAATCATTGGGGTTGGCGACGATCGAAGTCAGCCTTTCCCCTTTTCCCTTTGTGCTGCTCTTCCCAAAGGAGACGCCCATGAAGAAGAAAGCCTTACTCACAGCCTCCCTGGGTCTCGCCTTCCTGGCGGCGCCGAATCTCTCGGCCACCAACGGGGACAAGCTCATCGGCGTTGGACCATACTCCCGCTCCATGGGCGGCGTGGGAATCGCCACCCCCTGTTGCGCCATCACGGCGGCCTTCGCCAACCCGGCCACCCTCTCCACCATCGCCGGGACCCAGTTCGACTTCGGGGCGAGCCTCTTCATGCCCAGCCCGAGGGCCCGGGTGAAGTCCCCCGCTCCTCCCGCCGGCGTGGGCAACTGGACGGGCAACAGCCAGGACGCCCCCTTCCCCGTGCCGGCCATCGTCATCCGCACGCCCATCGACAAGAACTGGAGCTTCGGTCTCGCCGCCGTGGGAGTGGCCGGGATGGGCGTGGACTACCGCGGCAAGGACCCGATGAACACCAACACCAACCTCTCGGTGATGCAGTTCTCCCCGGCCGTTGCCTACAAGATGGGAAATCTCTCCCTTGGTCTGGGCCTGAACATGGATTTCAATTCCGCCGATTTCGGCGCGGGTGAAGCGCACAACTACGCCTTCGGCGCCCACCTGGGCCTCCTCTACAAGTTCGGCGACTTCGCCTTCGGCGCCACCTACAGGACCCCCCAGACCGTCAACCACGAAAGAGTCTACGACTTCAACGGCGACGGGCGGTACGACAACCTGAAACTGGCCAATCCCCAGGAATTCGGCTTCGGGATCTCCTGGACACCGACTCCCAAGTTCCTCGTGGAGACCGACGTGAAGTGGCTCGACTGGTACGGCGCCAAGGGCTACCACGACTTCGATTGGAAGAGCCAGTGGGTCTTCGCCATCGGCATGGAATACAGGGTCACCCCCCAGATCAGGCTCCGTTGCGGTTACAACTACGGCCGCAACCCCGTCCACGACCACGACGGGTGGAATCCCAGCACGGGAACCAAGAAAGTGGCCGGCAACACCATGGGGCAGTTCGGCTACGAGTATTTCCGGATCGTGGGATTCCCCGGGATCGTCGAGCACCACCTGACCTTCGGCGTGGGCTACGACGTCTCCGAGGACGTGACCTTCAACTTCGCCGTGGTCCGGGGCTTCCAGAACAAGATCAAGGAGAAGTCCGCCGGCGGAGCCATCGAGCTGGTCTCCACCCTGGACGAGACCTCCCTGGACTTCGGCATCACCTGGAAGTTCTGAGAACCTCTTCCCTTCTCTTTCGCGGCGGGGTGGACTCCCGGGTCCGCCCCGCTATGCTTTTGCCTCTTTTCTTTCCCTCTTCTTCTCGGAACTCCCGGCGAAAGAGACGGGCATGAGACGACACAGCCACATCCTCCTCCTTTTCACAGCCCTCCTCCTCTGTCTTCCCTCCCTCCGGGCCACCAACGGGGACAAGCTCATCGGGGTCGGCCCCTACGCCCGCTCCATGGGAGGCGTGGGGATCGCCGCCCCCTGTTGCGCCGTCACGGCGGTCTTCGCCAACCCGGCCACCCTCACCACCATCGCCGGGACGCAGTTCCACTTCGGGGCGAGCTTCTTCATCCCCCGAACCAAGGCCCGGGTCCAGGAGCCTCCCCCACCGGCGGGGACGGGAGACTGGAAGGCCTCGAGCCGGGTCCCCCCTTCCCCCGCCCCGGCCCTCGCCCTGCGGACCGCCCTGGGGAAGGACTGGAGCTTCGGCCTGGCCGCCGTGGGTATCGGCGGGATGGGCGTGGACTACAGGAACAGGGATCCCCAGGCGGAGAAGACCAACCTCATGGCCATGAAGTTCTCCCCCGCCGTGGCGTACCGACTGGGAGCCCTTTCCCTGGGATTGGGCCTGGACATCGACTTCAACTCGGCCGACCTGGGCCAGGGAGAGGCCCACAACTACGCCTTCGGCGCCCACCTGGGCGGCCTCTACAAGTTCGGAGACTTCGCCCTGGGCCTTTCCTACCGGACCCCCCAGCCCGTGGACCACGAGAGGGTCCGGGACTTCGACGGTGACGGCCTGCGGGACGACTTCACCCTGGAGAACCCCCAGGAGGCGGGCTTCGGCCTTTCCTGGAGGGCCTGCGGAAAGCTCCTCCTCGAAGCGGACCTCCGCTGGATCGACTGGCACGGCGCCAGGGGCTACGAGGAGCTGGACTGGAAGAGCCAGTGGGTCTTCGGCCTCGGAATGGAGTACAGGGTGGCGCCCCGGCTGAGACTGCGTTGCGGATACAACTACGCACGCAATCCCGTAAGGGACCACGACGGCTGGGACCCCAGCGGGACGGTCTCCATGGAAGGCCCCCGCATGAACCGCCTCTCCTACGAGCACCTCCGGGTCATAGGCTTTCCCGCCGTAGTGGAGCACCACCTCACGGCCGGCCTGGGTTGGGACGCCACGGAAGAGATCACGTTCAACCTGGCCCTGGTTCACGGGTTCCGGAACACCTTGGAGGAGAACTCCTCCGGCGGGACCTACCGGCTCAAGTCGGCCGTTTCCGTGACCTCCCTGGATTTCGGCCTAACCTGGCGCTTCTGAGTAGGAGCCGCCGCCGCCCTTTCCGGCCTTCCCCCTCTTCCTGGGAGGAAGGAGGCCGTGTTTCTGCAACAGGGCGTAGAAGGTGCTCTTGGAGAACCCCGCAATCTTACGGGCCTCCGTAACTTTCCCCCCGGCCGTCTCCAGGGCGCGCAGGAGGTAGACCCGCTCGGCCTGGAGCCTGGCCTTCTCCCGGAACTCCTTGAGCCTGGGGAATTGCCCCGAAGGGGCGAGCCTGGGAAGGAGGTAGAGTTCCTCCCTGTCGGGGCCCTCCTCGGCGGCCCGGAACTGGGGAGGAAGATGCATGGGGAGGATCGTGCTCCCCCTCCCGGCCCGCGAGAAGGCTGCCTCCAGCACTTCCACCAGTTCGGAAGCGTTTCTCGGCCACTGGTGCCCCTGGAGGGCCCGCGCCGCCGAGAGGGAGAGACAACAACCCCTGCCCGGAGCGGCGCACCAGGCCGAGGCCATGGCGGGAATCTCCCCCTTGCGCTCCCTCAAGGAGGGGAGGCTCAGGGAGCGTTCTTCCAGGATGAGAGCCAGGGCCCGGTTGAACTCTCCTTCCAAGGCCAGGGAGGCCAGGCTCCTGGGGACGAGGCTCACTACCTTCACCATTCCCCCCTCGGCGCCACCGTTGCGTTCCCTCTCCCTGTGGAGCCAGGCGTAGAGGGCGGCCTGGGCGGAGTGGCCCATCTTCTGGGGATCCCTGAGGACCAGGGTCCCTCCCCGGAGCCTGGACAGGAGCCCCCGCTCCCCGGAGGTACGCCCCAGGAAGAGATCCAGGAGTTCCCTCTCCTCGAGGGCCCCGGCGTCCAGGACTACATAGGGCCCCTCGGGGCGTCGGAGGCTGTGGAGGGCCCGGGCCAGGATGGTCCGGCCCGATCCTTCCTCACCCTCCAAGGCGACGTTCCCGGAAAAGACGAAGATCTTCCTCCATCCAGCCCCCAGGCGGCCTTTCCCTTGTCCCATCCCGGGTGGGGGGGCAAGAGCCTCCTCCCAGGGCAGGAGCCAGAGTTCCCGCTCCGCCGCAGCGACCTGGACGGCTTCGATTCCTCCAAGGAGCCCCTGGTCCCCCGATTCGAAGGGAACGAAGGCATCCCCCCCGATCCGGCCCGCCTGCTCCCAGAGATAGGAATCCCCGCCGGGGAGGATCCAGACCAAGGAGACCCCCGATGTCTCCCCTTCGAGCCTTCCCTGGATCTCCTCCAGCTCCTCCTGAGAAGAAAGGAGGAGAAGGAGGGTTCCTTCCTCCCCGTTCCAGCTTTCCGCCTGGATCCCCGCCCGGGCCAAGGCCTCCAGCCTGCTTGCCAAGGGCCTTTCTTGTCCCGGGAGAAAAAAGACTGAGCTCATCCCCTAGCTCCGGTCTGTGTGTCAAAGCCTTCCTAGAAGGGAATTGTCCTTTGAATGCAGGGATTGTCCATTTTCCCTCCTCTCAGTGCAAGCTCTTTTTCGATATCCGTCCCATCTTGGTGGACACCTTCCCTTTTTCGTGCCCAGACTTGAACCAGATTCCGCCCCCTTTCCACTCCTTGCCCCCGCCAGGCCTCACAAGAACCCCCCAGAAGGGAAGAAAAGGCTAGACGTTGCCG
>Ga0256914_1002848_pt1 | contig 14141 bp, 9 predicted proteins | sample HulkmetaG_FD_191571 | JGI IMG/M metagenome (GOLD analysis project Ga0256914, IMG submission 191571) | Hydrothermal chimney microbial communities from Main Endeavour vent field at the Juan de Fuca Ridge, Pacific Ocean - Hulk | ecosystem: Environmental > Aquatic > Marine > Hydrothermal vents ... | reverse complement strand
TATTATTGGGACGGGAAAAATGCGGCCGGTAAAAGCGTGGCCAGTGGTGTTTACTACTATGAATTGCGAACGGATAACTATCGTGCCGTGCGGCGCATGTTGTTGATTAAATAAGTAAAAAATTTAACGAAAGAAATTCCATGAGAGCATTTAATACCTTGCTGACGATTTTATCGATTTTTTGCACCGCAATGTTCGGTTTTGCCCAAGGGAACTTTTCACCGCCGGTTACTCCGCAAAGCAATCAGGAAATTCTAAATACCCTGATCGATACACCCCATTGGGGAAACGGGATTAATTGCAGCTCGTGTCATGTTACGCACAATAGCCCCGGAACCCAACTCACCACCGCGGCCGGTAATGCCAACTTGTGCATGAGTTGTCACAATCCGGTGGGCATGGCCTCGGACAAACCCTTTGCCGAAAGCGATCGGGCTGTTCCCGGGATTTCCGGTACATCCCATGCCTGGGATGTTAATGCGGAAAATACGCAATTCGGAGCGCAAGTGCCTACCAACGATCAAATGGCCCGACGCGTTATGGACGGAAAAATTGTTTGCTCCACCTGCCACAATCAGCATTCGCAAACGTACCAACCGTTTTTGCGCATGTCCAACGCCCACAACGCCATGTGCAAAGATTGCCATGCCGTGCGCAATGTGGGCAGCTACCGCAGCAATCCCGAAAACAAAGGCAGCCATCCCGTGGGCGTTTCTTATCCGACAAACGACGACCGATTTTTTGCCACACCGACGGATAGCAATTTGACACTGATCGACCCCGACAAAGTCGAATGTACCACCTGTCACGGCGTGCATTACACCGATTCCGGCGGCGCCAACAACGGGCAGGGTGACGGCAATCTTTTACGCACAACCAATTCCAGCGCTATGTGCGAAGCCTGCCACACCTATCCCGACCACGAAGGAATGGACTGCCTGCGTTGCCATCAACCGCACGATCCGGTACGACGTAATATCTTTTTAGTGCGCGATAGCGTGCAAACACCGCAAAGCGGGGTGCTGCCGGTAATTTTTACGGCCGAAACGGGCCCCAATTCCTTTGCCGACGGCGACAACGTGTACGACGGCATTTGCGAAGTGTGCCACACCGACACCAAACACTTTCGCAACGACGGTTCCGCACCGCAGCAGAATCACGAAAATCTGGGAGGCAAGGCCGGAACCAACTGCACCGACTGTCATCCGCACAGCAATGGCTTTAAACACGGCGGTCACGGTAAAGGCTGTATTTCATGCCACGGACACGACGCCGGTTACGAATATGCCCCGGGTGAATACAGCGAAGGGGCCGGTACAACTCAAAGCCATTCCACCCATACCGAAAACGATGCCGATGACCAGAAAGGGCCGTTTGTAACCTGCGATGCCTGCCACGACACATCGAATTATCCTTATTTTAAATCGGGCACGGATGCCAATAACGACGGATTTATCGACTTGTCCGAAACGGATGTGTGCAATACCTGCCACAGCCCGAACGGAACGTACAATGGCGTTGCTGATGCGGTGATCGGCGCAAAAAATAACTGGCACGACGGCATTTACGAGGGCGATTCGCTGGCAGCGGGCAAGAAAAAATGGTGCGCCACCTGTCATGACGAATCTCCGGCCAACAGCAAACAGGACGGCAGCGGCGTTAATGCGCCTAACGTGGTGGGCAACGAGAGCGCCTCTTATCCCTATGGAACCGGCTGGGGGTATTACAAAACCGGACACGGGCTGGCTTCTGGTGCCTATCCCTCCACCGGAGCGCCGGCAGCCAATTTGGGCTGCGAAGCTTGCCACAATTCGCAAGTGAAACATATCGATCATATTCACCGCACCTACAAGGCAAGTTCGGACAATTACCAAAGCGGCTATCGTTTAAAATACGGCATGGATATTCCGCGCACCGATAGCGGCAGCCCGGTTTCTGATTTCGAACTCTGCTTTCAGTGCCATCCCTCCCAAAAATTTCTGGACAACAATAATTTTACCACCAATTTCCGTGACGATAACGATCAACGCAACAGCCATGCCTACCATCTGGGTACGGGCGGCGGCTATCGCGATCGATGGGATTCGGATTGGGACGGGTATTACGGCGATTCGCAAATGAGCTGTCCTGCCTGCCACAACGTACACGGCTCGCCGTCCGCGGCGATGATCCGCCACGGGGAACTCATCAGCTCGCCGGGCACGCAAGACAAGGTACCCTCGCTGGATTTCCAATACACCCCGGAAGATACGTATCCGGTACTCATGGATAGCAAAGGCGGGCGAACGCGTTTTATCGGTTCCGGGCCGGGCAGCGTGAGTAAGAACGGCATTTGCAGCATGTGCCATAACGATAGCAAAGAATACATTCGTACGCCGCACGATTTGTATCCGCCGAAAATCGTTGAAGTACTTGGCCGGGTGGGTAGCGATTCGCTGCACGTACATTTTACCGAGGGCGTGTACGCCAATGCCAACGCCAGCGGAAATTTGCAGGTTTCCGATTTTCGGTTTTACGACAACGACAATCAGCGAACCATTGTGCAGGTGCAACACACGGCCGGGCAAAGCATGGCCTTGCTTGTGTTAAGCAGTCCGTTGGATACCAGCGATGATATGGGTGTCGATGCCGTTTCCGCGGCAGATAACGCATCCGTTTACGATGCCTCCGGGAATGCCATGGAGGTTGAGGCCGTAACCATTTCCGAAAACTATCCTCCGGATCAACCAGAGAACATCAGTCCGCAGGACGGCGAGACCGATGTTTCCGTGGTGCCCACGTTGCAGTCATCCTATTTTTCCGATGCCAACGAATACGACGGGCATCGGGCCTCGCAATGGCAGGTTAGGACAAGCACGGGCGATTACGGTACACCGGTTTACGATTATGTGACTACCAGCGACCTGACCAGCCACCAATTAACCGTTGCGCTTGATCCTCACACAACCTACTACTGGCGTGTGCGCTATCAGGATGACAATGAAGCCTGGTCGCCTTATTCGCAGGAAACCATGTTTGTAACCGGTGCGGGCTCCGACTCCGTTGTTCTGCATCCTTCGGGACTGGCTTCCAATCCGGGCGGATTTAGCGTTGAAGGCAGCGGTTGGGAAGATGCGCTTGATCAAAACGACGGCGATGCCAGCATGGCTCTGAAATGCTGCGGTCCCTCGGGGGATGTGTTTTCGGTGAACATGGATGATTTTGCACCCTTAAACGGTAAGACAATCCAGAGTTTTACCATCAGTGTTCTGGCGCGCTATTCCACGCATCCCAATACCGGAACGGAAGACGGCTACATGGATGTGGGGTACAAAACCGGAAATAACACCAAATGGTTGGGCAGTGTGTATTTAAGTGCGCCGGATTACGTACGCATTACTTCGGACGAATTAACGACCGATTCGGATAACGGAACGCTTGAACCCGATGATATTACGAATATTCAGATTTTTATCAAGCGTGATACAGGTGGGCCGGACGAGTTGCGGGTAACCGAAATTTACATCACCGTCAAATATCAATAGAGGAAGATACCTCCTTCATACACAAGCCAACGGCGGCTCGAAGGTAAAAGCTTCGGGCCGCTTTTTTTACATGGATTTTTGTTTGTCTCTAAAAAATTGCCAAACTTCTTGTGTCATTTCGATGTCGTGATTTTGTTTGCCGAAATAATGTTCGAACAGCCAGGAAAAACGTTCCCGGATGCTGGGTGCGGAATGGCCGCCACCGATGATTTTGTACAAAATAACTTCGGTGTTGTCCACACCGTGTAAGTAAGAATAGCGCACAACGATGCTGCCATCATCGGGATCAAGATCGGGAAAATGTTGCACCTGCGGCACAGAATCGGTACGGTCGAGTGCAGTCCAGATTTTGACAGAAGCCGGGGTCGAAAGAACCGAACCGTGAGCGGGATTTGGCGGGTGGGAAACAAAACCGCCGTTGTAAGGAAGGTGATTATCGGCTGTACCATTCATAAAAAGAACAGACATGGGATGGTGGGGCGGAGGACATTCGGAACTATCGGGCATGGCTGCGGCCACGGCAGCTACGGCGGCAATTTTTTGCGGCAATTCCACAGCCAGGCGTAGGGCCATCAATCCGCCGTTCGATGTTCCGCTCACGTAGATACGGTTCGAATCAACCGGATAGTGCGCCGCAAGCGAATCGATCAGCAGCGAAATAAAATGCACGTCGTTGGCGGAAGAATTGACCCTGGCATTTGCCCGGCAATCGTTCCAGGTGGGCTTGCCGTAAGCGCCGTTCAAACCTTCCGGAAAAACCACGATAAAATGTTGTTTGCGGGCCAGTTCCATCCACAACTTGTAGGGCGTTTTGTGACCGCTTTGCCCAGTCATGTCTTCGATGTAAACACCGCCACCGTGTAATTCCAGTACAAGCGGAACCGGGATGTCGGCCGGAAGCGTGGCCGGTACAAACAAGGCATAGCGTCGTTGCTGCCCGTCCGCCATCATCGTTAAGGTTTTTAACTCGGTAAATGTGGTTTTACTGTGCACGGCGGAACGCAAGCACGCCGTAATCAAAATGGTGCTTAAAAAGAACAGGACAATCAGGCCGGTATGCCGGAGGCTCCGGCCTGTGTGCTTGAATTTCACGACAACCTCCCTTATGTGTGGCCGCAAGGGCGGAGGTGCTTTTGGGGGATGATCAGGCTTGCGGCTTTTCTTTGAATTCCTTAATGCGTTTGAATTTACGACTGGATATGTTGCGGTAAGCGGATTCTAACAATACAGCACCGGCCAATGTGCCCAATAGTCCGAAAAAGGCGCTTCGTTGCGTATTCCACTGGTAATAAAGCAGAGCCAGAAAAACAGCGCTTAAAATCAAAATATTGAATCCTACAAAGTATTTGCACCCTTCCACACTCTGTTTGTTAATCAAACGGATGTGAGAAATGAGCACGAAAATGTAAATCATGGTAAAAATACCGCTGGTAATGGTGGCAATTTCGCCGATGTTAAAAAACAAGGCGAAGAAAAGTCCTAACAAAGCGGTAAAATACAATCCTTCGGTGGATTTGAACCAGACCTTGCGTTCGAAAATTTTGGGTAGTTCGCCGTCTTTGGCCAGTGAGTAAGAAATATTCGCGCCGCCGTAAATGGTGGCGTTTAATGCCGATGAAATGGAGAACAGGGCTCCGACGGAAATCAGAATAAATCCGAAACTGCCTAAAAACGGTTTGGCCGCCACGGCCAGGGCATTGTCTTGTGCTTTGATTAATTGAGGAATGGTCAGGTTGCCAATGGCTACCAAAGCGACCGATACGTAAACCAACATGACTACGGCAATACTGATGTAAATGGCCAGTGGTACGTTTTTGCGGGGATTTTCCATGTTTTCCGAAGCATTGGTTACCAGGCCGAATCCCATGTACGACAGAAAGAAAATAATAGCCGCATTTAAAATGCCTTTGATTCCGCGATGGTCAAACGAAGGTACAATGTAACTGCCATGAATGGTGAGCATGCCCAACAGGATGAATACTCCCAAAATGGAGAGTTTAATCAGTACGATGTAAAATTCCACTTTCCCTACAGCTTTACTGCCAAAAAAGTTTAAAGCGGTAAAAAAGGCGATGAGCAGTACCTCGACCAGACCGAAGGTGAACGGGGTGATGGGAATATGGGCTAAAGGCAAAAAATATCCGCTAAAACCTTTGGCAAACAACGCAATGGAGACCACGTAGCTAAGCCACATCAAAATGGCCAGTGCGCCGGTGAAAACATTGTCGCCGATGCCTTTTAAAATGAATGCGATGGGGCCGGCATTGGAAACAATTTTGGCGCCTAACTTGGAGTAGGAATAGGCCACCAGAAAAGCGAAAATACCGGAAAGGATGAACGCTTCGGGCAAATTATGTCCGGCAATTTTGGCGCCCACACCAAATATGGAAAAGATGCTGGCACCGATCATGGTGCCCACGGCCATGGCAATGGCTTCCAGAAGTGAGATTTTTTTGCTCATTCCTTTGTTCCTCCTTAAAAATTTAGGCCCGTGGCTCTTTTACCGCTGATTATTTAAAAATAAGAAAATAATGGGCCCGGTGCGAACTTAATTCCTGAGGGAAAAAAGAAAAACAAGATTTGCAGGAAAGAGAATTATCCTTGGCGTACGCCTTTCAAGAAGGGGAGAAGCTCTGACAAAAAACACCCGCCTCAAAATTCGGGCGGGTGCTCTTGTAAAAATCGACTTTTCCTGGACTGACCGGAGAAAGCCTTAGCTTACTTTGATTTCTTTGCTGCTTTCCCACAGGCCGTGAATGTTGCAGAAAGCCACCGCCATAATGGTGCCCGATTCGTTCAATTTGATGCTGGCTTCTACCTGCGGTTCGGCGTAAACCGGGCCCTTGTTCGGCCCGCTGGTGCTTTCGCCGTGGCCCCAAAATTCGAAATGAGCGATTTGATGCGTAAAGTTGCTGCCTTCGGGCTTAAAGTAAAGAGAAATCCAGGCAATGTGATGTTCGGTCGTATTGGGATGGGCAATTTCTTTTCCCAGCCCGGCTTTTACGGTGAAAACTTCGCCTGCTTTTACTTCTTCCGGTGCTTCAATAACCGGCGCATGTTTTTCTTTTTTCCAGTCGGCTGTTTGAATGGTTTCCGATAAGCGCATGGTCGCCTCCTTTGTTTTATGAAAGTTTTTTATGCTTGCGATGTGTGTCGTAATTTACGACAATTTTCAATCAATGAAAACTCCTTCAAAAGGATAATTATTCCTGCATGCGAAAACTTTTCCCTGAATTCGGGTAGATCGATTCCGTTGGAGAATCGATTCATTTTTATTCGTCCTTTAAATTTTTTATATTCGTCCAAATTAAAAAGAAGGAAGCAATGAGCAAAAAACAGCATAAAATACAGGTTTTACCGGAAAACTTAGCCAATAAAATAGCCGCGGGCGAGGTGGTGGAACGACCGGCCTCGGTGGTTAAGGAACTGGTGGAAAACGCCATTGATGCCGAAGCCACGGAGATCAAAATCGTAATTGAGCAAGGGGGCAAAAAGCTCATTCAGGTAATTGACAACGGTGTGGGCATCAGTGCCGAAGATTTGCCGCTGGCCTTCGAACGCCATGCGACCAGTAAAATTCGTTCGCAAAACGATCTGGAACACATCGAAACTCTGGGCTTCCGCGGAGAAGCTTTACCCAGCATCGCTTCGGTTTCGCAAATTGAAATGCGTTCCCGGCGCTCCGAAGACCCCATGGCCACCGTGTATTTTTTGGATGGAGGGAAAAATCCGCGTTTGAAAAAAGCTGCGGCCAATGTGGGAACCAACATCGCCGTGCGCAATTTGTTTTTTAATACCCCGGCCCGGCGCCAATTTTTACGTTCGGACAATGCCGAAATTCAGCAAATTCTAACCGTGCTCAAGCGTTTTTTCCTGGCCTATCCCCATATTAGCTTTGAACTGATGATCGATGGGCGGGAAGTGTACCGCCTAAAGGCTGCGGATTTGGGACAGCGGGTGCAGGAAGTGCTGGGAGCTTCCATTTTTAAGGGATTGTTGCCGGTTAATGCCAGTTTGGGCGGGGTGGAACTGCGCGGATTCGTCAGCCGCCCCGATGTGGTACGGAAATCGCGGGGCTTGCAATTTCTGTTTTTAAACGGACGACCTATTTTGTCCAAATCTCTGAATCATGCCATTTTTCAGGCCTACGGCAATCTTATTCACCCCGGTGAATATCCCATTTATGTGCTGTATCTGGAAATGGATCCGGGCCTGGTGGATGTGAATGTGCATCCCACCAAAATGGAAGTGCGTTTTTCCAACGATCGCAGTTTGTATTATTTTGTCATTACTTCCATCCGCAAGGCGTTGAACGACGAAGGCGTAATTCCCGAGTTTAGCAGCACGCCGGAGGGCAGTGCCTTGCAGCAAACCATCGAAAACGCCAATAAACCCCGGCAAATTCTGGAAGAAATGCGCCACCGCAACCGCTATCTCGGGCGACAAATGGGCGCCCAGTTAAGTTTGACCTATTTTGCCGACGAGCGAAGCGAACAGAACACATCCGCGGAAGCGCCGGAACAAAATCTTTCGGGGAAAGCAGCGGATCAGATCCCAGCGGCCACACCAAATTTTAACGCCCCTGTAGGACGGGCTACCGAACCGGAAGTGCAGTTCTGGCAATTGCACAATCGCTACATCGTTTCCGAGATCAAAAGCGGCATGGTACTTATCGATCAGCACGTAGCGCATGAACGCATTTTGTTCGAACGCATTCTGAAAATTCTCAAAAAACAGGGGCAGGGCTTCGGACAAAAATTGCTTTTCCCGCAGAAAATCACTTTGAATTACGAAGACTTTATGGTCTTTAAAGAAATTCAGGATGTGTTGAAAAAAATCGGTTTCAGCATTAAAGTTTTCAGCGGAACCACCATTGTCATCGAGGCCATGCCCTCGGATGTGAAGGTGGGGCGGGAGTCACAAATTCTTCTCGACATTATCGACTATTACAAAAACGAGCCGCTCACCGATTTTGATCATCTGGAAAAGGTGGCCGCAGCCTATGCCTGCAAAAATGCGGTTAAATCGGGAGAAAAACTTTCGCAGGCCGAAATGCAAAACCTGGTGGATCAACTTTTTGCCTGCGAAACGCCCTTCTTTTGTCCTCACGGGCGTCCGGTCATCGTAACGATAGATCTGGAAGAATTGGATCGTAAGTTTAAACGTATTACCTGAAACTCTGCCGGGGCAACCTGAAAAACCGAATAGGAAAGTAAGCGAATGAAGGTGCATCTTATTGTTGGCCCCACCGCCGTCGGCAAAACGGCACTTTCGCTTTTGATTGCCGAGAAACGCGCGGTGGAAATTATTTCCGCCGATTCACGCCAGATTTACCGCTACATGGATATTGGCACGGCCAAGGTTTCTTCCGAAGTTCGCCGACAAATTCCCCACCATTTTATTGATATTTGCCTGCCGGATGAATATTACAGTGCCGGCATGTTCGGAAAACAGGCTCGGCAAACCGTTGAAGAAATTGTACGCCGTGGTAAAATTCCGCTGGTTGTCGGTGGCTCCGGGTTTTACATTCGTGCTCTGGTCGATGGTATTTTCGAGTTGGATGCCAGGGATGCTGCCGTGCGCCAACAATTGGAAGCACGATTGAGCGAAGAAGGCCTGGCTTCCTTGTATGCCGAGCTGCAGAAGGCAGATCCCGCTTATGCGGCCAAAATCAGTCACAACGATCGTCAACGTATTTTGCGAAGTCTGGAAGTATTTTATGTGACGGGCAAACCTTTTTCTTTTTGGCACGAGCAAAAACCCGAACCAGCTCCTTTTGAAGCGGTTTTTTGGGGATTAACTGCCGAGCGCACCACATTGTACCGCCGCATTAACGAACGGGTACTGCGTATGTTGCAAGAAGGCCTGGAAGAAGAAGTGCGTGGCCTGTTGGAAATGGGCTATTCTCCGGAATTGAATGCCCTTAATACCGTAGGATACAAAGAAATGATTGATTACCTGAACGGTAAAATTTCGCGGGAAACAATGATCGAACGCATTCAGCGAAATTCGCGACGTTACGCGAAACGCCAGCTCACCTGGTTTCGTGCAGAAAGCCGTGTGCACTGGCACGAAGTTGCCGAAGCCGGTGATTTGAAAGAGATCGCCCAAAAAATTCTTGCCCAACTTTCCTGAAATAATCTTCCCCGAAAGTAAACCTTTCGTATGAATTTACGTACATGACGGGTGACAACCAATCGAGAGGAGAGTGGTCATGAAAATTTCTCGTCTTGCCATTTTGATAGCTTTACCGCTTTTTATTTGGGCCCAGTCCATTAACATTCCTACCGCGCACTACGGGCTGAGCCTGGGAAATTCCAAAACGTTCACAGGAATACGAATCAATTGGAGCGACCGTAACGTGGAACGTGTTACCGGGCTTAACCTTACCTTATGGCGGGCCAAAAACAACGACCACGCTGTGGTAAAGGGGGTGTCGTTAGGATTATTCATGCCCGAAGCCGGGCAGTTTTACGGGGCACAGCTCGGACTGGTTGGTGTGTCGGCCGGAAAGCGCATGGTCGGCCTGAACTTCGGCGGTTTGGGTGTGGGTTCCGGCGGAAGTGTGCTGGGCATTAATTTGGCCGGTCTGGGCATGGGAAGCGGAGAGAATGTAATCGGCCTTTCTGTGGCCGGATTGGGCTTTGCCGCCGGGAAAGATGTGAAGGGATTTAGCATTGCCGGTCTGGGGCTGGGCGCCGGTAATTCGATTCATGGCATTAGCCTGGCGGGTTTGGGAGTCGGTTGTGGTGGTAATATGATCGGGCTTAATATTGCCGGATTAGGCATCGGAGCAGGAGCGGGACTAAAGGGAATTACCATTGCGGGCTTCGGGGCAGGCTCGGGTGAATCGATTGTGGGAATTACTCTGGCTGGCTTTGGTGTGGGCGCCGGAGAAAGCATCACCGGTGTTCAGATGGCCCTCTTCGGCGTTGGTGCCGGAGACGCTATTAACGGATTAAGTGTGGCCGGATTCGGATTGGGAGCAAAAAATTTGTTACGCGGCGTTAATATTGCGGGAATCGGGCTGGGCTCTCAACATATTGTAGGGCTTTCTGTCGCAGGCCTGATGGCCGGTGGAAAAGAAATTACCGGGATTACGCTTACCCCCGGACTGATTAAAGTACCCGGCGAGGGGCAATACACTGGTCTGGCCGTGGCCGGAATGAATTACATCAAAGGAAAACAGAATGGTCTTTCGGTAGGGGTAATTAATTATGCCGCGCAATTACACGGGGTGCAATTGGGGGTGATTAATTACGTGAAAGAAAATCCCTGGTATTTACGCGTACTGCCGTTGATTAATTTTAATTTTCGGTAAGATTGTGGCAAGGGATTTTTGTCAAATTAAAAAGGCCGTCTGATTTGCAGACGGCCTTTTCTTTAACGGATAGCTTTTTATTTCTTTTTCGGGGTGGGATGGGCAATTTTCGCCACATATTTGTCGAAATCGAACGGTTTGTAAAAGGGATTTTCTTTGTTGTGGCATTTAACGCACACTTCTTTGGTCGGCAAAATCAAACCATTGGCCAGCGATTTTTCGTGGCTAATCATAATGCTGCGTTTGCGGTACACACTGCCCGGCCCGTGGCAAGATTCGCAAGACACGCCTTCTTCCATAGTCAGTTTGCCTTTGGGGTCAATCAAACTTTTGTCGATGGCGCCCATTGTGGAGTGACATTTAATGCATTTGGGATCGGTCGAAGGATCGGCAATATTGTGCGCTTTGGCATACTCCAGCGCCTCTTTGCTTTTCAAACTTTCCATTGCCTTGGCGTGCGGCCCGTTTTTCCAGATGGTGTACTGTTTTCCGCTCTTTTTCGTATTGTGGCAGGTTTTACATTTGGCGACGCCTACGTATTTGAATTTTGGCGTTTGGCCAAAGGCGAAAAAAACGCCTAACGTCAATAAAAACAGGACGGTTAATTGAAGTGTTCTTTTCATGACTTACCCCTTCTTATTTTCTCAATACTGAAACTGTCGAAATCAGTTTACTAAAATTCTGTTAAAGATTCAAGAGATGGTTGGGGATTTTTATGGTTAAAAACACAAAAATTAAAACAAAAATTTTTCTCGAATCATTCGGAGGTAGCGCGCTGTCTCACAAATTAATCAGTTTTTTTCGAAGCGAAAAAAGAATGCAGTTTAATTTATTGAATAATAAAGAGTTGAAGAAAAACGAAACTTTGTGAATAAAATTTTTTATTAATAAAAAATCCTCGTATATTTTGCTCTGATGCAAAAATCATGGCGGTCCGATCCTGTCTCTGGCGGAGTGTTTCGGGCAGGGGAACCGTTGTTGGAATTGCCCAAAAAACGGAATGAATGGTTTAAAAGAAAAAAGAACACGCACACATGCTAAATAAATTATTTCCGGCTCGTTTTTCGGGCATGAATTTACGCTTTTTTCTTTTTTTTCTGCTTTTTGCCTATTTGCCACTGCTTATCTTTAGCATAATCGGTTTCTTTCTGAATAAACAAATTTTAAAACAGGTGTACCAGCAAGACCTGAATCGCTGTTTAAATGTGTGGGTAGAGAAATATCACGTTATGACCCAGTGCGATCACGATCTGTTTGTGGTGCTGGCCCACGGCACTCCAAACGAAGAGGCATTCCTGCAAAAAATAAACAGCATTCCCAATCGCAACAATCGGCAGGTGGTGGGACTTTTGCGGAACGGTCAATGGCATCCGCTGAATGGGCAGCAATTAAAACCGACGTTTTTGAAACACTTAACTTCGGGTCTGGAAACCCTGCACTTTAATCTTACCGATTCATCGTTTTACAAATTAGTTCCCATTTCATCCCAAACCGGTTTGGTTGTGCGGTATCCGTTAAATGTGGTATTGTCCAAATTCTGTAACTTACGGCAGGGTACCCGGGTGTACTTAATTTCGCTCAACGACGGTTTCGTGATTTCTCTGGATGAAATTCGTCTGTTTACCCGGGGAAAAGAGACACTGGACAAGCGGTTAAAAGCCTATCTTGAAGAGGTCAACAAAGATCCCAAATGGCTTAGCGCATCTACGTATTTTGATCCGGGGTGGGTTTTGGTGTATCAGCTTTCTACCAGCAGCATTTACGTGCCACTCATTCGATTTTTGCTGCAGATTTTTGTGGCCAATGTGCTGTTAGGAATTCTCTTTTTTGTGGCGGCCGTTTTGATTGCACGGAGCATTTCTCGCCCCATTCGCAATCTGGCGCAGGCGGCCGGTAAAATTAGCGACGGGCAGTTAGATTGTGTGGTACCCATCGAAGGCAAAGATGAAATTCGTGATTTGGCCGTAGAGTTTGAGCGCATGCGGCAGAAATTATTGGAATCGTATCAGGATTTGGAACAAAAGATCGAACAGCGCACCCGCGCCTTACGTGAGGCGCAGTACCAAATTTCTCATCAGGAAAAGATGGCCAGTCTGGGAATACTGGCGGCCGGTGTGGCGCACGAAATCGGTAATCCGCTAACCAGTATCTCTTCCATGGCGCAAATAATTAAACGCAAGGTAAAAGATGAGCAAGTCGAGGAATACATCAGTACAATTCTGGACAACATCGAGCGAATTTCCAAAATTGTGCGGGAATTGGTAAACTTTTCCCGGCCTTCCGGGTTGGAAGCGGCCTGGGTAAATGTGAACGATGTGATTCGCAACGCCATCGGCATCGTAAAATACGACAAACGGGCCAAGCACGTGCAATTTAAGTTGGAATTGGCCGAAAATTTGCCCAATTTGTTTTTGGTGCCCGATCAATTGTTACAGGTTGTTTTGAACATGCTCATTAACAGTCTGGATGCTTTAAAGGATGGACAGGGCGAGATCGAAATTCGGACTTCGCTGGAGAACGAGCGGGTGTTTATTCGTATTAAAGACAATGGGGTGGGCATTCCACCGGAAAACTTGAACAAAATTTTCGAGCCGTTTTTTACGACCAAGGAAGTGGGAAAAGGAACAGGATTGGGACTTTCGGTGAGTTACGGAATCATCAAAAACTTTAATGGCACCATCGATGTTAAAAGCGAGGTGGGCAAGGGAAGCGAATTTATTATTTCATTACCTGTTTCATCCAATCCGGAGCAAATGCAATGAAAGCCAATATCTTAGTTGTGGACGATGAACGTTCCATTCGCGACTCGTTAAAAATGGTTCTGCAGGAAGAAGGTTACGAGGCGCAGACCGCCGCCGATGGCAAAGAAGCAATGTCCCTTCTGGAACAAAACGATTATGATATTTTGATTACCGATCTCAAAATGCCGGGGATGGATGGCATGGAATTAACCAAACAGTGCTTGCAGGTTTACCCGCAAACTTCGGTAATCATTATTACGGCTTACGGCAGTCTGGAAACGGCCATTGAGGCTCTGCGTCTGGGAGCTCACGACTACATTCTGAAGCCTTTCGATTTTGATGACGTGCTCCTGAAAATTCAGCGCCTGATTAAACACAAGGAATTAATTCTGGAAAATCAGGCTTTGCGTCGGGAAATCCATGCGCGCTACGATTTTAGTAACATCGTAGGCCAAAGCCAGCAAATGCAAGAAGTATTCAAGCTGATTCAAAAAGTGGCCAAAACCAAGGGCAACGTGCTCATTACCGGCAAAAGCGGAACGGGCAAAGAGCTGG
>Ga0256914_1002847_pt1 | contig 14146 bp, 12 predicted proteins | sample HulkmetaG_FD_191571 | JGI IMG/M metagenome (GOLD analysis project Ga0256914, IMG submission 191571) | Hydrothermal chimney microbial communities from Main Endeavour vent field at the Juan de Fuca Ridge, Pacific Ocean - Hulk | ecosystem: Environmental > Aquatic > Marine > Hydrothermal vents ... | reverse complement strand
ATCCCAAAACTAGTGTCATAATAATGTTACACTTTTTCATTCAAAAATACCTCCTCTCTGTATTTTGTTTTTGATTCTCATGATTCCCTTTTCACAAGAATCTTCTGCTATCTATTCAAAATTTTTTAATTTTTTTACTTTTACAGCTTGACTTTCCTCCCATTTTAATTGCATACTAAATTAATATTTTTGAAAAACTTTTGGTGCTTGAAGTGCAATAAGTGTTCCAATAATGTGACGGTTGGAACATGCCGCTCAATAACGGGTAGTTGAGGGTTGCATGGTACGTCTGATAGGACGAAGCAAACAGATAAAAGAAGTCACAACCCTTGTAGAAAAGGTGGCGCCACTGGATGTCCAGGTCCTAATTACTGGAGAAACTGGAACAGGTAAGGATCTTGTGGCGAAAATGATTCACTATAAAAGCAAAAGAAAGGGGGGGCCTTTTGTCCCGGTGAACTGTGGAGCAATCCCAGATTCTCTTCTTGAATCCGCGCTCTTTGGTCATGAAAAAGGTGCATTTACAGGAGCAACGGGCAGAACAAAGGGCTTTTTTGAAGAGGCCTTTGGAGGAACCCTTTTTCTTGACGAAATTTCCGAAGGCTCTCTTGCTCTCCAGACAGCCCTATTGCGTGTCTTGCAAGAAGAAATATTTTTCAAAATAGGCTCTACACGCCAACAGAAGGCAGATTGCAGAATCGTTGCGGCAACTAACAAGGATCTCAAGGAACAAGTTAATAAAGGGGTCTTCAGGGAGGATCTCTATTTTAGGCTAAATATATTTGAAATAAAAATGCCTCCTTTGAGAGACAGGGGAAATGATGTCTTTGATTTATCAGAATATTTTTTAAAAAAGGTGTCTCGTAAGTATCAGAAAGACATTTCTGGAATTTCAGAAGAGGTCAAAAACATTTTTGCTGCTTATCATTGGCCAGGCAATGTGAGAGAACTATTTCATGTTCTAGAACATGCTGTAATTGTAGAAAGTTCATCAATTTTGAGTCCCTTTTCCCTTCCCCAATACCTTCAAGACAAGATGGAATCGGCCTTTGCAATTGAAAAAACAGGCTCTTTCAAAGAGACAGATGATGATTCTTCTGAAGAAGTAATTTATCATCTTCCTATCAGCGAGGCAAAACGTTTATTTGAACGCAAGTATCTAGAAAGGCTTCTCCATAAGACAAAAGGAAATATCTCTGTGGCAGCCACTATTGCGGGAATAAGGAGGCAAAACTTATACAGGAAATTGGAACAGTTGAATATTGACCCAGCAAGGTTCAGAAAGAGGACCAAAAAAAGATGAACAGTATCGGGCCTAGAAAAAAAGAACAGATAGCTTCTATCCTAGTAGTCGGGGCAGGTATCTCTGGTATCCAATGCGCCCTGGACCTTTCGCAGATGGGTTTTTATGTCTATCTACTTGAAAGGGGAGATGTGGTCGGAGGATTGTTATTGGAGCTTGGAAGGACCTTTCCAACTGGCGACTGCCCCACGTGAATCATATCCCCTATGCTGGCCCAGTTGGGTCTGACACCCAATATAGAAATAGTGACTAGGGCCCAGATTACAGATTGCAAACTTGAAGAAGGAAAGTATCGGATAAGGATACGACAAAGACCACGCTATGTAGATCCTGCAAAATGTGTTGCATGTGGAATGTGTGAGGAAAAGTGTCCCGTTTTCGAGACACAAGTGTCATATTTTCGTGACAAAAAGCGCGCGGCTATCTATCTGCCTTCCATGAACGCTGTACCTCGAGGTTATGTAATAAGGGAAGAGGCCTGTCTTTTTTTTAAAGACGGCTCATGCAGAGAATGTGAAAAAATATGTCCAAAAAAGGCCATAAATTTAAGACAAAACACCAAAGAGATGGAGCTTGACTGCCAGGGGGTCATCTTGGCACCTGGAGCATCAACCTTTGATCCACATGCTCTAGGAAGGTATGGTTATGGCCAATTTGAGGATGTGGTAACAAATATGGAATTTGAGGGTCTCCTTAATCCAGGAGGACCTACCTTTGGCAAAATAAAGAGGCCTTCAGATGGCAAGTCCCCACAAGCCATTGCATGGATTCAATGTGTTGGCTCCAGACAAATAAATCCTGTGAACCGTCCTTACTGTTCAAGTATCTGTTGCTCTGTTGCCATCAAACAGGCAGTTACTGCGAGGCAACTCTTAAACCCTGCGCCAAAAACAGACATATACTTTATTGATGTCAGAACCCACCAAAAGGGAGCAGAGAGATATTTTAGAAATGCAAGGAATAGAGGTGTAAACTTCATTAATACCAGGCCTTATGGAGTGATTTTTCAAGATGGCCGTTTGGCAATAGAGGCCTATTTACCTTCAAAAGGTAAAATAAGGCGTCTATACGATATGATAGTACTCTCCACAGGTTTTCTCATTAAGGAGAATCTGAAACAGTTGGCGTGGAAATTTGGCTTAGAAACAGACGAGTTTGGTTTTAACTTCTCGCAAAGGCCAGAGGTAGAAGCAACTGCAAAAAGGCGTATATTCGTCTGCGGAATCTTTAACGGCCCAAAATCTATATCAGGAGCAGTAACGGAGGGTTCTGCTGCTGCAGCATTGTTAAGACGGAGTTTTGGAGAAAAGGACCTGGTGTGCAGCAAACAACCTGCGCCTAAGCCTGCAAAGGGGTTGAAAAATCTTATTCATCAACCACCGAAAATAGGAATCTTTGTATGTTGTTGCGGCACCAATATAAGCAGCATAATAGATACAAAGAGATTGGCCAGGTCTTTTGTTCACCAAAACACGGATATAGTCATAAGTAAAACATTGCAGTTTTCTTGCGCCCCTGACGGCGCCAATCAAATCGAAAAGACCATAAAAGACATGGAACTAAACAGGGTCATAATAGCCGCGTGCAGTCCAAGATCTCATGAGTCTGTGTTCAGGCAGGCCCTGAAAAAAGCAGGCATTGATCCATCAATGCTTGTGATAGCAAATATCAGGGAACAGGTAGCCTGGGTCCACCAGAAGGAGCCTGATATGGCCTATCAGAGGGCCAAGGACCAGATCGCCATGGCAGTTGAAAAGGCAAGGGCGCTTATTCCCTACAAGGCAAGGGAGTATCCAGTCAAGAAAGAGGCGCTTGTGCTGGGAGGGGGAATAAGCGGTATGACTGCTGCTGCCTTGTTGGCAGAGTCTGGAATAAAGGTAAACTTGATAGAGCGTAACAATCACCTAGGGGGAAACGGCCTTGCCATTTTAAAAACTTGGAGGGGGTTAAAGGTCCGCGACCTTCTGCATAGCCTTGAGAAGAGATTGAAAAACAACCCTTTGGTTTCTATTTACCTTAATGCTACCGTTGAGGATATCCACGGTTCAACAGGCAATTTTACTTCTTATATACGATCTAGCAGAACGACATCTGTTGATACTGTTGAACATGGAGTCGTTGTACTGGCGACAGGAGCCCGAGAGGCTAGGCCTTCCGGATTTCATTATGGTGAGCATCCGAAGGTGCTTACGCATCAGGATCTTGACAAAATTCTTATGGATTCGGGCATAGATGGCTTTAAGCAAGCAAAAAACATCGTATTTATTCAATGTGTTGAATCATGTGACAGCAAAAGGCCTTACTGCAGCAGAGTGTGCTGCACACATTCTGTTACAAGAGCAGTATATCTTAAAGAACTCCTTCCACACCTTGAAATCTATATCTTATACAAACATATGCGAACCTACGGCCAACGAGATGAATATTTTAGACAGGCACGCAAGATGGGAATAAAGGTCCTAAGATATCAAGACGATGCCCCTCCTAGACTTGATATAGTAACAGGCATTGACAAGAACCTAATGCCTGAAAAAAGACTCCGGCTCAATTTTTTCAACAGCCTATTAAATACTAAAGTGGTGTTAAAGCCAGATTATCTAGTCCTCGCATCTGCTATTGAACCAGAACACAAAAACAATCAGAGGCTTTCTTCCTTATTTAAATTGCCTCTTGGCCAAGATGGCTTTTTTCAGGAAATGCATATAAAACTCCGACCCTGCGAGCTTAAACGCGACGGCTTCTTTGTAGCAGGACTTGCCCATTATCCAAAGGAGGTAGAAGAATCAATCAGTCAGGCAGCAGCAGCAGCAGCAAAAGCCATTGTTTTTCTATCCAAAGACAAAGTCATCCTTGACAGGAAAGTGGCCAGGATAATTTGGAACCAGTGTGATGGTTGTGCGCTTTGCATCGATACTTGCAGGGAAAAGGCCATTTCCCTTTGCGAATTTATTTTTCAAGGAGAGGTGAAACAAATGGCAGAAATAGATGACTCGTTATGCAACGGTTGCGGTTCCTGTGTAGGAGTATGCCCAAAGTATGCTGTAGAAATACCAGGATATACACCCCAAGATATTATGGCTCAGATAAACGTCCTTCTGGAGTCTAAACATGAAGAAAAATGATTTCGTCCCTAAAATACTTTGTTTTTTATGCCAATGGTGTGGATACAGCGCGGCAGACCTAGCAGGTACAGTTAGAATTCAATATCCATCGTCCATTCGTGGTATTGAGGTCAGCTGTTCGGGAATGGTACATCCGAACTGGATAGTCGATTCCCTTCGTGGAGGTCTGGATGGTGTAATGATCTTTGGCTGTCATCTAGGACAATGTCACTATGGCACTGGAAACGAAACAGCCCTTGCAAGGTCTGAGCTTGTAAGGGAAACACTTTGTGCTTTGGGTATCGAAGAGGAACGTTTTGCAATAGAATGGGTCTCTGCCTCAGAAGCAGAAAAGTTTGCACAAAAAGTTACAAACATGACAGAAAAAATAAGACGCCTTGGCCCTAACACCTCTTCTGTTTCTCATATTGGTGCCCATAAAAAACCGATTTATCAACATGGAGAAAAAGGATTCGTTTATAATATAGATGGTAAAAATTACTATTGGGATGGAGAGGTTTATAGAGATAACCTCTCTGCTCAAAAGGCAATTTCCAAATATCTTGATCTGAATTTTGAAGCAAAACTGGTCCCCTTGAAAGATAAAATTTTCATTTATACCAGAAAGGAGATTCACAAGCTCAAAAGATCATGAGAAGGAATCTAGAGATAGGAGGAAAAGGGCTGCTCACAAGGCTTGTTGATCAAAAACTTGGTAACCGGTCTATACATACATGCCTTGGTTGCAGCTCTTGCAGTGACGTGTGTCCTGTTTCAGGGGAGGCGGAAACAGATCCCTGCATGTTGCTGCAACTTATTCAAAGCGGGTGCGAAGAGGAGGCATTAAATAATTCGTGGATGTGGTATTGTTCTCACTGTGCAAGTTGTTCTAACGTATGTCCTATGGCTATTGATATCCCTTCGATTGTGCATCTATTAAAGTCTTTTTCATCCACTGATATGTTGCCTGTTCCTATCCAGCAGGAGATCAAGAAGTGGATCTCCGCAGGCAACCTTTGTCCTATGTATCCGCGCCAATATCTTGATCTTGTTGCAAGGTCTCAAAATATCGTAAAAATGCGTACAGGCCTTGATATAGAAATACCCATTGATCAGACGGGTGCCCGTTTTTTACTTCTTATAGATCCTATGATATTGCAGAAAAGACCTGGCGTATTAGCAGATTATGCCATCGTGTTTCACCTAGCGGGAGAAAGTTGGAGCTTGTCCAGCAATCCCTTTGCTACTGCTGATCTTTCTCTGGTGACAGGAAGGGATGAACTGGGTGAACTTTGGATAAATCGGCTCAACGGGCTTATCAGCACCTTAGATGTGCAGAAAGTACTCATAGATGACTGTCAAAATAGACTTTCCCCTTTTGGTCCCAAAGGCACTCCTAAACAGGAGCCAGAATATGCTGCAGTTACCACCATGCCCTTTTTGGTCTTTGATTATCTGCAGACAGGGAGACTAAAACTTAAAAAAAGGTTCCGGACAATCGCCACATTTCAGGAGCCCTGTTCGTGCCCAAATAATGAATTTAGAACCGTGGCCAGATCCATTCTTGAAAGGCTTTGTGTTAAGGTTGAGGAGATGGTCACCCCTGTAGAAAACTCTGTATGTTGTGGAGGCGGCCTCTTGAGGGCAGGACTTGAAAAACAAATAAAGGCCTTCGATAATATTAAGGCGTTACAGATGGAAAGGGTGAAAGCAGACGCTGTGGTTACATTCTGTATCACATGCTTCCTCCAATTTTTTAGGCTTAAGAGATTGGGGCTCATAAAACAATCTGTGTTCTTTTTCCCCGAGATCCTTTCCTTAGCCCTTCTTTAAAGAGAGTTACCTACTCCCGCTGCATTGCAAAAGCAGGGCAACATAGTTAGATTCACAATATAGCTTGATTTTTAAGGACAGATTAAAATGTTTGAAAAGCTTCTTTGGGCAGACGACCTCAGATCGGATATATCCAACATCACAAGATACATGCCTGGGAAAAAGCTAGGCGTCAAGGAAATTATACTTTGTCACGCCATAGATCTCCCCAAAGACATGCCTGTCGATCATGTTTTTTTTAGCAAGATGCGGATCGAGCTTGAAAAAAGGGCCGACCTAATTGCTTCTCACCGTATAAGCCCTGTGATCGAGCTTGTAAAAGGTGAGCCAGGCAGGGCCATTTTAGAGCTTGCAGAAAAACATAACGTCTCTATGATAGTTATGGGTTCTCATCATCGAGGAGGTCTTAGAGGCTCGCTAATAGGAAGTGTCAGTTATTCTATTCTTCACGAGACTGTAAGGCCCACCTTTGTTATGCGTACGAGCCCTTTTGACAAAATAAAAAATTTGTCAGACATATATGGTAAACATATCCTCTATCCAACGGATTTCTCTGAAACGGCAGAGGCAGCATTCCTGCTTCTTGAGCAAATTGCGACCCTTTATCATGCAAAAGTTACCCTATTCCACGTCCACGATAAGGCAAGGATAGATCCCTATCTCAGACACATGCTTCCGGAATTCGATAGGGAGGATAAAGGCCGCCTTCAAGGGCTGAAAGATCATCTTGAATCCAACGGAGCAGGTCCTTGTAATTATCAAGTTTCCTATGGAGTGCCAGCTCAAAGGATACTCCAACTTGTAAATAGTGGCGAATACAGTCTGGTAATAATGGGCTGCCAAGGAAGGGGGTTCATTCCAGAGATCTATCTGGGCAGCACTGCTAATGCCATAGCCAGATGTGGTGAGATCCCTGTAATATTTGTGCCCAATAAGAGAGCAGGTGTAGGATGGTAAAGCCTTAGTCTCAAGCATGGTCAATCAACAGATAGCTCAAAAATTTTATAAAACAGCCGATCTTCTTGAAATCCTTGGTGAAAATCCCTTTAGGGTGCGTGCCTACAGAAACGCTGCACGGACCATAGAATCCCTTGGCAGGGACCTGGCTGAAATGGTTGCCCAAGGAGAGGACTTAACCAAACTTCCTGGCATAGGAAAAGATCTGGCACAAAAGATAAAAGAGATTATAGAGACTGGTTCCTTTGATAAGCTCAGGGAGCTTGAAAAAAAGTTGCCTCCAGGTCTTATCGAGTTGTTAAAAGTGGAAGGCCTTGGTCCCAAACGAATAAAAATTCTTTATGAAAACCTTGGCATAACTACTCTTGAAGAGTTGAGGGATGCAGCTGCACAAGAAAAAATAAGTGCTCTTCCAGGATTTGGCAAAAAGCTTGAGCAGACCATTCTGAAGGGTGTGGTACTTGCCAAAAAGGAAGGAAGACGTTTCAAATGGGCCTACGCAGAGTCATTTGCTATAGAGTTAGTACGTTTTTTGAAAAAGGCCAAAGGGCTTAATAAAATAGAAGTGGCAGGGAGCTTCAGAAGAAAAAAGGAAACCGTTGGTGACCTCGATATACTTGTTACTGCACCACGTCCCGAAAAGATAATAGACCGGTTTGTGACCTTTCCCGACATAAAAACGATTATTTCCAAAGGCCAGACAAGATCTACAGTTATACTGTCCTCAGATATACAAGTAGATCTTAGAGCGGTGGAAGAAGAAAGCTATGGCTCTGCCCTCCATTATTTCACAGGTTCCAAGGCCCATAATATTGCTATCAGGGCATTGGCGCTAAAGGCAGGGCTTAAGATAAACGAGTATGGTGTTTTCAAAGGTGATGACAGAATAGCTGGCAGGGATGAAAATGATATATTTAATGCTGTAGGACTCCCTTATATAGAACCCGAGTTGAGAGAAAACAGAGGAGAAATCGAGGCTGCCATGGAGGGAAGACTGCCAAGCCTCATTACCATCGACGACATAAAGGGAGACCTGCATTGTCACACTACTTGGAGTGATGGACAGTACTCTATAGAGGAAATGGCATTGGCCGCAAAGGATCTTGGCTATTCGTATATAGCCATAACCGATCATTCCAGACGTCTGGCTATGATCAAGGGGCTTGATGAAAAAAGGCTTGCAGAACAAAAAAAAGAGATAGATAAGGTAAGAGCAAAGATTAATGACATCCACATTCTTCACGGCATTGAAGTGGATATCCTGGAAGACGGGAGTCTTGACCTTTCCAATGACGCCTTGGGCATGCTAGACATTGTAATCGCTGCAATTCATAGCAAGTTTAAGCTTTCTAAAGAGAAACAGACTATAAGGCTACTTAGAGCAATGGACAATCCAAATGTCAATATAATAGCCCATCCGACAGGACGTCTGATAGGTGAACGGGAAGGCTATGATCTTGATATTGAACGGATAATGGAACATGCAAAAGCGCGAGGATGCGTTCTAGAGTTAAATGCCCAGCCCTCAAGGCTTGATCTCAACGATGTTCATCTGAAACTTGCGAAGGAAATGGGAGTCAAGATATCCATCGCTACCGATTCACACAACAGAGACAACCTCCTCTTCATGAGATTTGGAATTAATCAGGCAAGGAGGGGCTGGATAGAAAGACATGATGTAATTAATTGCTTGCCCTTTCGTGATCTCATGACCTTCCTAAAGAGTTAGAGTTTTTCTTAAGAGATTTGAATAGACAAAGAAGAAAGACCGGCAGGTTTTCTTCACCTGCCGGTCTTTCACTGAAAAAAGGATGCAATACGTTAAACCGCTTTTGCCAACTTTCTTATAGCCGCTTTCAAAATCCCCCTTCTTACAGGGGCCATAACGTTTTCCCACCTTCTTTCATGGGGGGTGCAAATTTTTTGCAGGAGCAAAACATCCCTGTCCTTCCCCACATAATAGACATTGGGACCAATGCTTACCTCCTTTGACTGGAGTCTCACAGCCTTGCCTGAGCTAACAATCTTGTATACCTGTGAATTTTTATCCGAAAGATCGCCAAAGATCCTGGCTCCTGAAATACAGGTTCTAACACAAGCAGGCTCTAGATTATGGGCAAGCCGTTCCACACAAAAGGTACACTTGTCTGCCTTTGGATCATCAAGCTCCTCATTAAGGTAACGGGCACCATAAGGACAGGCCTCAACGCAACTGCCACAACCAATGCAACGTTCTTTGTCTATAAGCACCGCCCCTGTAAATGGATCTTTGTAAGTGGCCCGAACAGATACCTTTTTAGTCTTGCCGTCCTTGGACGTGAAAACTTTTTCCTCTGGATCAACAGGGCAGACAGAAGTACATTTTGGATCATCACAGTGATTGCAAAGGCCTGGATAGAACGTAAAGGCTAAACCCTTGGGAGTGGTTTCTGGCCCCAGTCTCTTCACCCAATTTCTCCTATACGGGACAGGAACAGACCATTCGGCCCTACATGCTATGGCACAGGCATGGCAGCCTACGCACCTGTTCAGATCTATAACCATGGCAAGCTGACTCATTATTTGCCTCCTGTTCTATTCTTTTTAGGGATGAATCTTGGAATATCCTTTGGTGGTGGACAAAGTTCAGGCAGATTTATAACCTTGCCAGCCCTTACAATACGAATGAAATTTGTCCTGTGACTAGATGCCCCCATGAATGGATCATCCTCATATTCTGTCACCATAAATTGATCACTTGCTCCCTGCTTATATGCCTTAGACAGTTGTTTAGACCGGCTCCCAAAGCCATGAATCATGTAGGCTGTATCTGGCCGAATTCCAGGGGTAACCTTTACCTTTATCGGCCAGGACCTGTATCCGTCTTGGTTTTCTAAAATAACTTCCTCGCCATCTTTAATCCCTGTAAGCTCTGCTACCTTCTCGTTTAGCCACAGATGGTTTTCAGGCACTTCATTATGTAACCACTTATTGTTCATTGTACGGCTAAAAGTATGAACTGGACTTCTACCATAAACCAAGCGTACATAGCCCTTTGGAGGCGCCGGGGTAGGAATGAATTTGGGGATGGGGTCTAGATCTTCATCTGCAAAGTCCTCAACAGCCAACTGAACCTTACCATCTTCGGTTGCCACTTTAAATTCCTTTGAACTCCTATAGGGGTTGGCTTTATATGAGATAATGCCACCCTTTTTATTAAGTTCCTTTAGGCTGAGGCCGGCTCCTTTTAATTCTTCTTCGATAAATTCCACCTCATTGTTGTAGTTAAAACATTCAAGCCCTATCCGTTTGGCCAGCTCTCTCGCTATCCAGAAAGACGACCTGACCTCAAACATTGGTGCAACCACTGGCTGGCGTACGGTGAGATATGGAGTCATAAGGTCAAAGGTATATACAGCATCATAGCGCTCAAGATATGTTGCGCCAGGCAATACAATATCTGACCATATGGCAGTCTCTGTAGGAAGAATCTCTTCACAAAATACAAAATCCAATTTTTTAATGGCCTTCATGGTGTGATAAGGGTTTGAGATGGTCTGAATAATGTTGACCCCATTAATACCCCACAGTTTTACAGGATAAGGTTTTCCTGTAATGGTTGCCTCTATGATCTTGCTGGTGGGAGAACCAAAGGTGGAGGCAAAGGGGTAATAATCTTCAGAGATGGATTTGGCCGGTGTGTCTGGTTCCTCTTCTGCACAACCAAAGTCTGGATGGCCTTTCTTTATCGGAGTGGGGAAATAGAGCCCTCCTTTTACTCCTACAGCACCGAAAAGGGCAGCCATTATAGCAAGCGCTTGATGTCTCCCTGTATCTCCCCTGCCATACCAAGTCGAGTGCCTTCCAGGATGGATGGATACATGAGGGCTGTTATCTGCAATAAGCAAAATTGCCCTTTTCATATCTTTTACCGGCAGATCACAGATAGGAGAAGCCCACTGAAGGGTGTATCCCTTGACTGCCTTTTTTAATTCATCAAAACCTGTACAATGTTTTTCCACAAACTCTTTATTGTACAGGCCTTCAGTTATGATAAAATTCATCCAGGCAAGAAGAAGGGCCGTGTCTGTTCCCGGCCTGATAGGAAGATAAACATCTGCCTTAGCAGCAGCCGCAGAATAACGCGGGTCCACCACAACAAGCTTGGCCCCGTTCTGTAACCCTTCGATGAACTCCTTTACATGGGATACATGCACATTCTCTCCAATATGGGTGCCAATAAAAAGCATTGCCTTGGCATTTTTCATGTCCACATACTGTCTAGTGCCGGAAGTCACATATCCATAGGTCTTAAGGTATGCCAAGGCTGCAGGGCCTACACATTGGAAAAAGGCCGGTTCGTTTGTGTAGTTTTCAGTTCCCAACGTCTTGAATATATCTCGCATAAATTCTGCCGAAGCACCATGATCAAAAAAGGCCAAGGCATGCGGACCATATTTCTTCTTTATCTCTTTGAGATTATGAGCCACTTCGTCCAGTGCCTCATCCCAAGAGATCCTGGCCCATTTTCCCTCTCCCCTTGCTCCAGTTCTCTTAAGCGGATACTTAATTCTGTCTGGATCATAAAGCAACTGGATACCAGAGTTGCCGCGGGCGCAGATCCTTGTACCGTTTGCCGGACTATTTGGGTTACCTTCAATCTTTACCAGCCTTCCGTTTTTCACCTTGCCTACAATTGGACAGCGCCAGAAGCACATTTCACAAACACTTGTAATCTCTTTTGCGCCAAGGCTGCCTGGAAGCTTTGGAGTTGCTAGGGCCGTTTTGGCCTGGGCCGGTCTGAACACGTCTTTGTCTCCAAGCCTCAAGGCTGCCAGTGCTGCACACGCAGACGCTGACAGCTTCAAGAAGTTACGTCGTCTCATCAATCACCTCCTGATAAATTATATTTAGAAATCTAGATGTAAGCTCTGCCAAAAGCAGATAGTATGGATGGGGTTTCAAGGCCCTCAGCCTCCGCAGAAAACACGGAAACCATTTCAACATGTGTTCTTTTAAAAATCTGGAAAGCAAATCCGGTTTTCCGGTATCCAAAAGCTTGGCCACAAAATAGAGCTCGGTAGGCAAAAAATCCTCTGGCTCTGGTGAATGACAGGGCTCCAAGCCGGCCTCCTGGTAAAATTTCATGGCCTGATCCCTGCCCTTGTCCATAAGCAAGCCATGAGCCCCGAGATAGACCGACGAGAAAGGTGGAGCCCATCTGCCTTGTGGTTCATTTATAAAGAGTTTGGTGTAGGCTTGGCAAAGTTCTTCCCTTGAGAAATAGATGTTATTGCAAGAAATACCAACGGCATCCGCCACCTCTTCTATCGTGGCAAAAAAAGTCCTATCACAGTTGTTGGGGCCCGGGTATGAAAAGCCTTGCGCCAAGAGGCAAGATATCTTTGCTAGTGCTCTATTGTCCAAAAATCTATCCAGATTGAGGTTGCCTGTAGGCCCTTTCTAAAAACGGTCATGGCAGATACCATGAATTGTCATGACCGTTTTTAGAAAGGGCTTGCATATAACTCTTTTAGATCATTAAATAAAATTATTCGAATTCATATTAATTCTTAATAAATACTAATAATTCTCTTAATTTTCAAGTGCTTTTATGCACTTGCTTAAAACCTTTTTCAAGAAGGTATTGCCTGGCAGGGCCGACGAGATATAGAGAGCCTGCAATCACAAGCAGGGTCCCTTCTCTCGAGTTGGCAAATACGGTCTCGATTGCCTCCTTGTAATCTTTTACAAGTACGGTGTTATCTGGCTTTTTAAGGAATCTCCATTCATCAACGCTTACTGGCATTCTAGGGCCTTGCGGCTCGGTTATAAAAATTTTTTGAAAAAGAGGGGCAATCATTTTTAACATTAACAAAGGGTCTTTATCCTTGCCTTCGTTGGTGCAGGCCCAAAGAAGAATTCTTTTGCCACTAAGTTGCAACCTGTTTACAAGTTGAACCACAGAATCTTTCAGGACCTCTATGCCAGCCTCGTTATGGGCCCCGTCAAGAAGAACCCACATACTGCCTCTTAAGAGTTCGTTTCGTCCTGGCCAAAATGTTCTAGCAAGCCCCTGTCGCAGATTGGCATGATTTATGGGAAGGCCCTTATCGACTAAAATCCTTGCAGAGGCTACTGCAAGGGCAGCATTTTCCATCTGAAATTTACCCATAAGACCAAAACTGGCATCCTTTAATTGAAAGCCACCCATTGTAAAGTCAAAGGTGTCAGTTTGGGGATGTGTTTTAATAGAAAAATCTCTGCCTAAAAGATATAATGGGGCGTTTTTTTTATTACATACCCTGGATATAGTCTTCAAAGGACCTTTTTCTAGCTCTCCTGCCACAACCGGGATGCCGCCCTTTATAATACCAGCCTTTTCAAAGGCAATCTGTTCAAGATTGCGTCCTAAGTAACTTTGATGATCTAGGGAGATATTTGTAATAATTGATAAAAGCGGCAAGACAACATTGGTGGCATCCAACCGGCCCCCAAGACCCGTCTCTATTACAGCAAAATCCACCTTGCACTTTGCAAAACAAGAAAATGCCATGGCAGTTGTAAATTCGAAGTAACTAAGCTCCAATCCATTTTCTACCAGAGAGGCGGTTTCTTCAATGAGTCCTTTTAACAAAGAGTCGCCTATTGGCATCATGTCTATTCTAAATCTCTCATTAAGTCTTACAAGATGAGGGGAGCTATAAAATCCGACCTTGTATCCAGCCTGTTGCAGTATTGAGGATAACGCTGCACATACAGATCCCTTGCCATTGGTCCCTGCAACATGGATGGTTGGATAACTAGTTTGTGGATTTCCAAGGGCCTTGAGGGCTGCCTCTATCCTTTCAAGGCCCAAACGAAAGCCGTGAAACTGAAATTTGTCCAAGTAGGAAATTGCATCTCCAAGACTTTGAAATCCCATTTGATATCCTTTAGCTAATTCCTAATCTAATTCAGTTTGCGCAAGGAA
>Ga0256914_1002846_pt1 | contig 14151 bp, 10 predicted proteins | sample HulkmetaG_FD_191571 | JGI IMG/M metagenome (GOLD analysis project Ga0256914, IMG submission 191571) | Hydrothermal chimney microbial communities from Main Endeavour vent field at the Juan de Fuca Ridge, Pacific Ocean - Hulk | ecosystem: Environmental > Aquatic > Marine > Hydrothermal vents ... | reverse complement strand
TTCAAATTTTCTTCGTATTCCCACAAGATTAAGACTCTTAACCACTGCACGATTACCCTCAGCTAGACAATACGGCGGTATATCTTGCGTTAATGCACTAGCTCCACCAATCATAGCATAATCCCCAATATGACAAAACTGATGCACAGGAGTATGCCCACCAATAACAACATGATCACCTACAAGCACATGTCCTGCCAATGCTACATTATTTGCAAAAATATTATTATTACCAATAACACAATCATGAGCTACATGAGTATATGCCATAAAAAGATTATTATCACCAATACTAGTTATACTCTTATCATGTTCTGTTCCAGGGTTAAAAAATGCAAATTCTCTAATAGTATTATTTTTCCCAATAACCAATTTTACAACTTCACCATGAAACTTCAAATCTTGAGGAACTTGCCCTAGTACAGCATGAGAGTAAACTTTTGTCCCCTCTCCAAGTTCTGTATCACCCCAAATTTGAGCTCCTTGAAAAATCTCTACTCTTGGACCGATTTTAGATTTTTCTGAAATAAATGAGTATGCACCTATTTTTGCACTACTGTCTATAGTAGCACCATCTTCAATAATAGCCGTGGGATGGATATTTGACATTACTTATCTACAATCATAGCTTTAAGTTCTGCTTCAGTAGTCAAAACACCATCTACAAAAGCTTTACCTTTTAATATCCAAATGGAACCTCTATGTTTAATAACTGAAATTTCATATTCCAATCTATCTCCTGGTTTTACAGGAGCTCTAAATTTACATTTATCAATACTCATAAAGTAGACTACTTTATTTTGAATATCTTCTTGATCCTCTTCACTCAAACTTTTAAAAGCCAAAACACCACCAGCTTGAGCCATACCCTCAACAATCATAACACCAGGGTAAATAGGATGACCAGGGAAATGTCCTTGAAAAATATGTTCACTAATAGATACATTTTTGTAAGCACTAATAGACTCACTAGGGGTCATGTCCGTAACACGGTCAATAAGTAAAAACGGAAACCTATGTGGCAAAATTTCTTGGATTTGCATAACATCTAATGTCAAAGAAAACTCCTTACGATAATTGGGTCAATATATCAAAAAGTTACTAAAATTTCCCTCACATCTTCATAGCTAGTAGAGTCACAATAAATTTGATATTTGGCACTATTATCAACATTAGTTAAAATAATAATAAGAGAGAGAGAAAAAGCTGTTTTTATAAGTTTTGATCTAATTTCTATTTCATCTTCAAAACTTGGAGGATTCAGACACAGATCATCTATACTCTTATACTCATAATCTAATAAATTATTAAAAGTTTCAAGGGATATAAAAAGAATATTCTCTCGATTAAGAAAATGTTTATCTTCTATCTCATAAGCAACTTTAGCTTTAATTAATTTTCTTTTTGTTTTAGAATAAGATAAAAAATAGGAGTTGATCACTTTTCCATTTTGCTTTACAAATCCACGAAGTAATCTATAGTTTAAAAATTTCTCTCTAATAATTTTATATTTTATCTTTTGATCTTCTAACTCTATTCGTTTTGTATAAAGTTCAATTCTCTCTTCAATAGATTCAGGTTGAACTTGTCTACTAATAGGAGAAAAGAGCTCATCTGCCAACCTCTTTTGCTGATCTCTTTGAGCTGTGAGAGCATAAATACATCCACAATAGTCTTGATGATAGAGCATATCCTCTTTGGCCAAAGCAAACTGCTCTTGCGTACCACCATTTTTTCTAAAATCTGGAGCAACAAACTCTATAGAATACTTTTTATATATCGAATCGCCTACTGCTTTGAGTTGTTCTATAGATTTTTTGGGACTTGTTAGAAGTGTTGTAGTAATACTTTTTTCGCCCAATTTAAGAGCCTCTTTAGCCGTATTCTCAAGACGATTATCAAAGCAAACATCACAACGAGCACCTTTTTCAGGTTCATTTTCTAATCCTCTTACCGCTTTAATCCACCCCTCATAATCATATTCACCCTCAATCAGATCAATATTAAGCATTTTACAACTTCTCTTCACATCTAATAATCTAAGCTGATACTCACTATATGGGTGAATATTTGGATCATAAAAAAATCCAACTAATTTCTCCTCTGGATACTCTTCTTGAAGTTTTCTCAAAAAAAAGTGGCTATCTACAGCACAACATATATGAACTAAGATTGTAATCTCTCCAACTCTTCTCTCACAGCCACAACATGACCTTTTACCTTCACCTTTTCCCACACAGCCACAATATCACCATCAGGATTAATAATAAATGTACTTCTTACCACACCCATATACTCTTTACCCATAAATTTTTTGAGTTGCCAAACACCATAAGAGTTACAAAGCTCTTTATCTTCATCAGAGAGTAGAGTAATTTTGAGCTTTTTCTTCTCAATAAAATTTCTATGTTTTTTTGGACTATCAGGACTTACCCCAAGTATTACCGCATCCAAATCCTCAAATATCGGTTGAGACTCTGTAAATTCACAAGCTTCAGTACTACACCCCGGAGTATTATCTTTTGGATAAAAATACAACACTATCCACTTCCCACTCAAATCCCTCAAACATATCTCTATCTCATCTTGATTTGGCACACAAAACTGCGGTGCTTTTGTTCCTATTTCCAACATACTATTTTCCTCTTATAATTTTATTATCTTTTTTACAACACTTTCTATAGGAATATAATAAAATATCTCTCTATAATTTCCTTAACAAATCACAACAGATTTAATCTCACTAAACTCTTCAAGAGCATATTTTGGTCCCTCTTTACCGATTCCACTTAGTTTATTTCCACCATAAGGCTGAATATCAAAACGAATAGTTGGGATATCATTTACCACTACACCACCACAATCAAACTCTTCAATGGCTCTTTGGGTTAATTTTAGATCATTTGTAAAAATTGAGTATTGCAGACCATAAGGGGAGTCATTTATTTTGCCTAGTGCTTCATCAAAATCTTTTACTTTTACTATGCTTACGATTGGAGCAAAGACCTCTTCACAAACTATATTCATATCATCAGTTACTTCATTCATGACTGTTGGAGGGAAAATTTTACCATTTTTTTCACCACCACAAAGAGCAACAGCACCCTCTTTGATAGCACTTTGTACCCAGCTTTGGGCTTTATCAGATGCCTCTTCATTGATAAGAGGTCCCATGAAAGTATTATCATCATAAGGATTACCAACTATAAGTTTAGAGGCTTCATACGCCAATAATTTGGCAAACTCTTCGCTAATATCTTCATGAGCATATATTCTTTGAAGAGATATACAGACTTGACCAGAGTTTATAAATGCACCAACTACACATTTTTGGGCTGCCACTTCAATATCTGCACTTTTATCAATATAAGTTGCGGCATTTCCACCAAGTTCTAATGCAACTTTTTTGATTCCTGCTTGAGATATAATGATCTTACCCACAGGTACACTTCCTGTAAAGCTTACAACTCTAGGAATTGGACTTTTTACAAGAGTGGATCCCACTTCGGCATCTCCATAAACAAGACTTAGAGCATTTGGGCTTCTATGTCTGCTCTCTACAAAAAGTTTGGCAAATTTATATGCAGTAAGAGGTGCTTCTGGAGTTGGTTTTAGAACTACACTATTTCCAGCAATAAGAGCAGGAGCTAGTTTGTGAGCGATAAGATTAAGAGGAAAATTAAATGGAGTAATAAGTGTTGCTACACCAATAGGAACTCTTTTAAAATAGCTAATTGTCTCTCTTCCACTTGGCATTGCATCAGAGTTAAAAGTCTCTCCATGTTGATTTATTGCAGCAGTAACAGTAAGTCGTAAAGTTTCAATACATCTATCTACTTCTACTCTTGCAAATTTAATTGGCTTTGCAACCTCATCAGTAATTGTTTGGGCAATATCTTCTTTATTGATTTTAAGTTTTTCAATAACATCTTCAATCCAAGATATACGCTGAGATAAGAGAATTGATCTATTTTTTTTGAAAGAGTCTTGTGCAATAAGAAGAGCTTCACTAGCATCACTAGCATCACACAGAGGAAAAGAGGCCACCTTCTCCCCTGAATAGGGATTTTTAATCTCCCCTACTTTTGTTTTTGTAACTTCGACATCACCGAAAAATATTTTGGCTTCCATAGTCGCCCCTCCTATATATTTTTCGGTATTTTACCTTGTTTCTTTTAAAACATAGGCGTATCAAACTCCTCTATAAAGCTTCTTGCTTCCTCTTCAGAGTAATACATTCTTCGTCCATCTTCAAAAGACAAATAGCTCCCCTTATGTTCGATAAAAGTAAAAGTATACTCATTGATAGGAGTTGTAAGTCGGTTATTTTCAATAGTATAAGGTACTGTTATTAATCTTTGATCTCCACTCAACTCTTGTATTGTCACTAGACCATCATCAGGATCATCAAAACTAACTTCTAAAAGATCCCCTCTACCATCTTCAACAGCATAGTAAAGACCACTTTTTAACAATCCAATAAGCTCACTAGAGAGCTGTTCTTCAGAAGTTATAAAACTCTCAATAAACTCTTTTGCTTTTTCAAAAGAGTAATACATTCTTCGTCCATCTTCAAATAGTAGATAATCCTCCTCTTCAGAAATAAAAACAAAATCATAGTTATTTATAGGAACACGCAAATGAGTATCTTCTACGCTATATTGAGAAGTAATTAATCTCTGTTTGCCACTAAGTTCTTCTACTTTTACTTCACCTATTGAAGGAGTATCGAAAGATACTTTTAAAAGATTTTCTCTGCCATCTTCAACTGCATAGTAAGTATTACTAAAAATAAGTCTTGATAAAACAGATGATTGAGTTTCATCAGCACTATCTTCATCTACAATATCAACAGAAACCTGCAAAGAGGAGTTTAATAGAGCATTTTTTGCTTTTAAATCAGAATTACGCTTTTTTAATACTAACTTATATACATCTTGAATTTCCAAATCTTTTGATGAGGACAAAAGCTCATCTGAACCCTCTAATAACATTCCAGGTTTAATACTCTCATTTTCACTTAATAGTAACTCTTTTAGATCTGAAACCAAGCCACTAGAACAATCCAAACAAGGAATACCCAAGGCTAAAAGATCATCTTCTATATATTTTCTTCCCCAATCTTTATCTTCAAAACGATTATCATTAGGTGTAATTAATATTCTATCACCAATTTGATCTATATCGACCACTCTTTTAAGTGATTTTTTAACCTCTTGGAGATCTTTACTAACAGACAATGCAACAATATGTCTCTCCTCTTCAGGTTGATCACTATCTATCTCTTGAAATGCTGTTTTGACATTTTCAGACATCTGTTTGGCAACAGAGACCATCTCTACAGATTTGTCACCACCAAGTAAATCTTTTACACCTTCATCATGCAAAGCCATTTTTTGTGTTTTATCCAATAAAATAGATATACCATCATTCTCTTTTTTCTTATCTACTATAAGGGCAATTGGTTTCTTATTTGTATCATTCTTTGATTTAGGAGATTGTTCAACACCCTCTTTATTTTCACTTACTACGACCTCTTGTGCATGGTCTAAAGAGCCAGCTAATGCCTCATAAATATTTTCCGTAATTGTAGCAGTATCTAAAGAAGACTCTTTTTTTGCCGTAATTACCAAAGTTTCGACAGATTTTTGCAATTGCAATGATTTTTGCAAAAGCTCTGAATCTCCATTTTCATGAAGAAAAACAGGATCCTCTCCTATATCTTTTTCATCAATATCTAATAGTCGTGCAACTTTCCTTTGAGCATCTTGAATCTGATCTTGAATCTGATTAGTAGATATATCTTCATTTGCAACAATTGCCATTTCAACCTTTTTTGCGACAAGTGTTGTAATTGGAGAGAGATTAATATTTCCATTATCACTCTGCACAGAGACCAATTTTCCTTCAAATCTCTTACCTGTATCAACATCTATACCATCAAATACAATAACCATCGCTTTCTCAAAGTTTTTATGTTCTCTATGAGCTTTAGTTATTGTAAGTTTATATGATCCATTTTCATCTGTATTTGTAGATGGTTCTTCTGATATTTTACAATATCCATCACCATTTAGATCCAAACATACTATTGCATTTTTAAGATATCCATCAATTGCTCTACCCGTAAGATATGTTGATGAACTAGCTTGATAATCTGTCACTGTAGTAGCAGGTACTATTTTTGTTGTTGTAGGTATATCTACTTGTGCAACTACAACAGGAGTTTTATCAGCTGTTGGATCTTTGCTTAATATTACACCTTTACTAGTATCATTTAATGGAGTAATAGTAAAAGGATTTCCTCCTCGAATAGTTGTAGCAACTGGTTTTTTGGAACTATCTTTTTCATTTGATTCAAAATCTTCACCTGATACAAATCGCTCTATACTAGTTGTAATTGTTTTCACTGTTGTTTCAATAACGACACTATCATTATTAGACTCATCAGATACTACCTCTATTCCATATTCCTCTTCGCCTTCATAAATACCACCACCATTAGTACCCATCTCTATAGAGTTTTCTAATACTTTTTTATTTATATTAGAAGATTTTTTTACTACTCTATTCAAAGATGGCACACTATTTGCTTCAGACTCAACAATCATTGGATGAAGCTCTACATAATTTGATGATGCAATAATAGATTTTGGTTTATATTCGCTGTTTAAAACATCTGATGATGTTTTATAAATAAAGAAAAATCCTATTGCAACAAGGATAGATATAGAAATGTTAATAATTAAATTATCTTTTCTCATGATTCACCTCCCATTCTAAATTTTTAGGTGATTTATATACTGTTTACTAACTTACAAAATATATTTAAATATTTTCTCTAAACATAGTTTATTTAGATTAGAATTAATTTAATATTAAATTTTATATTTTTATAATTATTTTATTTTATATTTTTCCAAAATTTCCATTTTTTTAAATTAATACACCATTTAATTCAAATAATTTAATTTTATATCACTTTCAGCTCTTTTTTTACAAATGGGAAAAAAAGTAACATATTTCGTTTATATTGGCTATAATAAAAATTATTTAAGTAAAAAGGCAAAAATTGGCTTATAGCGGTGATGGAATTGATGCAAAAAATGCAAACTGGAAATTCAATGGGGAGATGGTAGAAAACTTTGAAGAGCATGTAGAAAAATCTGTACCTTTTTATAATAGTGGACATGAACTAATTGTCAATCTTAGTGACTATTTTATCAAAAATGACTCTATCTGTTATGAACTAGGTTCATCAACTGGAAGACTCTCATATCTTTTGGCTTTACATCATAACTTTAGAGAGTCCAAGTTTATAGCAATTGAATTAGAAGAGGACATGATCTCTCATGCAAAAAAAAAATATAAAGAAAAAAACCTATCTTTTATATTAGAAGATATTACACTGCATGAATACTCAAAAAGCGATTTTATAATTGCCTACTACACTATTCAATTTATACATCCAAAACTAAGACAAGAGCTAATCAATACAATATATAAAACACTTAATTGGGGTGGAGCTTTTATCATGTATGAGAAGGTTAGAGCCAATGATGCAAGATTTCAAGATATTATTACAGGTCTATATACGGATTACAAATTAGATCAAGGGTACACACCCAAAGAGATTATCTCAAAAGCACAAAGCCTCAAAGGAGTATTAGAACCTTTCTCTTCAGAGGCAAACATAGACATGCTTAAAAGAGCTGGTTTTGTAGATATTATATCTATACAAAAATATTTAAACTTTGAGGGCTTTTTAGCCATAAAATAAGTATAATTAGCAAAAGGAGATTTTATGGAGTATTATAGTTGGATTTTATCATTCCATGTTATGAGTGTCCTCTCATGGATGGCAATGCTTTTTTATATGCCAAGGCTTTTTGTATATCACATAGAACACTCAAGTAATGGAAAAGCTTTTACTGATGTTATCGAAATTCAAGAGCGTAAACTTTATAACATGATAGGTTTACCTGCAATGTGGGCAAGTTTAATTAGTGGACTATGGATGATCTATCTCAATCCCGCTATGTTTGATAGTGGGTTGTGGTTATATATTAAACTTGTTGCAATTACACTAATGATCGCTTATAATTTTACTCTAGGATATTATAGAAAAAAGCTTTTAAATGGTAAATGTGTGAAGAGTGGTAAATTTTTTAGAGCATATAATGAAGTTCCAACCATCTTAATGATTGTTATTGTAATCATGGTAGTAATTAAGCCGATATAAACAGTATGAGAAGATTAAAACTACTACACACAAAACTAAATTACTTTTTATTAGGGGTACTTGTTGCCTCTATTATTGCACTTTTTTCTAGCTTTTTCATGCCTATTCTTATGATTGTTGCACTATTAATATATTTTTTGATTATTGCTTCACTCTCTTTGAAAAAGAAAAAGAGACTTAAATCATAAACTCTACTTCATGTAAAAGTTCATCTTTTTTAAGAGTATTAATTCGTAAAAGAGTTGCTTTTGGCTCTCCCAAATAGTACCCTTGTGAGTAATCAGCTCCCATATCTTTGACCTTATTATATACCTCTTCATTGTGAACAAACTCAACAATTGTCTTTTTATCCAATTTTTTTGAGAATGCAATAATAGCAGAGGTAATAATACGAGAATTTTCATCAGTATCAATATTTTTAATCAAAGAGCCATCAATCTTAATAAAATCAGCATCAAGAGTTAAAATATGTTCAAAATTAGAGTATCCTGTACCAAAATCATCAATAGCAATTTTAGCTCCATAACTTTTGACTCTTTGAATAAACGAGGTCAAAAGCTGATAATCTGATATCTCTTCAGACTCTACAATCTCAAAAATAACACGCTGAGGATAAGCATAATTTTCTAATTTATCAAAAATAAAACTAACTGTATCTTTATCTAAAACATCTTCCATTGAAAGATTAACAGAAAATTCATAATGAGGAAGATCATTAAAAACAGCAAATGATTTATTAATAACAATTTTTGTAATTTGAGAATACAATTTTGCACCCTTTGCAATATCCAAAAAGAAAAAAGGAGATACTACTTTATCCTCATCATCAATAAGTCTTACAAGAGACTCATATTTAGTAATAGCTTCTGTATTATTATCTACAATAGGTTGAAAATATGGTACTATTTTATCTTCAGAGATTGCTTTTTTAATCTTCTCAATCCATATCATATTATTTTCATAATTACTCTCTTTTTTCATACTTTTATCATAAAAAAGAATATTTTTATTAGATTTTTTAGCTTTTTTGAGTGCTATATCTGCGTGAGAAAATATCTCTTCAAAAATTTTTGATCCATATGAAACACCTGCCACTAAAGATAGACTAATACAGTTACTATTTTGACAATAAATTTTTTTATTTTCTATCTCTTTAATTGTATTTAAAACAAATTTTTCAACATCATCTTTCGTATAATACTCCTCTTCTAAGACCAAAGCAAATTCAGCAGCATGCATTTTATATAGAACAATTTTTTCATCTTTAATAATATTTTGTAAAGCTTCACTTAAGATAACTAAAACTTTATCCCCAATATCTGTTCCATAAAATTCATTTAACTTACCAAATGAACTAACATTTAAAAATACCAACACTCTATTTTGACTATTTTTAAGATCTTTAATCATCTTTACTCTATTTGGCAACTGAGTCAAAAGATCAGTCTCTTGAAGATGAAGCTCCTCCTCTTTTTGTTTACGAAGCTTCTCCTTGCTCTTCTCCAATTCTGTTACATCATGCCTCACTGCAATATACTCATGAACCTCTCCATTTTCATCAATAATTGGGGCAACCGTAGCATCGACAATATAATAATCTCCATTTTTTTTACGATTTTTTACAATACCATGCCATATTTTATTAGATTTAATTGTATTCCACAGATCTTTAAAAGCCTCTTTTGGGACATCTGGATGGCGAATAATATTATGAGGTTTACCAATCAACTCCTCTTGTGAATATCCTGATATATCACAAAACTTTTTATTTACATAGGTTATCACACCTTTTTTATCAGTCTTTGAGACAATACTACTCTGGTCTATTGACATTTTATAACTATCCAAAAAAGCAATATTTTTAATAAGATTCTTTTTCATTTGGTTAAATGCCAAAAATAGATCACCTATTTCATCTTTTGTATCTTCAAAAATATCCTTAGCTTTTAAATCACCATTGGCAATTCTCCATGAAGCTTTTTGTAGCTGAGCTAAACGACTAATAATGGATTGATAAAATGATACATGAAGATATAGCAAAATAAGAAGAGTAGACATAAAAATAGATATAAAAGTTCTCTTTTCATCTTGTTTATTTTTTAATGATTTAATTACACTATCCTCATAAAAGGATAATAGATCTCGATATATCTCTCTTTCACTCTTTAAAATAGTATTTAGTTGCTGATTAAATCTTAGTTGACTATATCCACTATTATATTTTTGAATAATATTCTGATTTAAAACTTTTATAAAAAGATATAAATTAGCTCTTTGTCTATCTATATCCTCTAAAAAATAGGCAGGAAGTATACCCCTTTCAGAGATATATCCATCTAACAATAACTTTAATTGTGTATAATTTTTTGTAAAAATAACCTTTTCACTAGGCAAAAGGTAAGATTTTGAAAAGATACTATTTCCATTTTTTTTAAACTCTTGAAGTATAGGAAGAAGCTTCATTTGCCTATCTAAAATCATTCTAATATAATCATAAAATGGATCTTTTGGACTACTAAAATGTCTAGATAGAGATTGAAATTTTTTTATCAAATCTGATACAATTGTAGAACTATACTTAGGCACGACTAGAAGAGTAGACTTCTCTCTCAAAATTTCTAATTTATCTGATAAGATATTTAAACTTGCACTATCATACTCTATTAAATCTACAAATAATTTCTCTATTTCTATTTTGTCTGATAGTTGTTTATATTGGGAAATAGCATCTACTAAAGCATAAAATTTACTGTAATAGGATAACCACTCTTTTTGTGATTGATAATATTTTTCTTCTAAAATAATTGTATTAAAAGAGGTATAGATAGGATATATAAAAGCCAAAACAGATAAAATCGAGAGAATAGATATCTTAACCTTATAAGACATCTTATTCATCAAAAAAATAGCTGGCTGAAAAATTTTATACATACTTAACACTTCTTTCAAATGGATATCAAACAATATCGGTATATGAAAAAATATTTTTAATATATACCAACTCTTAAGGCTTGGATAGATAGGCTACAAAAAATAAAAATATGGAAAAAAATATGGAAAAAAATATTATTGGTTTTGGTATAGCTGGAAATTTTGCACATCATTTAGAACAAGCAGGAGAGAGTGAAGATTTTATCGGAGTTGAAGTAGATTCAGAAGATGCACCAAAAGGTATTTTTCCAACCTATGTGCCACATGAGAAGAGTTTTTTAAGTATATATCCATTTTCGGCAGATCATATCCGTTTTATAGAAGATAAAAATATCCAAATGGAACCTGAAGTGGCACTTAGATACACTATATCTTACGATAAAAACGGTGATATTTCATCACTTATTCCAATATCATTTATGGCATACAACGATTGTTCAATTAGAGTAGAGGGTGCAAAAAAGATCAGTCATAAAAAAAATTGGGGAGAAGATACAAAAGGAGTAAGCCAAGAAGAGATTCAAATTGATAAATTTACTAAAGGTGGTATTATGGATCAATATAGCCTGACATCTTTTATCAAAAGAGATGAAAAGGTAATTCAATATGGAGAAAATAGTGAACTTTTAGGCTATAGCTACTTCTATGAAAAATTAAAAAAATGGATAATAGATAAATTAAACACTCAAAAAGATCAAGGTCCACTTGAAGATTTAAAGTCACTAATTAAAATAGCTCAATACCCAAAAGAGCTTATTATATCAATTGGAGCAACTAGATATACAGATTTTGGAGAGAAAAATTTTCTAAAAAAAGATGATAAACTTTTTGTAATTGTTTATGATCATGATCTATATAGCCATGATGATATTATAAAAATGGTTGAAGTAGAAAATTTTGATAAAAAATCACTATCAATTTTAAAACAGAAAATCATATAATTGCGATAAATGAATAAAATTATCATATCAATATTGATAATAGTAGCTACTACTATTACACTATTTCAAATCAAAAACAACATGATAGAAGAGGAGTTTCAAAAGCAAATTGAAAATACTCATGATCTATCATATAAAAAAATAGAGTGTAGTGGATTACTTTTAAAGAGTGACTGCTCTATCTATGAAATCAAATATCAACAAACAAAAATAGCAGATAAAGTAACTATTTATAATATTGATCCTACTATAACTTTTCAAGAGGGTAACTTTATTGATCTACCCCTTGATGCAAAAATAGAGGGTATTAATAGCTCTATGTTTGATATATCATCTCTTTTTCATGATGAAATTGCAAAAAAGATGGAGAGCTTTTTCAAAAAATATACATCAGGATATAGTGCAACAATAGAGGCAACCATGCTAACAGATGGGAAAACAATCAAAGCTATCAATGTCAAAGAGCTTAATGTAAAAGATAAACTCACGCCTTTTGTAATAAGTGCGAATATTAAAAACATCAATACATTTCCTATTTTAGAAAGCTTCCAAGGGACATTTGATCTATCTGAAAAGAGAATTATTTTTTATGATTTTATAACACAAATGAAAAAATGTTGTATAGATAAAATGCCATCAAGATACAAAAGTATGAGTAATGAAGAGATTTGGAATCATATGATAAAACAGACAATCTCTATCTTAGATATCAATCTAAACAAAAAATTTAACCAAGAGCTTGAAATAGATATCATGAACACTGCAAAACAAATTTTACAAGAGGAAAAAAACAACTTCTTTTTTGATATAAAAGCAAAAAAAACTATTCAATTAGAGGAGGTTATTATGAAACTTTTTTTGGTAGGACCAGACATACTTTTGGAAAATTATGAGATTAAAGTAAAGGCAATATAGCGATAAAAAGGAACATTTTTTGCTTATGATCAATCAAAGGATAAAATAGTGGATAAACTCAAATATATTTTAATTATATCAATAATTATAAGTTCTTTTGTAGAACTTCAAGCAAAGAATAGTACAAAAGCCATAATAAAAGATAATATGAATATCTCCTATAGACATTTTCCATCAAAGGCTAGTTCACTATATCAAGCATTGACAAATGGTATGTTTTATGGTCGATTAAGAACTAACTCATTTTTTCATACATGGGAAAATGAGATCAAAAAGGAGCAAGAAGATAGCTATGTAGTAGCACTAGGAGGTAGTCTAATATATAAAAGTGCACCATACAATGGTTTCTCATTAGGATTGGGATTATACTCTTCTCAACTTCCTTCATCTTTAAATATGTCAAAAGAGAGAATTAAATACCTAGAAAATGGTCTTGATTTTTTTAATAAAACACTTATTAATGATACAACACTAGCATATTCGGACTATAGTTTAAATGTATTAGGACAAGCTTATCTATCTTATCGCTTCAAAAATAATGGTATTAAAATAGGTAGACAACTATATGAATCACTCTTTACCTCTTCAGATGATATCAATATGGTACCAAATAGTTTTGATGGTATTAGTTGGCTTAACAAAAGTCTTAGAAGAACAAGTATAAAAGTTGCATACTTTACATCACAAAAGCTAGGCTCAAATCAAAGCTCTCATGATGTAATCACATATAAAGATAAAAATGGAAATATCTGGAGAAATAATAATGATAGAGCAATCCACAAAGGATTAACTTATCAAAATTTCAAAGCACACAATAAAGATACCAATCATGCTCTAATTATTGCTGATATGAAGAGTAAAATTTTTAATAACTCTACATTTAAATTAGGTTTTCTTGCCATACCAGAAGTGCTGCAAGATTTTGTTTTTGAAGCTACTTATAATATAAAGTTAGATGATGAGTGGAGTATTATCCCGGCAATTAGATATTTTAATCAAATGGATAGTGGTGGTGGAGATATTGCAGGAGAGACAAATTTAGATGGCAAACCTTTAACAGGATATTATAGTAGTGTTATTGGTTCTTTAGATAGCTCACTATTTGCAGCAAGAGTAGATCTA
>Ga0256914_1002845_pt1 | contig 14152 bp, 8 predicted proteins | sample HulkmetaG_FD_191571 | JGI IMG/M metagenome (GOLD analysis project Ga0256914, IMG submission 191571) | Hydrothermal chimney microbial communities from Main Endeavour vent field at the Juan de Fuca Ridge, Pacific Ocean - Hulk | ecosystem: Environmental > Aquatic > Marine > Hydrothermal vents ... | reverse complement strand
CTGTGCGGAGCGGGAACTGAAAGGCGGAATCGCGTCGATGGACACTGTGCCGATGATCGGGCCGCCCGCCTCGGGGTCCCCGTCGTGGAAAGCGACCAGGGCGGGGCTGCTCGCCTGGCTCCCCAGGTTTTGAACCAGGGCGCTCACCTGAACCGTGTCCTGTAGGGTGGGCTCTCCAGGGGAAACCAGGATCGAGTCGTCGGCCACGGAGAGGTCCACGAGGACCGGGGTGACCGAGACAGGGTCGGAGAGAGGGCCGACCCGGGAAAAGATGTCCACGCCTGCCACCTGGTAGGTGTAGGTCTGGATGCCCACGGTTTCGTCGATGAAGGGAGGTTCCGCGACCTCGGCCACCGGTTCTCCGTCCCGAAAGACCCGGTAGACCTCGCGCAGCGGTTCGTCCGGAGGAGACCATTCGATCTGGACCGATGCGGCGAGGCCGGTGCCCGTCGCGGTGACCGCCGCCGGAAGCGGAGGGGTCCACGTCACACAGGCAGGATCTCCTTCGGTCCCCAGCGTGTCCACCGCGGAGACACAGTAGACATACGTGAGCAGGTCCCGGTCGATGGCGTCCACCGCAGTCCAGGATGTATCCGTCACCAGGGCATCCGTGAGGATGGTGCCATCCGCATCGTAGATTCGATAGCCAGCCACCTCGGCGCTCGATACCGCAGACCATCCCAGGCTGATGTCGGAGCGGGTGTAACCGGTCACCGCCACGTCGGAGGGCGGAGGCGGGGGGGCCTCGTCGGCCGCTTCCACCGGGATGTCCCCGCGGGAATAGAACGAGTAATCAGAAGTCAAGGCCGCCAGACGATAGTTGACCGGCAACGTGCTGCGGTTGTCATCCGTGATGGGGCTGCTCTGGACCGGCACGGCCTCTTCCACCGAAATCTCGGTGATGGTCACGTAGTTGCTGTTGCTGCTCCGATAGATCCGAATGCGGACCGCATCGGTCTCCGCGACCTGGGGAAATGCGAATCCCCGCACCTGATACTGCTCCCCGCGAACCGCCTCCTCGAGGATCCATTCGGACCCGGTCCAGCTTTCGATGTCATAGTCGATTCCATAGTATCCGTTCCAGGTGATGGTCATGCCATAGACCCGCAACGGGCGGGGAAAACGCACCTCGAACCACCAGTTGCGATCGCCATAAGAGGACAGCCAGTAGGTCCAGGTGTTGCCATCCAGCGCCGATGATGGGCCATAGTAGTAGCCCGCACTGCTGGACGCGGCCCCGGAAAGCCCGGTCACGTCCGCAGTGTCCACCACGGGAAGGAAACCATCTCGAATCAGTTGGTACCCATCCACATCCGGCGACGTGGACGGTGTGAAGGAAACCTCGGTCCGATCCGGGTAGGCCGTGGCCACCGGATCGGTCGCGGGCTCCGCCGACCCCAGCGCCACCTGCACCTGCGCGCCCTCCCCTTCCAACCCGGTGATGGACGCAGCACGCACCTCGTACACGTGCGTCCCCCCGGGCGCGTTCACATGCTCCAGACTCGTTCCTGTCACCAGGCCCGTGGGATAGACCACCACCTCGGCAAACGCCGCCGGATCGGTCCCGGACGTGTACCTGCGGGTGTAGAACCGCACCCGGGAAGAGGAAACCGGCTCGGGAAGGGTCTTGATTCCCGAGTCCATGGCCCCGGTCGAGTTGGTGCTGACTCGAGCAGAATCCCGCGTGACCCAGGTGCCCGCATGCCAGGTCTGGAACGCCCAGCTCAGCGACAGGTTTCCCGCGCTGTAGAGCCACATCCGGTACCCGGCCACCTCCCGCTCCTCCCCGAAGTCCACTTCATAGGTCCAGAAATCGTCCCCTGCATCCCCCGACCAGTAGGTGGTCGTGTCTCCGTCCGCCGCCTGCGCCGCCTCGTGGCCCGCCGACGCGCTCGAGGCCGCCACCGTCGCAGGGGGCACCAGATCGCTCTCGGTGTCCGCCGGATTGATGGAGGCACCGTCCAGGTAGACCCGGTATCCGTCCGGGGACGCACTCGGATTCCACGAAAGCGTCACGTTGTCTCCGGCCACCGAGGCGGCCAGGTCCGTGACCGGGATCAGGTCCGGGTCGTCCGTCTGCACACTCACGGACCCCGAACTCGAATTGTTCGTCTCGTCCGCTTCGTCCACCACCGCGGACGCATCGACCACGACCTGGAAAAGGTGGTCGCCCGGGCTCCCGGTGGAATCCCACGAGGTCGAGACCACCTGGGACGCATGACCTGCCAGGCCGTCCACGGTGACAGACCCCACCTGACGTCCTCCCGCTCCAGCGTCTCCCAGGTAAAATGCCACGACAAACGGAGTGGCGATGTCCCCATCACTCCCATTTTCGATCGTGGCCGTGAGGTTGACCGCCTGCCCCTGAGACACCGAGGACGGCTCGGCCTCCAGGGGCGACGAAAACAGGAGGTCCGGCAACGGCTGAACCGTGACCACCCCTTGCACCAGATTGTCCGTCTCGTCCTCCTCGGCTATCACGTTCTCCGGATCCACCACCGCTATCAATGTGTGATCCCCGGGCGACACTCCGGTCGTGTCCCAGGTCACGCCGGGGCTGACCGCGCTCCCCCCAGCCGATATCTGAAAAATCGAGGTGCTCCCCACGGCCCCCCCATCGGTGGTGTCCAGAAAAAAGGCCACCGGCACATCCCGGATCGTGCTCCCTCCGGTGTTGTGCACCTGAACGCGAAGAACCGTCTCGTCCCCCATCCGCACCGAACCGGCCGGATCGAAGTCTCCATCTCCCAACGCCAGGTTGGGCTCCTCCAACACCTGAAACCCAACACTGCCCTCGTTGTTGCTCTCGTCGCTCTCCTCCACCACCCCACCGTCATCGGCAACCACCCGCAACCGATAGGCCCCCGACGCCAGACCACTGGCAGCCACCTCACACCCCACCTCGACCCTCACGCCGGACTCGAGACCGTCGACCCCCACCGTGGCAAGCCGGGTGCTGTTCCCGGTGCCGTCCTCCAGGTAAATGCCCACATCGAACGAACCCGATTCGGTCCGACCTCGATTCACCACCACGGCGGTCACAGTTGCTGTTTCCCCGGTCCCAACGGCAGCCGGATGAACCTGGACCAGGTCGGATGCAACCGCCAGATCGATGTCCGGGGTCACGGTCACGGTGGTCACCGCCTGGTTGTTCGCCTCATTCTCCTCGAGAACCTCGTTCGCCGGATCCACGGTGAGGTAGAGCGCATGCGACCCGGCAGCCAGGGGGCCCGACCATTCGACCTCCACGGTCTCACCGGCAGCCAGGGCAACCGTCCACGAGTACAACAGAGCACCGGTCATCGGATCCCCATCGTGCAAGGTCACCTCCACCCCGTCCAGGTCGATGGAGGCGTAACTGCGGACGAGCGATGAGAAAGACACGGTTTCCCCGGGCACCGGATGAGCCGGGACGAAAACTGCGTCCGCAGCGCGCACAGCCAGGTCCGGTCCACCGAGTACGGTCACCGCGACCACACGCCGGTTGTTGGTGAGGTCGGAATCTCCCGAGGCCCCCTCCGGGTCGACCAGAACCTCCAGGTAGCCGTCCCCTTCCTGGCCCGTGGCATCCCACGGAATGGACACTGTCTCGGACCCCCCGGACGCCAGGCTCGACAACACAGTCGAACCCACCTCGGTCGACACACCGGTCCGCACGTCCGTGAACGTCGCCTCAACCCGGACCGCCTCCGACAGGGCCACCCGCCCCACGTTGCTCAGGACCACGACAACCCCATTGGCCTCCCCGGCCACCACCGGCGTCACCGCAGGTTCTACGGCCGTCACCGCCAGGTCTGGTGCGGCCGCAGTCAGCGCCATTAGAGCCGCCGCGGTCGTGTAGGGATCGTCCTCCCACGACCCGTTCTGCCACTGGGCACTCCGAACCGCCTCGAGCGCCGAGGTCCAAAACGCGGACGCCACGTCCAAGTCGACCGTGGTGGCAACGGCGAGTGCGGTGGCCAGAACCGGCTCTGTGGTCTCGAGCAATCCGTCGGCCCGCTGAAGGCCGACCAGGTAGTCGGTCGTCCGACCGATCTCGTTTTCGAGGTCGAAGACACCCTGCCAGGCGACCATGGCCCGGAGCGCCTCGAGAGCCAGGAAAGGGTCGGTCCCCTCACCGTTGGGAAGCCAGCCGAACGCGCCGTCATCATGTTGCTGGGTCACGAGGAACGAAAGCGCTTCCTGGACCTGTGCGAGGTTTGCGTCGCCGGCATCGGCAAGGGTGAGCAGCACCTGGGCGGTTTCGCACACGGCGCCGGGCCACCCCGCCTGGAACCCCCAGGTGCCGTCGGCGTTTCGAGCCTCCATGAGAAACGAGACGAGGTCGCCCGGCGTGTCGTCCAGCAGGGCCAGTCCCCGGGCGACTCGAGCCGTCAGGTCCACGTTCTGGTCGTCGTAGCTCAGGAGCGCACTCTCGACACGGACCAGCGTCCCGGCAGGCATTCCCCCGGTCGCCAGGAGCGCACGGACCGCCCACTCCGTGTCACGCCACGGAATCTTGCCAAAGGTCCCATCCAGATTCTGGTTGTCCAGCAGGTACGCTCTCCCATCCTCGATCGATCCGACCGCTCGAGAACCCGGAAACAGCGCCGCTACCACGAGAAAAAGCAGGGTCCAATTCCGCATCGAAGGTCACCTCGAGACTGTCACCGCCACCTGTCGCACCGCGAGTTTCTTGCTGTACGCCGCGCCTTCGGGTCGAAATCGCCGCCTGGCCAGCGGACTCAACCGGCCCGGTCCAGGCGTATCTTATCCGCCCGTGCCATGGTCGAAAAGCCGTTTTTGTCGAGCCGCGTTCCAGACGCGACCGGACTTGTGCCTCTCCGAAAGGACGATTTTGCAATGGGTTCCGCCGGGATCGACAGGGGCACCCGGCCGGCCGGTGTGGTTGACAGGCTCGAGGCTGCCGGCCATGATGGGATCTGGCGGTCGATGACAAACACGACACCGGGAGGTCTCAGCATGGATGCGAAGCTGTTTGTTGGATTTCTGGTCACCCTCCCCCTCGCCACAGCGGACCAGTGTGACCCCGGTCCGCCGGACGACGAAGGGACTCCGCCCGTGTGCGGCCCCGAGCAGGTCCTGGTCGACGGAGCTTGCGCAGCGGACATTCCCCAGGGCTGGACGCGCATAGAACCGGGAGGGGATACGATCTGTGCTCGAGGCACGCCGTATGCGTTTTACGTGCGACGGGGCCGGGTGAACAAGTTGGTTGTCGGGTTCGACGGTGGCGGTGCCTGCTGGGACACCATCAGTTGCAGCGAGCAGTCCCCGATTTTCAGCGATGCAGTCACGGCGAGCGACGACCCGGCGACCATGTCGGACGGTATCCTGGACTTCACGAACCGGGAAAACCCGTTCCGGGACTGGTACGGAGTGTTTGTCCCTTACTGCACCGGGGACATCCACTGGGGTGACGCGGTGGTGACTTATCCCGCGACCGGGGATTACCCCGAGGTGACCATTCAACACAAAGGATTCATCAATGCTTCCACTGTGATGGAGTGGATCTACGACCACTTCGATGCTCCCGAGGTGATCTTCGTCACCGGGGTCAGCGCCGGGTCTTACGGGTCGCTGATGTTCGCCCCCTACTTGATGGATCACTATCCGGACGCGCGGGCGGTCCAGGTGGGTGATTCGGGTGCAGGCGTCATCACCCAGGAGTTTCTGGAACTCGGCCTCACCAACTGGAATGCCGTGGACAACATCCCTGAGTTCTTCACAGAGTTGCACGAGGCCCCGCTGGAATCCTTGACCCTGTCCGATGTCTACATTGCTGCAGCGAACTACTTTCCCGACCAGGTCTACGCCCAGTACAACACGGCCTACGACGAGAACCAGGAGTTCTACTACGTGGCCATGGGAGGAAACGAGGAGGACTGGCACGACCTGATGCTGGAAAACATTGCAGCGATCGAGGCCGGGGCGCCCACGTTCCGGTACTTCATCAACTGGGGTGAACTGCACGGAGTCCTGCCCTACCCCGAGTTTTACACCTACCAGACCAACGGAGTGCGGGTGCGGGACTGGATTGCGGACCTGGCGGTGGGCCGGGACGTTCCGAGTGTGATGTGCACCGACTGCACCACTCCGGAGTACTACGAACCCTGAGCAGAAGCTGAAGCAGAACCCGCGGTCCCGGTCCCGGTCTCCCCTCGGTCGTCCGACGCATTCCCCTGTGCCGCGTCCTGCCCGGCCGACCGGTCGGACGGTCCCCCCAGGTGAAGCCGCAGGGCACGAACCACGATGACCGATCCGTAGGTGGCGATCACGCGCGCGAACTCCTCGTGTTTGCGGAAGAAAATGCGCATCAGCCAGTCCTGTTTCAGGTTCGTGTGGAACAGGTGGCACAACACCGTGTCATCACCGGCGGAAAAGAAGAAGTTCCCCTGCTTGACCTCGAGTCCATTCAGCACGGCCCGACGTCCCTTCACCCAGTCGATGGGGGAAATATCGGCGTCCAGGGTCATCTCGTACCGACGGCTGAATGGACCCAGGCGGACGCGATAGAACAGTTCCGTGCGCAAGCGGGAGTCGGTCAGTTCGACGGTCCGTCCTTGCTCGACGAACGAGACGGCCTGGACCAGGGTTTCCGGGGCGATGACCGCGTCCCAGGCGGCTTTTCTGGAGAGGCCCAGCCGTGTGGCGCATGCCACATCCATCACTTCTCCCTGGGGGTCGTACCGACCATGGGTGACATAGCCGTGGCGCAGGGCCGGGCCGAGCATCCCCCGCCCGATGGCATCCCACAGCGGCAGCGCCGGTGGTCTCGAGGCACCTGGTTTCCGGCCGGCCCGCCGCTCGGCCTCGTCCGCGATCTGGCTGGCCGGGATGAGTCCCACGTTCGCGGCCAGGGCGAACTCGAGTTCTGGCTGGAAAGCGAGGAAGAACCGCGTGAGCCATCCCAGGGATGCCAGGTCTGCGACGAAGGAGAGGATGAAGAGTGTTCGGTCCGAATCGAGGGGGAAGCAGTGGGATTCGTAGAAAGCGTGGCTGAAGGAGCCACCGAGGTAGGCCTCGCACAGGACCCGTTCTGGAGGCTCGACGCGGAATCGAAACCGTTCATGCAATCCCACGGAGAGGAAGGGGAGACCGAACCCCTGGCGCAAGGTGATGTCGAGCGTGTTGTCGACCTTGCTGTGAATGCGGGATCGTTGCGCGATGCGGACGAAGCGGTGCTGGTTTTCGAAGTCGGCGGTGGTCTGGAACACGGTTTCCAGCGGGGCGCGAACCAGCAATGCGGTCTGAGCCGCGATCACCCGGTCGTCCCGTTCGTCGGTGTCGGTCCACGTGGCGAACCCGTTTTCCACCAGGGCAACGATTTCATCGATCGGTGTGCCTCCGAACACGGGGGCGCGGTGTGCCATCCTCTCCTCCTGTGCCGCAATCGCCGTCGTATTGCACATAATTAGCACGTTCCACGTCGGAATGACACCGGGAACGGCCGGCCGGGGAGGTGGGATTCCGCCAACGATCCACTGCAAAACCGGCTCAGACGTTGCACGAAGACTTGACGTTTGAACAATTGCACGCTAGGCAAAGGGCGATTCTTGCGCAGGACCCCGAAAATGTGCACTAGCGATCTACCCATTCGGTGCATATCTATGTTATAGAGGTGGTCTGCGCGAGTCCGGGAGGCGAGAACGGATGGAGAAACGGACAGACAACCGTGGCGGTGACGGGGGCAGAAAACCGGGAGTCGTCCCGGAACGCCCGAAAGACTTGCTGGCATTCTGGGCCAGGTCCAAGCGCAGCCGGGCGGTGGCCACCTGTTATGCTGAGTTGTGGCAAGAACGTCACAAGCAGCTCGCCAGCGACATTCTTGAATTCGTGCGGACACATCCAGGCTGCGATTGCCGCATGGCCGCCGAACGGTTCCCCGATGTCTACGAAGCAGTCATTGTGGCTCTGGTGCTTGGGCCGGTGCGCGTAAACAGCGACTCCAAGCATGCGGCGTCCGACGACGACGAGGAAGAGGTGTCTGCCCGTCCGAGCGAAATGGAGGATCGAACGCCTGGCGAATCCGGGTTCGACATGATCGACGACGATCCGGCAGCACGGCACCTGAGGAAGTCGGCCAAGTCAGACCCGGGAGAGCCGAACGCGCCTCCAGGCGACAGCATTCCCTGGTGACCCCCCGGTCCCGAAGCCCGGGACCCCCGCCTTTGCCTGGAAAGGAACAATCCGATGGACCTGAGACACATCCGGCTCGAGGCGCGCTCGAGCGTGGCCACGATCATACTGGCGCGCCCGGAGAAACGAAACGCCATGACCGAGGCGATGGGCGACGAGATTTCCCGGGTATGTGCTCTGCTGCGCGACCGCCGGGAAATTCGGGCGGTGGTGGTCACCGGGGAGGGCTCGGCCTTCAGCGCCGGGGGGAGCCTGGAGTTCATCCAGCGCATGACCGAAATCCCGGAAGTGGCGCGACGCGAGGCCATGCTGCGCTTCTACCACCGCTACCTGGCCATCCTGGATTTGCCAATGCCCACCATCGCGGCTATCAACGGCCATGCCATCGGCGCCGGCATGTGCTTCGCCACCGCCTGTGACCTCCGCGTGGCTGCCGCCACCGCCCGCATGGGCTTCACCTTCGCAAAACTCGCCCTGCACCCAGGCATGGGCGCCACCTTTTTCCTCCCCCGCCTCGTGGGCCCGGCCAGGGCCGCTGAACTCCTCTATACCGGCCGGGTCATCAGCGCCGAGGAAGCCGCCGCAATCGGACTCGTGAACACCGTATGCCCCCCTGAAACGCTCCAAGAGCGGGCTCAAACACTCGCAGAAGAGATCGCTGCATGCGGCCCACTGGCCGTCCGCCGCCTCAAACGTTCCCTCCACTCCAGCCCGGCGGCTGCAGACCGATCCGATCTCGAAGACGCCCTCCGACGCGAGGCCACCGCTCAGGCCGCGGACTATGGAACTCCAGACCTTCTCGAGGGCGTCCGGGCCGTCCGGGAACGACGCAAGCCCCGGTTCACCGGGGAGACGACATCGGCTTGACCGCGCAGGCGAACACCCAGGCATTCCCAAGCCTCGAGACCCCGCCGGACCGCACCGACAGCCCAACCTGTTCACACCCGGCCAGAAGTGCGTCTGCATCAAACGTGGTGGCCTGGTTCGGCTCGAACACCGCCCGGACCAACCGGTTGCCAAGCACCACGTTGCACAGCTCGCTCAGGTAGAAACGGCCTCCGGGCCTGAGCACCCGCGATACCTCCCGGACCACGGCCCGCCAGTCCTCGGCGTGGTGCAGCATCTGGAAATCGAACACGGCATCGAACGCACCATCCGGGTACTCGAGTTGTTGGGCGTCTCCGCACGTCAGCGTCACACGGTCGTCCAGACCTTTCAATCGACCCTGGGCCGTCTCCACCTGTTCCGGATCGATGTCCACGCCGGTCACATGCGCCGCCCCGAACCGGCTCAGGATGAGCCGAACCCCTTCCCCGCACCCGCACCCGACTTCCAGCACCGTTCCGGCCTCGAGTCCTCCGCCGCAACGAAGCAACCGGGGAACCTCGAACCGGGCCTGAACCCACGCCCGAAGTCCACTGTTGGCAAATCGCTTCTGAATCCGGTTGAGCTTCACGACCTTTCCCCACCTGCCGGCCCCAACAACGCCTCGTAGGCACGGGCATTGCGCTCGTCATAACAGACAAAAATCACCTTCTGGATACCCTGTCCGGCTTCAGACTCGAGAAACCGCCTCACCTCGCCGACAGCCAGGGGCGCCGCGCGCTCGATCGGAAACCCGTACACGCCCGTGCTGATGTTGGGAAACGCAATGGTTTTCACATCGGACGCAACCGCGACCTCCAGGGAACGGCGGTAACAACTTCGGAGCAACTGATCTTCACCCCGGGTTCCGCCCGCCCACACTGGACCCACGGTGTGGATCACGTACTTCGCCGGCAAGTTGTAGCCCCTGGTCAGCTTGGCGTCCCCGGTGTCACACCCACCAAGGGTCCGACACTCGGCCAACAACTCAGGGCCTGCAGCCCGGTGAATGGCGCCATCGACACCACCACCGCCCAACAGGGAGTTCTTGGCTGCGTTCACAATGGCGTCCACCTCGAAACGGGTGATGTCCCCCTTCCGCCATTCCATGCGTTCGTTCACTCGAGTCATACCAGCTCCTCCTCACGGTTCCGATTCTTGACACTACCACCAGCAACACGTATCATCAACCGGCATTCTCACCGCCCCAATCGGAAACCCGTACCGCCCCGGGCAGGGTTCGTGGCGCCTTCGCGGAGGCGTCTTGGAGACTTGAGAACCCGGTGCGTCCGCCCGGTGCGAAGACCACTCGGAGGGGACATGCAGGTAGACACCAACGATGCCAGGCTAACCCTGGGAGAACTGCTCCAGCGGACCGCGCAGCGGGTCCCGGGACGCAACGCCATCCTGTGGGAGGACCGCCGGATCACCTTCGAGGAACTCCACCTCGAGGTCAACCGGGTGGCGAACGGGTTGACGGCCGCAGGGATTGAACCCGGCGACCCGGTGGGGCTGTTGGTCAACAAGCGGCCGGAATTGGTGGTGACCTTCCTTGCCTGCGCCCGGATGGGCGCGGTGGCGACACCGATCAATTTCAAGTACAGCCCGGACCGAATCCGCTACCAGATCGAGCAAATCGGCATGAAAGCCATGGTGGTGGACCCGGCCCTCCGCACCGTGTACGACGCAGTGTCGGACCTTCTCCCCGACAAGGGCAAGGTGTTCTTCCTCTCCGACCCCCCCGCCGGTCACCGTCGTTCCTGGACCTGGCTGAGCGGTTTTCCGGACAGAGACCCGGCCCACCAGGCCAGGCCGGATGATATCTGTTATCTCAACTATACGTCAGGTTCTACCGGTCGCCCCAAGGGCGCCCTGGCCACGCACGCCAACATCGTCTGGAACTGCCTGTCCAACCTGGCCACCTTTGACATGTACGAGGACGATGTCTACATGGGCATGTTCTCGACCTTCAGCCATCCGCACGAACTGTTTCACCGCTCGATCTACCTCGGCTGCACCGCGGTGCTGGTGGACAGTCTGAGTCCTCGAGTGGTCGGAGCCGCGATCGAGCGTTTCGGGGTCACCTACATGATGGCGGTCCCTTCGTTCTATGAAATGTTGCATCACCAGGCGGGAAACATGAATCTCTCCAGCCTCCGCCTGCTCGAGGCCGGGGGGGCGCTGGTGCGAGCGGAGGTGTTGGAGGAGATGGAATCAGCGTTCGGCACGCCCATGATGCCGGTCTGGGGGTGCACGGAGGCGAACGGGGTGGGCTTGGCGTTGCTTCCCGAGCCGGGCCGCAAGCCGGGCACGATAGGCAAGCCGTGCAAGTTTTATGAATTCCGGGTTGTGAACGACGCCGGGGAGGAAGTGGGTCCGGGGGAAGTGGGCGAAATGGTCATCCGTGGTCCGGCGGTGTCCTCGGGCTACCTTGGGTTGCCGGCCGAGACCGCAGCCGCGTTCCGGGACGGCTGGTACTTCACCGGTGACATGGTGAGTCGGGATGAGGACGACTTCTTCTCGTTCGTCTCCCGGCGCACCGAGATGCTGAAAATCGGCGGGATCCGGGTCTATCCCACCGAGATCGAGACCGCGATTGCGGCGCACCCGGAGGTGGACCAGGTGGTTGTGGTACGCGCCGAGGAACGCCTTCGCGGTGAAATCGCCCGGGCCGTGGTCGTGCGCAAGCCCGGGTCCGACCTCACCGAGCGTGCCTTGCGCGCCCACTGCCGCCAGTCCCTCGCCGTCTACCAGGTGCCGCGCATCATCGAGTTCTGGGACGAACTCCCCCATCTGCCCAACGGCAAGATAGACAAGAAGGCCATCGCCGCATCACCAGTGCGCCGCTGAACCCGGCCAGACCCGGACCGCTTCGTGGGAGTCATCATGTTTGCCACACACCAATCCCCCGTCCTCACTGTGAGCGCCCTCACCGCACTCATCAAGGAGGAACTCGAGGGCGCTTTCGGCGCGGTGTGGGTCGAGGGCGAGGTGTCCGGGGTCAAGTACCACACCTCGGGCCACTGCTATTTCAACCTCAAGGACGCTCGAGCCCAGATCAACTGCACCCTGTGGCGCAGCCAGGTCGCCCGCATGCGCTTCCGTATCGAAAACGGGATGCAGGTAATTATCCTCGGTTCCCTCAACGTGTATCCGCCTCGAGGCACCTACAGTTTGAACGTGCGCCGAATCGAACCTCGAGGGCGGGGGGACCTTCAAGTAGCACTTGAACAGCTCAAGGCCAAGCTCAAGTCAGAAGGACTGTTCGACGCAGAAAAGAAACGTCCCCTCCCCTTCCTGGCCACCCGGATCGGCATCGTCACCTCCCGCACCGGAGCCGCGCTCCAGGACATGCTGAACATCGTCTTTCGGCGCTATCCCAATACCGAGATCGTGCTGAGCCCGGCTCGAGTCCAGGGCGAGGGAGCGGCCCAGGAGGTGGCTGAGGCCATCGAACGCCTCAACCGGTACGGAAAGGTGGACGTGATCATCGTGGGCCGTGGGGGAGGGTCCATCGAGGACCTGTGGTGCTTCAACGAGGAGGTGGTGGCGCGGGCCATCGCGGCCTCCCGGATCCCCATCGTTTCTGCCGTGGGCCACGAAACCGACGTCACCATCGCCGACTTCGTGGCCGATGTGCGGGCGCCCACACCGTCGGCGGCGGCCGAACTGGTCACACGCGACAAGCGGGAACTTCAGGAAGCGGTTCGTGCCCGCGAGGAACGGTTGGTCAACGCCATGTTTTCCCGGCTCCAGTCCCATCGCGCCGAGTTGATGGCCCTGTCCGAGCGGTTGCGCGATCCACGCCGACGGCTCGAGGACCAGCGCCGGCGGCTGGACGAGGTGGTGACGCGACTGCGGCTCGGCGCACAGCGAGCACTTGCTCTCCGGCGTGCCGAGGCCGAATCGCTGGACCGGCGGCTGACCATGGTGTCCCCTGTGCACCGACTGGCCATCGAGCGGGAGCGGAGACACCGGCTCCATGAACGGCTGGTCGGCGCCATGACCCGGGAACTTGAAACGTCTCGAGGCCGTCTCGAGCGGGCGGTTGCAGGCCTGGACGCCTTGAGTCCCCTTGGAACCCTGGCTCGAGGTTATGCCATCGCCCAACGTCAGGACACGTTGCGCGTGATCCGACGCGCGGACGAGGTCTCCCCGGGGGACGGTATCCGGGTTCGACTGGGCAAAGGCGGCCTCGACTGCCGCGTGGAGACCGTGCTCGACGAAGGCAGCCTCTCCTTCCGGCCCGAGGACGAGAGCGTGGAATGAACCGGTTGCCCATCTTGCTGGCGTTCGCCTCGGCTTTCGCCCTGTTCACGGCCTGTCGTGCGCCTCGAGACGTCACCCCGACGGACGCGCCCGTGTTCGTGGAAACCCTGGCGGGCCCCCGGCTGGAACAGCTCGACCTGGACCGTCTGCACCCCGTGGGCGGCAGGCGATTGTTCAGGCCCGAGCGGACCGAAGGATTCCGTGTGCGCACCGATCGGGTCAGGATAACGTCCACCAGCGGCGCTCGAGGCGATGTGACAGCCAGCCTGTGGGCCGGTCGGCCCGGCCCCGACACGCGCTTCTTCTTCCGTTGCCCACGCACGTCCGACGCCCGGCTCCACTGGTCCCTGTTCACCGGGCGACCGGGCCGGGACACCTCCGGCGCCGAACTGGAACTGCGTATCAACAACACACGCTACCGGGTCCTGTTTCCTCTCGAGCCGCGGCGGCTGGTCCACTACGCCCTCCCGCTCCAGGACCGGTTCTGCCGCGATGGCGAAGAGGCGGCCGTGACCGTGGCGGCGACCGACCTGCCGGCACGCTTCCGCATGACGCCCCCCTTTGTGACCATCCCGGCCCCGGTCCCGGAACCGTCCGTGTTTCTCATCTCCATCGACGCCCTGCGCGCCGACGCCTGGACCCCGACCGCCGGGAGGGTGCCGTCCCTGGACGCCTTTTACCAGGAGGCTTCCCGATTCGTCCACGCCTACACCTCGTTCCCCACCACCTCGCGGTCACACGGGGTCATCCTCACCGGCCTGTTCCCAGACGAACTCGAGACCGCTCCGCTCGACCGCATGACCTCGGTGGCCGGGGTGCTTCACGACCATGGTCGAATCAGCCTTGGACTGGTGGCGGGAGGACTGCTCCGGGCAAGGTTCGG
>Ga0256914_1002844_pt1 | contig 14159 bp, 17 predicted proteins | sample HulkmetaG_FD_191571 | JGI IMG/M metagenome (GOLD analysis project Ga0256914, IMG submission 191571) | Hydrothermal chimney microbial communities from Main Endeavour vent field at the Juan de Fuca Ridge, Pacific Ocean - Hulk | ecosystem: Environmental > Aquatic > Marine > Hydrothermal vents ... | reverse complement strand
ATAACATATAATATAAATATGATTTGCGTTGAGAACATATTTAGTAAAGTAGGTAGGTAATAAATATGAGCGAAGAAGAAAAGCAACAAATCGAAGAAAAAGAAGAGAATGAAGAAAAAGAAGAAACACCATTAGAGAAATATATTCGAGCTGGAAAAATAGCAAAAGAAACATTAGAACTTGCAAAAACATTAGTAAAACCAGAAGCGAAAGTCGTTGATATTGCCGAACAATTAGAACAATTCATTTTAGATAAAGGTGGAAAATGGGCATTTCCTGCAAATATTTCAATTAACAATCACGCAGCACATTATTCTCCACCACTAGATGATAAAACAGTAATTAAAGATGGAGACGTTGTAAAAGTAGATGTTGGAGTTCATATAGATGGATACATAGCTGATACTGCGATTACTATCAGTTTAAATCCGGAATATGATAGCTTAGTAAAAGCATCAATCGAAGCTACAAAAACAGCCATAGATCTATTAAAGCCAGGAGCAAATCTTGGAAAAATAGGTGCATCTATCGAAGATACAATCAAATCTTTTGGGTTCCTGCCAATTAAAAACCTATCAGGACATCAATTAGGAGAATATGAGCTCCATGGAGAAAAATCAATACCTTTGATTGGTGTTGAAAAAGATGATGTGGTGGAAGAAGGCGAAGCATACGCGGTGGAAACCTTTGCTACAAATGGTTCGGGCTCAGTACATGACTTACCACAGACATATATATTTATGCTATTACCAATAAGAGTCCCAGTTCGTTTCAAGGGAACTAGACAATTTTTGGGATTTGCAAGAAAAGAATATAGTACACTACCATTTGCAGAACGTTGGGTTGCAAAAAGAATGAAAAAGGCCTCAATGCATCTGGCAATAAGAGAATTACAACAAACAGGCGCATTACACAGTTATCCAGTCTTAGCAGACAAAAAGAATAGCATTGTAACTCAAAGTGAGCATACAGTTATTATTGAGAGCGGTGGGGCACGCCCAACAACAATGTAAAGGTAAAGGAAATGGAGCATATATGCTCCAAAACTAATTTTACCATATAATATCAATATTTTCCTCGGGAAATCCTTCTTGAACTAGAATTCCCTTTAATTTATCACGATGATCGCCTTGTAATTCAATATGACCATCTTTTGCAGTACCACCACATGCACACTTTGTCTTCAAACGAGTAGCTAATGCATTGAGGTCAACTTCTTTTTCATCGACCCCATCAACGATGGTCATGAGTCTACCCCATTTACGCTTCTCAACAAAAACTTTGATCTTCTGCTCACCCTTTGAGATCTCGCCACATACGCAGAGATCTTTGGGTAATCCACAAACCGGACAAATTTCGTCATCTGTCACTCAGCATATTGCTCCTTTACTAACTTTTTATTATTAATTGTTCCAAATACCTCTTAAAAGTTATTCTCTTAAGGTTTTTTCAATTTCGGTACTTAATCGAGTCATAATTAAGAAGATATATCCGAGATTGGCTTTTTTATTTGCCAAAACTACAAGAATTGCTTCAGAACCCGCACCAGCAATAATTATGTAACCATTCTCGCCTTCTACAAGGACTCTATTGAACTGCCCGCGATTTAACTCTGCTGTAGCGCGCTCTGATACTGCAAGAATTGCAGCAGCCATAGCTGCAACTACACCTTCATCTACATTATCTAGATTTGCAGAACTAATAGGAAGTCCTTGTGTGGATATAATAGCACTTGCTTCAACTTGACCACGTGAGCTTTTTTCAAGTTCCTTGAGTATATTTAAGAGTATTTCATTTCTCGTTGACAATAGCCAATCACCAGTTTATTATTAAAGTAATTTAGTGCATAACACCTATTTAATTTTTTCATTACATTCTATGATTTAAATTGAACTCTTTAGTGCAGAAATTTGCTCTTTTAGCGCCTTTCCGCCATCTTTTAGTACAGTCCGCTCAACAAAGGTTCCTTGCACAACAATACTTGCGCCACTCTTGGCTGCAGTGATCAAATCTTCTTTTGTAGTTAAGCCACCACCTACAACTATAGGGATTGAGGTATACGATGAAACCGCCTTTATGATTGCAGGAGGAACACCACCTATATCCGAGCCACTTCCAGCTTCAAGATAAACCATCTTAAAACCAAGTAATTCTGCAGCCAATGAATATGCTAATACAAGTTTAGGTTTATCGCGTGGAAACAGACGAGCTTCTCCAACCCATCCTGCGGTTTTTCCGGGTTCAATAAGTAAGTATGCAAGTGATATAGGCTCAATACCGGACTGCTTTACAGGAACCGAAGCTAATGCTTGGGCACCGATGATCCAATATGGATTTGATGAATTCAATAAGCTCATAAAGAAAATCGCATCAGCATAAGGAGATATTCCAGTTATATTTCCAGGAAACAATATGGTCGGAACATCTACAGATTCAGTTATTGCTTTAACTGACTGATTAATTATACCAAAAGCTGTACTACCACCGATCATGATCGCATCAGTACCGGCTTTTTCTGCAAGTACTGCCATTTTTACTGTATCTTCAATTGATCTATCTAGAGGATCCGGATCTAATAATGTAAAGTGTAATACTTTGTCTTTTTCGAGCTTTTCCGTGATATAGTTCCAAACCTTACCCATAGTCACATACCTTCATCATTATTAGTAATTTTGATTTTAATGAGCATAGGTACAATTAAAGTCTTTTTATTTATTTAGAGAAATACACCTATATAAACAGCGCGTGTAAAAAGAATGAATAATCTACAAAATTTGAAATAAAAATAACAGATATTTTTAAAAAATGTAAAAAAAGAATAAAAAGAAGATTATTACTCAATTACGCCATTCTCACGATTGAATAACGCGAGCTCAAAGTTTTGTGTTAATTTTATTGCTTTTGTTGGACATGTCTCTTCACATTGAGCGCAAAATACACATTTATCAATGTGGCAAATTGGACGCTTTCCTGTCTTTGTAGTTTCACCCTCACGGCATTCAACCATGACTATGGCAAATGATGGACATACGCGCTCACACAGACTACATCCAATACATTTGTCCAAATACAATTCCCATTTGCCACGTAAATCTTGGGGAATATTGACTTCATCCTTTGACAAAGGATATGAAGTTGTTGCGCTCTTCTTGAAAGCATGCCTTAGCAATTCACCAATCATCTTACCAGGAACTGGACACATATTATAGCCCCCATAATGCTAATACACTCGGCAAATGTACTAGTAATAGCACCAAAATTGCCAGAGGAAGTAAAATTTTCCATGACGCATTTATAATTTGGTCAATTCTTAGACGAGCCATTAGAGCTCTAAACAAGCTTAGTATTAATATTATCAAGAAAGACTTGAACAGGAATACTAGAGGATAATACAGTAATCCAAAGTATGTGGTAGCCGCAAGAGTAGCAATAGACTGAGCCCAATCAAGTGGAATAAATTCAAACAAGAAGGGGCCGCCTAAGAATATAGCTGTTGCAATACCTGCGCCAAACACTAGTTCGAGATCTGAAACCATCGAGAGCAATGCCAGTTTTTTACCAGAATATTCTACTTTCCAACCTGCAACAATTTCAGTTTCAGCATGTGAAACATCGAATGGCACTCGTTCTAGTTCTGCTTCTAATGCGATGACATAAATTATAAATCCAAACATTATTGGAAATATTGCAATAAATGGTAAGCCGTGAGTTAGTTGATACGTGATAATTGTGGATATATTTAGACTGCCGACGATAACTGCAGGAGTTAGTAAGGAAATAATTAATGGCAATTCATAAGCAATCATAAGCAATCCGGTACGAGTACCACCCGCAATAGCAAAAGGACTTGATGAAAACCATCCAGAAAGCATAATTACAGCCATGATCAATGAAGACCCAAACAAAACAAATAGAAGGTCGCCTTCAAATGAAATAATTCCTTTTGCACCAGTGATGGGTATAAACATCAATAAGAATAGAATTGTAATTGCGATTACAATTGGAGCTGCTTTGAACCCACGCTTGTTACTCTGTTCAGGAGTTAGATCTTCCTTAGACAATAATTTTAAGAAATCGGCAAGAGGCTGTAGGAACCCTTTCTTACCTGTGAAATAAGGCCCTACTCTATTCTGTAATTTAGCGTAAAATTTACGGTCTACCCATTCCCACAATAGAGCAACAAATGTCAGGAAGAATATTCCGGGAAATATCAATACTTGCAAGAAAAACATAAGGGATTCCATAATAATCTCCATTTACTTCACCTCAGGCTTCCTCATTATTTCCACTCCAATCCTTTCTGAGTGGATATTGACCTTCGGGCCACGTATCTGGAAGTTCCACATGCTTTAGTTCTTCATCACGACCCTCAATATTAATACCAAACATTTCATGTGCTTCACGTTCAGCCATATCAGCACCAGGGAATAGATCAATAATCGTGGGGACTGAAGGGTTATCATGGGGTAATTTTACTGTAAGGGTCAACTCAATCTTATCTTCATGCAAGAACAAATGATATAGCATTTCAAAATGATCTTTCATGTCAACTCCACTTATCGTGGATAAATAGTACAAGTTGCGATTATCAATTAAGAATTGGAGTGTATCTCTTAGTTTTGAAACGGGAATCTCAGCCCACACTCTATGGCGACGCTGAATATTAATGTCCTTTAAGTCGTCACCCAAATATTTCTTCAGCATGGATACTATTTCATTTTCAGCTGCTAAATTTTGATCACTCATTGCTTTCACCTTTTTCGAGCTTTTCTAATAGGGCTGCTACGGCTTGAATAATTGCTTCAGGCTTAGGTGGACAACCAGGCACATACGCAGCAATTGGTAAAGCTTTATCGGCTCCTTTTAATGTATTGTAACTACCTGCAAAAACACCGCCACTTAAAGCGCAACTTCCAATTGCAACAACAAACTTTGGCTCGGCCATCTGCTCATAAACACGAATTGCTCGTTCTCTAGCCTGTGCAGTCATAGTACCAGTAAGAAGCATAATATCTGCGTGCCTAGGACTACCCATTAATTTGACACCAAAGCGTTCAAGATCATAACGAGGAGTCAATGCCGCTACTATTTCAATATCACACCCATTACAGCTACCACTATTCATGTGGATAACCCAAGGTGACTTTAACCTAGCCCATTTTGCAATTTTTGCAAGAACCACTAATATCAACTCCTAACAAACTGTAGTACATTGCTTTGTAGCAAGCAATGCGAACAGGGTCACAATTAGATATACACTAACAGCAAGTGGATTTACTTGCCATGCAAGAATTGATAATATCAACGACTCAAATACAATAAACATGAATACAAAATTCAGCATTTGTGCCCTGAACTTTAGCTTTCCAATTTTTACTTTTTCACCTGAGCCATACGGCTCAACTGCAGCACCAGAAGTTCTTGGTGGAGGCGCCATTTTACGCGCTAGTAAGTATAATACCCCAATGAAACATAGTGCTGCAAGTATTATAATATTTACCTGCAGTAACATACTTAATTCCATCATTGCCTAGCCACCCATTCGCGATATATTCCAGTGTTTAATCAAATTTATTCCTATTTAAATTAAGTGGAATAAGAAACTTAAATGTTTAGTTATTGAGCACATAAATTTTCAATATTTGACATAGAAAGCGCAAACTATGATTAATCAATATCAAAAAAGATTGATTCTGAACATGGCTATTTGGTATAAAACTTCAAATTTGAGAATAACATTCAAAATTCTAATATAATCGTAATAGTCAGCAATTTAAATGGGTACAAAAATCAATAGGACTTGTAGATGAAAATGGTAAATATTGTCATAATTGGACATTTTAGTATAGACACGATTATCATTGATAACGAGAAATGGCAGGCATTAGGAGGCGTACCTGCATATTCACAAGTCATACCAAAACTCGGTGAAACTGTTGGTGTTGTATCAATTGTGGGTACAGATTTCCCAGATGCGTTCTGGAAGAGCTTGAGAGCATCTGGCATAGATCTAAGAGGAATACATGTTAAAGGTGAACATAGTACGTCATTTACAAACATATACGATAAAGAAGGAAACAGAATACAAATTGTGGAACACGTTGCTCAGAAGATAGAGCTTCAAGACATACCCGAGGAATATCAAAATGCAAAATGGATTCATATAGGTCCAATTTTGAACGAAATAGATACTAAAACAATATTACAACTTGAAAGAAACGGATTTACAATTTCGATAGATCCTCAAGGCTTTTTAAGAAAACGATTAAATGATGGCAGAATAGTTCCACAAAAATGGAAAGATGCAAATAGAGTACTTGAGAGAATTTTTCTTTTAAAATGTGATGAACGTGAAATTGTAGAATTAACAGGTACTGAGGATATAGGAACAGCTGCTAAAGCCATCATAGATTTGGGAACAAGAGTTGTAATTGTAACTCGCTCTGAACGAGGTTCTATAATATTTACTAACAATAAAGAATATAAGATTCCAGCATATTTGCCTGAGAAAATCGTAGATACAACAGGTGCAGGAGATACATATATGATGGGATTTATCGTCGAATTCTTAAAAACAAAAAGTATTAAAAAAGCAGGACATTTTGCTTCAGCAGTAGCATCATATAATATAGAAACAAAGGGGCCTACAGGATTCCCGTCTAGAAAAAGCGTAAAAAAACGAATGCAAACAGGCAAATGGATAAATACAAGTAAGGCTTCAGAAATATGAGGGTTGGATATGAAACAAGACATTGATAAATTAATGGATCTATTTGATTTAGATGTAATTTTACATTCGGGCAGTGGTTTCATTAGCCCAACAATCTACTATCTTACTGGATTTTTATCACCAGATGAAATCACATATGTAAAGCATAAGGATTCAGAACCAATGGTGGTTACAGCATTCAATACCTGTGAGCGCGTTAAAAAGCAAACAGAAATCAAGAATGTTAAGGATATTACTGAGATTTATGTAAAAATGATGTCTGAGGGCATAAATATCCGCGAGAATATAGAGATGATACTAAAGAGCTGGGTACCCAAAGAAATTCCCGAAGGTTCAACCATAGGAGTCCCTGACGATTTCCCAGCAACGAAATTGTTGATTCTTCAAAAGTTTGGATATAATGTAAAAGCAGTCCCAAACTTTTTCAATATATTGAGAGAAACAAAATCAATAGATGAGATAAATAAAATACGTGAAGCCGTAGATGCAGACATTAAGACATTTGAAAAAGTCATTGACATTATAAATAATTCAGAAATTGGCGATAATAATATATTGTACTACGAAAATAAGAAACTCACCGTAGGATATATAAAGCGCGTTATAGAACATACGCTTTTAGATAATGATTCTGAAAATACTGAAGAATCAATCGTTGTTTCTGGACAAGCAGGATATGATTTCCACTACCTTGGGAGTCCAGAAGATATCATTCGAGCACACGAACCGATCATAGTAGATATTTTCCCGCGCCATAAATTCAACAGATATTATGCAGATATTACACGAACAATAATCAAAGGAACACCAAATAAAGATGTGAGAAAAATGTATGAAACCGTAAATTTAGCGATAGAATCCGCAATTGATTCGATAAAAGCTGGAGAGCCAATCGGGATTTTTGTAGATAAAGCATGCAAAGTAATTGAGCAAGCAGGATTTCAAACAATTAAAAGCGATCCAGATGCAAAAGAAGGTTTCATACACACCTTAGGGCATGGAATAGGATTGGATATACATGAATATCCATCGCTACGAGAATATGATAGAATTCTACCAGCACACGTAACAATGGCAATCGAGCCGGGAATATACCTTCGTAAGTATGGTGGAGTACGAACAGAAGACGATGTCTACGTCGATAAAAATAAAATAGAAGTACTTTCTGAGAAATTACAACGAGACTTAATACTATAAGTCTCTTTTATCTTATTTTGTTAAAATATACTTTTAATATACTATCTTCAATCAAAGCATGAATACGATAATCACCATATCCATTAAAACCATATATATTAACACTATGATCAAGAATAATTTTACGGGTTGCATTGTAGGTTAATAATTTGATATATATAATATTTGATTCTGCAGTGATTGTATAATTTTGAGGAATATTAATTACTATATCTTCAACACTCTGATTATTTTCAACTTTTGCAAGATATGTGTTTAGAGAACCGGTAATAGAGTCGAGGGTTGCTAATTTATCACCGATCAATAAATATTGAATTGTTTGCCCAATTGTAGGAACGACAATTATAGAGACCATGGTTAATGATAGAACAAGAATAAACATTTTTTCAATTGATTGACTTGGCATTTTAATCTCCAAATATTTTATAATAATTTTTACCTATAAATAGAACGCAAAAAACTATTTAATAATAAAAATACATAGAAAAATGAGATTAAGTCATACATTTGGAGGAACATTAATGTCCGGAGATTCAGAAAACGTATATATGAAGGAGATCCCAATCGAAAATATCGACTTAGACATTGCATTTAGACTCGCATGGCATATTCTTACAAACATTGAACATAGTTATTTGGGAAAATACTCCGATGAACATTCGTTAAATAGACATGCAATTTTTGTATTAATAGATGGAGACAAGAAAATAATAATGTCTCTTGAAACTGGAGAAGATAAACTCATTTTAAAACTAAAAGGCGAAAATGAACAGAGAATAAAAGATATTGAAGATAATATAGCACAACAAATAGCCGAAAGTATTGAGGATTACAAAACCTATGATGAAGATAAATCAAATAGGATCAGAATGGCGATAATTGGCGAAATTGCATTAGATAAATTAATATCAGATGTCATAAAAAATGAGAATTTAACAAATCTACAATATAACTTAGCACATGCAAGAGAAATGATGATTAAATCAGTGACAACATTTCATCCAATAACTTTAGAAATCAGCGGGTGGTTAACGAAACTTCGCGAGTATTTGAATTCAGAAATCCCAGAACAGTACTTAAAGGATCTTATGGTAAAAAGCAAGCAATGGAAAAAAGAAGCAAGTAAAATAATTGATGAATTAAAAACTGCATAGCATCTGCTTTTTCTTTTTCAATATATAAAAAACCTTAAAAAACAACCAGTCCGAGAAGTTACAAAATGTAAGAGCCTACTAGGTGGTTCAATAATGACAACAACTCCCTCAAAAAAGGAAACAAAAATTTTATATCGCTGCCCCGAATGTGGCTCAACAAATGTTTTTCAAGACCTAAATAGGGGAGAATTAATCTGCGGCACATGTGGTCTAATTATTGATGAAAAACTAATAGATAAAGGTCCAGAATGGCGAGCATTTAATTCTGAGGAAAATAATAATCGCGCACGAACAGGTAGTCCACTTAGTCTAACAATACATGATAAGGGGCTTTCAACCACAATAGATTGGAAAAATCAAGATGCGAACGGAAAAGAAATCAGCGTTAGAAAACGTGCGGAATTATATAGAATGAGAAAATGGCAAATTCGGTCAATTGTATATAGTGCCCAGAGCAGAAATCTAACTATTGCTATGAGCGAACTCGAAAGATTATCTTCACAATTAGGTATTCCAAAAGAGGCAAAAGAAACTGCAGCATTAATATATCGAAAGACATTAAATAAACGATTAGTGAGAGGTCGAAGCATTGAGGGGATTGTTGCTGCATCACTATATTTAGCATGTAGAATTCACAAAATTCCGCGACCTTTAGACGAAATCGTCATTCAGGCAAGGACGAATAGAAAAGAATTAGGTCAGAGTGTACGCCTTATTTTAAAAGAAATAGATATACACCCACCAGTTCCTTCCGCCATGGATTATATACCTAAAATTGGAAATTCATTAGGACTCAGTGGAAAAACTATATACACAGCAATTGATATAATAAAACAAGCAAAACAGAAAGGCATTACTGCGGGAAAAGATCCGGGAGGACTAGCTGCCGCATCAATATATATTGCGGGAATAATTCAGTATGAACGCAGAACACAACGTGAAATTGCAGAAGCAGCTCATGTGACTGAAGTGACCGTACGAAATAGGTACAAGGATCTCGCGACAAAATTAAATATAACAATAAAACCATAATTTTATGAATCCATTTTTTCAAGTGCCTTAAGATGTCTGGATTTTCTTACTGCGCGTTCAGAGACTTCATATAATACACCTTTTTCAATTACTAGATGTTTTGTGTTGATATTATGTAGAAAATGCTTCTTTATGTCTTCAACTAAATAGTGCAATTGAATACAATGTGGAGACCCATCAACAGTTAAAACAATTACATTTTCTACATGAGAATATGAGATGAGCGAAGCTAGCTTGTAGCCCGCCATATTCATATGTACAGTTTCTAAACATACATCAAATGCTGGATATTTGTATTGCTCAAAGACTTCATTAAACAAATCAGGAAATTGTGTAGGAACACAACTCCCATAGACGATGACTCCTTTTTTCTTTCTGGCTTCACGATTACCTACGTTCGAACGCATAAGATCATATTTGCCGACCATACTACAAACCTTCCTTAATGCGAATTGGTTGTCGTCTTACGGCAGGTTGTTGCGAATCATGCATTGCAATCTCTGCGATGAAATCTCCTTTGAATACATATCGGCTGTAATTTACAGATAATATCAGGCCAGATATTGGCACTGTAAGTTCTCCTGCACCTTCAATGGCACCAATGGATTCACCTTTTAATATCTTTTCGCCAGGCTCTTTTGCAGGTAAGAAAAAGCCCTCAGCAGGAGCAATAATTTTAGTAGTACGCCCTAGAAATGAGGGAGAATATGTGACTTCGGATTTTGTCAACCAGCCATTAGTACTTAAAAATTCAAGTAATATATCAACGACTTTCATTGATGCACGAGGATCAATTATTGAGCCATTGCCGGGTATCACAATATCAATTGCAGGAATACCATATCGAGAAACCTCAACAAATAGTTTGCCCGGCTCACCAGCATCATGTACAATATATGGTAGGTTCATGCTTGCAAAAATATCACGCATAGATGGATTATCTTCATACATGCACCTGCCAAACAAAACGCTATTACTCAAACTTGAATGTAATGTAATAACATAATCGTATTCTTTTGCAATATTCCATAATTCCCATGCTAATCGTTCCGTAATACTTCCATCTTTCCGTCCGGGAAACTCTTTGTCCAATAATAGATGATCTATAGGTGATGCAGGAAGACCTAGACGAAACGCCAAAGGATTTGCAACAGGTATAATCGAAACAGTTCCATTTAATGTATCAACAGCATCAAGTAACTTCATCAAGTGATAGGACGCAAATATGCTACTACCCTCATCACCGCGTAACCCACTAATTATGAGTAATCGCGAGGGCGTCTCACCATATTGATACATTCCGATCAATGTATTACTTCGTATATCAATCTCAATCTCATGTACTTTTGCCTTGACCAAAGATATTCACCTTAATCTACTACTGACTGATTGACATTATTAACATGTACACTTTATGAAATAAACTAGTGTAATACAACAAAAATAGCGAAATCTACTCAAGAACATAGTCATCACATTAAGTCCAAATTTCATAAAAATCAAAAAGTAAATCAGGCCGCTCAAAGATGTACAAGGGTTTGTGCCCTGACATTAGGGCTGAGGAGATTTACTCCTCATCAATACTCAAAGGAGGTGATCCATCCGCTGCTTCCGCAACGGATACCTTGTTACGACTTCTCCCCGATTGCCTACCCCATCTTCAGGATGCCCCCACGGGACACCCTTCAGACAGAGCAAGCTCTCGTGGAGCGACGGGCGGTGTGTGCAAGGAGCAGGGACAGTATTCTCCGCGCGCTGATGACACGCGGATACTAGGGATTCCAGGTTCATGTGGACGAGTTGCAGCCCACAATCCCAACTACGAGTAGGTTTAGGGATTTGCTTCTCCTTTCGGAGTTGCAGCCCTCTGTCCTACCCTTTGTAGCTCGCGTGTGGCCCAAGGGATTCGGGTCATACTGACCTGCCGTTGCCCCTTCCTTCCTCACGCCTTATCGGCGGCGGTCCCGTTAGTGTGCCCATCGGAGAAACCTCCTCGCTGGCAACTAACGGCAGGGGTCTCGTTCGTTACGTGACTTAACACGACACCTCACGGCAAGAACTGGCGACGGCCATGCAACACCTCTCAGCTAGTCAGGCAAGGTCATCAGCCTGGCCTTCATTCAGCTGTCTCCCCTGGTGAGGTTCCGGGCGTTGAATCCAATTAAACCGCAAGCTCCACCCCTTGTGGTGCTCCCCCGCCAATTCCTTTAAGTTTCAGCCTTGCGGCCGTACTTCCCAGGCGGCGCATTTAACGCCTTCGCTCCGGCACTGCGGTTGCTCGAGGCAAACGCAACACCTAATGCGCATCGTTTACGGCTAGGACTACTCGGGTATCTAATCCGATTCGCTCCCCTAGCTTTCATCCCTCACCGTCGGACGCGTCCCAGTCAGCCGCCTTCGCCACTGGTGGTCCGTCTAGGATCACAGGATTTCACCCCTCCCCTAGACGTACCGCTGACCTCTTCCGCTCCCAAGCCACGGTAGTATCCCCAGCAGCCCAACCGTTAAGCGGTTGGATTTAACCAGGGAAACACCGGGCCGGCTACGGATGCTTTAGGCCCAGTAAACATCCTGACCACTCGAGGAGCTGGTTTTACCGCGGCGGCTGGCACCAGCCTTGCCCTCCCCTTACTTCGGCAGCTCCTTAAGCTTGCCGAACAGTCAACCTTATCGGCTGACACTCGGCTTGGCCCCATCACGGTTTCCCGCATTGTGGAGGTTTCGTAACTGCTGCAGCCCGTAGGCCTATGGCCCTTGTCTCAGTGCCATTCTCGAGGCCCCAACTCACATTGCCCCTACCGGTCATAGCCAAAGTGGGCAGTTACCCCACTTTCAAGCATGATCGGGCGCCGTCCAATCCTCGGGCGGAAAACTACACATGGGCGTAGCTTCCATTTGGAGGTTATATCATTTCCAGAACATAACCTCTATGGTGTATTAGCCCCAGTTTCCCGGGGTTATCCACCTCCCGAGGGTATGTTAACGACGTGTTACGGAGCCGTTCGCCACGCGGACCCATGCGTCCACGTACGACTTGCATGTCTTAGCCCCAAGCCGATAGCAGTCAGGTCTAGCAGGATCAACTAGTGTTCGCTGCACGCTCCTGGCAAGGGAGGATATCGTGCAGCACCTGCACAGGATGTTTACTTGAAGTACTGGCCCTTTCATGTCAATTTAGGGAATTGACGGGCACATTGACCCTTCAATGTACATCTTTGAGCGTATCTTAGATCTCAAGGTTCCGAGTATTTTTCATACCCGTTTTCTTGAGTCCGCATCTATTATCGCCACGCTTGGAATTCAGTCCATCATCCCAGGCTATGCAGCCCACGTCCGGACCTACGTATTCGGCACATCTTGCCGAACTCGTGGCGTTTTCATTATATTTGCATATACATATCCGAAGCGGACATAATTTGCATACAGAACAGGCACAACATTTGCACTTAAACTCTTCGTTTCGTGCTCTTTGCGCCTGCACACTTAGCGCATTTATCCGCCGCCACGGATAATAAGCAATTATCATCAATTACAGTTATAATAAAAACCTTTCTGTAATGACAGAAATAATTTTTTGGCAAAATATGCCAATTGATATGATAGGCGCTTTTTAATGAACGCAGACTGTTTGAAGGGCACATTAGAGCGATGTTTGTAAAATAAATATTATAAAATTCAATAAAAATCGAAGAGTTCGTCAATTAAGAACTTGGTATTTGTAAAAGTAATATATTTTAAGAAAAATAGGATAAAGGGCGCACTATTCAAGTAATATGGAGGGGCGCCCAGGTAATGCATGCTTAGACTTCTTTGCGGGATCATACGAAATATTTTCTGGGGAGTAAACTTCAATTTCCATGCCAGTTTCGGCGCTAATGTAATCTTTTGCACCGAGAAATACTTTATACTCTTCATCTGCAGAAGGCAAGAATGTCCATATACTGTTTTCTTTTGCTATTTTCTGCACTATTGGCGATAATTGCTTACTATATCTCTTCAATTCCGCATTTTTAAGAAGATATGGCATCATTTCTTTTATTGTAAGT
>Ga0256914_1002843_pt1 | contig 14163 bp, 12 predicted proteins | sample HulkmetaG_FD_191571 | JGI IMG/M metagenome (GOLD analysis project Ga0256914, IMG submission 191571) | Hydrothermal chimney microbial communities from Main Endeavour vent field at the Juan de Fuca Ridge, Pacific Ocean - Hulk | ecosystem: Environmental > Aquatic > Marine > Hydrothermal vents ... | reverse complement strand
CGATTCATCATCCCGCTGGGCATCTACAGGGATCCAGTAACCGGTCTCGTTGATGAACTTACCGTGCCCCGAATACCAGATGAGCAAAGAGTTTACGCCGTTCTCTTTCAGCATGGCCGGCAGCTCGGTCGAGAAGAAGCGCTCCATTTCCTCCTTTTTCATGTCCTGTTTTAGGAGGATACGGTCGATCTGGTACCCTTTCAGGGCGTCCTGCATCAGGCCGACGTCTTTCCTGGCACCCAGCAGGGTGGAAAAGTAGAGGTAGTTCGTGTTCTCGATCATCACCACCCAGGTCTTGCCCATGGGATTGGCAAGGAGTGGGTGGGGAAGCAACCCTATGGCGGCTGTCAGAAGAAGGAAGAGATATTTTTTCATCGGGCGTTGTCTTTGGTTCCGAAAAAGCACAGCAATTCCTGTTCCAATATTAGGAAAAGTTCCGGCATTATCCCAAAAAGAGCCGGAAAATCGGGTATTTTCGGGTGGGCGGAGGGTGGTCCCGGGTCACTCCCGCACCTGACCGCTGCCGTAGATGATGTATTTGGTGGTGGTGAGTTCGGTAAGTCCCATGGGGCCGCGGGCATGCAGTTTCTGGGTGCTGATGCCTATCTCGGCGCCGAAGCCGAACTCATAGCCGTCGGTGAAACGTGTGGAGGCGTTCACATAGACGGCTGCCGCATCGACACGCTGGAGGAACTCCTGGGCATGGGTGTAGTTCTCGGTGACGATGCTTTCAGAGTGTCCTGTTCCGTAACGGCCGATGTGCCGGATGGCTTCGTCGAGCGAGTCGACGACCCTGACGGCAAGGATGAGGTCGAGGTATTCGGTGGCCCAGTCCTCTTCGGTGGCGGCCCTGGCGGGGGGGTAGAATTCCTGGACGGTCTTGTCGCCCCTTATCTCGACCCCTTTTTCTTCGAGGGCGTGGCACACCACAGGCAGGAAGGAGGGGGCGATGTCACGATGTACCAGCAGGGTCTCGGCGGCGTTGCACACTCCCGGCCGCTGGGTCTTGGCGTTGACGGTGATGGCGACGGCTTTTTCCGGATCGGCCTGGGCATCCACATATACGTGGCAGTTCCCCACGCCGGTCTCGATGACAGGGACGGAGCTGTTCTCGACGACGGTGCGGATGAGCCCTGCGCCTCCGCGGGGGATGAGCAGGTCGAGGTAGTCGTTCAGGCGCATCATGGCGCGGGCGCTCTCGCGGCTGGTGTCTTCCACCACCTGGACCGCTCCCTCCGGGAAGCCGCAGGCCACCAGCGCCTCCTGCAAAAGGGCCCGGATAGCCTGGTTGGAATGGATCGCCTCCTTACCGCCGCGCAGCAGCGAGGCATTGCCTGTCTTTAGACAAAGACCGAAGGCATCCACCGTGACGTTGGGACGCGATTCATAGATGATGCCGATCACGCCGATAGGGACCCGCTGCTTGCCGATCATCAGGCCATTGGGGCGTTTGACCATCGAGATCACTTCGCCTACCGGATCGGGCAGGGCCGCCACCTCACGCAGTCCTTCGGCCATGGCGGCGACACGTCTGGCATCAAGCACCAGACGGTCCAGAAAAGCCCCTTTGATGCCGGCCTCGCGTGCTGCCTCCAGATCACGCGCATTGGCCTCCATGACCGCTTCCTCGTTTTCCATGATCAGGGAAGCCGCTTTCTCAAGTACTTCGTTCTTGGCAGCTGTCGGGGCCGTCCGGAGAAAGACGGCCGCTTCCCTGGCGATCTTTCCTTTCTCTTCCAGTTCCTTGTGTACTGTGTCCATCGTAAAATATTTTAGCATATCATGAAATGACTTTATTTGGCGGGAGTGAAAAGTGTGCCGGCGGGGTGCCCCCGGAGGATCTGGCTGATGATGGCCGGATCTTCGCCGTTGGTGATGATCATGTCGATGCCGGCTTCCATGGTGATGCGGGCGGCGTCGAGTTTGACCGCCATGCCGCCGGTGCCGAAAGCGTTGCCGCTGCCACCGGCCGACCGGAAGATCTCGGGCGAGAGCTCTTCGACCCGTTCGATAATGCGGGCCGAGGGGTCGGTACGTGGATCGGCGGTGTAGAGCCCGTTGATGTCGGAGAGGATGATCAGCAGGTCGGCCTGCAGCAGGGCGGCCACCGAAGCGGCCAGTACATCGTTGTTGCCGAAGCGTATCCCGAAAGTGGAGACCGTGTCGTTCTCGTTGATGATGGGGAGGATGCCCATCTCCAGGAGGCGTGTGAGCGTATTACGGGCGTTACGGCGTTTCTCTTCGTCTTCCAGGCCGTCGCGGGTGAGGAGCACCTGGGCCACTGTCTGGCCGGCTGAGTCGAAGAATTTCTGGTAGATCTTCATCAGCTCGGCCTGTCCCACGGCGGCCAGCGCCTGTTTCTCGGCCAGGGCGCGGGGTTTTTCTTTCAGGCCCAGCAGTCCTCCTCCCACGGCAATGGCTCCTGAGGAGACCAGGATCACCTCGTGTCCGCTCTTCTTTATCCCGGCCAGCTCAGCGGCCAGCTGCTCGATACGCTGCAGGTTGATCTTGCCGTTGCGATAGGACAGTGTCGAGCTGCCTACCTTCACAACGATGCGTGATCTTGTTTTTTTCCACTTCGGTTCCATCACTGTCATGGTCAGGATTGGATGATCTCGGCAGGCAGCATGACGGGGAAGGGCCGGTTCAGGTATTTTTCTTCCATGACCCGGGGAGCAAGTTCATGGATCCGGCTGACGATCTTTTTCTCTTCGATCTCTTCATGATCTTCGGGGCTGCCGCGACGTACCAGGTACCAGGTATTTTTCTCTTTTCCTTTCACCAGTATCAGGTGGGCCTGCATCAGCCCGGCCACAGCCCGCACCAGGTAGTAGTTGTCGTCCATCTCAATGTCTTCTGTTGAAACGCTGTCGTTCTCGTTGATGACGGGGATGATCTCCTGCCGGCTGAGATGGTTCAGTGTGTTGCGGGCGTTGCCGCTGCGTTCGTTGTCGGCAAAAATGTCACCGGTGAGCAGTACCTGGGCGACGGTCTGGTTGTAGCCTTCGAAATGGCGGCGGTAGAGTTTCATCAGCTCGGCCTGGCCCACGGCGGCCATGGCCTGTTTGTCCACGAGTCCTTCAGGCTGGGCAGGGAGGCCGAGCAGCTGGGCTCCCAGGTAGATGGCTCCGGAGGAGACGAGGAAGATGTGCGTTCCGCTGTTGGCCAGGTTCGACAGGACCATCGCCAGACGCTCCATACGCCCCGGATCGAGCCTGCCTGCCTCGTCCAGCAGCACGCTGATCTCTACCTTCACCACGATCTTCAGCACTTCTTTCATCTCATCCTGTTTCATCCCTGTGCTTATTCACCTGCCTGCAGCAGCAGCTCACGCAGGATGCGTTCCGGCCGTTCGGTGTCGATCTCGGAGACGCGGGAATAGATCTTCTCCCGGATCAGGTCGTTGCGGGGGTTGCCGATGCTGCCGGTATGTGTATAATTGACCTTGCCGGAGGGGGTGAAGGTGCCCTCGGCGATCTGACGGGCCACCTCGCGGTAGGCTTCCCGGAAAGGTTGTCCTTCGCTTACCAGGCGGTTGACCTCTTCCACGCTGAAGAGGTACCGGTATTTCTCTTCTTTGAGAATATCTTCGCGCACGATAAGATGTTCCACCAGCAGACGGGTGATGCGCAGAGAGTCGATGAGCGTGTTAAAGGCGGGGAGATATGATTCTTTGAGCAGCTGGAAGTCGCGGTGGTATCCCGTGGGCAGGTTGGTGATGATGAGTTGCAGCTCCTGGGGCAGGGCCTGCAGCTTGTTGCAGCGGGCCCGTACCAGCTCGAAGGCGTCGGGGTTCTTTTTGTGGGGCATGATGCTCGAGCCGGTGGTGTAGGCATCCGGGAGGCTGAGGAAGCCGAAGTTCTGGCTCATGAACAGTACGGCATCGCTGGCCAGGCGTCCCAGGGTGGCAGCCACGGAGGCCAGGGCCGCGGCCACAGTACGTTCGGTACGGCCTCTTCCTGCCTGGGCATAGACGGCGTTGATCACCAGCTCGTCGAAGCCCAGCAGACGGGTCGTCAGCTCCCGGTCGACGGGGAATGATGATCCGTATCCCGCCGCCGACCCCAGCGGGTTCTGGTTGACCAGGCGCCAGGCGGCATGTAGCAACAGCAGGTCGTCGGCCAGTCCTTCGGCGAAAGAGGCGAACCACAGCCCGAACGATGAGGGCATTGCCACCTGGAAATGGGTGTACCCCGGCATCAGCACCTCGCGGTGTTGTTCGGCTTTCTCCAGTAGCCGGTCAGCCAACAGGAGCATCTCTTTCCGTACCTCGGTGAGACGGCTGCGGGAGAAAAGACGCAGGTCGAGCAGCACCTGGTCGTTGCGCGAACGGGCCGTATGCACTTTCTTGCCGGCTTCCCCCAGTCGCTCGGTGAGCAGCTTCTCCACCTGCGAATGGACATCCTCTATCCCCTCTTCGATGACGAAAGTGCCGGCGACGATCTCTTCATGGATCTTCTTCAGTTCTTTTTCCAGCTGGCGGGCTTCTTTCTTTTTCAGCAGGCCTGTTGCAGCCAGCATCTTCACGTGGGCGATGGAGCCCAGCACATCGTAAGGGGCGAGGGCCAGGTCCAACTCGGCATCCCGGCCAATGGTGAAGCGTTCCACTGCCTCGTCGAGGGGCAGGTCTTTATCCCAGATCTTTTTCATGGTCGGTTTATCTCAGTTTGTCGATTTCCCGGAACGAGGCCACGATCCCTTTGATGAGGGCGGAGCTGAGGCCGTGATGTTCCATCTCGTTGAGGCCTGCGATGGTGACGCCGCGGGGGGTGGTCACCTTGTCGATCTCCTCTTCGGGGTGGATGCCCGAATGCAGCAGCAGCTGTGCAGCGCCTTTGGCTACCTGGGCGGCGATCATCTGGGCTTCGGAGGCATGGAACCCTATCTGGATGCCACCCTGCGAGATGGCCCGTATCACGCGGAGAAAATAGGCGATGCCACAGGCGTTGAGGATGGTGGCTGCCGCCATCAGTTTCTCTTCGATGATGTAGGTACGTCCCACCCGGGTGAAGAGCGCTTCTACTTCGGTCAGCACCTCCCGGCCCGGACCGTTGGCCGCCAGGCCCGTCATCGACTCGCGCACCGCCACCGCCGTGTTGGGCATGGCCCTCACCACCGGCATCGTCTCACCGGTGAAGGACTCGATCTCCTGTATGGAGAAGTTGGTCACCACAGAGACCACGATGTGCCGGGAGGGGTCGAGAAGAGATGCGATCTCTTCCAGCAGGCTGTGTACCTGTCCCGGCCGTACGGTGAGGAAGATCATCCTGGCCTCTTGTACTGCCTGACGGTTGTCGTGGGTGGTACGAATACCTTTTTTCTGCAGAGCCGACAGTTTTTCCACACGCCGGCGCGTGACGGTGATGGAAGAGGGGGGAAGATCCCCGCCTGCCAGGAACCCTTCGGCCAGGGCTGTCCCGATATTGCCTCCACCCAGGATAGCAAGATGGTTCATGATCGTATGTTTTGAGTCCTATGGAACCGTTCAGATGGTGTAGATGTGGTTCTTTTTGTGTTTGCTCACGATGGCATGATGGGCCATCAGCCGGATAGCGTTGATCTTGATGAACCCTTTGCTGTCCTTCTGGTCGAAGCCTCCTTCGATGTCCATGCTCGAAAGATCCTGATCATAGAGCGAGCTGGGCGATTCCCGGCCGTCGATGATCACATTGCCTTTGTACAGGGTGATGTATACCTTGCCGTCGATCAGTTCCTGGCTCTTGCGGATGGCCGCCATCAGGAAGTCCATCTCAGGACTGAACCAGAAGCCGTAATAGACCAGTTCGGAGAATTTGGGGGTGAGCATATTGCGCAGACGCATCACCTCACGGTCCATGGCGATGCCTTCGATGTCCTGGTGGGCCTTGAAGAGGATCTCGGCGCCGGGGGTCTCGTAAATGCCTCGGGATTTGATGCCCACGAAACGGTTCTCCACCATGTCGAGCAGTCCGATGCCATGCTTGCATCCCAGCTCGTTGGCATACATGAACAGTTCGAGGGGGTCGCTCTTCTCGGTGCCGTCGCCCCGGTTTGTGATCTTCACCGGCGTGCCGTCCTTGAACTCGATGATGATGCTCTCCGGCTCATCCGGGGCATCGAAAGGATGGGTGATCTTCGAGAGGATGTTTTTGTCGGCCTTGAGGGCGGGATCTTCCAGGATGCCTGCCTCGTGACTAATATGCATCAGGTTGTCGTCTTCACTGTAGGGTTTGGCCTGGGTGGCCTTGACAGGGATGCCCGAACGCTCGGCGTAGCGGATCATGTCGGTACGGCCTTTGAACTCCTCCAGGAATTCGGCATCTTTCCACGGAGAGAAGACGTTGATCTTTGGGTTGAGTGCATAGAAGGAAAGCTCAAAACGCACCTGGTCGTTCCCTTTTCCGGTGGCACCGTGCGAGACGACGGTGGCTCCCAGCCGATTGGCCGCATCGATCATCCGCTTGGCAATGAGCGGACGTGCCAGTGCCGTACCCAGCAGATAACGGTTCTCGTAGATGGCATTGGCACGGATGGCGGGAAAAATGTAATCGGTCACGAATTCCCGCTTCAGATCTTCTATGATGACACTATGGGCACCTATCTTCAGCGCTTTCTCCCGTACCTCATCAAAATCGTCATCCTGTCCCACATCGGCTACGTAGGCGGTGACCTCGTTGCCGCGATCGATCAGCCATTTCAGGATAACGGAGGTGTCCAGTCCTCCGCTGTACGCAAGGACGATCTTCTGGTTTTTCATTGTCTGGAAATGTTTTTAAGATTTTTGAATAATTATGATTTTGCGATCTTTTCAGCGATGTCGGGGAAGATCCATTGCAGGGCTTTTTTCACCGCTTCGCGGCTCACCCCGTCGCGGGGGATCACGAGGATGGTATCGTCGCCTGCAATGGTTCCGGCCAGCTCGTAACGTCTTGCCCTGTCGATGGCGATGGCCAGCATGTTGGCATAACCCGGCAGGGTGCGTATCAGCACCAGATGCTGGGCGAACTCCAGCGATACGAACCCGTCCCCCGCCGAAGGGGTCGCCTCGGTCGCGGGATCCAGACGTGCCGTCTCATCCAGCACATACTTGTACTTGCCGTCACGGAAAGGGATCTTGCCGGCACGCAGGAACTTCAGATCCCGCGAAAGCGTCGCCTGTGTCACCTTGTACCCACGCTCCGTCAACATATTCAGCAACTGTTCCTGATTGTATATGTCATACTCCCGGATCAGTTGCCGTATCAGATACAACCTGCTGTTCTTGTCGTTCATGGTGAATAAATATGTGAATACGCTGCAAAAATATGCATTTTTATTTTACCAATAAAAATTTTTCGATTATTTTTCGCACGATTTTTCGTCCCCCCCGGGGGGATACTATCTTTGCAGCCGTGCCGGGAGGGGGAGAACGGCGGAACCGGAGAGGCCACGGTACGGGATAAGAACGGGAAAAGAACCATTGAAAGTGAAAAAAGCATCATTGAAAAAAGTCCTTCTGCTTGGTTCGGGCGCTTTGAAGATCGGGGAGGCGGGTGAGTTCGACTATTCGGGTTCACAGGCCCTCAAGGCGATGCGGGAGGAGGGCATCCGCACCGTGTTGATCAACCCCAACATTGCGACGGTGCAGACCTCCGAGAAGGTGGCCGACAAGATCTATTTCCTGCCGGTGACACCTTGGTTTGTGGAGCAGGTGATCCGCAAGGAGCGGCCCGACGGCATCCTTCTCTCCTTTGGTGGTCAGACGGCCCTCAACTGCGGCATCGAGCTGCACAAAAACGGCGTGCTGGAACGCTACGGCGTGGAGGTGCTGGGCACGCCGGTGCAGGCCATCATGGACACGGAGGACCGTGAGCTGTTTGTCCGCAAGCTGGAAGAGATCGATGTGAAGACGCCGCGCAGCCATGCGGTCACCTCCCTCGAAGAGGCCCTCGAGGCGGGCCGGAAGCTGGGGTTCCCCGTGATCATACGCTCGGCCTATACCCTCGGCGGCCAGGGAAGCGCTTTCTGCCAGAACGAGGAAGAGCTGCGGGAACAAGCCGCCAAAGCCTTTTCCTATACGGGTCAGATCCTGGTTGAAGAATCGCTGAAAGGATGGAAAGAGGTGGAGTACGAGGTGGTACGCGACCGCTACGACAACTGCATCACCGTCTGTAACATGGAGAACTTCGACCCCCTGGGCATCCATACGGGCGAGAGCATCGTCGTGGCTCCCTCGCAGACCCTCACCAACAGCGAATACCACAAGCTGCGGGAGCTCTCCATCAAGGTGATCCGGCACATCGGCATCGTCGGGGAATGCAACATCCAGTATGCTCTCGACCCTGAGTCGGAGGATTACCGGGTCATTGAGGTGAACGCCCGTCTTTCGCGTTCCAGTGCCCTGGCTTCCAAAGCCACCGGCTATCCCCTGGCTTTCGTGGCGGCCAAGCTGGCCGTGGGCTACGGCCTCCACCAGCTCAAGAATGCCGTCACCCGTACCACTACCGCCTTTTTCGAACCGGCCCTCGATTATATCGTCTGCAAGATCCCTCGCTGGGACCTCAACAAGTTCGAAGGCGTATCCCACCACATCGGCAGCAGCATGAAGAGTGTGGGTGAGGTGATGGCTATCGGCCGTACCTTCGAAGAGGCCATCCAGAAAGGGATCCGTATGATCGGCCAGGGCATGCACGGCTTCGTCGGGAACCGCGACCTCACCTTTGACGATGTGGAGCGCGAGCTGGCCGAACCCACCGACATGCGTATCTTCGTCATCGCCGACGCTTTCGAGAAAGGCTATTCCATCGACCGGGTCTATGAACTCACCCGCATCGACCGGTGGTTCCTCTATAAACTGAAGAATATCTTCGACCTGAAGAACGAGCTGTCACAACTTACCTCCCTCGAGGAACTCGATGACGACCGGCTGCGCGAGGCCAAGATCCAGGGTTTCTCCGATTTCCAGATCGCCCGTTTTGTCCTCGATCCTCCTTCAGGCAAGATGGACGAGGCACTGCTCACCGTGCGGGAACATCGTATCGCCCGCAACATCGTCCCCTACGTCAAACAGATCGATACCCTCGCGGCCGAATATCCCGCTCTCACCAACTACCTTTATCTTACATACAGTGCCAACGAACACGACATCAGCTTTGATGATGAAAAGAAGTCGGTCATCGTGCTGGGTTCGGGGGCTTACCGCATCGGCAGCAGTGTGGAGTTCGACTGGTGCGGGGTGAGTGCTCTCCACACCGTCCAGGAAAAAGGGTACCGTTCGGTGATCATCAACTACAATCCCGAGACGGTGAGCACCGACTATGATATCTCCGACAGGCTCTATTTTGACGAGCTCTCTTTCGAGCGTGTCCTGGACATCGTCGACCTGGAGCGTCCTTACGGGGTGATCGTCTCCACAGGCGGCCAGATCCCCAACAATCTGGCGATGCGTCTTTACCGCCGGCAGGTGCCGGTGCTGGGCACCTCGCCCGTCTCCATCGACCGGGCCGAGAACCGTCACAAGTTCTCCTCCATGCTCGACGAGCTGGGGGTCGACCAGCCCCGCTGGCAAGAGCTGACCAGCCTGGAGGATATCCATCATTTCGTGAGGGAGATCGGGTTCCCCGTGCTCATCCGTCCTTCGTATGTGCTCTCCGGGGCGGCGATGAACGTTGTCTCCAACGAGGAGGAGCTCGACCATTTCCTCCGCCTGGCCGCTGAGGTGTCGAAACAGTATCCGGTGGTGGTCACCGAGTTCATCCAGGAAGCCAAAGAGATCGAGATCGATGCCGTGGCACGCGAGGGGGAGATCATCGCCTATGCCATCTCCGAGCATGTGGAGTTTGCCGGGGTGCATTCGGGCGATGCCACGATGGTCTTCCCGCCGCAGAAGATCTACCTGGAGACGGTGCGACGCATCAAGCATATCTCCCGCGACATCGCCCGTGAGCTGAAGATCAGCGGCCCCTTCAACATGCAGTTCCTGGCCAAGGACAACCAGATCAAGGTGATCGAGTGTAACCTGAGGGCCTCACGTTCGATGCCTTTCGTCTCCAAGGTGCTCAAGGTCAATCTGATCGATCTGGCCACGCGCATCATGCTGGGCGAAAAGGTCTCGCCGCCGGAGAAATCGATCTTCGAGCTCGACTATGTGGGGGTGAAGGCACCCCAGTTCTCCTTTTCTCGACTGCAGATGGCCGACCCCGTGCTGGGGGTGGACATGTCATCGACGGGCGAGGTGGGATGCCTGGGTGATGATTTTTACGAGGCAGTCCTCAAGGCCATGCTCTCGGTAGGCTATCATATCCCCCGCAAGGCCATCCTCCTCTCCACCGGTCCTGCCCGCTCCAAGGTAGAGCTGATCAACAGTGCCCGGGCCCTCCTCGAGAAAGGCTACCGGCTCTATGCCACCCGCGGCACCAAACAGTTCTATGACCAGTACGGCATCGAGACCACCCTGGCCTACTGGCCCGACGAGAAAGAGAGCCCCAACACGCTCGAGCTGATACGCCGGCACCAGGTCGACCTGGTCATCAACATCCCGAAGAACCTCTCCAAGGATGAGCTGGATAACGATTATCTCATCCGTCGCAGTGCGGTCGACTACAACATTCCGCTCATCACGAACGCCCGTCTGGCCAGTGCCTTCATCCTGGCCTTCTGTAAATACGACATCGAGGACCTTTCCATCAGCTCGTGGGATGAGTACCGGTGATCATTCGGATGATCTGGAGGTGCGGAAGGCCCGTCCCGGCGAGGCTGCCCGTATCGCCTCCTTCCAGGTGGCCATGGCCCGTGAGACCGAGGGTCTGGAGCTCAACCCTGCCGTCGTGGAACGGGGTGTCGCCGAAGTCTTCCGGCGCCCCTCGCTGGGGAGATATTTCGTCGCGCTGCGCGACGGCCGGGTGATCGCCTCCCTCCTCATCACCTACGAGTGGAGCGACTGGCGCAGTGCCATGGTGTGGTGGATCCAGTCGGTGTATGTGGTGCCGGAAGAGCGGCGCAAAGGGGTCTTCGGCCGGATGTACCGCCATCTGCATGAGCGGGTGATGGCCGACCCGGACATCTCCGGCCTGCGCCTCTATGTCGATAAGAGTAACACCGTCGCCCGCAAGGTGTACCAGCGTCTGGGCATGGACGGCGACCACTATGCGCTGTACGAATGGATGAAATGATCCACGCTTTTTTCACGGCCCCTGCTTTCCTGCTTCTGCTGCCTGTGGTGTTGTATGCTCTCCTGCTGTTGTTTTTTCTGTACGGCTGGCATCGCACACCCGTTTTTGACGAGGGTTGTGCCGCTCCGCGTGAGCGTGTGAGCATTGTGGTGCCCTGCCGCAATGAGGAGGCGCATCTGCCGGCCCTGCTGGCGGCGCTGCGACGCCAGACGTGGCCCGCGGAGCTCACCGAGATCCTCTTTGTCGACGATCACTCTGCTGATGCCACGTGGTCGTTGCTGGGGCGGGCGGCGGCGGAGGACGGGCGTCTGCGGGTGCTGCGCAATGGCGGCCATGGCAAAAAGGAGGCGTTGCTCACGGGGGCCCGTGCCGCCCGCGGCACTTTCCTGCTCACCACCGACGCCGATGCTTTGCCGCCGCCGTCGTGGGTGGCTGTCCTGATGGCCTGGCGTCGCCGCACGGGGGCGGCTTTCGTGGCGGCCCCCGTGCTGCCGCAGCAGCGTCCCGGTGTGGTGGGCCTCTTCCGCACGGCCGAGAGCGCCGTGCTGGCCCTCATCGCTGCCGGCGCCGCCACCCTCGGCCATCCTCTCTTCTGCAGCGGGGCCAACATGGCCTTTTCCGGCGAGCTGCTCCGCCTCGAGGACGACCCGCTGCGCCGCGACGTGGCCAGCGGCGAAGATGTTTTCCTGCTGCATACGGTCAAGGCGCACCGTCCTGCGGCCATCAGTTTCCTCCGTTCGCGGCGGGCCACCGTCACCGTCCGTGAGCCGGCAGGCCTGCGGGCGCTGCTGCGGCAGCGCCGCCGCTGGGCCGGCAAGACACCCCGCTACCGCGATGGCGACACCCTCGCCACCGCCCTCCTCGTCCTGCTGGCCAACCTCGTCCCCCTCGCGGCTCTCATCCTCACCTTCCGTGACCCTGCCCTGTGGCCCCTGCCGGTGACTCTCCTCCTCGTCAAGACCCTCCCCGAACTGGGGCTCCTCATCAGTGCCCTCACCTTTTTCGGAAGGAAGAAGATCCTGCTTTATGTGCCGTTCCTCCAGCTCCTCTATCCTCTTTATGTTGTGATCGTTCTGATGCTGACGGTCACCACCCCTGCCTCCAGCCGGGGGCACTGGGACCGGCGGAAGGGCACCTGAACCATGTGCATCTTTGACCAACATTCCGTAACTTGCAGGGAAAAGATGCCATTGTCACGCTCACTTTTGTTTTTCGTTCTTGTTCTTCTTCTGTTGTCCGCCTGCTCCGACAGGAAGGCTGCTCCGCCCCGCTGTCCCCGTTTCGGGGAGGCGGTGCCTGTAACTATCGAAGGGTATGACGGCGATGCCATGGAACCTTTCCTCAGTCGTGACGGCAGGTGGCTTTTCTTCAACAGCCTCAACGACGGTGTCACCACGTCCATTTACTATGCCGGCCGTGTCAGTGATACCCTTTTCCGTTTTGAAGGGCCGGTGGAAGGTGTCAACGGTCTTCCGCCCCATCTTGATGCCGTTCCCAGCATGGACCTGCAGGGTCATTTCTACTTCATCACCACCCGCGGCTATCCTGATACGCTCCGTACCCTCCGTTCCGGGATCTTCACGGCGGGCAAGGTGGAGGGGGTGCATGTGGTGCCGGGTGATTTCTATAAGCTGATCCCCGGCTGGCTGATCATGGGGGCCGAGATCGGCAGGGAGGGGAAGTATCTCACCTATACGCAGGCACGTTTCCGGCAAGGTCCCGTGCCTGAGGAGGCCTTCTTGGGGATGGCCCGGTGGGAGGATACGCTCTTCTGCGAGCTGCCGGAGGCCGGCGGGTTGCTGGCACGCGTCAATGATCCGGCCTGTCTGGTCTATGGAGTGGCCGTCGATGCTACGCGGCGGGAGCTTTATTTCACCCGCCTGCGCAAGGGGGATACGGTCACCGAGATATGTGTGGCCGTGCGTGACGGCGAGGATGAACCTTTCGGGGAACCTTGTGTGCTGGTGCAGGGGGCGATGGCTGAGGCACCCACTCTCAGTGACGACGGCCGTCTTCTCTATTTCCACCGCCGTGATGCCCGCGACGGGAAATATCATATCTTCCTGATGCGTCGCCGCTGATCACCGGTGCCACCGCAGCTGTACCTTCAGTTCCGTACGTTGCGGCACGCTGACCCGTGCCGGTCCGCTGCCCAGCTCCTGACGGTCGCGGTAGAGCGTCCGGGACAGACGCACGCTGCCCTGCCATCCCCGGGCCAGGGGCAGCGACAGCAGGAGATACCACCGTATCCCCCGTCCCGTGAAGGCGGGTGTGGAGAAAGCATAGAGCAGGTCGTGCTCGTAGGTGTAGATACGTGTCTCATACCGCGTGTCGAAGAGGGCGAAGCGGGCGTGCAGGTAGAGCGGCTGCCGGGAGGAGCGGTAGTGCAGGTCCTGACCGGCGAAGTACCCCTGCCGCGGCGCGGTGGCGCTGTTCTGCCACCGGTTCAGGTCCAGGCGGGTGGTGGTGCTCCAGCCTCCTGCCAGAGGATAGGTGGTCTGCAGCCGCAGATGGTCGCGGCGCACCGTGCCGGTGCATTGCATCTTCGTTCCTTGGGGCAGATCCCTGCGATATTCGTCGTGACGCCAGGTGATGTACAGCTGCATCTCTTTCCTGATCTGCCATGTGAGGGCTGCTCCCGCTTCGCTGCCCCACGGCGGGGCGGAGATGCTGCGTTGCAGCAGCGGCGAGCGGTAGATGTCGACGTAGCCGCTGACCTGCATCCCTGCTGCCGGCATGAGCTGCATGCCGAGCAGCAGACCCGTCTCGGCGGTGGCGTGGCCGCTGCGCGACAGCGTGCGGGAACGAAGAGCAAAGTAAGAAGCGTCGTAATGCCGTGCCAGCAGGTAGCCGGTGAAAAGGGGCGAGGCATACCACCGCACCCCCTCCAGCAGAGCGGGGTGGCCGGCACGGTCAAAGGCCATCTCGCCGCTCACCATGAGACGGCCACGTGTGATACGATGGTCGAGGCTGACATTCACCAGCCGGCGGCAGGAGAGGACGGGCCGTGACGCCGGCCGGGAGGAGGGTACCA
>Ga0256914_1002842_pt1 | contig 14164 bp, 8 predicted proteins | sample HulkmetaG_FD_191571 | JGI IMG/M metagenome (GOLD analysis project Ga0256914, IMG submission 191571) | Hydrothermal chimney microbial communities from Main Endeavour vent field at the Juan de Fuca Ridge, Pacific Ocean - Hulk | ecosystem: Environmental > Aquatic > Marine > Hydrothermal vents ... | reverse complement strand
CACAGGCACCGCAGACGCCGCAGCAATCCGTTGCCCACCACCTTGAGCTCGGGTATGCCCAGCAGCGAGACACTCACCCCGTAAAGCAGCGCCCCGCCCGTCACCGGCAGCAGCACCGCTGCCAGGCGTCCCCCCATGGTTTCCTCCGGCAAAGCGGCGAGCAGCGGCCGGGCCAGCAGCAGTCCGGCGGCCATGACCGCGGCGGCAATGGCGATCTTCATGAGACCAACAAGCAGATGCCCCAGGGGATATCCCCCCAGTTTCCGGTAGAGTACCGTGCCCAGGAAAAAGAAGTTCAGGGTCATGGCGCATGAGGTGGAAAGTGCGATGGCGCGGTGCTGGAAGGTGTCGATGGTGAGGGTGATGATGACGATATTGGCACCCACCGCCAAAAAACTGCCGATCACCGGAAAACGGGTGGTTCCCAGGGCGTAGAAAACCGGCACCATGATCTTGACCGCACCGTAGGCAAAGAGTCCGAGACTGTAGAAGACCAGGGCCTCGGCGGTACGTGCCGTATCCAGCGACGTGAACTCCCCATGCTCGAAGATGAGGCGGATGATGGGTTCGGCCAGCAGGATCAATCCCACGGTTGCCGGTATGGTGAGGGCCAGCACCATGATGAGCGACGAGGTGTAGGTGGTGCGGAGCCGCACCATATCGGCGGCGGCCGCATGCCTGGCCAGCACCGGCATGGCGGCGATGGAGATGGCCACGCCGAAGATGCCGATGGGAAGCTGCACCATGCGAAAGGCGTAGTTGAGCCAGGAAACGGAGCCCTGGGCGCAGGAGGCGGCGAAGTTGGTGTTGACAAAGATGTTGATCTGGGTGGCGGAAAGCCCCACCACCGCCGGCAGCATGAGCAGAAGAATCCGGTGCAGGCCCGGGTCGCGCAAATCAAGACGCGGCAGAAAACGGAAACCGCTCCTCTTCAGGGAGGGCAGCTGCATGAGCAACTGCAGAAGGCCGCCCACAAGTGTCCCCAGAGCCATGCCCACAATGGCGGGCAGGCCGAATCGCGGCAGCAACAGGGCCAGACCGACGCCGCCGATGATGGAGCCCAGGTTGAAAAAACTCGAGGCCAGGGCGGGGATGAAAAAGCGTCCCTTGGTGTTGAGCATGCCCATGACCACGGCCGACAAGGAGATAAAGAGCAAAAAGGGCAGCATGATGCGGGTAAGGAGAGTGGTCAGCGCCGTCTTGCCGGCAACGGCGTGAAATCCCGGCGCCAGCAGGTTGACGATGGGAGTTGCCAGCACCATTCCCACCAGGGTGAGGAGGCCGAGCAACAGCGCGATGAAGACGATGACATTGCCGGCCAGCTCCCAGGTCTCCCGCGGGGAACGGCGGGAGTCATACTCCGTGAATACGGTGACGAAGGCGGCACTGAGCGCACCCTCGCCAAAGAGATCGCGCAGCAGGTTGGGGATCCTGAAGGCGACGACAAAGGCGTCATAGTCGTAGCCCGCCCCGAAGAGAGCGGCAAAGATCTGTTCCCGCACCAGCCCCAGCAGCCGGCTGCACATCACCGCAGCGCTCACCGCCCCGGCGGAACGGGCGATTCCGCCTGTTGCCGCATCCGCGTTCCCCGCCTTTGCCTTTCCCGGCTCCGCGCTCATCTCTTCCCCCTTCATCCGCTCCTCTTGCAGGATTGTCACGCCGCTGGCATTACCTTCATCCTTGACTTTGCATGCTCAATCAGAATATATATTTTAATTTCAAAATTGCTTCATTATCATCTTTACACCAAAAGAGAAAGCTCCTTTCAGCCCGATCCGTTCAATCCCTACTCCGGAGGCACCCATGCACGATGTCACCCAGATCAGAAACACGGTTATCCTTGGTCACGGTAAAAGCGGCAAAACCACCCTTGCCGAGGCCCTGCTCTTCACTTCCGGAAAGATCAAGCGACTGGGGAAGGTGGATGAAGGCAACACCTGCATGGATTACGAACCGGAGGAGATCAAGCGCAAGGCCAGCATCAGCGCCGCCATCAACTCCTTTGACTGGAAGAAGAACACCGTCTTTCTGGCCGACACCCCCGGGGACGACAACTTTCTGACGGAAACGAAATTTGCCGTTGCCACGGCGGATTCCGCTATCCTGACGGTGGGTGCGGTTCTCGGGGTGCGCGACCAGACCGAGAAGTTCGTCGACTTCGTCCTGGAGAAAAAAATGCCCTGCCTCATCTGCATCACCAAGATGGATCGGGAAAGGGCGGACTTTACCAAGACCGTGCAGCAGATCAAGGACGCCTTCGCCTTCACGCCGGTTGTCTGCTCCCTGCCCATCGGCGCCGAGGACGACTTTCGGGGCGTGGTGGATCTCATCGCCAACAGCGCCTTTTTCTTCGAGGGCGATAGCGGCAAGGCAAAACCGGGTGACATTCCCGCCGAGCTGGCCGACGAGGTGGAAACCCTGCGGGAAAGCCTCATGGAATACGTGGCCGAGACCGACGAGGATCTGCTGGAGGAATTTCTCGAAGAGGGTGAACTCAGCAGCGAGAGCCTGCGGCGCGGCCTGGCCGCCGCGGTGAGAGAGGGTGAAATCACCCCGGTGGTTCCCTGTGCCGCCCTGGGAAACCGGGGAACAAGCGGGGTGCTCGACGCCATCGTCTCCCTGCTGCCGTCACCGGATCAGCTGCCGCCCGTCACCGGCACCAACCCCAAAACCGGGGATCCTGAAGAGCGGTCGGCCGCACCCGACGCCCCCTTTTCAGGCCAGGTCTTCAAGACCATCACCGACCCCTTTGCCGGCAGGCTGACGGTGTTCCGCGTCTATTCCGGTACCCTGGCCGCCGATCACTTCTACAACGCCTCCAAGGATCTTTCCGAACGTTTCGGCAAGATCTTTCTGATGTCCGGCAAGGAACAGAAAACGGTGGATCAGGTGATTCCCGGCATGATCGCGGCGGTGGCCAAACTCAAGGAAACGGCCACCGGCGATACGGTCTGCGACGAGAACGCCCCCATTGTCTTTGAGCCGCCCGAGCCGGCCGAGCCCATGATCTCCTATGCGGTGAGCGCCAAAAAGGGTGATGAGGAAAAACTCTTCGCCTCCATCAGCAAGATGCTGGATGAGGATCTCACCCTGCGACTCATTCACGAACCGCAGACCAAGGAGGTCCTGGTCTCCGGTGTCGGCCAGATGCACCTGGAAGCGGTGGGCGACAGGATAAAACGCAAGTTCGGCGTGCAGATGGAGCTGCGCCTGCCCAAGGTCCCCTACCGGGAGACCATCACCGGAACGGCCCGGGTGCAGGGCAAGCACAAGAAGCAGAGCGGCGGGCGCGGCCAGTTCGGCGACTGCTGGATCGAGATGGAACCCCTGCCCCGCGGCGAGGGTTATGAATTTATCGACCGGATCGTCGGCGGCGTCATACCGCAGCAGTACAGACCGGCCGTGGACAAGGGCATCCAGGAGGCGATGGAGAACGGCGTACTGGCCGGCTACCCCATGGTGGATGTCAAGATCACCCTGGTGGACGGCTCCTTCCATGCCGTCGACTCCTCGGAAATGGCCTTCAAGATCGCCGGCTCCCTGGCCTTCAAAAAGGCGGCCGTGGAGGCCAAACCGGTGCTCCTTGAACCGATCATGGAACTGGAGGTGAGGATTCCCCAGGAGTTCGTCGGTGACGTCATGGGCGACCTCAACGGCCGGCGCGGCAAGGTGCTGGGTATGGACTCCACCGACAAGTTCGAGGTGATCAACGCCCAGGTGCCGCAGGCGGAAATCCTGCTCTACGCCACGGATCTCACCTCCATCACCCATGGCCGCGGCTCCTTTTCCTGCCGTTTTTCCCATTACGAGCAGGTCCCGGCGCAACTGGCGGAAAAGATTATCGAAGAGGCGTCGAAGTAGAAAAAGATGGACAGCAACGACCAGCGTTACAGCTGCGGAATCCTGACCTTGAGCGACAAGGGGTCGCGGGGGGAACGACAGGACACCAGCGGCACCTATCTCAGGGAGCTCTTTGCCGAAGAGGGCTATAACGTGATAGCCTACCAGGTGATCCCGGACCAACACCGGCGCATCGTCGCCACCCTCACCTCCTGGGTGGATGATCGCGAAATCGACCTGATCATCACCACGGGCGGCACCGGTGTCTCCCCCTCGGACGTGACTCCGGAGGCGACCAGGGAGGTAATCGACCGTGAAATACCGGGCATGGCCGAGGCCATGCGCCACGCCAGCCTGGAAAAGACCCCCAACGCCGTTCTCTCCCGCGGCCTGGCCGGTATCCGCGGCCAATCCCTCATCATCAACCTGCCGGGCAGCGAAAGGGCGGCACGGGAAAATATCGCCGTGCTGCTGCCCGCCCTCATGCACGCACTCTACAAACTCAAAGGCGGCAAGGCGGACTGCGGCTCAACGTAACCCGCTCACAAAACCCTGGTTTCGCCGCAGTCAGACCATCTCCACCCGCGGTTCATCTTCCGAGGTCATTGCCGCCACCTCGCCGATAATGTACGGCTGGTCTCCAAAGGCGGTGAACTGCTGCATGATCTCATCGACGACGGCGGCCCCGACAATCACCAGCATGCCGATCCCCATATTGAAGGTGCGGTACATCTCCGCCTCCGGGATCCGTCCCCGGGTCCTGAGAAAATCAAAAATCGGCTGAACCGGCCAACTGCCCCGGTGCAGAAGCGCCCGGCAGCCCCGGGGAAGAATGCGGGGGATGTTGTCGGTAAAACCGCCGCCGGTATTGTGGACAAGACCGTTGACAGCGAACCGGCGGATCATGGTCACCAGGCTGGAGACATAGATGCGGGTGGGTCGCAGCAACTCCTCGCCGACGCTGCAGCCCAGCTCTTCCACCTGGTCTTCCACCCCCAGGCCCAGTTCCTCGAAAAAGATCTTCCGCACCAGGGAATAGCCGTTGCTGTGCAGACCGGAGGAGGCCAGGCCGATGATCTTGTCGCCCACCCTGATATCACTGCCGTCGATGATCCTGTCCCGTTCGGCGATACCCACCACAAAACCGGCAAGATCATAATCGCCGGGCCGGTAGAGACCCGGCATCTCCGCGGTTTCGCCGCCGATCAGGGAACACTCGGCCATGCGGCAGCCTTCGGCAATGCCCTTGACCACATCGGTGGCCACCTCCAGGTCGAGCCTGCCGCTGGCAAAGTAATCCAGGAAAAAGAGCGGTCTGGCACCGCTGACAACGATATCGTTCACACACATGGCCACCAGGTCGATGCCGATGGTGTCATGTTTACCGCATAACTTGGCCACCGCCAGCTTGGTGCCCACGCCGTCGGTGGACGAGACCAGCACCGGATCCCGGTACTGATCGCTGCCCAGGGCAAACAGGGAGGAAAATCCGCCGATGCCGGTGAGAACACCGTTACGGTGGGTGGCGGCGACGATATCCTTGATGCCGTCGACAAAGTCGTTGCCCTTATCGATATCGACTCCGGCTTCGCTGTAGCGGGAGGGAACTTCCTGTGTCATGGATATTGGTATGGTTAAGGTTAGGTGGTATGGCCCATGGATGTCGTTTTTTTCGGGCCCACTGTGCGGTTTCGGAATGCAGAGAAGTATATTATAGCCGCCCGGGGCCTGCCTCGTCACCTCTTTTTTCACCCTCTTTCCCGCCATGCTCCGGACAGCCCCCGGCGGGCTTTCCTCCTGTACGAAGAAACTGCGTTCACGCCCCGGGTGCGACGTCCCGTCCCCAGAGAGCATACCCGATGGTTCCCAGGAGCCCGAAACCAAAGGCGGCGAAAAAGTTGACCGCCGGGCTGATCATCCAGAGAAAGGCACCGCCGAAGGCGGCAAAAGAGACAACGATATCACGCAGCATATAGTAGAGTCCGAAGACCGCGGCCTTCCGCTCCCTGGGAGCAAGCTCCATGATCAGGGTCTTGCGGGTTGGTTCACCAAACTCCTTGAAGCCGCGCAGGATGAAGGCCGCCACCAGAAGCGGGAAGGATCTGCAGAAAAAGAGGGCCAGGGGAAAAAGAGTGAAAAAGACAAATGTTGCCAGCACAAAGGGCTTTTTACCGCCGCGGTCGGCAAGGTAGGCCACGGGAATATAGACCAGCAGGGCGGTAATCATCTCAATGGTGGTGAGCAGGCCGAACTCGACGGCGGAGACCGGCTGTTCAATGGTCTTCATGCACCAGACCACCACAAAGGCGTAGGGTATCTGTTCACAGTAGCGTATGAGGATATCGGAGATCAGCAGTTGCCTGAGATCCCGGTTCATATGGTGCAGCAACCGCAGGGGGTTTTTTTCCGCTGTTCTCCTCTCCCCCTGTGGGTGCGACCCGGCGCCGTTCCCCTCAACCAGAAAGTGCTGCATGACAGTGGCGATCACGGCCAGGACAAGGGCAACGCCGAAGGCGGCGCGCACACCGTTTTTTTCACCCCAGATCCCGATGCAGACTCCCCCCAGCAGCGGCCCCAGGGCCATGGGAATTCTCCTCACCAGGGCCAGCATGGAGACCCCCATGGTGCGCTTCTTCATGGGGAGAACCCCGGTGATCAGTTTCATGGTGGCGGGCAGGGAAATAGCGCTCCAGGAGAGAAAAAAGACAGCGCCCGCCAGCACCGCCTGCCAGGTGGGGACAAAGATGACGATGCAGAAGCCGAACATAGCGGAAATATTGAAAAACAACAGCGATCTCCGGGTACCGAAACGGTCGGCCAGGTAGCCGCCGATAAAGGAGTAGACGGCGGAGAGAAAGTTATCCATGCCGTTGAGCAGGCCGATGCTCAGGGCCGAGCCCCCCAGGGCGATGAGATAGATGGGCAGAAAACGCTCGGCCATGCGCTCGCCCAGCAGGATAAGAATCACCATGCCGAGGATGCCGACGGTGGAGCGTCGAATGGCCAGGAAGTCGGTGATTCGCCTGGCGAGGCTATTCGGAGGAGTCGCCATCTTCCCCTCCGGCCCTATCCGTTGACCGCGGCTTTTGCCCGGCGCCGGTTGACCATGAAGTAGAGGACCGGTACGGCCATGCGGCTGATGAGCAGGCTGGCGATTTCGCCGAACATGAGCGAGATGGCCAGTCCCTGGAAGATGGGATCAGCCAGGATCACCGAGGCGCCCACCACCACGGCCAGAGCAGTAAGCAGCATGGGACGAAAGCGCACCGCGCCGGCCTCGACCACGGCCTCTGCCAGGGGCAGGCCGTGGGAACGGCGCAGTTCGATGAAATCCACCAGGATAATGGAGTTGCGGACAACAATGCCGGCCCCGGCCATGAAACCGATCATGGAGGTGGCGGTGAAAAAGGCGCCCAGGGCCCAGTGGGCCGGCAGGATGCCGATGAGTGAAAAGGGGATGGCCGCCATCACCACCAGGGGCGTCACATAGTCCTTGAACCAGCCGACCATGAGCATGTAGATGAGAATCATCACCACGCAGAAGGCCAACCCCAGGTCCCGGAAGACCTCCAGGGTGATATGCCACTCGCCGTCCCACTTCATGGCCGGCTCCGTCATGGTGAAGGGTTGATTGAGGTTGTAGACCTGCAGCTTGCTTCCCAGGCCGCCGAAATCCGTGGCCCTGAGCCTGGCCAGTTTCCTGTTCATGGCCAGAATGGGATAGACCGGGCTCTCCGCGGCACCGGCCACATCACCGGTCACATAGATCACCGGTTTCAGGTTTTTCCGATAAATGGGCTGCTCCACGGGCTGTTCGCTGATCCTGACCAGTTCACGCAGGGGTACCAGCGGCGCCCGGGGATCCATGGCCGGCCGCAGGGAGATGTTGAGCAGCTGCTCCACCCGGGCCCGCTTGTCCGGGGGCAGCCTGAGAATAATGTTGATCTCCTCCTTGTCCCGGGGCTGATGGAAGAGATCGATGGAGAGCCCCTGGAGGCCGATGCGCACCGCCCGGGTTATCTCGCCCTCGGAAATGGAATGCAGGGCCGCCTTTTCCTTGTCCACGGTGATGACGGTCCTGCTGCGCTCCTCCTCCCGGTACCAGTCCACATCCACCACCCCCTGGGTGGTGTCAAAGATCTCCTTCACCGCGCGGGCAAGGCGTACACGCGCCTCTTCATCGGGACCGTAGATTTCGGCCACCAGGGTCTGGAGCACGGGGGGACCGGGCGGCACCTCGGCCACGGCCACGGCGGCGCCGTACTTTTCGGCAATGGCGGCAATGGCGGGCCGCACTCCCTTGGCAATGTCGTGGCTCCGGCGGTCACGCTCATTCTTGGGCAGCAGGTTGACCTGGATATCGGCGACGGTGGGACCCCGGCGCATGAAGTAGTGGCGGACCAGGCCGTTGAAGTTATAGGGCGAGGCCGTACCCGCGTAGATCTGATAGTTGACCACCTCGGGCTCGTCCCTCACCACCCGGGCCATCTCCAGGGCGACCCTGGTGGTATGCTCCAGGGTGGAACCCTCGGGCATATCGAGGATCACCTGGAATTCCGACTTGTTGTCAAAGGGCAGCATCTTTGCCTTGACCAGGCCGAAGTAGACCATGGAACAGGCGCCCAGCAGCATGCCGATAATGATGACAAAAAAGACAAACCGGGCCGCGGCGCCCGCCAACAGGGGATCCATAATCCGGTGGTAGATCCGGGTGAAAAAATCGTCCGGGGCCTGGTCTCCGTCGCTTTCGGCGGCGCATTCCAGCTTCTCGGCGGTGGAGCCGGAGGTGCAGTGATTTTTCAGGATGCGCACCGCCGCCCAGGGAGTCACGGAAAAGGCGATGAGCATGGAGATGAGCATGGCTGCCGATGCCCCCACCGGAATGGGCCGCATGTACGGCCCCATGAGGCCGCCCACGAAGGCCATGGGCAGGATGGCGGCGATCACCGCCCAGGTGGCGAGGATGGTCGGGTTGCCCACCTCGGCCACCGCCTCCAGCGCCACTCGGCTCAGGGGCTTGCGCTCGGCACCGGGCAGCCGCATGTGACGGACGATGTTTTCCACTACCACAATGGCGTCATCCACCAGGATGCCGATGGAGAAGATGAGGGCAAAGAGGGTGATGCGGTTCAGGGTGTAGCCGTAGAGGTAAAAGAGCAGCAGGGTAAGGGCCAGGGTGGAGGGGATGGCCAGCATGACGATAATCGACTCCCGCCATCCCAGGAAAAAGAGGATGAGCACGGCAACGCCGAAGACGGCAATGCCCATGTGCAGAAGCAGTTCGTTGGATTTTTCCGCCGCGGTCTCGCCGTAATCCCGGGTGACGCTCACCTGGATATCGTCGGGAATCAGCCGGCCCTTCAGGCTTTCCACTTTTTCCAGCACCGTTTCCACCACATGCACGGCATTGGCGCCGGGTCGTTTGGCCACGGACAGGGTGACGGCCGCCTCCTCGGAAGCGCCGGCACCGCGGCCGAAGAGCACATAGTCGCCGGGCTCCTCCGGGCCGTCGACGATCTCCGCCACCTCGTCGAGATAGACCGGATTGCCGCCGTAGACGCCGACCACGATGCGGCCGATCTCCCGGGCCGAGGAGAGAAAGGTACCGGTCTGCAGGGTAACCTCCCGATCCAGGGAGCGGAGAATACCGGTGCGGTCCTGGCGGTTGGCCTCCTGCAGGCGGGGGATGAGCTCGGCGACGCTGAGATTGCGGGCCGCCAGTTTGAGCGGATCGAAGAGGATCCGCACCTGCCGGCGGCTGCCGCCGATGAGATTGGTCTCCGCCACCTCGAAGATCGACTTGATCTCGTCATCCACCTGGGCGGCCAGGCGGCGCAGGGTATAGTGATCGTAGGCGGCGGAGTGGAAGGTAAGGGCGAGAATGGGCACATCGTCGATGGTGTGGGGCTTGATGAGCGGCGGCGAGACCCCGTGGGGAATGCGGTCGAAGTTGGTTTGCAGCTTCTGGTTAAGCCGGACAATGGAGGTCTCCAGATCCTCGCCCACATAGAAACGGGCCACCAGCAGACTTTTGCCGGCCATGGAGGTTGAATAGATATACTCGACGCCGGGCAGCTCGTAGAGCAGTTTTTCCATGGGGATGGAGATGCGTTCCTCCACCTCGCGGGGAGTGGCGCCGGGCATGGCCACCAGGACGTCGATCATCGGCACCTTGATCTGCGGCTCCTCCTCGCGGGGCAGCAGAGAAACCGCCATCAGCCCCAGCAGCAGGGAGGCGACCACCAGGATAACGGTGAGTTTGGAGTCGATAAAGGCCGCGGCCAGCCGTCCGGCGAAACCGGGATGAAATTCCGTCTCGTTCATGACCTATTGCACCGCCTCGATGGGTTGACCGCTCACCAGCAGAGTGTTGTTGTCGACAATGATCTCCTCACCCGGCCGCAATCCGGCCAGAATCTCCACCCGGTCTCCATCCCGCCCTCCGGTGCGAACCAGTCGCAGCACGGCACGGCCCTCTTCCAGGACAAACACCTTGTCCATCTGGCCGGCGGCAACCACGGCACCGGCCGGAACCAGCAGGGTAGTCGCCGGTTCCACCGGCAGCACCACCCGGGCGAACTGCCCGGTGCGCAGGGCGGCATTGCTTTCCAGGTCGATCTTCACCGGTGCGGTGCGGGAAAGGGGATCGGCGGCGGGCGCGATCTCGGCAACGGTTCCGGAGACCGTGGCCCGGGCCGCCGGGATGTGCACGGTGAGGCGGTCGCCCTTGCCGAGCAGGGCAATGAGGGATTCCGGCACTCCGGTGACCGCCTGCAGGCGGGAGTCGTTTTCCAGCTTGATCAGCGGGGTTCCGGGAGTGGCGAGGTCGCCGCTCGTCACCAGTTTACGGGTGATTACACCGGCAAAGGGCGCCCGAATGGTCGTGTAGCCCAGCATGGTCCTGGCCTCCTCAAAAGCGGCCCGGGCCACGGCAAGCATATCCTCCATGTTTTTCACCGTTTCCCGGGTGGCGGCGCTGCGCTTGAGCAACTTTCTCTCCCGGGCGAGGTTGCGTTCGGCCTGGGCCAGTTGGGCCTGGGCCTGCCGCACCCGTGCCGAAATTTCCTCGGCACTGATCTTGAGCAGGAGATCCCCCTTGTTCACCCGCATGCCCAGCACCACCGGCAGCTCGGTGATGGTGCCGGTCACCTTGGCGGCAACGGCTGCCTGCTGAACCGCCTGGATGGTGGCCACCAGTTCCACCTGGGGTCGGGTTCTGGTCAGACTCACCGTCTGCACATGGGCCTTGACGGGGGGCAGTGGCGGAGGTTGTTCATGCTCCTTTTCCGCCTGAACCGCAGGGAGACAAAGAAAAAAAATCATTGCGAAGAAGGTTGCGGGGATGGCTGTTTTCATACCGGTATGTAGCTGGAATAATTTTTGGACGTCAATGGATAATCAATGGATAAGGTTTACTCGAACTGCGCCAGGCCAGCGGCGCGGCGCAGATCGGCTATGGCCACGCAGCGGGCTATCCTGGCGGAGAGATGATGCAGACGGGCATCGGTGAGCCGGTTTTCCACCTCAATGAGGTCGGAGGAGAGAATGACCCCCTCCTTGAACTGTTCCCGAGACAGGCGGCCGTTTTCCTCCGCCTGCTCCACCATCTTGGCGGTGACCTGGATGCGTTCCTCGGCCTGCCGCAGGGCCAGCTGCGCCTGCTGAATCTCGTAATTAAAGCCCAGTTTCATCTTGCGAAGCTGCGCCCTGATTTCAGCAACCCGGGCCTCTGCCCGGGCGATTTCGGCCCGGGTACGGTGGCCGTTATAGAGGGTATAGTTTACCTTCACACCGGCCATCCAGGAATGACCGAACCCCTGATCAAACTCCAGACCCTGATCAAACCGGTAGGAGGCAAAGAGGTCGGCCGTGGGCCCGTCACCGCGCCGGGCCGCCTGCAGACGGGCGCGGGCGGCGTCCAGCAGCTTCTGCAGCCGAAGAATTTCCGGCCGCTTGTCATAAGAGGGGTTTTCCGGGATCACCTGCTGCAGCCGGCAAGCGGGATTGATCTCAACCGGCCCCTGTTCCAGTCCCAGCAGATTGAGAAAAGCGCGCCGCGCCAGCTCCAGGCCGTGGCGGGCGGTGATCAGGTCATCGGCCGCCCGGGATTTCTGAACCTCCAGGCTGAGCAGGTCCGCCTTGAGCAGATCACCGGCCTCATAACGGGCCTGGGCGGTCTGCAGGGAAAGGTCGATGGCCTTGAGCGCCGATTCCCGGGCCTGGACATTTTCCCGGGCCCGCATAATGGCGTAGAAACTCCTCACCACCTCGAAGGAAAGCGTCAGAAAGACCTCCTGCTTTCCGGTAAGAGCCGCCTGGGCGGCAGCCTGGGCCGCCTTCACCCCCGCCGCCGCAACGCCGCCGTCGTAGAAACGGTAGCGGGCCGACAGGGTCAGGTTGATATCATCACTGGTGCCCGGATCGTTGAAGTCGATCTCCCGGGTGAAAGAACCCTGGTTGAGGATATTGCCGAAGGAGTGCATGGGCGTGTTGGTGCGGCTATAGCCCGCGTCGACGCCGACCCAGGGTGCATCGGCTGCCGAAGCGGCCCGGACCGCGGCCCGGGCCGCGGCGATTCGCTGCCGGGCGGCCTCCACATCCGGACTGTTTTCAAGGGCAAAATCAATGGCCCGGCGCACGGTCCAGGGCTTCGATGCCGCGGTAACGCCGGCGGCGGAGGCGCCGGTCAACAGAACAAGGGCGAGCAGGGAGCAAAAAAGTCGGAAAGAGGTCATGGGATGATCGAAAAACGGATGGATTTTAAGAGTTGTCACCGAAAGATGAACAGCAGTTCAATATCCGTACCTTATGCCATGGGGGCGGAATGTCAAGGGGTGAGGAGTGAATCCACAATTATCTTGACAAGCCCGGCATCATAGCTGTTGTATGGAGATATGCATCCCGGGAACATCACCGCTCAACCGCTCGTCTGCCTATCCATCGTCAGCCACGGCCAGGGAGACCTGGTGGCATCGCTGCTGACTTCCATCCAGCGTCACTGCGGCACCTATCGGCTGGAAACGGTTATCACCCTCAACATCGAAGAAGACCTTCCCTGCTGCGCCAACCGGTCGGCATTTCCCCTGACGATCCGCAAAAACAGCAGAATCAAGGGATTTGGGGAAAACCACAACAGCGCTTTCAACAAAAACTGCAGGGCGGACTATTTCTGCGTTCTCAATCCCGATATCCGCTTTCTCTCCAACCCCTTTCCAGCCCTTCTTGAAACACTCGCGGATCCGGGAATCGGTGTTGTCGGCCCCAGCCTGGTGGACTCGGGCAACCGGTTGCAGGACAGCATGCGAAAATTCCCCACTCCCATGGAGATTCTCTTCCGCAGGCTGAAAAAAAGCCGGGCTCACAACTTCCCGGTTGCCGGCAACATCACCTACCCCGACTGGATCGCCGGCATGTTCATGCTCTTTCCCAGCCGGATCTTTGCCTCCCTGGGCGGGTTTGACGAGGGCTACTTCATGTACTGCGAGGATGCGGATATCTGCATGCGTTTACGCCGGCTCAACCTGCGCACCGCCTGCAGGGGCGACGTCACCGCCATCCATGACCCGCGCCGGGAAAGTCATCGCCGCTTCCCCCACTTCCTCTGGCATGTGCGCAGCCTCAGCCGATTCTTTCGCCGGTGGCATGGATATCAAGGCTGATTTTAAGGTGAACCCGGGCTGCACCGGGACGACGCGGAAGGCCAAGGCGGGGAAAAAGCCGAAACGACAAAACCCCGGAGGGTAATTCCTCCGGGGTTTTGCGGTAAGATAAACCGCCGGTCGGGGCGGATTGATTTCTGGCTCCTCGGGAGGGACTCGAACCCCCGACAGGGTGGTTAACAGCCACCTGCTCTACCAGCTGAGCTACCGAGGAAGAGACGTGTGGTCGGCAACGATACGACGCTGCTCAACACGGAGACATTATTTTGTAGCACAGGCCTTGATCGGCGTCAAGAAAAACCTGAAACCAACCCGTCTCGTAACCGACCACAGGAGATGCACCCCGGAGCTATATCATATTCCAAACCGTAATCGGTCCCAGGCTCCGTGACCCGGCCGTCCATGGCAAACAACACGGCAGGCGGCACCGGGACGGGTCGGCAGCATGGTTAGCCGCCGGGAAATGAGCGGTTCCGAAAAAAGGGTTGCCAATCAGCGGTCAATCCGCTATTTCTACAAATTTTCGGTCAGCAGCAAGAATATGCCGGAACATCCACCGACCCGGACAATCGGGGCGTAGCGCAGCCTGGTTAGCGCGCCTGCCTTGGGAGCAGGAGGTCGCAGGTTCGAATCCTGCCGCCCCGACCATTTTTCTTTTCGCAAAA